>Ga0310694_10000108_pt1 | contig 121982 bp, 96 predicted proteins | sample 174DNAGHGhighgp2_FD_203884 | JGI IMG/M metagenome (GOLD analysis project Ga0310694, IMG submission 203884) | Sheep rumen microbial communities from Palmerston North, Manawatu-Wanganui, New Zealand - 1742 DNA GHGhigh gp2 (v2) (version 2) | ecosystem: Host-associated > Mammals > Digestive system...
GTTTAAAAGAGCAAGCTCTCCTAAACTCCGTTCGACTTGCATGTGTTAGGCGTGCCGCCAGCGTTCATCCTGAGCCAGGATCAAACTCTTTATAAAAGTTCTATAATAACCTTTCGGTTTATTATCTCATCCTGTACTCTAAAATAGAATACTTAGCTGCAGATTTTTCTGTCTTCTGCTTGACTTCTTAAATAATTCAAGAGAATTAAATCTCAAAGAATCTTCAAGGGTATTGTTTAGTGCATTGTTCAATTTTCAAGATACTTATTACTCTGTCTTCCGGAGTGTTCTCTCGTCCGACAGCTTTTTAATTATATCATAGTGAAGAGCGTTTGTCAACACTTTTTTTAATATTTTTTTCGATTTTTTTATTGCCGCCTGATCTGTTGATTTTTACAATAGTAAAAACCACAAACGATACCGCCAAAAGCAGGGGTTTAAGCAGTTTTGTCTTTGGGATTTTCATGTTTTCATCCTCTCTGTCAGAAAACAGCTATGATACTATCAGACCATAGCTTGCACACAATCTTTTTAATCCATCCCTGTATCCCTGTCCAACAGTGTTAATCTTCCATCCTGTATTGTGTTTATATATTTCCATGAAAATTATAGTAGTCTCAGCAAAAAGCTCTGAAGCAGTGTAACGGAAAAGTTCCCTTCCGTTCTGCACAACAGCTGCAAACGGCTCCATTACCTTCGAGAAATTATCGCTTGGTCCCGGCTGATAGATCGAATATACAAAAGATATCTTTTTAATATGATCGGGAACCTTTTTAAGATCAAGTTCTATAGACCCGTCATCCATAAAGGTTATTGCGCCGCTCATAGTTTCACGGTTTCCGAAGAACACGAAATCATCGTCGCAGCTTGTCACTCCGCTTGCGTCAAGCATGAAAGCGTACGGGTCGATGTCGATCTCTTTGAAGAGTGCCCGGTAGCTCATGTATATACGAAGCGGTTCCCCTGCGTAATCATTTATGCTGATCCGTTCCCCTCTGGAAAGTGAGTGCGTTATTTGTCCTGCCTGCGGAGTATTACGCGCAGTCTCCTGTCGTATGCTTCCGGAAGAAACTCTTTCCTGCTGCGGCGGAGAAGGTCTTTTTATATTCTTAACTTTTTCGGCATTTATCTGAGGTGCGTCCTTAAGCCTGTCTATCTCTTCAGTGTCAGCCTGCATGATTAGTTTATCGGCTGCTGTTTCCGCACCGTCAGAGGCCATTCCCTGAATATAAAACCTTCTTGTAAAGAATGATTTTATCAGAAGATCTCCGTAAATAAAAGTTCCTGACGGTAATGCCTCTGTTTTAACTGTTATTCTGTTTATGCCTTTTACAAGGACTGAAGGAAATACTGATATGTCCTTCATGTCAGTTTCAACTGTTGCATCACCCGGTGAATAGACCTCAAACACGAATGTGTTCTCTGTTTCTGAACAGAAAGTGCCGAGTTTTATCTGCTTCTGCACATCAGGAGCTGTGTCTTCGTCGCCCGCTCCTGCGGTAAGTCCTATTATTTCAACATTTTCCGCTTCGAACGGAAATCGGGAACAGACAGAAAATCTGTCTTCCCCGGGATCTATCATTTCTATGCGCAGATTCTTAAGTTTAACGCCTGGTGAATCAATTACAAAAACGTTATTGTCAGAGTTCCACAGCGTGGTACCGCTGCCTTCGATCACACACGGACAGCTTGCATAGAACGGTCCTCTGAATTCTCCGGCAGGCAGTTTTACAGCACTGTTTCCTGAATCAATTAACTGCTGAATATTGTTGTCGGTCAATTTGCATTCCTCCGGATCATAAATTAAGGCCGACAATTACAGTAAGAGGAATGCCGATAATGAGCATGACTGTAATTATCGAAATATATGCTATCTGATATCTGAGCAGAGGGATAACCTTGATGTGGTCAAGCTTGCGGTCACGTATAAGGTTAAAACCGCTTTCCTTCCAGTCAATGAGTATCAGTGCGTAAAGTATTATACCAAGTACAACAGAAACAATACTGCGGATCTTCGGAAGAGCGAGGAAAAGAACGAACTGCAGGAGAAACAGAATTATCTCTGATTTATCGCGCTGCGAAAGTACAAACTCCTTTTCACCGAGATATTCTATTCTGTATTGTTTGAGAATGAACTTCATGGCTGACTGAGCACTGCTGAAGAAGATAAAATGCAGATCTTCCTTGTCATCTGCCTTTTTTCCGTAAAGAAGGTGCGCAATCGAGCACGTTCCGTCAGGCATGATGAAAAGGATGTCATTTTTCGTCTTGTGTCTGGCTGCAGGAATTATTTCATCCTTATTGTATCTGCTGACATAGAGATGAGGATTGTCGTAGGTTTCCTTTTTCAGCTGTTCCATGATCGCAGCCTTTTCCGTTTCATCAGGAATATACCAAGTAAAAGTCTCATCATATGAATCAAAGCAGTTCTGAATGAAAGCTAATTCTTCCATTGATTCACCTCGTTTTTCCCAGAGTACTCGCGTTCATTTCAGTGATCCGCAAAAGTGTTTATACTAATTATTATACAAAATTATGTTCTGTTAGTCAATCATTAAAGTGCAAAGTTTCCAAAACAAATTCGCTTTTTCTCTTCAAAAAACAAGAGCCCCACAAAAGATCACAGTGCGTCGAGAAGAACACTTACGATCGAATCTGTTGTAATTCCCCATTCATCCTTGTTTTCTATAAGAACGCAGAATGCTATCGGTTTGTCGGTATCGGTATTGAAACCTGTAAGGAAAGAGTTTTCTTCCTCTCCGTTTTTGACCTGGGCGGTTCCGCTTTTCAGACCGAGAGAATATCCCGGTATAGAATCGGAATAACGGGTTCCGTTGCTTATCATAAGTTCACGGACATAGGCAGCTGTTTCAGGTGAGAAAAGCTGTTTTGTGGATCCTGATCCTCTCATTTCAGATACGTTTCCTACTACATCGGTCGTACTGCTTATGACATACGGAAGAACTGAGCTTCCCTTTCCGGATGCTATCGCGCTCTGCCACACCATGAGCATACACGGACTTATCATAGTCTCGCCCTGACCGATAAACCCCCACTCGGTTGAAAAATCGCCCTTGTCGCTCAGCACGGTGGATGCTGTTTCAACACTGATGCCGTTGATCTCAAGATTATATGCTCTGGAACCGTTCACGGAATAGCCTATATCGCGGAACACTTTCATTACATTGTTCATAACAAAGTCGCCGTCTTCAACGAGCTGAGCATAGAACGGATTGCAGCTGTTGGCGAAAGCTTCACGGATGCTCTGTTCGCCGTGTCCCGAAAGGAAATGACAGAATATTTCCTTACCCGAACGGTTTACAAAAGCACCTTCACATTTGTAACGCTTTGAATCAAGCAGCTCGCTGCCCATCGTTTCACAGGCTGCGGCTGTGGTAAGGATCTTCTGGGTGGAGCCGGGTGTGAATTTGTAAAATGCCTTGCACAGAAGACTGCCGTCTTCAAGGTCTGTATATCCTCCGAACGGATTAAGTCCAGGCCTGCTGACGCAGACAAGGATCTCACCGGTCAGATAGTTATAGGCAATAGCCGTACCGTTCTTGTCACCGAATGCTTCATACACCCTCTGGTTCGCATCGTGATCAAGAGTTGTGACTATGCTGCTGTTTCCGTTTTCATTTCGCAGCCCTGCTGAAAAGGAATAGTTGCTGAGGTACTGTATGTTTTCAGATACGAGCGTGTTTGTCATCTGTCCGCTGTCATTTCCTATGAAATTAGCAACGTCGGTGAAATGATCGTATCCGTATGTATCGGGATCTGCGTTCTGATCAAACAGGACATCACCGTTCCTGTCATAGACTTTTCCGAGAGATACTGAATCAGAATTGCTCATGTAGAACGATGATTCTGAATAGATCTTGAATGAAAGAGCAGCCATGCCCGCCATAAACAGTGTGAGCATAGCTGTAATCAGGCGCATGTTTCTTCTTATGCTTCTCATGAACGCTCACCTCTTTCAGTTCCGGGTTCGACCTCAACTATGTTTCTGACAAAAACAGGTGACTGTGTGGCTTTGAGCATTCCGATAAGAAAGCCACTGGTAACGATGGAAGTACCACCGTTTGAAAGAAACGGAAGAGTAACGCCTGTGAAAGGGATCATGTTGCATGATCCGAAAATATTAAGGGACATCTGTACAACAAAGACTGCTGTTACGCCTACGGCAACTGTGCCGTGATAATAACACTTAGGAGTGTTGACAAGAGATGTTGCAAGCATGAGAACGATGAGTATTACGAAAAGAATTGCTGCAAGCAGTCCCCATTCTTCTGAAACGGATGAAAATACTATGTCTGTATCGTAAGCAGCGACATTGCTGAGCCTTCCCGCACCAGGCCCCTTTCCGAGCCATCCGCCTTCTGCCATCGCAATAAGGGCGCGGCACTGCTGATAACCGTTTCCGTACTGATCAGCCCAGATGTCAACGTAAAGTCTGTCCTTAACATAGCCAGGGGCAAATTTTATGGCAGCTGCAGCAAGCACCGCTGCACCTGCGGCAAGTGCAGCGATCTTTCTTTTTGAAAATGCTGCCTTAGGATAACAGAGTCTGTTTATAAGAGCACATCCGGTAACTGCCGCAAACGTAGGTATGCTTCCGAGGTCGCGGCACCACCACTGAAAAGCGATGATGAGTACCGAGATAAGCACCATGCCGATATTGTTCGGTGCAGTACGGATGATCCAGTATTTTTTCTTGGTCTGCTGGCTCTGCAGCGAAGAAGCACAGATCATGACGAGAAGCGGCTTCATGAATTCAGACGGCTGAACCGAAAAACTTCCGATGTTTATCCACATGCTTCGTGAACCGGCAAAAAGCAGAATTATGACCATGAGCACGCCTATGCCGGCGTAGCAGTACGGTCTGAATTTCTCTGCTATGAAACTGTTTCGTGTAAACAAATAGCCGGCATGACATGAAATCATTCCGGCAGTCAGTGTAATAAAATGTTTAAGGTTAAATTGAACACCGCCAAAACAAGACTGAAAGATCAGACTTATGTTTGCAATAAGTACCAGAAGGTAGTCAACTGTATAAGTATCCTGTGTAAACGTTCCGAGGATCATGAAACAGATTACGTCTGAAGCTATGACAAAAGCTGAGAGTATGATAACAGCTGCAGTGTCATCGTAGACCCCGTTCAAATAAACGTTTAAAAGCAGAACGATGTGTGTAAGCAGAACGAACAGTTTAATTAGAAAATAATTAAGCTTTGCGTTTTCCTTTACCTTTTCGGCCGCCATTGTTTGTCTCCTTTATTCTCTTTATCTGAAAAACCACTGCGCCGAGTCTGATCTCATCATCGACGTTGATCACAGCGGAATGGATCTTCTTTCCGTTAAGATAGGTACCTGACTTTGAATTAAGATCCTCAAGAAGAAAAACACCGTCGGAATAAGTCAGTACAGCGTGGTATCTGGAAACAGAAAGATCAGGAAACTGGATATCTGCCGAACGGTGACGTCCGAGCAGTATCTCGGATGTTTCTACCGGAATTACTCTGCGTCCCTCAACAACGGCAATGTATCCGAATTCCTTACGCCATTTTTTATGACACAGTTTCTTTTCCGATCCGCTTTTGAGCAGAATGATCAGTGCGCAGAGATCTATGAAGAGCATGACAAACACACTCGCAAAGCCTTTGAACGTGATTATCTGAGCGTAGAGGCCGTTAAGCAGATCGGAAACAGATTCCAGACTTATATTCACATTATTAAAATCAACATTCATGATTATCTGATCATGTAGAGATCATAACCCATTGACTTGAGCGTACCTGTAACTGATGAAACGTCACCGCCGCCTGAAACGCACGGAACGATCTTCATGCTGCCGGTTTTTCCGCTTATCTTGTCAAGAACTGAGTGAACGGTCTCGCCTCCGAATTCATCCATATTGATATTTACAACAAGTGACATTGTTCCGAATTCTTCAGGATGGAAAACTTCAGCTGATGAATTGATTATATCTGAAGCAGAAACTTCAAGCATTACCTTGCCGCCGTTTGCAGATGCAGACTGGTTCAGCATATTTACAAGATTTGTAAGTCCTTTGTAGCGTTCAGGAGATTTTACGATCTCACCGATGTAGCCTAAGTCCTTTTCACGGAACGGAGGAAAATAGTTATCAGTGCAGATAACGCTCTTGATGCCGGCTGATGTTATTTCGTCAACAAGTGCGCAGAGATATTCCTGGCAGACAGGAGAAAACGGTGAAAGCCACGGCTTACCGCCTGCTTCCGCCTTGTTGTCGAGCCACTCACCTGTATAGCCGTCTTCAAACTGATAAGCTGCTTTTTTGTATGTTACAGGGTAAATGTTGTCTGCTACTGTGCTTATCTCAGCAACAGGAACAAGACCCTTTTCAGTTACTGTACTTACGATCTCACTGAGTGAGAGATAGGATGAGACCGCACCTGAAAGTCTTGCTGAACTTACTTCAGAATCATAGTTTACGTATCCGCCTGTTGTCTTGAGCGGTATCGCAACTGATGTGCAGTCTTTTACTGAAGAAAGCTTTGAAGAAAGTGCTTCAATGCTTTCGATGTCTGAAACGGAAAGATAGAGACAGCCGCCCTTTACTGCTGCCTGAACAGGAGCTGTAGGAGAAGGTGATGCCACCGGCTGCTGTGCTTCAGTAACGATTCCGGAAACATCTGATGATGTTACAGCAGGAACAGAAGTTACGATCATATCATTTTCTGTAACGACAACCGTTGTTACAGGCTTTTCTTCAGCGTCGCCCACCTTTTCTATCTCGAGACCGTCAAGGCTGCTCTTGTATCTTGTAGTAACGGCTTCAGTTATTACCGGAAGGCTGTCTTCAGATACTGAATCAGAAACCATTACTTCAGGTTCATTGTTCATTGTTCGGAAAACCTTCGCCATAGGTACAGCGATCACATAGTAACCGAAGATACCTGCGCCGAATACTACAGCACATGTGCCGAGTATCGAAAGTATCTGGCTGTCGCTTCCTCTCTTTTTCTTTCTCTGTTTATATATTTTCATGCCCTTGTTTTTTTTCATTAAAAATCTCTCCTTTATATCATTTCAAAGATCTGACTGCGTCTGCCATGGAAGCTGCGTTGAAAAGATAGCTTCCTGAAACTATAACGTTAGCCCCGGCATCTCTGACAACGGAGATGGTCTTTGCGTTAATTCCGCCATCGACCTCAATGTCAGTATCAAGACCATTTTCTGTAATGTACTTTCTGAGAGTGCTTACCTTTTCTGCAGTTTCAGGGATAAATCCCTGTCCGCCGAAACCAGGTTCAACTGTCATGACAAGAACCATGTCCACTCTGTCGAGGTATCTGTAGATATCTTCGACCGGTGTCTTCGGCTTTACTGAGATACCGCACTTTACTCCTGCTGCCTTCACAGCAGATATTACTGCATCCGGATCGGAGTCGCTTTCCACATGAAATGTTATCATGTCGCTTCCGGCTTTAACAAAAGCGTCTATGTATTTCAGAGGATCGCTTATCATAAGATGAACATCCTTGAAAATGTCTGTATAGCTGTTAAGTTTTTCGAGTACAGGAAGACCGAATGATATGTTATCAACGAAGCGTCCGTCCATTACATCGAAATGCAGCATGTCCACTCCATTCTGCTTTAGTCTGTCACATTCATCTGCAAGATTAAGAAGATCAGCACCGAGTATAGAAGCGGAAATATAAGTTTTCAAAAAAGTTCAACCTCCAGGAATATATAAAAAAATATTATAATGCAAAATACATACATATATATAATACCTTATTTTCTCTGCAAGGTCAACAAAAATAAGATATTTTTTTATAAAAAATAATTAGAAACATTTCCGACAGGGTATTTTTTCGCACTTTGCACATAGTTTATAAAATAAAAAGCCCTTCACCGAAACGGAAAAGGACTTAAAGGTGCTGTTTTCCCCGTAAAGGGAGAAAGCTCTGTTCAGAGAACAGAGCTTTCTAAAGGAGATATGAGAAAAACACTATTTATAAGAAAATTTCAAAAGTTAATAAGGTAAGAGAACTTTATTTGTTTCCCTTACTATGTCTATATTATAACACGTAAAAATAGGTTTGTCAATATAGTTTATTATCTATCACTAAATTTACATGAAATATGTATACATGCACAAAAAACTAACGGTCAAATCATGGATTATACCTACGAACTGTACAAAACTGTTCTTTTTTTATTGCCGTATGGACAGATTTGTGATCATCTGGTGTAAAAAGGTTCCCTGTTTTCAACAGCTTTTTTGCCGAATTCATCAGAAAAGCCCGCAATTGAAAACGGACGTCCGTTGAGTGCCGGTTTGATTTTTTCAGCAATGCTGTCAAACAGAGTCTTTCTGATGTTCTTGATTTCTTCTTCTGATGCATTCTCAGGAAAATCGTTGTCAACTATAAGAAGATAACTTACGTCCTCGCCTCTTCTCATAAGCTGGAGATATGCCTGGCTGACAGTGCCGTCAGCATCAAAGAAATCCTTAAGTTCACTTTCAAGTTCTTCAGGATGTTCCTTGAGATCTGCTATAAAGACCTGAGTGTTGTTCTTGTTGTCAATAGCCTTCTTGAGGCCTTCAAGAAGTTCACGCGCAAGAAGGATGTTTGAACCGAACGGATCGATCGCAAGGCCCTTTGGTCCTTCAGGATCTGAGGCAACAATGTTTATGTACTGATCAAACTTGCAGATAACTGTCTGGAAGCGTTCTTCCTTACGCCATTTTCTTACTTCCTCCATGCTTGTGAATGCAGGAAGGAATTTTTCCTTCTTGTCGTTCTGGAGCATCATAAACTGAATCCTTGTTTCGCCCTTCTGTGAAGAATCGTCAGCTACTCTGAATTCTCCGTCTTCGCCCTTAACTTCCACTATGGCAGGAGTAATGAAAATCGCTCTTCTGAGCTCGCTTATAAACTTAGCCTCTGCTTCCTTTGTCTTCTTGTCCTTCATTTCGTACATAGCATAGACAAGTGCAGGGTTTTCTATCTCGTCAAGTCTTATCTTCTTGTTTTCAGTATTTTCGCTCATTGTCTTTCACCTCATATAATCTTTGGAAACAGGTCCTTGTTCCTGTATAAAATCATTCATTTTATTTTACCACTATTCTGATGCATATGTCAAGTAAAAAAAGGGTTTTCCGAAAAAAACGGAAAACCCTTTGATTATTTATCAGTACTTTTTATCAGATAGCGATCTCTCTTGCTACTTCGTGAGTATGTGTTTCGTATGGCTTCTGCATTGAAAGTGCTTCCTGAATATCGAAGTCAACGATCTTGTTATTCTGCATACCTACAACTCTGTTGCCGATTCCCTGTGTGAGAAGATCAACAGCATAGTTACCCATAAGGCTTGCGATAACTCTGTCTCTTAATGTTGGTGAACCGCCGCGCTGTACGTGACCGAGAATTGTTGCTCTTGCTTCGATGCCTGTCTTTTCCTGAAGTGTCTGAGCGATCTCCTGTGAATGACCAACACCTTCAGCAACAACGATGATGAAGTGCTGCTTGCCTGTCTTTCTTGTTTCGAGCATCTTCTTTGCTACTTCGTCAAGGTCATAAGGCATTTCCTTTGTGATGATCTCTGTAGCGCCGCAGGCAATACCTGTGTTTACTGCGATGTAACCAGCGTTTCTGCCCATTACTTCAACGACACTGCAGCGGTCATGTGACTGAGCTGTATCTCTGATCTTGTCAACCATTTCGAGTGCTGTGTTCATTGCTGTATCGTAACCGATAGTATATTCTGTGCAGGCAATATCATTATCGATAGTACCAGGGAGACCGATGCAGAGGATTCCCTTTGCTGATAAGTCTGCAGCACCTCTGAACGAACCGTCGCCGCCGATAACTACTATACCTTCAAGACCGATTTCCTTGCACTTGGCAACTGCCTTGTCAACACCTTCAGCTGTTCTGAATTCAGGACATCTTGCTGTGTAAAGGCATGTGCCGCCCTTCTGAAGTATATCTGAAACTGAGCGTTCATTCATTTCTATGATGTCGCCGTTGATAAGACCATTGTATCCTCTTCTGATACCGTAAACCTTAATTCCTCTGCTGATAGCAGTTCTTGCAACTGCACGTACTGCAGCATTCATTCCAGGGGCATCTCCGCCGCTTGTTAAAACACCAATAGTTTTGATCATATCCAAATACTCCATTCTGCCGATCGGCTTATTATATATTACAGTTAAACCCAAAACAGCAATGACTTTAACCATATTATATTTATTTTCCTGTCTGGTTATTTAAGCACCTGAGTGTTTAAGGAAACGCTGATTTATTCATAAATCAGCGTGGGTCTCCGGGGCGAAGCCCCGCAAATCCTACCTCCGGAAATCCGGCTTCGCCGGATTTCCGATTTAATCAGTGTTTACTTAAATATATCTGTAAACTGCATTTTTATGTGCAGTTTCTGTAAACAGCAGGCCGGTTTATATATTTCTGAAAAAACCCACCTCTATATATTTTACTACATTTATGAAGTTTGTCAAGTCCTAAAATGCAAAACGCAGACCGGAAGGTCATATAAACGCTAATTTATCAGGCGTAAAGATACCTGTCAGTTCCGTGTAATATTCACGTGTAAGATCCACTTTCAGCTCGCCCTGAGGTGCAATTATCTTTCTTAAGTCGGAAAGATAGAAGCAGACACTGATATTTCCTGCTTCCGAAGGCTGCAGCAGGGACATGGCTTCCTTCAGTTCATTCGACGTAGTGCTTATGCATAATTTTCTCCGCAGAGCTGCATTTCTGAATTCGTCTGCAGTAAACACTGCGGAAGCAATTATATTCTTTCCTTTTTCCTTTTCCGAGATCTTTCCGGTTATACGCACCGTACTGTCTTTTTTCAGCTTGCCGCCGTAGTTTTTCCATACGTCCGGAAAAACGACACATTCTATCTTTCCCGCCGTATCCTCAATGGTGACGAAACTCATTCTGTCACCTTTTTTTGTTGTATGACTTTTTTCCGATACTACTGTACCGAAAACCGAAACTTCACTCTGATCGGTGTATTTCCCGAAAGGGTCTTCATTTATTTCCGATGTATCCGGTATTCTTGAAAGCTTTACAAGATAGTCGTATTCCTCAAGAGGATGACCTGACATGAAAATACCCGTGACTTCCTTCTCCATGGCGAGAAGCTCAGTGTATGGATATTCGGGAGCATCGGGAACGTAAATGTCATTTTCCGTTCCTGATCCGCCGAAAAGATCGAGCTGGCCTTCGATCACGGAGCTGTTTACCGTTATGATGGTGTCAAGATTTTCAAGCATCTGTCTGCGGTTAAGTCCAAGGTCGTCGAAAGCACCGGCGTAGATAAGGCTCTCGGTCATCCTGCGGCTGATACCGTATTTTTTTGTTCTCACTGCAAAATCGCGCAGCGAACGGTAATTTCCGTAGTTTTCACGCTCGGAGATTATATCGTTCACGACCGCTCTTCCGATATTCTTCACTGAGGAAAGGCCGAAACGGATACCGTCGGGAACTGCGGTAAAATCAACGCCGCTCTCGTTCACGGATGGTTTGATTATGCTTACACCGGAAGCACGGCATTCGTTCATGTACTCCATGAATTTTCCGCCTGCGCCGTTAAGGCAGGCTGACATTACCGAGGCCATGTATTCCTTAAAGTAATGACATTTCAGATAAGCTGTCTGGTAGGCAAGATAAGCGTATGCCGCCGCATGGGATTTGTTGAAGGCATATGAGGCAAATGCGGACATTCGTTCAAATACCGCTTCTGCAACTTTTTCCGGAACTCCGGATGCAACTGCCCCGCGGCATGGTGTTCCGTCACTGCCGTCACTGCCGTCACTGCCGTAAATAAATCTGCGCCTTTCGTTTTCCATGACGTCGTGCTTTTTCTTTGCCATTGCACGCCGCACCATATCAGCTCCGCCGTAGGTATATCCGGCAAGTCTGCGGAAAATCTCCATTACCTGTTCCTGATAAACTATACATCCGTAAGTCACTGAAAGGATATCTTCAAGTTCAGGACAGTCGTAACGTATCTCATCGGGATGGTTCTTGTTATGCAGATAAACCGGAATAGATTCCATCGGTCCCGGTCTGTACAGAGCGATGGCGGCAGTCAGATCTTCAATGCTCGAAGGCTTGAGTTTCATTATCAGGGCACGCATACCGTGACTTTCAAACTGGAACACTGCCGAAGTGCTGCCTTCGGACATCATTCTGAAAACTTCTGCGTCATCTGTCGGGATGCTGTTCATATCCGGTCTGTCAGCGCCTATCCTTTTAAGACAGTTTTCAATAATTGTAAGGTTGCGGAGTCCGAGAAAATCTATTTTAAGCATTCCGAGACTCTCGAGAACTGACATCGGATACTGGGTGGTGACTACGTCATGGCTTATGCGCAAAGGAACGGAATCGCTGACAGGTCCGTTTGCAAGAACGACTCCTGCTGCATGGACCGAGGTATTTCTCGGCATTCCTTCCAGTTTTGACGCCATGTCAAGAAGACGGCGCACTTCCGGTTCGGTACTGTAAAGCCTTTTAAGCTTTTCTTCCTTTTTCATTGCCTTTGCAATAGTCATATTGAGTTCCGGCGAGATAAGCTTGGCTGTGGCATCACAGACTCCGTACGATATTCCCATCGCTCTGCCTGCATCACGTACCGCACTTCTGGCAAGAAGCGTATCGAATGTGATTATCTGAGCAACACGGTCCCTGCCGTACTTTGACGCCACATAATCAATAACTTCGCCCCTTCTTTCGACACAGAAGTCGATATCGAAATCCGGCATGCTTACACGTTCAGGATTCAGGAAACGTTCAAAGATCAGGTTATAGCGTATCGGATCAACTGCGGTAATACCTATGCAGTAGGCGCAGAGACTTCCCGCACCCGATCCTCTTCCCGGACCTACAGGTATTCCGTTTCTTCGTGCATAGTCGATAAAATCCCATACGATCAGATAATAATCGACATAACCCATTCCGGAAATAACGCTTATCTCGTACTCCATACGTTCAGTTATTTCCTTTGCAGGATCTTCCCCGTATTTTTCATGAAGTCCTTTTTCGCAGAGCTCCTTAAAGAAGACAGTCCTGTCCCTGCCGTCCTCCATAGGATATTCCGGAAGACTCGCCAGACCGAATTCTATTTCGACATTGCATCTGTCAGCTATTTCAGAAGTGATACTAACAGCCTCCGGCATATTTTTAAACAGCGCAAGCATCTCCTCTTCGCTTTTCATGTAAAACTCATCTGTCGGGAATTCCATTGAAGGATCATCGACTGTGCTGCCGGTCTGGATGCACAGCATGACCTTCTGCATTTGGGCATCTTCCTTCGAAATATAATGAACGTCATTGGTAGCCACGAGCGGTATCCCTGTTTCTGATGACAGCCTTGCAAGAAGCGGAATTATCTTCTTCTGCTCAGGAATTCCGTGGTCCTGAACTTCCAGAAAATAATTATCCTTTCCGAAAATATCTCTGTATCTGAGAGCAGTCTTTCTGGCGTTCTCATAGTTTCCGGAGGTGAGTTCCGAAGCTACTTCGCCTGCAAGACACGCAGACAGACAAATAAGACCCTCATGATATTTTTCAAGAAGGTCAGTGTCAACTCTCGGCTTGTTGTAGAAACCTGTAATAAAACTTTCGGAAACAAGTTTTATCAGGTTGTGGTAACCGGTATTGTTTTCACAGAGAAGCACAAGATGATACGGCTTCGAATCAACATTATGAACCTTGTCAAACCTTGTTCTCGGTGCAACGTACACTTCACATCCGATCACCGGCTTTATTCCGGCTTTTTTTGCTTCGTTATAAAAATCCACTGTGCCGTACATGACACCGTGATCAGTAACAGCAACGGCCTTCTGACCGAGTAAGGATGCACGCTTTACCAGTTCATTTATCCTGCATGCTCCGTCAAGAAGGCTGTACATACTGTGAAGATGAAGATGAACGAAATTACTCATTGTTCTCTTTCCTTATCTGGTCGGCTATCTGTTTAATGCGTTTAAGACGATGGTTCACACCTGATCTTCCGATAGGAGGATCAAGTATCTCGCCCAGATCATTGAGGCTGAATTCCGGATTTTCAAGTCTGGCCTCCGCTATTTCACGAAGCGTGTCCGGAAGATTTTCAAGGCCTAAATTACTCTCGATAAGTCTGATATCCTGAAGCTGGCTTACTGAGGCGGCGCTGGTTTTATTAAGATTCGCCATGTCACAGTTACGCACACGGTTCACCCTGTTGCGCATGTCTTTCAGTATTTTTATATTCATGATCTCCAGAGTGGAATTCTGGGCCCCCATAAAAGTGAGTATCTCTTCGATGTTCTCGCTTTCCTTGATGTAGAGAATATTGTTGTTCTTGCGGGTAACAGTCTTTGCCTTAAGATCGAACGACCTGAGTATCCTGTTAAGATCGTCGCAGAGTCTGCCGCTGTTTATAACGAATTCAAGATGATAACCGCTTTCCGGATTGTTCACGCTGCCGCAGCTGAGAAACACACCGGCAAGAAAATTGGCTATGCTGTTGTTGTCTATGTTTTTCAGATCGATCTCACGGTCATCGGGGTCGATCCTGAATCTGTCGATAACGGTTTTAACATTTTCGTCTCCTGTAATGTTAAAAGAATACAAGGATGTGCCCTTTTTACGTTCGATCACATCCTCGCTCATTTTAACTGAATTTTTAAATATCTCTGAAACCAGTGACGAAAACATATCTGCAACCTGACGGTTTTCCGACTGAAAACAAATTTCGTCGTGTGTGATGCGGTTGCAGAAAAGTATAAGTCCGTAAAGGCAGGCGAATTTTTTATCCTTGTCTGTAACAGCGGAGATGATCTCCGACTTTACTTCGTTTGAGAATGACAAAGCGATGCCCCTCCTTTGTCCTATGATTTACTGATGTCCCTGTGAGTCTTTACGACGTCATATCCGAGACTTTCAAGATAAGCTGCTGTCAGCTCCGTGAAAGTAACCGAACGGTGCTTGCCGCCGGTGCATCCGAACGCGATTACAAGCTGGCTCTTGCCTTCCCTGATGTACATCGGCACGAGAAATCCGATAAGATCTTCAAGTTTCCGCAGAAGTTCCTTCGACTGTTCAAAGCCCATCACATAGTCCCTTACCTCCTCGTCGCGTCCGGTAAGATGTTTGAGCTCCGGAACGTAGAACGGATTCGGCAGACAGCGCACGTCAAAGACAAGATCAGCTTCCGCTGATGAACCATACTTGAAACCGAATGACATGACCTTGACGAGTATGGAGTCACTTGATTTTTTAAGGAAAAGATTTACTATCGATTCCTTGAGCTGTGAGCTTTTGAGATAGGAAGTGTCGATGTAGTAATCAGCAACCTCACGCAGGCAGTCAAGTTTGGTACGTTCATATGCCACTGCTTTTTCAAGGCTTCCGTCAAAATCGCTCCCGAGCGGATGCTTTCTTCTCGTTTCCTTGTAGCGCTTGATGATAACGTCATTGCTCGATTCGAGATAAAGCACCTTAACATCGAAATGTTCTTCCTTCATCTCTTCGATGGAACGGATAACTTCCTTTGAAAACATTTCACCGGAACGGATGTCCACGGCAAGTGCGACCTTGCTCATATTACCGTCGCGGCAGATCTCAACAAATTTTGAAATAAGCTGCGGAGGCAGATTATCGATACAATAGAAACCGATGTCTTCGAGAACATTCATCGCACAGGATTTTCCCGATCCGGAAAGCCCTGTAACTATCACAAACTGCATTTAAGAATATGCCTCCTATTTGAGTATCTCAGGCTCGAGTTCAAGTTCGTAGCCTGTATCTGTCTTAACTTTTTCGCGTACATGTTCAACAAGGCTCATAAGATCTTCATAAGTCGCATTGCCCTTATTGATAACAAATCCGCTGTGCTTTTCACTGACCTGTGCATCTCCGACGGAGAATCCTTTAAGTCCGCACTGCTCTATAAGGGCAGCTGCAAAAACATTGTCCTTCGGTCTCTTGAATGTGCTTCCGGCACTCGGGAAATTAAGCGGCTGTTTATCACGACGCTTTGTAATAAGTTCTTCCATCTTCTGTTCTATTTCATTAACGGAGCCCTTGTTCAGTTTTACCCTTACCCTGAGGATTATTCTGCCGGAACCCATAAACGCGCTGTGGCGGTATGAAAGATCCATGCACTCAGATGAGATCGTTCTTATCTCACCGTCAGTGTCAAGATAATCGCACGAAACAACCACATCGGACATCTGACCGCCGTATGCACCTGCATTCATATAAAGTGCGCCGCCGACCGTACCCGGTATACCGTAGGCAAATTCAAGGCCTGTATAACCTTCGTTTCTTGCAGTCACACAAAGGCGAGTAAGCATAAGTCCTGCTTCGCATTCGATAACGCCGTCCTTTATGTAGTTTATTCTTGCAAAGTCATTTCCGATGATGATAACAACACCGTCAAAAAATCTGTCTTCAGCTATTATGTTGCTGCCGTTTCCGAGAACAGCGAACTTCACTTTGTTTTCGCGGCAGTATGAAACTACCGCAGCAAGCGAAGCCTCACCGTTTACAAATACAGCTATGCTGCATTTGCCGCCTATTTTAAATGTTGTGTGTTCCTTAAGGGATTCGTCTTTTCTGTATCTGCACCCGAAGCTGTCACACAATGAGATCATCCCGTTTATATATGACATTGATTTCACTCCAGTACTCTAACTATGTCTTTTCCGCTCTGCTCCATACCGAGTCTTTCGAGAAGCTCGTGTGTTGCATTGTAACCCATTTTCTTCTGTCTTGCGTTCATGGCAGCGACTTCAAGTATTACTGCAAGGTTACGACCCGGCTTGACAGGAATCGTGACTGCAGGAATATTTACCCCGAGAATTGAGATGTACTCGTTGTCGATGCCGAGTCTGTCGTACAGTTTTTCCTTGTCCCAGATCTCGAGTTCAACAATGAGATCGATCTTTTCAGAAACCTTGACAGCGCCTACACCGAAAAGTGTTCTCGCATTGATAATGCCGATACCCCTGAGTTCGAGGAAGTGACGGATGTTGTCAGGAGATGTTCCGACAAGACTGATGTTGGAAACCTTTCTGATCTCAACCGAGTCGTCGGCAACAAGTCTGTGTCCGCGCTTTACGAGCTCAATGGCAGTCTCGCTCTTGCCGACGCCGCTTTCACCGAGGATAAGAACACCTTCGCCGTAAATCTCGACAAGAACACCGTGTCTTGTGATCCTTGGAGCAAGGTTGAGGTTGAGGAAAGCAATGAGAGCAGCCATGAAGCTTGAGGTACTGTCCTTTGATTTAAGTACAGGTATCTGTTCAAGTTCTGCAAGCGAAACGAGTTCAGGGAACAAACTTAAGTCGAGGTCACGTGTAATAACAAGTGCCGGTATTTTTGTCTTGAACAGCGTGTGAATGATCTCGGTACGGTTCTTCTCGCCTATTGTTGAAAGATAGGCAAACTCTGTTTTACCGAGTATCTGTATGCGTTCAGGATTGAAGTATTCGTAGAAATTCATGAGCTGAAGGCCAGGTCTGTTTACTTCGTTTTCAGAGATAAGGACCTCTTCAGCCGGTCTCGGAAGATATATTGTTTCAAGTTTGAGTTCATCGATTATTTTCTGAAGTGTGACTGTAAATTTATTTTCCGGCAAATTTGTGTTTGGCATAGACACGCACCCCTTTGTTATGTCATCTGCAGTTACGCAGATCATTCTTAATACATTCATTATAATTATACATTAAAACCGGTGTTTTTTCAAGTCCTCACACAAGCTGAAAGCGGCAGATTTTTGTGTCTTTTCCAAAACGCTGTTCTGATAATAAAAAACCGCCTCTATCATTTAACACAGTTTTGAACATGTTGTTGATATTTTTTCATGAATATTGCATCAAAAAAGAAATATTTCGGAAAAGGTGTTGACAAAGCATATGAAGAGTGATATAATAAATATCGTTGTCACGGGCGATACGAAACGTCCTTAACACGATGAGGTATTAGCTCAGTTGGCAGAGCATTTGACTTTTAATCAAAGGGTCTGGGGTTCGAATCCCCAATACCTCACTTGATTTGAGTTAATCAAATCCCACATGCGTCTGTAGCTCAGCTGGATAGAGTGACTGGCTACGAACCAGTAGGTCGGGGGTTCGAGCCCCTTCAGGCGCACCAGAGAGCACTTCTTTTGAAGTGCTCTTTTTTTGTTTTATCATCAGATTAAAACGGTTCCGTTATTGAAACGTTTCTACCCCACCCAGCTTTACGAAAATTACTGCTTTATTATCAAACAAAAACATTAAAGGACAGAAGCTTTCACTGCTCTGTCCTTTTTTATGCATATAAGAAATCGCCATCCACACGCCGATTCACTGACGCGTCTGCGTTTTCATCATTATTTCCAAACTGAAAATATTCTGTTCTGTTATTTCCGCACTCACCTTCCAGCCGAGTCGTTCACACAGAAGCTTTACAACGTACAGACCAAGTCCTGAACCTTCAGACGTTCTTGCATCCATACGGTAAAACGGTTCAAACACACGTTCCGTGTCAACTGTTATTCCTTCGGCAAGACCGTTGAAGACTTTCAAGCTTACATGCTCCTCTGACTTTTTAAGAGAAACTCCGAAACTTCCGTCTGCATATTTCGATGCATTTGACATCAGGTTTTCAAGTATTCTTTCAAGCAGATGCGGATCGGTATTTATCACGATCCCGTCTTCCACTTCAAAATCAGTTTTCATCTTCCTGCTTTCGATCCATGAATGCTGTTCAAGCAGAGTCTCCGTCATAAGATTGCTTAAGTTCACATCTTCAGTAGTCATATCGCCGGACTGATTTTCATTTCTGGCGAACTCAAAAAAGTCATCGGAAAGTTCTTTGAGATAACGGTTTTTCTGTATCGCAGTCATAAGATATTCCCTATTCTTTCCCATAAGCTCACCGCTTTTTTCTATCATCTGAAGATAACCGAGAGATGATGTCAGCGGCGTGCGGAAGTCGTGCGATATACCTGATATAACCGTTCCAAGCTGTTTCTCCTTTTCACGGTATCCTGCTCCGAGTTCCCTCTGGATATCAACATGCTCATTGACCAGAACTGCAAGCTTTACAAGATCATCATCAAAATCAGTGACCTTCACAGGCTGACGGTAATCAGAAGATTTTAGCTTTTCAAGTTCGGATGAGAAATTTCTTATATTTCGTTTAAGCAGAATATATTTCACAAGTATCCATACAATAAAAACAGAGAGGCACACGATAACGGAAATAAAGATCATATCCATAGCGTATACCTCCTTTTTTATGAATTCACTGATTAAGTCAGCAATCCGGCTTCGCCGGATTGCCGGGGTGGTGAGATTGCGGGGCTTCGCCCCGTGCCCCGCGATTATTTGTACGACTGTTCAGTAACCCATCTTTTCTTTGTCGAAACGTAAGCAAGCCAGTACATAAGTGCAGTCACTATGACTGAGCTTATAATTATTTTAACTGCGATATGTTCATTCGGTATCGCTTCCAGCATCGAAGCATTTAATTCTGCACTGCCGAGAGCATACAGCTGTGTGGACACCAGCATGGAGACTGCAGGTGAAACATCAGTTCCTGTAGCATATCCGAAAAAGACAAACGGCATAGTCTCAAAGGCAAGCAGCATAAGCGAGAAGACACTTACTGCCACATGTTTGAATGCTATCCCGAAGCTCATTATGAAAACATATATCCTCATGATGCAGAGCCAGATAAGGAACAGAGTACCGGCAGGAACTGAACCCAGAACTGCGAGCAGCACAAGCACCGGAAGACAGTAAAATACGTTCAGAATAAATGCTCCGAGCAGAAGTTTGCTTAAAACTATTTCATGCGGTGAATATCCGCCGGCAAGTTCGTACTGCCCAAGTCTCAGATGAAAAGCGTAAACTATTACTGAAGTCACGGCGACGGCCGCTGCCGAAGTCATACTCAAAGCTGCCTCAAGAAAACTGTCAAGGGAAACTGCCATTTCTTCATTTACAAACAGCACTATGGCTGCAGACATAAGAAGAACGGACCACAAAATAAGCCACTGTGAACCGGTATGTTTTATTCTGAACCATTCAGCTTTCATAAGTCTAATCATGGCACTCACCTACCTTTTCAAGATAGTAGTCCTCAAGATTCTGACCTTCCTCATTGAATCTGGTAATTATCAGACCCGAATCAGTAACTGTTTTTGAAATGCGTTCCGGCTCATCAAGCCTTTCAAAAATGTGTATCTCGTCCCCGTGGATAACCTTGTAGTCGTGAAGTGAAAGCTTTTCCTCAAGTACTGCTGCCGTTCTGTTTATATCATTTGTTCTGAGGGCAATGTGGTTCCGGCACTTAAGGAGAAGTTCCTCACGGCTGAGGTTTTCAACAAGACTGCCTCCGCTTATTATGGAGAAATCGGTACAGATCTCACTCAGTTCCGCAAGAAGATGACTGGAAATGAGCACAGTCACTCCCCACTCCTCCTGCATTCTTCTGATAAGATTTCTTATCTCGACGATGCCCTCCGGATCAAGACCGTTTACCGGTTCGTCAAGCACCATTATCTCCGGTTTCGGAAGCAGTGCCATTCCTATTCCGAGGCGCTGTTTCATTCCGAGTGAAAACTTTCCGGCATATTTCTTTCCGGTATCAGCGAGTCCGACAATATCAAGTATCTCATCGATACGCTTTTCATCGGGATAGCCTCTGAGAATTCTGATGTACTCAAGATTATCCCTTGCCGTCATTGAAACTGAAATGACAGGCTGTTCGATCATGAAGCTCATTCTGGCACGGTTTTTCAGTATATCATCCGAACTGCCGAAGAACTCCATTTCACCTGAATCCGGTAAAATGATACCGGCAAGGCATTTCATTATCGTAGTCTTGCCGGCACCGTTAGGCCCTATAAGTCCGCAGATATGACCTTTTTCAACGTTCAGATCAAAATTCTTAAGGACCTTTGCTTTTCTGTAGGACTTTGAAAGTCCCTTTATAGTTATAACACTGTTTGTCATAGCCACCATCCTTTCTCTTTCTGTATCTTATTCTAAACGAAAAAGGTAAAGAAAACGTTAAATGAATGGTTAAGAAAAGGTTAAATTAAACCGGAAATCCGGCTTCGCCGGATTTCCAGAGGTGGGGTTGCGGGGCTTCGCCCCGGACCCCAAGCTGATTTATTAATAAATCAGCTTAACAGCCTGTAACCCATTCCCCAGACAGTTTCTATATATTCATTATCCGGATCGTGTTTTTTGATCTTGGAACGGATGTTGCTCATGTGAACCTTTACTGTGTTGTCGTCACTGAGATAGGATTCGCCCCAGACACTTTCAAAAAGATTGGCCTTTGACCAGATCTTCGCCGGATTCTTCAGCATAAGTGCGAGTATGGCAAATTCCTTGACTGTAAGGGTAAGTTCTCTGCCGCAGACCTTTGCTGCTCCGGAGTTCAGATCCAGCGTCAGATTTTTAAAACTTAAGATCTGTTCTTCGGTATCTGCATTGTCACCGCCGCCGGAACGTCTGAGCACTGCTTCCGTACGGACAAGGAGCTCGTCGAGATCAAAAGGCTTGGTAAGATAATCGTCCGCACCCATTTTTATGAGATCTATCTTTGAGCTCGTTTCGCTCTTCGCAGAAAGAATGATCACTGGAACAGAAGAAAACTCCCTTATCTTTTTAAGAACCATGTCCCCGCTCTGAAAAGGAAGCATGAGATCAAGTATCACAAGTGATATGTCCGTATTTTCACGTACCTGACGTACTGCCTCAAGTCCGTTAAGTGCTGAAAGTGTATCAAAACCTTCCGATGAGAGATAATCACACACAAGGCGGTTTATCTGCTCATCGTCCTCGGCTATAAGTATTTTCCTCATGACATTTTTTACTGATCAAATCAGCCTCTTAATGCTGAAATAAACGGAAGTGAGATCGCGCCAAGAAACATAAGTCCTGCAACGACAAGGATAAGTATCCTTAAAACCATTCTTTTATTTGAAGTACTGCTGCTGTAGCTGTATGCTGGTCTTTCACCAGTGCTGTTTGCATTTTCAGTTCTGGTATCTGCATTGTTTGCCAGCTTTACACTGTTTACTTTTCTTGGTTTTCTCTTTTTGTTGTTTGCCATTTAAAAAGCACCCCTTTTAATAAATTGCACAAGCACTTTTGATTCGGAGATCTTTAAGCGGGAAGTCCTGCTTTTCCCCTGTGCTTAAAACCATTACTTTCTTTTACGGCGTTCATAGCCCTGGGGCTTTCTTCTGCCGTGGTGATCACCTCTTCTTGAAGAGCCGCTTCCGCCGTGACGCTGTTCCCTCTTTTCAGACTGCTGCTTCTCGCAGAGTTTTACTGAGACTTTTCTGCCGTTTATTTTGGTATTGTTGAGTGCATCAACAATGAATTCAGCATCGGCTATCGGCACTTCAACTGTTGAGTATTTGTCGAAAATATCTATCTTTCCGAAGCTCTTTCCCTGCATTCCTGTTGCTTCAACAAGTGCACCGAGAATGAAGTTCGGAGCAATTCTGCTTAACTTTCCTGCTGATATTTCGATCTTGACAGCCTTGTCCTTTGTAAGCTTCTGACCGCCGCCGGCAGGTCTTGCCTTTTCCTTCTTGACAACCTTCGGGATCTCGAATTCAGGAATGTTCTTAAGCTCCTTGTTCAGTCTTAAGTTGATAAGGATTCCTGCTATCTCTTCAACTGAATATCCTTCCTTTGTAAGAATGTTCAGGATAACTTCAGCTTCCTCACGGAGCGGCTGTTCCGAAGCAGCTGTGATTCTTGAAACCACCTTGAGCATCTTCGATTCGATTATCTGACTGCGCTTAGGAAGCTCCTTTTCCTGTATTTCAGTCTTTATATATCTTGAAAGCGCGCGGAGATCATAAATCTGCTTTCTGTTGCTTATGAGAGTGTATGCTGTGCCGGACTTTCCTGCACGTCCTGTTCTTCCGATACGGTGGATGTAGTACTCGTTGTCCTGCGGCAGATCGTAGTTGAACACCACGTCAACTCCGCTTACATCGATTCCTCGTGCGGCTACGTCAGTTGCGATAAGAATGTTTATTCTGCCTGACTTGAACTTGTCCATTACAAAGCTTCTCTGCTGCTGTTTCATATCACCGTGAAGGCCGGCAGCCTTGAATCCCTTTGCTGTAAGTGCATCGGTAAGTTCATCAACCATCTTCTTGGTATTGCAGAAGATCATTGAAGCCTTCGGTTCATACGCCATGAGAAGATACTGCATTGCTTCAGTCTTCATGCCGGCCGGGATGTCGAAATAGTACTGTTCTATCGTATCAACAGTTCTGTACTTCTGGTCGATCTTTATAAGTTCAGGATCGTTCTGGTACTGGTTTGTGATAGCCATAATAGCCGGAGGCATTGTAGCAGAGAACATTATTGTCTGTCTTTCCTCCGGTATCTGCTGAAGGATGGTCTCGATGTCCTCACGGAAGCCCATATTCAGCATCTCGTCTGCCTCGTCGAGAATGATCATCTTAAGGTTTTCAAGCTTTATCGTGCGCCTTCTCATGTGATCCATTACTCGTCCCGGTGTACCGACAACGATGTTGGCGCCCTTCTTAAGGTCGAGTATCTGTCTGTCCATGCTCGCACCGCCGTAAACAGCACACGGTTTTACCCATCCCATGTATTTTGAGAATTTCTTTATCTCATCGCAGGCCTGCATTGCAAGTTCTCTTGTCGGGCAGAGAATGAGCACTTCAACGCCTTTTTTCTCGTATGATATACTTTCGATGGCCGGGATACCAAATGCAGCTGTCTTTCCTGTACCGGTATTTGATTTACCGATCACGTCCTTACCTGTACGGATAAGCGGGATACTTTTGGCCTGTATCTCAGTTGCTTCACTGAATCCCATGTCTTCGATGGCTCTGAGTACTTCTTCTGTCAAATGCAGTTCATTGAATTTCATATAATAATCGCAGTTCCTTCCTGTAAAAAAACAAGGGCGAACCTATGGCCGCCCACAATCATTTAATATAATAACATTTATAAAGACTGTTGTCAAGAGTATGTGCTTAAAATCATGAATTCGGTATTTCCTCTTTCATCTTCCGGTGAATGAATTATATAAACTCAAGAGTATCGATTGGAAGTCGTCCCTGACTTTTTTGTAAAAGAGTAAACTGATCATATTCAGACATGTTATATTTATTCAGGATCTTATCGATGTCTTTACGTTTAGGGTCCGGAAGTCTTGAAGCAAAAACAGGGAAAAGATTAATGTTTGTGTATTCCATATCCTTATTCAGAAACGGAAAAATTGGAGCATACGAAGCGGTATTTCTGTATTCTTCGGAATATCTGAATTTGAATACATCAGATTCTCTTATGATGTTTCCAACATGTATTCTTGAATTACTCAACTCATCGTTGCGATATACACAAATAACGTTTTGCATAACACATCATCCTTTCACATATTTTTTTAATAATTGAATTTTCTCACTTAGAAATTTATAAACAAGTGTCATTCTTTGATCGCTTAATATATTTCCATAATCACTTAGTATTTTATACAAAATTTCATCAGTTAATGTAGAACAAATGATTTCAGGAAAATCGGATTTGACTTTCTTAGTTTCGAACACATAGTCAAGAAGCTGCTGATGAGTTAGTCGTTTGCCTTCGTCTGAAAAAAACATTGACTTTGATTTAGAAGTACACATAGCATTAAAGCGATTTTTGTCTTTCAGAATAGAAAATATGTTTTCTTCTCTTTCAATAGCACACAATGAAGATCCGTTATCATAGACAGGAGATATATACGGAGCATAATTATATGCATTTAATCCAGGAGAACGAAAAAAATCACTGTTGTAAATTAATGCCCAGTTTGAATGATGGCGATCTGAATTACCGATCAAAAAATCGAAGACAAGTATCTTTACAAAATCATCAAGCAAACTATTGATATCTATGCGATGAAAATCTGATATCATTCTTAATGCTTTGTACGTCATTTCAAAAGAATATTTTTTCCCGCTTTCTGTATCGATCAGCTTCTCACTATCGTACTGAGGATAAAGGACAGTTATAATATCAAGGCCTTCAAGAAGAACTTCTTTAGGATACTCCATTACCAAATAACTCATGCTTCCATCACGATTATTATATTTTCCAATATCTACTTTAGCACACTTTAATCCTGTTACATTAGCTATATCAGAAGCAAGTTTTTCAGAAACATGTTCATATGTTATCTGACCGTCATTATGAGTTTTCGGAAATTTAAAAAGACCTATCTGATTCTCAAATTCGAGCCATAGTTTTTCACTTCTACCGCTTCCTTCAGAGAATTTAGCTGAAACATTCCATAAATTAAAATCTATTTTCTCTATCATATTTATCTGCTAATAATCCGCTAACATGGATCGTCGATATTTATTACCCTTGTTTTACTTCACAATATCAATAATAAAAATCTTCTATTTACTCTGTACAAATTGAGTGAAGCTTTTTCTATTAAAATTATATCATGAAAATGTAAAGTAGTCAATTGAAAGGAACACGGTGTTTTCAAATAGAAATCCCCTTACGGAACAATCATCATTTCCGCAAGAGGATCTCGGTGAGCTGCCTACGGCAGCTTTTGGAAGTCGTCCCTGACATTTTTTCAAAAGAGTAAACTGATCATATTCAGACATGTTATATTTTTTCAGGATCTTATCGATGTCTTTACGTTTAGGATCCGGAAGTCTTGAAGCAAAAACAGGGCCTGGAAATATATAAACAAATGCAGCGGCTTCGGGAGTCGCTGCACTGTCTTTACAATATTTTAATAACACACTGAGAAATGCAGCTGTTCTGCAGTTTCTCTTATTTCACATCAATAGCCTCTGTCCAGTATTCCTGGTTGTAGATGTCAGTGAATCTGTAAAGCACCTTGACTGCGCCGTCACCTACAACTGTATCGCTTACCTTCATATCAGAAGTTACTGTCATCTTTTCACCAAAGTAGAAAGAGTCAACATATTCTCCGTCATATGTGTAATAGTCGCAGACGAAATCAAGCTCATCGCCGGCTTTGAGTTCGGTAAGGTTCTTGGCAACTGCATCTGTCTCACCGTCAATGTAGTCTGTTGAAGCGCCTGCGATGAATCCGTTTTTGCCGTCCTCGAAAACAAGTATCAGGTTTACTCTTTCACCGTTGAGGAATGCAGGAACGTAACCGGAAACTGTGAAATTCTTACCGTCATCTGTTGTATCAGTGTGATAGTACGCAACAGGCTGACCGTTGATGGATACCCATGTCTTGTCGGTATCAGCAACGAGGTCACCGGCATCTGTAAAGTCGAATACGTTGTCAGTTCCAAGATCGATGTATCCGCTGCCGTCATCGTAGAACATGTTCTTGTCAAGTTCATGAACAAGTGCCCACTGGCTTTCTGACATTGAGATAGTGTACTTGTCACCGGAATTTTTCCAGATGAGGTTGTTCGTGTCGATCATGTTTGCTGAAAGATAGTTTGTAGTATCTTCATCAGACATCGGCATTTCCTTCATAAAGTCGATGTTTGAAAGATCAAGTCCTGCTACGGAACCGCCTGTAAGGCTTCCGAGAAGTGAATTCACAAGTGAACCGGAGCCGCCGGACATGAGCTGTGAAGCAATGTCTGATCCTGAAGGCATGAAGCTGTCGAGAAGTGATGACACCGGTGAACCGGCTGCAGAACCGCCTGCTGCGATCTGACCGCTTGTTTCAAGGCTTGCGAACTGTCTGATACAGCTTGCATAGTCATTGTCCATACCGATCTTGTTCATTGTGCTGCATGCGGAATCGACCTTTGAAGCTGCCTTGTAAGGGAAATAGATCGATACGCCGTAGGCTTCAGTCATTTCTTTTGATGTCTGGTTGTACTTTACGGCACTCTTCAGAACTGAAGCAAGCTCCTTGGCTTCAGGTGTTCCTATGTTGTTTGCAAGATGAACAAGGTCAACCTGGTCTATTCTTGAACTCTGGGCAAATTCTCTTGTGTTGTATCTTGCGTCTGATATCTGCTTGTAGTTCTTGTTCTTAAGTTCTGTACTTATCGACTGGGCAAAACCGCTCATCTTTGAAGGAACAGTGTTGATAAACTCGGCAAGGTCGATAACTGAAAGAGTTGTCTTCTGACCGCGGCACTGTGAAGCACATGTGCTTACAAAGTCGTCAACGATGTTCTTGCCGATGTCGAGTGTTGACATTGAAGGATTGTCGCCGAGATTTGTGAGCCAGTTCTTGTAGTACCAGCCGATACCCGGTTCCGTTTCCTCAGATGCGATAAGATAGTCGGCATACTTTTCAGCCATAAATGCTGTTTCAGCAGTAGCCATAAGGCATGCGTCAAAGCCGATGAAGTCGAATGTCACTCCGCCGTTCTTAAGTGCTGAGTCAAGCTTTGAAAGATCCATTGAACCCTTGTTTCTGTTGATCTCGTCGTAGCCGTAGCCTGAAACTGATCCGCCGCCGTGATCCCAGAGAATAAGGTCGTTTCTGTTAGCCGGATAATTCTGAGCACAGTATTTGATAAATGAAGTAAGAGTATCAGGATCAGTCATGGCACCTGTACCCATGTTCTTTTCGAGGCATCTGATGCCGCCGCTCTCTACCTTGTAGATCTGGTTTGATGAGCTGCTGATACCGTTTGTTTTCCAGCCTCTGCATCCGCCCGTGTAGACAATTACGTTTACATTGTCACCGAACTTTGCGGAAGCCATTTCCTGAAGGTCGTTTGTTGCCATGCCGTACTTGGACTCAAGGTCGGTACCGCACATATATACCATAAGAGTAACCTGGTCAGCGCCGTTTCCGAGAATATTTGTTCTCTTTTCACGTGATCCTGCTGCTACGGAAGTATCAACTGCAGAGTAGTCAGCTGAGTAACCGACGCTGCCTGAGCCGCTTCCGGAACTTACAAATGAATCCATGATTCCGTTGTTTCCACCCATAAGATCGGAAACATCGATACCGCCGCCTGACCCCCCTAAAAACTTAAGCAGTAAATAACCTGCAATGAGTAAGACAGGAAGGCCTATTCCGCCTCTTGTGATCACTTTTCTTGATGTCGACGATCCGCCGCTGTGGGAAGAAAAGCTGCCCGAAGAACCTACCGGTCCTGTTCCGAGTCCCTCTCCCCTTCTGTGAGCGCCGCTTCCGCCGGAAGTAACATTTTTTTCACGCGAACGTGGTCTGTTATCCATTGAATCATTCTCCTTTTTACTTATTTATGAATTTGTCAATGATATATCTCGGTCTCTGCTTTACTTCAGCATAGATCTTACCGACATATTCACCGATTATACCAAGGCACAGCAGCTGAAGACCGCCGATGAGCCATATGGAACAGAGTGTACTTGACCATCCTTTTTCGGAATGACCGATTATCTTGACTACGAAAGCCCAGATAAATGCGACTATACTTATAAACGACATTATGCTTCCGAGAGTTGTAATAAGCTTCAGCGGCTTTGTGCTGAAAGATGTGATACCGTTTACTGCAAAGGCAAGCATTTTCTTGAGAGGATACTTGCTTTCGCCGGCAAAACGTTCATGTCTTTCGTAGTAAACACTGCAGCTCTTGAACCCGATAAGCGGTACCATTCCGCGGAGGAAGAGATTCACTTCCTTAAAGTTTGCAAGCTCTGCAAGCACGCGTTTGCTCATGAGACGGAAGTCCGCATGGTTGTAGACCACGTCTGCCCCCATAACTTTCATGAATTTATAGAAGCTTTCAGCTGTAAAACGCTTGAAGAAAGTATCGGTGTCCCTGGCATTTCTTACGCCGTAGACTACCTGATTGCCGTCGTAGTATTTTTCCACCATGGCGTCAATGGTATCTATGTCGTCCTGAAGGTCGGCATCCATCGTGATAGCCATGTCGCAGATGTCCTTAACTGTCATGAGTCCGGCAAGAACCGCATTCTGGTGACCTGCATTATGCGCAAGATTAACACCGGAGAAAAATTCCGGTTCTGATTCATGAAGTTCGTAGATGATCTCCCATGTACTGTCCTTTGAGCCGTCATTTACAAACACGATACGGCTGTCCTTTGAGATCAGATTTCTCTCGATAAGCGAGATGTATTTTTCCTTCAGTCTTGAGGATGTTTCAAGAAGCACGGCCTCTTCGTTGTAACACGGAACGACCATGTAGAGTATTTCAGGTTCAGTCATAAGTATTTCTCCTTATATAATTATTTCCAGAATTCAAAAAGTCTTGCAAATGAAAGCACGTTTGCCTGCCACTCTGTGCTGAATCCCTGCTCAGGTCCGATGTATGACCAGATCTGAACTGTATTCATTACCACGCTGAGTGCAAGTGATGCAGTCGTAAGCTTGTTGAGATGAACTTTTGTGTTTGCAGCACAGTTGTCATAGACAACAAAGCATATAACAAGTGCTCCTGTTACCATCTGCCAGATGAAGTCAACACAGTATCTTGCTGCAAATCCGCTTTCCCAGACAGAAAAGATAACTGCGAAAGGACAGATGATGCATACCGCAAGAATAATAAGACTGTAAAGACGCTTGTTACTGTTATCCGAAAGGCGGTAAGCCTTCAGTGACTTTGTGTACGCTGCAACAGGGAGCGCTTTCCAGATAAGTCCGAGAGCCGAACCCGTTGCGATGAAATAATATCCCTGTGGATTAAAAAGATGTATGCTTTCCGCTTTGAAAAACGGGAAGGTTTCAATGAATGAAGGCATCTGGAAAAGGAATGCCAGAAATCCGATAACAGCAAAATGAGTATGGTACTGTGACTGTGTAAAGTCGTTGATAGTAAGTGAATACTTTATACCGAACTCCAGAGGATTGCCGAATCTCGCCATGTTGTACCAGACCTGAACTGAACCGATGACCATGTACGGTACCAGTGCGGCTGCTAGGTACGGAAGAAGGAACATGAATCTGCTCTTTCCCGACTTTTCATCATAAAGTGCATTCTGCTTTTTAGCTCCCGCATAAACGAGAAGCATTGCAGCGAGGCAGTAAACTGCAATAGTCGGACGACTGAGAACGCCGAGGCTGAGCCATACGCCGGAAACTGCAAGGCGGAATTTATTTATCTTACCTTCCCCGATAACACCGGAACTGATAAGGAAATAAGCACCGGCTGTTGTGCACAGGAACCCTGCAGACTGGGCAACCTCATAGAAGAGCGGTGAAATGTTGCAGATAAGGATGCCTGATGAAAGCTGCATTATAAGAAATCCTGCGAGCACAAGTGAAGCACTGATCTTCTTGAAAAACTTATCGGCCAGACAAAGATAAAACTTTGTAAGGAATATGATGCCGAACATTCCGAAAAAGAATACAGACCATACTGACGGGAAATAGTACCCCGTAATAAGATGATACGGCAGGAAAACAAAAAGCACCGGTGCTATTCCGTAGTAGGAATAGTATTTTCCGTTAAACAGAAGATGATCCCACGGATAGCTTCCGACTTCGTCAGTTCTCTGGCTCCAGTCATAAGGGTTTTCCAGTTCGAGAAGCTTCGGATTCATCTCGGTCATTATATCCACACGGCCGTGTTCAAATGAATCAACGATCTCCTGGGTTATCTGGTTTCCGCTTTCAAGAGCGAAATCCTTTGCAATGCTGTGGTTTTCGTCATTGTATCTTGCCATGTTGGTAATGAAAAGTCCGAGCAGGACAAGAAAAAGTGTAAACACCATTGCAGCTCTGTCTGTGACTTTCTGCACCTCTGAATACGGTCTGAACAGAAACTTTTCAGACGTAAGAGCATATACTGAAAATGCAGCAGCAAGCATAAGCAGAAAACGGATCACAGAAAAATGAAATCTTACCGGCTCGTTGGCAGTTATGCTGCTTACCGTAACCGTTTCATTATCTTCCGTACTGAAAACAAACCTGATGTCATGTACCTTTCCTGAAAAATTGCATGGTACAGTACGGCTTCTTTTGTTTCCGTTTATCACCTCAGCCTTTGCAGCACCCCATCTGTAGCTGCCGGAATTAGTGTCATCGGACATATCCACTGAAAAGCTTACTTTGCTTTTTTTGTCGGAAAACGCATTGAATGTCAGTGTTCCGACCGGTATATTAATATTTTTATATTCAAGCACTGTCTGGCCGCTGCCCTCGTTTGTCATTGATACAGCGTTAAAATTCTGTGCTTCGGCTGAATGCAGGTCAAATACAGTTTTCTGATATCCGCCTGAAAGAAGATGTGCCGAATTCAGGTTGAATACAAATATCTCAAGGGCAAGGCTTACTGTTATAATTCTGAGCAGCACTCCGGCTGTATCTGCAAACTTTTCCGGTATTTTTTTCGCTCCGGAAAACCAGGCGATTAAAAATGCTGCAAAATCAGAAACTGCCAGAAATTTATATCCGCTCATGTCTGCCGCTCCTGCAATGTCAAGAATGAAAAGCAGTACGGAAAGACTGATACCGGAAATAAATATGAGCCGTGAATTGTTCTTTATAAAGGAACAAAGCCTGCTGTTCCCTTTTTCCGTATTTGCAAAAACGACCGCAGATGCAGCGATATATAAGAGTATATTAATAAAAAACGCGGCTATCGATAAAGACATCTTCTACCTCCGGTATGAATAAATAATAATGTGTTGAACACATACATATTCAGTGTACCTTCTTTTTCTGATAATGTCAATAGCATTACAGTAAGTAATAAATATATTTGTCGTTTACTATTGAATTGATACCACCGCTGTGTTATAATTTCTATAAATGCTTTTATACAGGAGAAAAATAATGGAAAAAATAACAGTTATCGTTCCGTGCTACAATGAGGAGGAAACAATTCCTCTGTTCATTACCGAGATCGAGAAGGTCTATGACAGCATGCACGAAAAATATGATATAGATATGGAATACCTTTTTGTAAACGACGGTTCAAAGGACAGGACCGCTGAAGTTCTTGAGGAATATGCCGCAAAAAATCCGCGTGTAAGCTACATCCGTTTTTCAAGAAACTTCGGCAAGGAAGCTGCGATGTATGCAGGTCTTGACAATTCTGACGCTGACTACACCGTTATAATCGACGCTGACCTTCAGGATCCGCCTGAGCTTATTGAAGAAATGTACCGCATTCTCAAAACTGAACCGGAATATGACTGTGTCGCTTCACGAAGATACACACGAACCGGTGAACCGCCGATAAGATCATGGTTCGCAAAACGTTTCTACAGCCTCATGGCAAAGATCTCAAAAACTGAAATAGTAGACGGTGCACGTGATTTCAGAATGATGAGCCGTCAAATGGTTGATGCCATCATGTCACTTTCAGAATGCAACCGTTTCTCAAAGGGTATCTTTTCATGGGTGGGATTCGAAACAAAATGGCTCGCCTTTGAAAACAGGGAACGTGCCGGAGGCCAGACAAAATGGTCGTTCTGGGGGCTGCTCATTTATGCCATCGACGGTGTTGTTGCTTTCTCCACAGCTCCGCTTGCCGTTTCCTCGATAATCGGTATCATATTCTGTATTCTGTCGTTCATCGGCGTATGCTTTATTTTCATAAGAGCACTTATTTTCGGCGACAAGGTCGAAGGATGGCCTTCACTTGCATGTATAATGTGCTTTATCGCCGGAATCCAGCTTTTCTGTAACGGAATAAGCGGTATCTATCTTTCCAAGACTTATACTGAAGCAAAGCGCAGACCGCAGTATATCGCTAAAAAAATCCACCGCGGCACACTCAGGGATGAAAAAACAGATAAATAACAGACAGCAAAGGCTGTGTGATCGTAGCTCTGATCACACAGCCTCGTTTATTTTTCTATTGTAACTATGAAACCGTCCGCATTGTTTCCTGAAACACTGTACTGACAGTTTACCGGAACGTAAAGCTCGGCGTTTCCGCTTCCGGTCTCGTCCTTGGCACGAATGTAGTAGATCTCAAACTCCCTGTCAAAGCACGAAACGTTCAGTGTCTTGCTTCCGTAGGCATATTTCTTGAGAGACTGCAGATATTCCTCAAGCGAAAGATCATTTTCCGTCATGTACCATGCGTGCGGGATACCAACATATCTGAAATGCTCGCCATGGTCAGTGATCCCTGTATTTTCTGCCTTGTTATCCTTGTAGCGTTCTATAAAACCGTACTTTGTGCAGTTGTCCCTTATCCACGCGTAATCGCCTGAAGGAACGTAGCGGTAAGACTTTCCTTCTTCAGGATAGATACCGAGATCCACCGCAAGTCCGGTCTGATGCTCCGAATATCCGCCTTTGCTTTCGACTCTTGAATTTTCAAGTGCCTGATTGTAGATGACATTCTGACGGTCCGACGAAACATAGGCTTCAGTTATCATGATGTCCGTGCTGGAGCATTCCTGATAAAATCCGCTCATCATGCTGTTGAAATTCTTCAGAGCAAGATCGTTCATCTGCATGCCGGCATTTCTGATCGAATAGTATTCATTCTTTTCAGAGTCAATATCGGCAAGCGCCCCTCCGGCAGTAGCCGATGTATAGGGGTGACTGTCATTTACAAGAATAAGACTTCCCTTGCTTATGTCACTGTACGGAACAGATTTCTTTTCAAATTCAAGTTTTGAGGATATGACCTTTTTGCTTACTGCACCTGAATCATCGGTACCGGCTTTTTCTTTTTTCGAGCCTGAGACCGCACCGGCTATAATAAAAATGATCAGCAGCACAACTCCGGCGGCCGCCCCGATGAGCATTGACCTGTCCTGTCTGAGTTTCCGCCTGCGTGAAGAATCTGACGGCATCATATCATTCCTTTCATTCATTTTTTTCGGCTTTCGCCGGACTGATAACTGTATAGTACCACTTGAGAAGTGCAGTGCCGATGATGATAACATAGCCCGCAACACTCAGAAGGTCAGGTATCTGTCCCAGGAACATAAAACCGAAGACGGCAGCAAAAATTACTATTGAGAAATCGTAAACCGAGATTTCCTTTGCCGGTGCACAGGCATATGCGCTTGTGATACCGATCTGACCGCCTGCTGCGGCAAGTCCTGTAAGAACAAGGAACATCCACTGGACCGGTGTCATCGGTTTATAGTTTAAAAACATGTTCGGAAGAAGAAGCAGTGTCGTGAAACCGGAAAAGAAGGCTACGACTATCATGCTGTTCTCGCCTCTTGTACCGAGCTTACGGACAAAAGTGTACGCTATGCCGGCTCCGAGTCCGCCTGCAACACCTGCAAGCGCCGGAATTACTTTAAGATCGAACGACGGGCGCACTACAAACAGCATGCCGGTAAAAGCGGCGATAACTGCTCCCCATTCATATTTATTCGCCTTTTCCTTAAGAAGAAGCGCTGAAAAAACGACTGCGAAAAAAGGAGAAAGCTTGTTGAGCATCGACGCATCGGAAATATCCATGTGGTCAACTGCGTAAAAATTACACATCATTCCGAGTCCGCCTGTGAGCGAACGGATGACCATGTACTTTACGTTTCCTTTTCCCGGCTTAAACGGAACACCTGCTCTGACAAGCGATGCGGCTGCTATCATCAGAGCAAAAACATTTCTGAAAAAGCATTTCTGAAGTGTAGGAACATCGCCCGTAAGCCTTATGAAAAGATTCATAAGAGCAAAGCAGAATGCTGATGCAATGATATATATAACGCCTTTTTTATGTTTGTCCATTATGATCCGTCCGTTCTCTGCTAGTTTCCCTTTATTATTATAACAATGTTTTTCGTACTTTGTCAATGAAAAACATATTGAAACCAGAGCAAAAAAATGTTATAATAAAAGTTAGCTTTACTTCGTTTAATTATAGTACAGCGATAAATAACAGATAAAAAGGATGTAACAAAATATGACAAACAATAATTCAATAAAAACCGTAAGGCTTATCATAGATGAAGTAAAAAAAGCTGTAATAGGCAAGGACAAAATAATAATCAAGATTCTTCTTGCTGTCCTGTCCAGGGGACACATTCTTCTTGAAGATATTCCGGGAGTCGGAAAAACCACTCTGGCGCTTGCATTTTCAAAGGCTCTGTCACTCGACTACAACCGTGTGCAGTTTACGCCGGACGTCCTTCCTACAGATATCACCGGATTTACCGTATACAACAAGCACACCGGAAGCTTTGAATTCAAGCCGGGCGCTTCAATGACAAATCTTCTTCTCGCCGACGAGATCAACAGAACATCAAGCAAGACACAGTCAGCTCTTCTCGAGATCATGGAAGAGGGCAAGGTAACTGTGGACGGAGTTACCCACGAACTTCCGAAGCCGTTTATTGTAATGGCCACCCAGAACCCTATCGGTTCAGTCGGAACACAGGAGCTTCCTGAGTCACAGCTTGACCGTTTCATGATAAAGATCTCAATGGGCTATCCTGATCTTGAAAGTGAAACCGAGATACTCAAATTAAAGTCAAACTACTCACCTCTTGATTTCATAACTGAGGTCGCTGACACTGAGACCCTTATCGCCCTTCAGAAGGTAGTTGAGAACATACACGTTGATGACAAGATCTACACTTACATTGCAAAGCTCGCTCAGGCTACCCGTGAACACTCAATGATAAAACTCGGTATCAGTACCAGAGGTGCCATCGCACTTATGCAGATCTCAAAGGCGACTGCACTTTTAAAGGGGCGTGACTACGTGATCCCGGACGATGTTATGTACATGTATCACGACGTATTCTCACACCGTCTCATTCTGAATTCAAATGCACGTATAAACAATGTAAATGCAGTTCAGATACTTGATGAGATCGCATCACAGGTAAAGCATCCTGAATTCGACAGGTAAGAGGTCCGACGATGATCAAAAGCAAAATAATCTATCAGATTCTGCTTGCCTGCATGATCCTTTTCTACATTCTCTTCGTTGACAGCATGTCACTTCTGATCCTTATACTGACGGTCGTCTTTCCGTTTCTGCAGCTGTTCATTCTCATGCGCATTTCAAAAAACATAACAGCTGTACTCGACATAGGCTGTTCCACAACTGAAAGGAATGTTCCGACAAGGATTGCAGTCAGGCTTAAGAACCATTCCCTTCTTCCTGTTTCATGTGCGGTCGTGTCACTTCAGATAACGAATACCCTTACAAACGAAACACAGTCCCTTACTACCATGCTTCCTGTCGCTTCGGACAATGAACAGAGCATTAAGTTCAGTGTTTCCTACGCTCACTGCGGCATGATAAAGGTATCGCTGAAAAGCATACGCATTTACGACTATATAAAGCTTTTTTCAAAAGTCATAAAGTACAGCTGCACATACGACATCGCTGTTGTACCGACGCTTACAACTGTAAATCCGGCGGTGGACACTTCACCTGACAGCATGAATGACAACGAGGAATTCTCAAAGATCAAATCCGGCGATGACTGCTCTGAGATCTTTAACATACGTGAATATATATACGGTGACAAGATAAACCGTATTCACTGGAATCTGACTACAAAGTTAGACGAACTTATGGTCAAGGAATACAGCCTTCCGGTCAGCAGCCAGATAATTATAGTATTTGAATTCTGCAATGACAGTTCATCCGGTTACAGCATGGAAAAGAACGACGCATCACTTGATGCCGCAATGTCACTTTCCTATTTCATGCTTGCAAACAATATCACTCATAAAATTGCCTGGTATGATCCGAATCAGAAAATGCTCCACACGGAAAAGATAAGTTCCGAGATCGATTTCTCCGCTTTTCTCAGTGCAGTTTTTTCATCCGGTACATACGACGATTCTTTCAGTGCGTTCATTCACAGCCGGGCTGAGAACAGCGATGTGCATTTTTCAAATGTTATATACATTTCACCGGTACTCTCCGATGAACTGTTTCATAATTTTTCAGTACTGAACAACGCAGAACGCAAAACCTATCTTTACATAAACGACGGATCAGAAATACCTGAATATTTCCGCGACACTGACTCCACATTCGCTGTGGAAGCTGACTGCGGTGATCTTTCAGAAAGTCTGAACAGGGTTGTTATATAAAAGGAACAAAATGAAAAGAAATACAGAAAACCATACAATCACAGGCGGCGGGATAAACATTACCGACTCGATCTCACTTGCCTTCAACAGCAGGTACAGGATCAATTCACGACTGCTGCTGATAATCACCACACTGGCTGGAATAGCTGGTTTTACACTTTCGTTTCTTTCTCTCTTCGAATTTGAATGCAGCAGAACAATGATATACGCCGCTGAGGCGGTCTTCTTTGTGATCTCATCGTTTTTCTGCATGTTTCCGTCGAAGGCGAAAAACCTGAATTTTCTGCTTTATCTTGCCTGGGGCTACGCTATATATAAAAAAATAAATGACTTCGCACTTGGCTACGGCATACTGATCAACATAATAGCTGACAAGCTTAATATAGTCTCCGCAGGGCAAACGATGTATCAGATACCGGCTGACGCTGACAGATACTACTGTCTGACTCTGTTCATGATGTTTCTGTTAGCTGCCATGGTTCCTGTACTGTGCTACAATACAATAGTAAAGCCAAGATTTATAATCACTTTTCTGGTAACCTTCCCGTTCATTGAAACAGGGCTTATGTTCGGTTTCAGTCCGGATCACATTGCCTTCTCTCTCCTTATCTCATACTGGGTCGCAGTATTCGCCATGAGAGTTGCAGGAAACCAGTACCACACTGAATCCGGAAAACCTGTTTTCGTGCGAAGGAGAAACATATTTGTTTCTTCGGGAAACTTAAGAAACAATGTTATCGAAGACATCGGCATAATTACCCTGATTTCAGTTTTTGCGATCTTTCTCGTATCTTCCGCTGTAACGACACTCATCAAAGTGGAACGTCCTGAAAAGGTCACAACTACGCGAACCGAGATAAAAACTGCAATATCTGATCTTTCCATCGAAAAAATAGCAAACAACATACAGAACGGAGCCGAAAGAAATCCTGTTACGGAAAAATCACAGCTCGGTAATTTTTCAAAGGTAACTTTTACTGACAAGACCGATCTTACCATGCTCATTTCTGACAAGGTCTCAGGTTTAGTTTATCTGAAAGGATTTACAGGTGCTGAATACAGAAACAACGCCTGGTATTCCCTCTCAGAAAATAAAGTCTCTGAAAACAAACATCTGTTTGACACAATGAGCAGAACGGGAGCATATCCGCAGTATTTCAACTACCGGAATGACTCATATCTCAGCACAGTATATCCGGGCGATCCCGCAAAAAGACATGTGATAATAAACTCATGGTTCAGGATCAACAAATACGCATTCACGCCTTACAGCGTTTCTCCGGACAATCAGCTTCTTCCCGAAAGGGACGGATTTTTCCGTATAGAAAACACATCGTCCTACTCATTCGATGCATATTTTCCTGAGGATATGTTCATCAACATGAAACGTATTGTAAAAAATGCAGATCAGTTTCCGGCCGCAGATGATTTTGAGAAGGAATACAGGGATTACGTCTACGCAAACTACACACTTCTGCCTGAAAGCGAGACTATGAACGAACTTGACTCAGAATTCAGATTCATTCCGGACTACAACGGAACAAATATCGAAGAAATAAGTTCACATATTAAAAAAATACTCACTGATTCCGCAGAGTACACGCTTGAACCGGGAATAACTCCTCCGGATACGGAACTTACCTGGTATCTTCTCAAGGAAAACCACAAGGGCTACTGCTCACACTTTGCAACAGCCGCAGTTGTACTTGCCCGTCTTAAAGGAGTACCGGCAAGATATGCTGAAGGCTACATAGTCATCCCATCAGATATAGAAAAAGCTGACAAAGTGGAATCATACTACAAGGTAGAAATACACGATTCACGAGCTCACGCATGGGCTGAATTCTACATTGACGGATACGGATGGGTACCGTTTGAGTTCACTCCGGGTTATGACCGCGGAATAATTTCAGCCGAAGAAAAAAGAAGCAAAGAAACTCCTGTAACAGAAGCTGAAACAGCAGTCATAACTGATGTTCCGCAGACTGAAACGGAAATTGCTCCTGTGACTGAGATCGTTACAGAACTCGTACCTGCTGCCGCAGTCCAGACAACGGCTGTGTCCGATACCGCCGCAGAAGTTACCGGAAGTCCTGACGGATCTGATCATGATGAAAATGAACCGGGATTTTTAAAGAAAGCGGCATACGCAGTAATAAAATTAGTTATATCAGTAACAGCACTGTTCCTTATTATCGCTGCCGTTATCCTGTTCAGACATATCAGTGTGACAAACAGCAGGACAAGAGGATTCCGTACAGGATCAAACAACAGAAGAATGGCAAATGTATACCGCTATACATCTGAACTTCTTGAACATTACGGTATAGGAAAAGGCAGCATGATGCCGCTTGAATTTGCTGAATATGCCGAAGAACAGGCCGACGGCCTTGTTGAAAAAGGAGCACTTGACGATCTTATAAGACTTGCTCTGAAATCAGGCTTCAGTAAAGAGGAAATAACCGACGAGGAACTTGCCCGTTCGATAAAAACTGCAAATGCTCTTGCCAACAGTATTTACAGCACCAAGAGCAGAAAAGAATGCTTTATTTTCAGATACATTCTCAATCTGAAAAAATAATACGCACTTTATACGTGCACGGGGTATGGGGCAAAGCTCCATTCCCCTGTTTTTTCTTTAAGAAAACGCTGCTTTATTTCATAAACAATTTATTAAAAATCAATTCACGAAAGAAGAATCATTAATGCCAAAGTCCAGAAACGAAATAGACATGTGTAACGGGCCGATCCTGCCTGCTCTGCTTGAACTTACGATTCCGCTGCTGCTTTCAAGTGTTCTGCAGCTCCTGTTCAATGCAGCAGACGTTATCGTTGTCGGAAATTTCGCAAGTGAATACTCACTTGCTGCAGTAGGTTCGACCACTGCTCTTGTCAATCTCATGACGAATCTTTTCCTCGGTCTGTCTGTAAGTGTAAATGTACTCACAGCCAAATTCGCCGGTGCCGGAAACAAATATCAGATATCCCGTACAGTTCACACATCAGTTTCCCTCAGTATCATCTGCGGGGCTATACTCATGGTTTTCGGGATCATATTCGCTCCTGCTCTGCTGAAACTCATGGCCACTCCGGACAACGTCCTCGGACTTTCATCACTTTATCTGAGAGTGTATTTCACCGGTATGATCCCTATGATGATCTACAACTTCGGCAGCTCACTCCTCCGTTCCAAGGGCGACACAAAAAGACCGCTTCTCTACCTCACAATAGCAGGGGCTGTAAACTTTGTCCTTAACCTGTTTTTCGTAATTGTTCTTAAGATGGATGTAATGGGCGTCGGACTGGCAACTGCCATTTCACAGGTAATATCAGCGGTTCTCATTCTTATATGTCTTTCACGTGAGGAGGATGCATTCCGCTTTTCATTCAGAAAACTTTCCCTTGACCCGCATATCGTTTCCGCAATACTGAAAATCGGCATTCCGGCAGGTATACAGGGCGTGATATTCTCGCTCTCGAACGTCGTTATTCAGTCATCGGTAAACAGTTTCGGCGCTATAGTAATGGCAGGCAGTGCTGCTTCTTCAAGCATCGAGGGATTTGTATGGGTTTCCATGAACTCCTTCTCACAGGGAGCGCTCACCTTTATGAGCCAGAACATAGGTGCCGGCAGATTTTCAAGACTTAACAGGATAGCGGTCACATCCTGCATGTGCGCAGCTGCTACCGGTCTTATACTCGGAAATGCAGCGTATCTGTTCGGAAACCAGCTTCTTGCGATATACGATTCCCGTCCTGAAGTTATCAGTGCCGGAATGACACGTATGTTCATGGTGTGCTGCTTCTACTGCACATGCGGACTGATGGACTGTATAGTGGGCAATATCCGCGGAATGGGATACGGCATGACACCGACTGTAATCTCACTTATCGGTGCCTGTGGTCTCAGAATAATCTGGATTTCCACTCTTTTCAGACTGCCGCAGTTCCACAATGAATCAATGCTGTTCCTATCATACCCTGTTTCGTGGATCATCACCTTTATCGCACACTTCATCTGCTTCCAGTTCATGAGGAAGAAATACCCGAAAACCGACCGTAAAAATGAAACTCCGGAAGTTCCGGCTTCCTGACCAAGATAGCATCTGCCATTTCTGCAGGTGCTATACTATTATCGGAACAAAAAAATACATCCAGAACCCGCAAATGATATATCAATGACACACCGGTACGTTATAATACTTACTGGAATACGAAATAACATTGTATTCCGCTGATTTCAAAACCGTAAACAGCTTATAATGCGGAGACGCCGTCCATACTACTCCTCCCGGTGTTTCCGTATATGTGCTGTTTGCAGCTTCATTACCAGAGAGGTGAAAAAATGAATATTCTTCTTATAGAAGATGATCTTCAGATCTGTGAAGTCACAGAAAAATATTTTAAAAGAAAAGGAGCAGAAATAACCACAGTTACAAACGGTGACGATGCCCTTGAGCTCATTTATTCCGGAAAGCCGGCATTCTCACTTGTACTGCTTGACATAATGCTCCCGGGAGCCGATGGATTCACAATATGCAGGAACATAAGAAAGAAAAGCGATATACCTGTGATATTCATAACTGCAAGAGGTCTTGAGGAAGATATCCTGCGCGGCTACGACCTGGGATGCGACGACTACATAGTAAAGCCGTTTCTCCTTTCCGCACTGTACGCCAAATGCTCGGCACTTCTTAAAAGAACTGAAAGAATAACAGAGAAAAAATCAGACACAGTTCTCTCATGCGGTGCCATCCAGCTCGACACAAGAACACTCACCTGCTTTGTTTATGGTAATGAGATCGAATTAACACCGAAAGCCTTTGCAATTCTGCACTACCTCATGGAACACCCCGGCTGGGCCATCGACCGTAACACCCTCCTCGACAACGTCTGGGGTGAAGATTATTTCGGAGCAGACCGAGTAGTGGACAATCACATCAAACGTCTCAGAAAAGCTCTTGGAAATGCAGGAAGTCAGATACACACCGTGATCGGCAGAGGCTACAAACTGACCGACTCATAGGAGAAGTACCATGAAAAACAAGATATTTGATAAACGATATCGTAAACTGTATGTAACCATCGTCATATTCATTCTGATACCAGTTTTTCTGATTACAATGATAAAGCCGATATACAGAAATTACATTGAATACAAATTAGCATCCAGACAGGAAGAAGCTGCCAGGATCACGGTATCCAGACTAAAAGAAGCTGTATATAATAATCTTGACTCAGACGAGCCCGATATTAAAGGAGATATAAGATCAAACATAATGACTTATCAATACGGGAATTTTTTTAAGTATGGAGGTTTATTAAGCTCCAATCCTATGGTATGGTTTTTAAACAATACTCTTACTCCAGTCGACATCGTACGCGGATCCGTAAAATATCACACAATCAGAATATTCTCTTCAGACTATTTTTTTCATAGTCCTGATTATTACTACTTTAGTTCAGATTGTTCGCATGGTATTGCACAGTTGTTTGATGAAAACGGGAATGAAATTGCTGCAAACAAGTATTCTTTTACAGCAGATATTGTTTTTCCTTATGATGAAATACCGATAGAATACTGCGGACAGTATTTCTGTGATTACAATCCTGATATTCCAGGACTCAGCGAATTGTTTGAAACTTACGAAACTGTATCCAATTATCCGAATCATATTGTGTGGGAGGGATTTACTTTAAAAAATGCTTATATAAACTTTGAAACCCATTCATTTATACCACATGAAGGTGAAATCAGATATTATAACAGCGAAGAAATGCCGGAAAATGATCTTATAGGATCGGCTATAGAAAAGACTTATCCGGAATTTATCAAAAGAATACCGATAAATATCACTGCCGATATTCCGGGATATGAACTTATCAATCTTGAACGAGCCAACAGAACGTATCCATATTGTAAAATCTATGAAACAAGCGGCGAAAAACAGGAAATAATTGATCTGGCCAGAAAATACGCATATGAAGATAAAGAACCTGACTATAGATCCCGAAACTATGAGACAGACATGATTACAGGTTTCAGCGAAGCTAATGAACGTATTATTGTATCTGTATCAAATACACATATGTACTCTAAAGGTCATAATTATACGCTGGCGCTAACGTGTTTTACTGACCTTGATGCTCCTGAAATCGAAGAATTCAAATCCTCAAAAGCTGCATGGCTACTGATAAATGTAATATCCATCGAAGCATTGATTCTGCTGATAATGTTTATCAAAACCCGAAGCAGAGTACGTTTCGAAAACTACCAGCGGGATCTCACCAACCACCTCGCCCATGATATAAAAACCCCGCTCATGGCGATCGGAGGATATACCGAAAACCTGCTCGAAGGTGACATGACGGAGGAAGAACAGAAGCGATATCTTGATTCGATACTAAGCAACATCTCATTTACCGATTCCGTAATAAACCGCACGCTTTACCTGAATCAGACAGATAAAATACACGTCAGAAAAGAGATGACCGATTTAAGAGCACTTACCGAATCCGCATTTGAAAAGTACAGACTGATGCTCGAGGAAAAACAGATAACCTTCGAATTGACCGGTAAAGCAACAATTAAAACAAAACGAGATCAGATAGAAATGCTTATTGAAAATCTCATATCAAACGCAGTGAAATACACACCTGAGCAAGGTACGATAACCGCTCTTATCACGAAAAAAAGCATTACCGTAAAAAACAGCGTTTCTGAAAAACTCAGAACAAGAAAACTGAAGCAGCCATTTGTCCGCGGCGACAAGGCAAGAAGCAATGTAAAAGGAACCGGCCTCGGTCTTTCCATAGCCGACCGAGCTGCTACAGCTACCGGATTCAGACTGAAACTAAGCTGTTCCGGTTCGGAGTTTAAAGCTACTGCAAGGAAGAAACTTGTGACGCTGAAATAAAATGTACGCCTTCGGCGTACTATCATAGCAATGCCACCTCTTCGAGGTGGCATTACCTTTTCCGTAGCAAAGATATCTTCCTGCTCGCTCCTTCTCACCTTAATACAACAGGTAATTTCATTTATCAATCCCTAAAAAAAATTATAAAACACCCCAATATTTCATTTCGTTTTGCGGCTATATAAGTGAAGACCTTTAAATCAGAAGAACGGAGGGCGCAGATGGATGACCAGAGCATTATTGAACTGTTTATCAGGCGAGATGAAAATGCAATAAAAGAATCAAAAGAAAAATACGGAAAATACTGTGCAAGGATCGCTTCCAATATTCTTTCAGTTTCAGAAGATGTCGAAGAATGTCTGAATGATACATGGATTTCCGCCTGGAACAGGATACCGCCATTGATTCCGGTATCACTGAAAGCGTTTTACGGAAAACTTGTAAGAGATATTTCTTTAGATAAATACAGAGCAAGTCACGCAAAGAAACGCTATAACGGATTAATAACGATCCTTGATGAGCTGTCCGATTGTATTCCATCCGGACAGGACGTACAGAAATCACTTGAACAGAAAGAACTTTCTGAAAAGATAAACTGCTGGCTTGGCAGTCTTCCAAAAGAAGACAGGATTCTGTTTATCAAAAGATACTACTACGGAGAAACAGTTAAAAGTCTTGCGCTGGTGATGAACTGTACTGAAAACCAGATGGCACAGAGAATGATGAAACTCCGAAACGGATTAAAATCTTATTTGAAGGCAGAGGGTGTTATGTTATGAAAAAAGAAGATATTTATAACGCTCTTTCAGATATTCGTCCTGAATATCTGGATGAAGCAGATAATTATAAAACGACTGAAGGTAATTCAGTGAATAATTCTGAGAATGAAAATAATATTGTTTCCGAAGAGTATCCGATCAGAACAGAGACGCAATCCGGCAAAAGATATGTGAAATATGCGGCCTCCGCAGCTGCATTAATCCTGATAGCCGGAACAGCTTTCTGGGCTGCAAACATAAAACTCCACAGTGATAATGAAAATTTAAGTATCGTAAGTGTTTCTGAAACACAGACTTCTTCACCGGTCACCGAACCATCTGTTTCTGATTCAAATGATACTGTTAAAGAAGCATCAACAGCGAACGCTGTTTCTGAAAGTACTGTACAAACTGAATCTGAAACAACAAATTCTGAAACTACATCAGAAACTGTAATCAGTACAATGAAGAACATTTCTGAGGACAGCAAAGAACAGAAAAATGAAACCGATCCGCCTAAGGAAAACAATAAACCATCAGATAATGATACACCAACTGTTATCACCACAGAGCGCAGTACCGTAACCGAAACTGTTACCGATACTCCAGCTGAATCACAGATACCGGAAATTACTGTAACTGAGGTCGTTAAAGAAATACATTTACCTTGCATTCCATATGATCCTACAGAACAGCATCCGTATGGTGAAAGTATAAGCCCTGAGAATTTTTCCAAGATGCTTGAATCATTATCCTATTCACCTGAAACCTGTGACGGTTTACCTGAATACAGATATACTGCACCTGACGGAACAGAGTATTATATACTCATGAGCTGCAAACATGTCTGGAGGCATAACAAAGGCCAAAACATAATGGAAGAAGCAGAATTATCTGATTATACTTACTCTATGATAATGGCATATATTGCTTTCTACGGATTAGAAGAATGTATGTGGGACTAAAATGTACGCCTCCGGCGTACTATCATAGCAATGCCACCTCGAAGAGGTGGCATTACCTTTTATGAAGCAACAGAGTTTCCGGTTAACATTTCTAGAATAACTGCTTTCATTTGTCTCCGATTACCCTTGATATTATTATCATGTAAATGGTATAATAGAATATACAGCATTGATTAAACTTAAAAAATTACGTCATTAATCATTGAAAGGCGGAAGTATCTTTGTCACAGACATTTCTATGGATAGAAGACAGAAAAGGAAAATCGGGTTATAATTTTTGGAAAGTGTTTTTAAAAACTTTGTATCCTGATATAATTCTTGAAAGTAAAATCAATAATTCCGAACTTATAAAGGCTGTAAAGTCATTGCAGGATAACGAAAACAAGTACATAATTATTCTCGACAATTCATTTGACAATTCTCAGATAGTTTCAGAACATAAGTATTTGAGAAATCTTATAAAATCCAAAGAAAACGTTTTTTTGGTCAATGTCATTTGTTTTGAATATATACTTCTTGAATTTGAATATCTTACCCAATGGGTATTTGCTCCTGATGACGAATTACGTGTTAAAAGAGAAAAAGCATTACTCGCCCGAAAGGAACTTGTTTCAGCAATCTCTTCTGGAAATATGAACTATAAAACCTTTCGTGAGATCATTGATTATGATCAGAATATAGATTCTCATAATATTGAACAGCTATCGGCTCGTTTACTCTTTGATATAACAAGAAATACCGGATTTGAGGTAAGCAAAAAGAATATAGGAGAATGCTGGATCAATTCCTGCTGCGAATGGAAATTAAGACAGAATGATGATATTTGCGGTCTTGATAACAGAAGAATCGATATTCGTGAAAAAATGTCAGCAATATCGGAAAGAACAGGATCATTACAGAGATTAGCACAGCTTTACAGGGAGGCGGTATTGTGATATCGGTATACAAAGAACTGAAAGATATTCCGAAAGATTCAGAATATATTGAGATCAATGATATTTTCTTCAATCAGCATACTGCAATGAAAATTGATGAAAGAGCTGCTGATATTATAAACAGAATCGATAATTCAAAACTAATCAGTAAATTTAAAATAGAATCCCGATTTGATAATATAGTTCTTAATATCGACAAACTTTCATCAGGATGTAAAACCGCTCTGAATGTACTGTATTTCCCTGATAAAGTGTTCTGTGTAAAAGAATGCGGTGAAAATGCTTTGTCTGAGATTTATTCATTCGAAGAAGGAAAAATCTACAGTGACTATCCGATGATCCCTTTCGATCTGAAAAAAGTGTTTGCTGTTACTTCTGAAAAAAGTTTGATAACAGAAGATTATGAAGAACTGAAAGAATGGTGGAACCATGAAGATTAATCCTGTTGTTACGGATCATTTCTATACGACTCATACGTCGTTTATAGTTGACTTTAAATTCAATAATAACATTACAATTTTAACCGGTGATTCCGGCGAAGGAAAATCTGTAGTTTTTGGTTTTATCAAGGAGTGCATGGCAGTCGATCCGCAGCTTGCATGCTTTAACTACCTTGATAAACAGAAAAATTTATTCGAAGAAATATCCAGACTTAAAAATAAACTCATAGTTATCGATAATGCCGACATTCTTCTTGATGAAAAAGCAAGAAAATTCATTTCTCTTGATGACAAAAATCAGTATCTTATCATCGGAAGAGATCCTTCAAATTTGTTTGCAACAACTGATAATTTATTTGAACTGGTAACTGAAAAAAAGGAAGAAATTATCGTTTTTAAGCTGGAACCATTTTTCTAAATCATAACGCTAAAATAAAAATCGGATCATTAAAAACACCAGTCCCCCGAAACGTATCAAACTTGATAACGTTCCGGGGGATGTTTTTAACCAGATAATTTTTTATGCGTTCACTATAATTATTCTACTGTAACGCTCTTTGCAAGATTTCTCGGCTTGTCAACATCGTAGCCCTTGCCTACTGATACGTAGTAGCCAAGAAGCTGAAGCGGAATTACTGAAAGGCTTCCTGCGAAAAGCGGATCAGTCTGCGGAACGTAAACTGTGAAGTCAGAAGTATCTTCAATTGAGTAATTACCGTAAGTTGTAAGACCCATAAGTGATGCGCCACGGCTCTTAACCTCTACCATGTTGCTGACTGTCTTTTCATACAGAGCCGGCTGAGTAAGTACACCGATAACAACTGTGCCGTCTTCAATAAGGCTGATAGGACCGTGCTTGAGTTCACCTGCTGCATATGCCTCAGAATGGATATAGCTTATCTCCTTCATCTTAAGGCTTCCTTCAAGACTGATAGCGTAGTCTATGCCGCGTCCGATGAAGAATGCATCCTTTATGTTTACAAGTTTGTTTGCATACCACTGAATACGTTCCTTGTCCTCAAGTATCTTTGCGATCTTTGAAGGAAGTGTCTGGATCTCGGTGATGAGTTCATTGTAACGTTCATCAGTGATCTCACCTCTTGCCTTCGCAAACTGAATTGAAAGGAGATATCCTGCGACAAGCTGTGTTGAATAAGCCTTGGTAGTTGCTACCGAGATCTCAGGACCGGCAAGTGTATAGAATACATTGTCAGCTTCTCTTGCAATCGATGAACCTACTACGTTTACGATACCAAGTGTCTTTATACCGTTTTCCTTTGCTTCTCGGAGAGCTGCAAGGCTGTCTGCAGTTTCACCTGACTGGCTTATGATGATAACGAGACTGTTCTTTATAAGTGACATCTTTCTGTAACGGAACTCTGAAGCAAGTTCAACACGGACATTGATAGAAGTGAGTTCTTCCATTACATACTGCATTGCCATACCAACATGATATGCTGAACCGCACGCAACGATGTAGATCTGGTTAATGCTCTTCATTTCTTCGTCTGAAAGATCAAACTCAGCGAACTTTACTTCACCGTCCTTAAGAACAGAGTTGATGGTATTTTTGATAACCTCAGGCTGTTCGTGGATCTCCTTGAGCATGAAATGCTCGTATCCGCCCTTTTCAGCAGCTTCAGCATCCCACTTGATCTCAGTAAGAGGCTTTTCGATCTCTTCACGGTCGATGTTGTAGAAAGTAGCCTTTCCTTCCGCAAGTCTTGCGATTTCAAGATTTCCGATGTAGTAAACACTTCTTGTGTAGTTGAGGATAGCCGGAACGTCAGAAGCAACGTATGTTTCGCCGTCTGCAATACCGATGATCATCGGGCTGTCCTTTCTTGCTGTATAGATCTCGCCCGGATAATCCTTGAACATTACTGCGAGTGCATATGAACCGCGGATACGCATCATTGCACGTGCAATGGAGTCAACAGGGCCGAGAGCATATTTCTTGAAATAGTAATCAATAAGCTTAACAGCAACTTCAGTATCTGTCTGAGAACAGAATGTATAGCCGCTCTTTGTAAGCTTTTCCTTGAGTTCCTGATAGTTCTCGATGATACCGTTGTGAACTGCGATAACATTTTCATCATCACTGGAGTGAGGATGTGCATTGAGTTCAGACGGTTCACCGTGAGTAGCCCATCTTGTATGTCCGATACCGCAGCTTCCCTTAACTGCAGCACCTTCATTTGTTTTTTCAATGAGGACTTTGAGCTTGCCCTTTGCCTTAACTACTTCCGGAGCCTTATCTCCGTCACGTACTGCAATACCAGCTGAATCATATCCTCTGTACTCAAGTTTGGAAAGCCCGCTCAGGAGTACCGGAGCAGCCTGCTTTCTTCCTGTAAAACCTACTATACCGCACATATTACTTTTTTCCTTTCATATAACCTTTTTTCATTTCACTACTTTATAACTCAAGCTGTCCCGGAAAAACGTCAGCATTACCTGTCGCTGTTCCTGCAGCCGGAATAGACTTTGCTCTGAATTTGTCAGTCGAAGCTTCTTCGGTAACAATGGCAGCCTTTGTTATAACGGCACTGCCGCGAAGCGTCATGACCTGAACTCCCTGCGTGTCACGGGTCGATTTCGGAAGAATGAGACCTGTATCAAACACAAGCGACTTTCCTGCTGATGATGAGACCAGCAGATCACAGTTGTCGGCAGCGTACAGTATCGCCACAAGAGGAGACTTGCCTGAATACGCTTTCTGAAGTTTCTTTCTGTTGGTCTTGGTCTCGTATTCCTTAAGCGGAACCTTTGCTACCTTTCCGTTTTCAAACACAAAGAACATGAATCCGGAATAATCGGTAGTGTTCACCATGTATCTTACATTTTCATCCTGGTCAAAGCCAAGCTTTGCAGGAACGTAGTCACCGAGCACACTCGCCTTGGTATCATCAAAGGCACTCGCCTTGGTCTTGTAGACCTGCTGCATGTCAGTAAAGAAAAGCAGATCAGACTTGTTGTTCGACTCTATATGAGCGACGATCCTGTCGCCTTCCTTGAGCTTCTGATCACTGCTCATTCTGAGTGACTGATTTGTGATCTTCTTGAAATATCCGCTTTCCGAGAGGAAAAGATTTACCGGATAATCAGGAATATCCTCTTCGATGTCTGCATTTTCAGTATCATCATCATAGATGACTTCTGTAAGTCTCGGCTTGCTGTATTTCTTTATAACATCCTTAAGTTCTGTTATGATGATCTTTTCAATCTTTTTCGGATCGGCAAGAATTCCTTCCATTTCGGCAATATCATTCTTCAGCTGTTCAGTTTCCTCGACACGTTTGAGTATGTATTCCTTGTTGATGTGACGAAGTTTTATTTCAGCAACATATTCAGCCTGGATCTCGTCTATTCCGAAGCCTATCATAAGGTTTGGTACTACATCAGCTTCCTCAGCTGTCTCCCTGATGATCTTTATCGCCTTGTCGATGTCAAGAAGGATCTTTTTAAGACCTTCGAGAAGATGAAGCTTATCCTTCATCTTTGTAAGATCGAAGTAGACTCTTCGTTTTATGCATTCCTTTCTGAACGCCGTCCACTCGGTAAGTATTTCACCAACACCCATTACTTTCGGATTGCCCGCGATAAGGATGTTAAAGTTGCACGAGTAGTTGTCCTGCAGAGGAGTAAGTCTGAAAAGCTTCTGCATGAGCTTGTCAGGGTCAGTTCCCCTTTTGAGATCTATTGCAAGCTTAAGACCGCTCAGATCTGTTTCATCACGTAAATATGATACTTCACGGATCTTGCTGAGTTTGATAAGCTCAATTATCTTGTCCATTATTGCTTCGACAGTTGTGCTGTACGGTATCTCGGTAACCTCGATACAGTTTGCTGCCTTGTCGTAGCTGTACTTTGCACGTACCTTCATGGAACCCTTGCCTGTAGCACAGATCTTCGCAAACTCGCCCTCATCGTAGATGTAGTAGCCGCCGCCCGGGAAGTCAGGTCCCTTAAGGGTGGTGAGCACGTTGTGAGAAGGGTTCTTTATAAGCGAGATACAGGTCTCGCATACTTCCTCAAGGTTGAACGGACAAACACTGCTCGCCATGGAAACGGCAATACCAACGTTGGAGTTTACGAGAACCGACGGGAATGTCGCCGGGAAAAGTGTCGGCTCCATCATCGTGTTGTCGTAGTTAGGTACAAAATCAACAGTGTCCTTGTCGATGTCCCTGAACATCTCGGCACATATAGGGTCAAGCTTTACTTCCGTGTATCGCGAAGCGGCATAGGCCATATCCCTTGAATAGGACTTACCGAAGTTGCCCTTTGAGTCTATGTACGGATGAAGCAGAGTCTCGTTGCCGCGCGAAAGACGTACAAGTGTCTCGTATATAGCACCGTCGCCGTGAGGGTTAAGACGCATGGTCTGTCCCACAACGTTCGCGGACTTGGTTTTCTGGCCGGTCAGAAGTCCCATTTTGTACATGGTATAGAGGAGCTTTCTGTGTGAAGGCTTGAAGCCGTCGATCTCCGGCAGAGCTCGTGATATGATAACGCTCATTGCGTACGGCATGTAGTTCTTTTCAAGAGTCTCTGTGATCTTTTCCTGAACCACAACACCGGCACCTTCAATGTAGGCGTTTGGTATCTTTTTTATTTTGGTTTCAGTTACATGTTTCTTTGCCATTTAATAACCCCGCAGTTATGAAATATCAGCCATTTCAAGATAATCTCCGCCGAACTCGGAAATGTAATCCTTACGGCCCTGAAGATTATCGCCAAGAAGAAGGTCAAACATGTTTGCAGTTGCTTCCATTTCGTCCCTTGTAACCTTTATAAGTCTTCTTGTGTCAGGGTTCATGGTAGTCAGAGCCATCATTTCAGGTTCGTTTTCGCCAAGACCTTTTGAACGCTGAAGAGTATATTTCTTATCGCCAAGCTTTTCAAGTATTCTTGTCTTTTCCTTTTCGGTGTAGGCAAAGTACGTCTTGTCCTTTGTCGTGATCTCGAAAAGCGGTGATTCAGCTATATAGACAAACCCTTCGTCGATAAGCGTAGGAGTCAGTCTGTAGAGCATTGTGAGAATAAGAGTTCTTATCTGGTATCCGTCCACATCGGCATCGGTACAGATAACGACCTTGTTCCATCTGAGATTTTCAAGGCTGAATGATGAAAGATCCTTGTTTGCCTTGGTGTTTACTTCGACACCGCAGCCCAGAACCTTGATTATATCAGTGATGATCTCGTTCTTGAATATCTTGCTGTAGTCAGCCTTAAGACAGTTGAGTATCTTGCCTCGTACCGGGATGATAGCCTGGAATTCAGCCTCCCTGGCAAGCTTAACGGCACCAAGAGCCGAGTCACCCTCCACTATGTAGAGCTCACGTCTTGAAACGTCCTTGGTACGGCAGTCAACAAATTTCTGTACCATGTTTGAAAGGTCGATGGTACCTGCCAGCTTTTTCTTTATGTTAAGACGGGTCTTTTCAGCATTTTCACGGCTGCGCTTGTTTATCATGATCTGCTCGCAGATCTTAAGCGCCTCGTCCGGATTTTCGAGGAAGTAGACCTCGATCTGATGCTTAAGGAACTCCGTCATCGCTTCGTAGATAAACTTGTTGTTTATAGCCTTTTTGGTCTGGTTCTCGTATGATGTCTGAGTCGAGAACGAAGACGAAACGAGAACAAGACAGTCCTCAATGTCCACGAAGGTGATCTTGCCTTCGTTCTTGAGATATTTGCCGTTCTGTTTCAGATAAGTGTCTATCTGTGAAACAAAGGCCTGCTTAACTGCCTTTTCCGGTGAACCGCCGTATTCAAGATAACTTGAATTGTGGTAGTATTCCAGCTTCTTTATTTTGTTTGAAAAAGCAAAGGCAACTGAAAGACGAACCTTGTAATCCGGCTTGTCAGCTCTGTCACGGCCTTCACGTTCACACTGCCAGTACTGGATACTGGTAAGTGCATCTTCACCGACTGTTTCCTTAAGATAGTCGGTTATACCGTTTTCGTAGATGAAATTTTCTTCCTCAAAAGTACCGTCTTCATTTTCTGTACGGAAAATGAAAAGAAGGTTAGGGTTTACAACAGCCTGTCTTTTGAGTATATCTCTGAAGAATTCATTTGAAACATCTATCTCGGTAAATACTTCAAGGTCAGGACGCCATCTGGTCTTTGTACCGGTGTTCTTTCCCTTGTATGTTTCCTTTTTAAGTCCGCCTACATTGTCGCCCTTTTCAAAATGAAGCGAGTATTTGTATCCGTCACGGAGTACCTCAACGTCCATGAACTCAGATGAGAACTGAGTTGCACAGAGACCGAGTCCGTTAAGTCCGAGTGAGTATTCATAAGTATCGCTTTCAGTACCGTACTTGCCTCCGGCGTAGAGTTCACAGTAGACAAGTTCCCAGTTGAAGCGGTCTTCTGTTTTGTTGTAGTCAACAGGGCATCCGCGTCCGAAGTCTTCGACTTCAAAAACGTTGTCCTTAAATTTTGTTATGATGATCCTGTCACCGTAACCGGCACGGGCTTCATCTATTGAGTTGGATATGACTTCGAAAACCGAGTGTTCACATCCGTCTATTCCATCGGAGCCGAAGATTACCGCAGGTCTTTTTCTTACCTTGTCGGCACCTTTGAGCATCGTGATACTGTCATTACCGTATCCAGCAGTTTTCTTTGACATCTTTATCCTTCTTTAAATTTCAGATTATTTTTTTCTGAGCATTACTGCTGCCCAGTCGCTTTCCTCGCAGGCCTTGATTATTTCAAATCCTGCACCGGTAACTGCATCAGTTACCTCTTCCTTGCGTTCATCTATTATGCCTGAGATTATGAGTATTCCGTCAGGCTTTAAGAATTTATAGAAATGGTCCTTCATGCCGATGAGGATATCTGCGACAATGTTTGCTGTTATTATGTCGTAGCCATCACCTATACGGGCTGTAAGTTCATCGTCTTTTATAATATTTCCGCAGTATGCAGTGTATTTTGAAGTATCTATTCTGTTTTTTTCTGCATTTTCCGCAGCTATCTTTACGGCATTTTCCTCAACGTCAACAGCCACGGCACTTTCAGCACCTAAAAGCATTGCTGCAATTGAAAGGATACCGCTTCCGCATCCGAGGTCAAGTACCTTTTTGCCAGTAACGTCAAGTCCGTCGAGAAATTCAAGACAGAGCTTAGTGGTATAGTGCTGACCGCTTCCGAAACTTGAAGCAGGATCTATCTCAAGGACAGTACGGTCTGTTTCACCGATGTTTTCCCATGAAGGCTTGACCATAAGTCTCTTGCCTATCTCCATAGGCTTAAAGTACTGCTTCCAGTTGTTAGCCCAGTCCTCTTCCTTTACGTTCTTCATTTCTGTTTCCAGTCTTCCGTAAAGGCCTTCACTGTCGTTTGCCTTCATTTCGGCAAGCATTGACTTTACCGAAAGAAGCATTTCAGCACCCTGACTGTTTTCAGGAAGATATACTGTTACAGTAGTTTCACACTCGGCAAGCTGCATAAGGTCATCTTCAAGATAATCCCAGTTGCCTTCCTTGTTCTGAAGAAATTCTTTAAAATCATTTGCATCTTTTATAGCAAATCCTCTGATACCGATATCCATAAGTCCGGATGTCACAAGGTCTATTCCTTCAGTAGTTGTAAAAATATCTAGTTCTGTCCAGTTCATAATAGAATCCTCCTGTAAAACATTCAATTCTTAATATACCACAAAAATGAAAAGTTGTAAAGTGGAATTATTGTGAATGTAACGTTCTTTTTTCCTTTTTCACTCTGAACATACATAAAAACCGCCCTGACAGACTGGTGTGTATGGTCCGTCAGGGCGTGGATATTCGATTAACTTGTATTGATGTGCGGTACGCTTACATGATCATTTACGACATTTATTTTCTCGCTACAAACATGCTTCGTACTGCAACAAGGTCACTTAATGTTACTGAGCCGTCGGAATTGACGTCTGCTTCCTCGAAAAGGATATTTATCTTCTTGCCTTCGAAATGATCACGGAGCATTATGTAGTCGAGAATGTTTATAAAACCGTTTCCGTCAACATCTCCTCTGAGAATACCGGATTCATCCGGTTCCGGTTTTATAGCGTTGCCGCCGTACATTGCTGTACCAATTACAGCTCCTGCAGGTGCTGTATCTGATACCGGTTCCTTTTCACTTTCGGCAGGAGGTTCGGTTTCAGCAGTAGTCTCTTCCGGCTCTTCAGTGACATTTTCAGGCTCTTCTGAGACTTTCTCCGGTTCTTCAGTTACGGCCGGAGTCTCAGTGATCTCTTCATCTTCCGGTACTACATAGTCAAGGCATATCCAACCCTTGCGGCCTTTGTATTCTGTCATGCCCCATCTGTCATTTTCATCTTCTCCGTATACTGTAACAGAAGTTCCGTTCGGGATCACGCAGATTATCTCATTGTCAGTTCCGGGACCAGTACGGAAATTCAGTGCTGCATTTGTTTTGCATCTGAATTCACTGAGATCGGATACTTCCGGTTCTTTTTCTGTTAAAACTGTTGTAACGGGTTCTGTAACTGTTGTCTCCGATACTGGTGCTGCCTCTGTCACTGTGGTCGTGACCGGCATCGTAGTCGTCGTGGTCATTACTGTAGTAGTGACCGGAGCTGTAGTCGTTGTGGTCGTTACTGTAGTAGTAACCGGAGCTGTAGTCGTTGTGGTTTCAGACACCGTTGTGACAGCAGCTGCAGTTGTTACCAGCGGTTTTGTGATCACCGCTGTTTCTGTGACCTTTTGCGTATCTGTCACTGCCGGCGCTGCTTCTGCAGCTGTTGTAACAGCCGGTACTGTCGGATCTTCAGTGATCAGTGAAACGAACTCTTCGTTCTCCTTCAGCGATCCGGTAAACGGTACTGTATATTCAAGGCATATCCACGCTGTCGCATCGTTGTAGATTATCATGCCCCAGCATCCTGAAATGCCCTTTACCTCGACACGTGAGCCATTGAAAAGTCCGCCGACGCGTTCTGAAGATGATGAAGGATGTTTTCTTACATTGAGAATATCAGCCGTTGTAACATATCTTCCAGTGTTATAATTGTATTCAAGTTCCGGCATTTCATCAACAGTATATTTTGATTCAAACACCTTGATGCATGTATTTCCGAGATGGTCATACTGTTCAAACACGTCGGTATTTCTGTATCCGCCCGGATCAAAGGATATGATCCTGTCATTTTCGATCCTGTCAACAGCTACCCAGTGTCCTGAATTCTGGACATCGATTATAACGTATTTGCCTTCGTCAACGTATTTTTTTATAGCTTCAAAGCGTTCCTCGTAAGGAAGCTTCTCTTTCAGATATTCAGTCTTTACAAATCTGAATCCCGGTGCAACACTGCTTACTCTGCCCCAGTAAATATCGCCTTCAGGACCAAATCCGTTAAACTGGCTCATGAGTCTGCAGAACATACCCGGATCAAAATCTTTCCCCTTAAAGTTACCGGCTTTCGCAACCAGAAACGCCAGTGAAGTAGCGGCACATCCGCTTCCGCGCATATTATAGCCGCTTTTTCCAAGATGGATGTCTCCCCATCTGTCATCGAACTGTTTCCAGGCCCTGATATCATTCACGTCAGTAACAGCATGAACACTGTAAAGATCCCCTGAAGATCCTGTACAGCTCGCCGATGCCACAAGACAGGCCGCCGTAAATGACAGAACACGAAGACTTCCCCTTTTAATAAATCCCTTCATAATAAATTTCCCCTTTAAAAATAATCCCAAATAATATCTGTATCATTGTTCCCATAAAATGTTACAAATCAATTTCAATTCCCTATTACATTATAATTGATTTGACGGAATGTGTCAATGAATCGTAATCATTTTTGTGCATATCGACATAAGGAATGGGGCATCTTTGTTATCTCATAAGTATATTAATTTATTCAAGGGGTAAAGAAAAATTTTTTTAATAAAATGATATAAGAAAAAACGGAGATCAGACTGAAATTAATGTTCAGCCTGGTCTCCGTTTTTATCACTCATTCAGTGCATATTCAACGACCAGTTCCTTTGCTGTTACTTCAGAAAGGCTGCAGCGTTCGAGAGTAAAGGTTATCTTACCTCCGTGATCTGCGTTCATTCTTACTACTTCAGGAAGCACCCACATAAGCTCTGTTTCATTTTTTTCAGAACTTACGATCATAGGAACGCTTTCACATGTACCGCCGCGGAAACTGCCGGTATCGATCGTGAATTTTCCTTTAAGTTCCGCTACCGGTTCCGTTCCTTCGAACTTCATGGTAATGGTGCACGGCATGTGATATGTTTCCAGAACATCAGAAGTGTCTATGGTAATAACGTTGTCCGGTTCAGCCGGTTTAATTGTCCTGCCTATTTCCTTAGTCGACTCGCCGTCGCACGGAATCAGCTGCACGGCTCTTTTGTGACATACGACCTTGTCAAGAACGATCTTATCAACATCGCTCCACCAGTAGCCGAAAAGGACTGAACCGCCCGGTACAGTAATGTAGTCAAGTATATCGTCAGGAATTACCCAGGTTACAGTTCCGCTGCTGCCTGCTCTGACAGAAAAGTCTTCAGGTGTCTGATACCATATATTATCCGTTTTCGCTTCACACTTGTTGTCAACCGAAATGCCGAATCCGCCCTTTACTTCACCGAGAGCAGATACACCGTCTGCAGCATGATAGTAAAACGTAAAGGAATCGATAAGGTCGCCCGGCTCTGCAAACTTGACAAGATTCATCTTATAAGTCTTTCGGCTGTTTTTGTCAAGCTCAGCACCGATATCTGTGAGTTCCGTATCAGTTTCAGAAACGACCATTTTAATCGGACTTTCGTGTTTCGGCTTTGTCTCGGCAGGCTCAGTAACAGGTTCAGTCTCCCAGTTGTCAAGATACTGAGTACCGCCTGAAACATCTGTCACTTCCGCATTCTTTCCGTCACCGTCTGATGACGCGCTGTGACCCAGACCGAAAACAATAATTGCAACAAGTACAGCTGCCAGTAAAAGAAAGACTACTATATAAATAGTGACCCTTCCCTTTGATTTCTCTTCATTCACTTTGTTTTTCTCTCCTCATTGCTTCCCTGTACCATGTTATTGAAAAAAAACAATTTTTGTGTTATCATAATCATATTAATAATCAACCGAAAGGAAAATGACTTTAATACAAAGTCATAAATTTGTATAATGCATAGTGTCAGCTATAAAGTTGCACTGGGAGGAATAATTTCCTCTCTGTGCCTTATCTGTATGTTTCTCACCGGTGTATTCCCGGTTCTCTATATTACTCTTCCTATGATAGCAGGAGTGCTTATGATGATAATGTCAGCCGAGATAACTCCGTCCTGGGCCTATCTTACCTTCATGGCCACCGGACTGCTCGCACTGTTCGTAACCTTCGACAAGGAAGCAGCGCTGCTCTACATTCTGCTTTTCGGGCACTACCCTGTAACAAAACAGTTCATCGATAAAATAAAGCCGTTCGTTATAAGATTAGCTGTAAAGCTCATTATCTTCAATACATGCATTCTCACTGAATTCTATCTGACCGCAAAAGTCCTTGGCATGACGGAATTCTATGACGAGATCTGCACCAAAGGAAGACCATATGCGGCATTTCTGCTGATACTTATCAACTTTGTATGCCTCACATACGACTACAGTCTGAACGGAATACTCGCTGTCTATATGAAACGAATAAAACCCGTATTACTCCGTAACAGGTAATTCCACTTCAGTACTGTTTACCTTTTCAACAAAATCATTTACTTTCTTTTTTAAGAGCGCTGCGTAAAGCAGTGCTTTTTTTATTTCACCTTTAACTACAAAATGATCAGCTATCCCGGCAATGCGGTCAATATGCTTTATATCTTTCTCCAGTTCCCCGCCTTTTCCGGAAAGGATAAGAAGACCGCTCTTGTAGAAAACAGTATCTTCCTTGAGTCTGTCACTTACCGTGAAAACAGATCTGTTGATAGCTTCGGCGGTGATTTTTTCCGATATATTCACTTTATTCACCCTATTCCTTATTTTCGATCATTTTCTGAACCGATTTTATCTTGGCTACAGCCATACTGTGCAGAAGATTAGGAAGCTGACGATGAAAATAATCATCAACAACAATAGTAAATTCGGTTATTACATTATTTCTGTTGAGAACTTCCTTATACTCAAGTTCAGTTTTGCCTGACGCAAGCTTTTTATGATCTGCAAACACCTTGTCAAAAAGTGCAACAGCATATTTCTTTATCATATCGCTTTCCTCGTCAAGTCTGAAACTCAGCAGTTCAGAAATATAGTCGAGATAAAACTCACTTATTTCCGCCGGAATATCCGATTCGCTGCCAAGATACATGTCCTTGAAATCAAGTACGAATGAACCGATTATATCATCAGTATCGATCGGAAGAGAACTGAACTCAAAAAGTTTCAGATAGCGTGAAAACTCAGTAGGATTATTTATCGAGAAATAATGCTCATATGTTCTTTCAAGAAATGTCTTGAAGTGAATGTCAAACCTGTTATCTACACGGTACCTGGCACCCTTGAGTTCCTTTCTGTATTTCCTTTTAAGATATCTGAGATTATCAGGTCTTACAGTGAAAACTCCTGACTTGTCTGTTCCCGCAGAATACTCATAGATCTCAACACCATAGCTTCCGAATTCAGAATATGCCTCTGCAATTATCCTTTCAGATCTTTCGATGTCTGTATATCCTGCACGCCTTTTTTCGTTGTAGAGGATCACATCGATGTCAGCATTCTTTGCTGAACCTACAGTCTTTTCGATGAGATACCTGAGATTTTCCTTCTTGTAAGGGAAGTCAGCGAAGATCACAGCCTTCCCTATTCTGATATTTTCCTGATCAGCGAAGACAGACTTAAGATCAATCCCTGACACAGGGAATTCCACGATCCTGCCTTCCGCGATCCTGCTTGTATAGACAAGAATCTTTTTCTCATCGGTTATCACGTTTTCCTGGTCTGAATGAATAAAAATATAGCTTACATTTATTCTCAGAGAATTTGAATCTATAAGATGTCCCTCGGGCATAAGTTCCTGCGCGAAACGATATCTTACGTCATCACCAAGACAGATTATAAAATTATTGCAGCTAATATTCTTCATCAATTATTCTCCTTAGATCGCTATCTTGTCACTGCCTGAATTACAGTTAAGAGATCTCTTGAGTTCCTCGATCCTGTAGTAAAGTGACTTTATCGTACCGATCTGTCTGTTGATATTCTTTATCTTCTCGTTCTTCTCATCATTCGAGAGTGAAAGCTGATACTTGAGAGCGTCGATATTCTTGTTGATAAGATCAAATCTTCTTTCAAGATCGTTATGGAGTATGTCATCAAGCTTGACTCTGAATTCATCTGCAAACTTATCAAGTGCCTCAGCTGCAAGAGTTGAGTAGGAATTTGTACCGTCATTGTAGAATGACTCGATGTACATTTTCTTCTTCAGATAAAGAGCAACGTTTTCACGGATGTATCTGTTCTTGAATCCTTCACGTTTTTCATCAAGCTGCTTGTGAAGCTCCGAGAGTATCGAGGTCTTGAGATGGATCTCTTCATTAAGTTCACTGCTCGGTTTTCCGTCATATTCGATGGCATTGTACTCCATGGTCTTCTGTCTGATCTGCTCAGAATACTCAGCAAGGCGCATTTCAACTTCCTTCTTCCATGCACGTGTCTCTGTGTCATCGATATATTCTGTTGTTTCTGTGATCTTCTTCTTTCTGAAAAGTCCGAAAAGACTGAAACGAGGCTTCTCCTCAGTAGCGTAGACTCTCTTTACCTTAGGCTTTTCAAGTCCGTTTTCGTACTGCTGCTTTTCTTCCTTTATGAGATTAAGATCGTTGTAGATCTTTTCGCGTTCCTTTTCGATCTTAAGAGCCTTGGTGTACTGTGCAGTAAGCTCATCAAGTTCAGCCTGCATCGAATTGATCTCGACACATGTCTTGTTTACGCTTTCCTGATACTGTTCAATACCAAGCTCAAATGAATTCTCAGTCTGGAAATATCTGCAGTCAGGACAGATATTGAATTCATAGTCTGAAATATAGATTCTTACTGACTCCGCTACGTCAGGAAGATATTTTCCTACTGCATTGGAAATGTCAGTTACAAGCTTTTCCTTGAATTCGAATGTAGCGGCACTTACACCGTTGTTTATAATGGACGGAAGACTCTTTTCAAGTTCAATGAGGTCTTCTGTTGTCTGATAAGTCTGAAGGTTGGCTATCTGACGGCCCTTGAAAAGTCTTACCTTTGTAAGAGTAAAGTCAAGGACATTCTTAATGCTCTGGTCAATATCAGCATTGATCCTTGACCTGAGTTTATCCATCTTGCTTTCCGTTTCAGTTATCTTTGAAGAAAGTTCATCGATGATCTGCTGTGCATCACTGTTGTCAACAGCAGAATCATAAATAGCTGACTCAAGCTCCAGGTTTTTAAGAGTTTCGTCGATCATCTTGGAAGCTCTTGAAATAGGAGTTATAAGGCTGTTTCTTGCCTTATCGCCTTCAGTGATGAAGTTCCAGAGACCATCTTCAAATTCTTCCATTCTGGACATTTTGAGAAGTCTCGCCTTGTCTTCGTCAGATATTGATGTACGTCCGCGGTATGACAGATTCTCATGGGATCTTGCCACCAGCGCCTGATAAGCTGAAATGCACCAGAATTCAGGAATATCCGTTGCGTCAGGGAATATTCTTCCGAAGTTCTTGAGCATGTTTTCTGCTACTTTTTCATATGATTCATTTTCGTTGTTCTTGATCTGATCGATCTTGTTGAGCACGAAAATGATCTTGTCCGCCTTCGTTCTAATCTGGCTTAAAAACTCAAATTCGGACTGGCCGCCCGGACGGTCCGCACTGAACATGAAAAGACAGACATTTGACTTCATGATCTGGGCTTCGGTGATCTCACGGTGGCCGTCGGCTGTACCGTTAAGGCCAGGAGTATCAACAAGAGTGATGTTGCCGTCAAGGAACGGTGAATCAAGGAAAAGATCCAGATGATTTACCGTTGCTGCAACAGGTATGTCACTTCTTGTGCTTACATACTTGGAAATAACGTCAGTTTCGATGCTGTCGATGTCTTCTGACGTGCCGTCCGCATAGTAAACGCAGCCCTTCTGCTGGTTATCCGCCTTGTTCTTGTGTCTTAGGCAGGTAACTGTGGCAGTGGTTTCATCCGAGTATGAAGGAAGGATCTTTTCGCCCATGAGCGCATTGAGAAATGTTGATTTACCAACACTGAACTCACCAACGATAACGATCGAGAATTCTTCCTTCTGAAGCATGTCGATAAAGTCTTCGATTATCTTTTCTTCAGCTGTATATCCGTTTTCAGAATAAAATCTGAGTATATCTTTCAGAACGAGATCGGTTTCCGTTCGTTTATCTTCAAACTGCGATAGATGTTTGTTCATAATCCAATTCCACCTTAAGTTCGTTATACATTTCTTCGATCTTCGTAATTTCGGCCTTCTTGTTTTTGAACCTGTTCTGTATATCTATAAGGTTTCCGTTTATGATCTCGTCAAGAACGCTGTTCTTTTCTGAGAGTCTCTTTTCAAATTCGTTCTTAATATATCCCTTTACCAGTTCCGCATTGGAAGTAACATCTGAAACAAGTGATTCCTTAAACAGATTTGTAATGGAATTATCACCTTCAAACAGATATGCTTCGATATCCTGTCTGAGCTGCTTTTTACGGAGTGTGAAATATTCCGTTTCAAGACGTTCCTCAAACATAAGGAGTTCATCTTTCTTGGCAGCGATCTCATGGTTGAGAATATCCATCTTTCTTGAATAGGAAGCCTGTTCCTTGTCGTGAAGTTCGATTTTCTCTTCAAGTGCGCATTTCTTTGACTCAAGATTTGAAAGTTCACGGTTGATAGCTTCACGTTCCTCGTCAGTACGTTCCTTGATTTCGCGCTTTTTCTTGTCCCATTCAAGACCTCTTGTGTCATCGTACTGCGGTACCTGTCTTGTTGATTTCTTCTTTCCGAGAATAAACTGGAAAAGACGTGCGATTCCCTTTCGGTCTTCTTCAAATTCCTCAACAATGTAGCGTACATCTTCAACCGGTCTGTCACCAAGGGCTGCTTCCTTCCGTCTCTGCTCGGCAGTAAGGTCCTCCTTGTGCTTCTTTGCTGCGTCGATGTCTGCAAAGATCTTTTCTATCTCGATCCTGTAGCCCTCACGCTGCCTGCTGAAATCCTCGAGGAATTTCTTGTTGTTAACTGCGATCTGTTCAAGATTCTTTATGTCATTCTTGATGTTGTCCGCAGCAAGTTCCTTGTCAATGGCTGCTGAGATCTTGAGGTCCGCATTGCTCCTGTCAGCTACGCTTATGATGTCGCCGTACTCGTCAATACGGGCAAGTATGGTCTTGTAAACGAGCTGGAAGCAGTTTTCCTTCTTGTAGTCGAGCTCAAGCTGGTAGTCATCAATGAGTTTCTGGAGCATCTGTCTGTAGACGTTGTTTTCCACCTTCTGTTCGAAAGTGCTGTAGTCGCTTTCGCTGTTTATGCTGTTTGAGATGGATTCATAGATCCTCTTGATGTTGTCATCGATGTCACTGCTCAGTATTCTTCTGTTTTCATCAAACAGATGAATAATGAGAGCGTAGAGCTGTTCCAGAACTGCGTCCTGGTTCCTGTTCATCTCAATCTTCTGCTGCTTGATCTGGCTGATATCCTTGAATGCACGGTCCTTGAGTATCTTGTTTTCTATTTCGGACTGCTTCTTCTTTGATATCATCAGAATATATTCCATAAGGTTCATGACCGTGTAGCAGTTTGTGATATATCTGTTTCTCTGGAAGTTAACGTCATTAAAAATTGACGTGAGTATTTTTTCGAATTCAGAGTAATTTGATTCTTCCAGTATCTGTTCACGTTCATCTTCTGTGATGTCACGGAAGTCATCTTCGTAAAGACGCTTTATGTCGTGATCCTTGCCGGCAAGAGCTTTCAGCGCTGACATACCGCAGTAGTAAGTAATGATCCTTCTGTCAGTCTGTGAAAGTACGAAACGCTCAATGTTTTCCTTTATGCCTGCGATCTTTGTCTCCGGATATTCGCCTTCGAACGCATTCAGTTCATCAATGAAGTTGTAGATGAAAATAAATGTGTTCTGATAATTGGAAATGTATTTGATAAAGTCGATATCAGTCTGTGCAACACCGCGCTTCGGGAACAGATAGATGCAGGAATGTGCCTGCTTGATCTCTTCGATCGTAAGTTCCCTGTGCTTGTCTGCAAGTCCGTTAAGGCCCGGAGTGTCAACAATTACAAGTTCGTCTTCAACATCAATGAAATCAATGTAGATATCAACGCTTCTGACTTCGGTAACAACATCGATTTCAGACTGTGTAGTTGTATATTTTTCAAGATCCGAGAGTCTGTCAAGATCTTCAACTGTACCGTCTGCGAACGTGATGGTGCAGGTACCGTTTCTGTCATCATCCTCCTTAACGTTGTGGATGTATGTCAGTGCAGCGGTAGTTTCAAGGGTCGCATGCTTAAGCAGGTCCTTTCCGACTATTGCATTTATAAAGGTTGATTTACCGGCACTGAATTCTCCGACCACGGCTATTTTGAATTCATTCTGGTCAATACGTCCTTCAAGTGTATCAATAGTGTCTTTTATATTTGCACCGTCATATATTACAGAATATGACTTCAGAAGATCAAGCTTCTGCTTTAAATCACTGTTCTGCATGATATAAAATCACCCTCTTTTCGAATAGAATGGATCTCGTAAAATCTCGCTCACGAAAAATCATTTTTTCGTTTACTATAATTAACTCATTAATTTATAATAACATTTTTTATGTAATTTGTCAACAATAATAAAGCTTCAATAAGCATGATTTTTTATATAAATAACAAAAGAAGGACTGTTTAAAAGCAGTCCTTCCAAAAAATCAGCCCTTTATGACTGAAACAAATTCATTCATGTCCTCTTCAAGGCTGAAAAGTATATCGTAGTAATCTTTTGCACCTGAAGACATCAGTTTTTTCACACGTCCCCCGAGCTTATCCACAGCCTCGGCTATCCTTACAGCAAGATGATCAATGTCATCATGACTCTCACCGCAGAAATTGATAAGCTTTCCCCTCTTGTCATATCCTTTCTTTGATACGCCGAAGAATTTCTTCGCAAGTGCATGATCGTACCTGTTAAAGGCAAACAGAAGTCCGATACAGTCAGAAAGCATCTCTTCCCAGATTATGTTTTTGTAATCGGAAAAAAGCCTTCTCATGATAAAACGTGCACATGAACTGTAGATCTTGATCTTGACTGAAACTGTGTCCCAGACAAATTCGTCGATACCGGCTTCAGAAGCAGTCAGACCGCAGTAACCGCCGCTGCCGATGAGAATAATTGAATCCTGAAAATTCTTCTTGTCATCAGTGAATCTGCGAAGTTCATCTCTCCATGAGATCTTTTCGCTGCCCGCTTCAAGATACTGATTCATATGTTCTTCAATTCGCCGCCAGTTTGTTACGCCAAGGATTTCAGCACTTTCTATCCCTGAAGCCACCTCGGCCGGTTCGCCGGCAAATGCCATTATCTGCAGGAAACGTTCAAAATCACTTCTTTCGTGAAGATAAACGATATCCACTCTTCCGGCAGGCGTGACTTCAGAGAAAAGTCTGTCGTTTACATTTCCCTTGAACCCCGGCAGATCATCGGTCCTGATCTTTTCGTCGATCTCCTTGGGAATTTTTCCGTAACGAACTATGTCTGAATACGCAACTGTTCCGGACATCCCCTTTTCAGGAGTCAGATAAAGCTGATTGTATCTGTGAGCCATTTCCCGCACCACAGACTGATTTCCTTCTGTTCCCATAAAAATCCCTCCATGAATCACATCATAAGCCATCCTTGTCAATTATGATGTTAGAAAATAAATAAATTAATCCCCTTTCGTTACCGCGAGGCTGGTCATTTTTCCAGTCACTGACACTCCACGCTTATAACTATAATTATTATAGCACAGAATATGCGATGCGTCAATAAATACAGACAAATTTCTTGAAATTATATGCGATTTATTCAAAAATCCATTTAAAAGGCACAATTTAGACCCAGATTATGGTATCAGAAGTTTATTTTAAGGAAACGCTGATTTATTCATAAATCAGCGTGGGGGTTCGGGGCGAAGCCCCGTAAAATCCCACCTCCGGAAATCCGACGAAGCCGGATTTCCGATTTAATCAGTGTTTCCTTAATCTGTGAAAATTATTTATCAGCTGTTTTCTTTTCAACGGCAGCAAACGCCTTTTCAAGCCATTCTTCGTCACCGCACATTTCAACAGTGCCGTTGTCACATGCAGCAGCGATCTCAGGCTTTATCGGAATCTGAGCAAGAGCCTCGACGCCGTATTCAGCAGCAACCTTTTCCAGTTTACTTTCACCGTAAAGGTTTATCTTCTTTCCGCAGCAGTCGCATTCGATGTAGCTCATGTTTTCAACAAGACCGATTATCGGAATGTTCATCATTTCAGCCATGCGGACAGCCTTGCCGACGATCATAGAAACAAGATCCTGAGGAGATGTTACTATTATTATTCCGTCAACAGGGATCGACTGGAATACGGTAAGCGGAACGTCTCCTGTTCCCGGAGGCATGTCGATGAACATGTAGTCAACGTCTCCCCACATAACATCTGTCCAGAACTGCTTTACTGTACCTCCGATAACCGGACCTCTCCAGATAACAGGTGTTGTCTCGTCCTCCATAAGAAGATTGAGTGACATGACCTTTATTCCTGTCTGTGTAACTGACGGATCAAGAAGATCCTTGTCATTTGCAGTTGCTCTTTCCTTAAGTCCGAAAGCCTTAGGAATGGAAGGACCTGTGATGTCAGCATCAAGAACCGCCGTCTTATAGCCCTTTTTATTTGACTTTACTGCAAGCGATGAAGTAACGAGTGACTTGCCGACACCGCCCTTGCCGCTCACAACAGCAATTACCTTTTTGATTTTTGAATATTCATTAGTTTTTTCAATGAAGCTCTGCGGTTCCTTTCTTTCGCCGCAGCTGCTTGAACATGACGAACAGTCATGTGTACATGATTCGCTCATTATTACTGATGTTCCTTTCAAAATAATACTGAGTCTGAGTGATCACACCCCTGTAAAGCAAGCTCACAGCAGATGGCGGGCCGGCAGAGGATCAGTCGTTTATCAGACTATACTATAATATAATATCACAACCGGGCAATGATTGTCAATTCAGTGAATGTCAATTTAAGCAGGCAAAAATTCAGAAATTTATTGATTTTCACCTCAATATATGATAGAATAAATTGATACATTATTATGACTGGGAGGTCGATTAAAAAATTGGATAATAACAAGCTTTCCCTGTATGGGTTCAACAATCTTACCAAGACCCTTAGTTTCAACATTTACGATGTCTGTTATGCAAAAACCGAACGCGAACAGCATGATTACCTTCAGTACATCGACGAGCAGTACAACTCGGAACGTCTTACAAGAATACTGTGCGATGTAACTGATATAATAGGAGCCACCATTCTCAATATCTCCAAGCAGGACTACGATCCTCAGGGGGCTTCCGTAAATATTCTCATAGCGGAAGGCGAAGTGCCTGTTTCTGAAATAGACCAGTCATGCAACCGCGGTAAAATGGTCGCACATGAAACAGTGCATGCTCATCTTGACAAGAGCCACCTTACAGTGCATACTTTCCCGGAATCACACCCGGACAACGCTATCTCCACTTTCCGTGTTGACATAGACGTTTCAACCTGCGGTGAGATATCACCTCTTAATGCACTTGACTACCTCATCGAAAGCTTTGATTCTGATATTATCACGATCGACTACCGTGTACGCGGATTCACACGTGACGTTCACGGCAAGAAATACTTCATTGACCACGACATAACTTCAATACAGAACTACATCAACGAAGCAACGCTTCAGCGCTATGACGCAATTGATGTAAATGTATATCAGTCGAATATATTCCACACCAAGATGCTTATAAAGGAACTTCAGCTCCAGAACTATCTGTTCAACACGGACGTTTACGAGCTTCCGCCGAAACAGCGCCTCGATATTTCCAACAGCCTGCGCCGTGAGATGATCGAGATCTTCAGCGGTGCGAATATCTACTGATACATTTATCTGACAAGAACAGCTGATCCGGATCTCAGCACACCTTTACCGTACGCACGGATGAACATGCTTACGTAAAGAAGGTCTGTCCGGGTCAGTGTTTCCTATATTATGAAACGGAGGATTACCCGACAATGCATTATACCCAGAATGATGCTCCGTTATACGAAGCAATGAAAAATTTCAGACAAAACAGGGTCGTTCCATTCGATGTTCCCGGTCACAAAGGCGGCAGAGGAAATGAGGAACTAACAGAATTTCTCGGAGTAAACTGTCTCAAGGCTGACGTAAATTCAATGAAGCCTCTTGACAATCTGTGTCACCCTGTTTCAGTCATAAAGGACGCACAGGAACTTGCTGCAGAAGCTTTCGGCGCAGCAGCTTCATTTTTTATTGTAAACGGCACCACCGGTTCGGTACAGGCAATGATAATGTCATCGACCAAGGAAGGTGACAAGATCATAATGCCGCGAAACGTTCACCGGAGTGCCATCAACGCACTGGTAGTAAACGGTGCAAAACCTGTCTACGTAAATCCGGGCGTGAACAACAGACTCGGCATACCGCTTGGAATGTCGGTCAAGGACGTGGAAAAAGCCATCGAGGAAAACCCGGACGCAAAAGCCGTTCTCATAAACAACCCGACTTACTACGGCGTATGTTCCGACCTTAAGGCAATAGTTGACCTCGCACACAGACACGGAATGAAGGCACTTGTTGACGAGGCACACGGCACTCACCTCTACTTCGGAAAAGACATGCCGAAGAACGCTATGGCTGCCGGAGCAGACATGGCAGCTGTAAGCATGCACAAGTCAGGCGGATCACTTACACAGAGCTCGATACTTCTTCTTGGTCCTTCGGTAAACGAACCGTATGTCCGTCAGGTCATCAACCTTACGCAGACCACGAGCGCCTCTTATCTCCTGATGTCATCGCTTGACATTGCAAGAAAGAACCTAGCTCTCAACGGTGAGGAAATATTTGCTAAAGCTACAAAGTACGCACAGTACGCCCGCGATGAGATCAACAGGATCGGCGGCTTCTACGCATTCGGACCTGAGCTTATCGACGGCGACGCATTCTTTGATTTCGACAGAACAAAGCTCTCGGTAAACACTTTTGAGACAGGTCTTGCCGGAGTTGAAGTCTATGACCTTTTACGTGACAAGTACAACATTCAGATTGAATTCGGCGACATCGGAAACATACTCGCCTACATTTCAGCCGGCGACCGTGCTCTCGAAATAGAACGCCTCATTTCCGCTCTTGCCGAAATAAAGCGCAGATATTCCAAGGACAAGTCCGGTATGTTCGATCACGAATACATAAAGCCTGATGTAACGATGACACCTAAAAAGGCGTTCTTCAGCAGCAAGGAAAAGCTTGAACTTGAAAAATGCGAAGGAAAGATCTGCGGAGAATTCGTCATGTGCTACCCTCCGGGAATACCGATCCTTGCTCCGGGCGAAAGAATCACGAAGGACATCATCGGATACATCCTCTACGCAAAGGAAAAGGGATGTTTCCTGACAGGCACGCAGGACATGGAAGTAAACAGTCTTCAGATCGTAACAGAGGAGTGAAATAAAGTGGAACTTTGGTATACGGAAAACCATACTGACAATGTCAGATTTTCAATAAAGGTAGACAAACACTACTGCTCGGAACAGAGTGAATTTCAGAAAATAGATGTCTTTGAGTCGAAGGAATTCGGCCGCATCCTTACTCTTGACGGATATCTGATGGTAACTGAAAAGGATGAGTACATCTACCACGAAATGATAACGCACATTCCGATGGCGACCAATCCGGATATAAAAAGCGTTCTTGTCGTAGGCGGCGGTGACGGCGGCACAGTACGTGAACTCTGCCGTTACAGTACGATCGAAAATATCGATCTCGTCGAGATAGACGAAATGGTAGTTGACGTATGCAGAAAATATCTGCCTTCGATCTCATGCTCCCTTGATGATCCCCGCGTTCATATCCACTACGAGGACGGCGTGCGTTTTGTACGAAATGCTCCCGACGGAAAATATGATCTCATTATCGTTGATTCAACAGATCCTTTCGGCGTAGGCGAAGGTCTTTTCACAAGCGAATTCTACGGAAACTGCTTCAGGGCACTGAACGACGACGGTATTCTGGTAAACCAGCACGAAAGCACATTCTACGATTCCTACGCAAATTCCATGAAGCGTGCTCACAGCAGGATCAAGGAATTTTTCAGCACTGCTCTTGTTTACCAGGCACACATTCCTACCTACCCTTCAGGCCACTGGCTGTTCGGATTTGCTTCAAAGAAATTCGATCCGCGCACAGACTTAAAGGCAGACTGGTGGAACAGCCTCGGACTCGTTACAAAATACTACAACACTATTCTTCATACAGGATGCTTTGCCATCCCTAACAATGTCAGAAACACACTTCGTGAAACATACAAATGATCACAGGAGGACAAAGAAGATTGAATAAAAATATAAGCACATTCATCGCCTGCGACGCTGAGTACGACGAAAGTAAAATAGTTATTTTCGGTGCTCCGTTTGACAGCACGACATCATACAGACCGGGCACACGTTTCGGAAGCTCTGCTATAAGAAACGAAAGCTTCGGCATTGAAACTTTCAGTCCCTACACGGACAGGGATCTTCTCGACACAAAGATTTTCGACGCAGGTGATCTTGAGCTCTGCATGGGAAGCAGCGAGCTTGCCCTTAAGGACATTGAAGAATTTACAGACAAGGTACTTGAAGACGGAAAGATCCCTTTCATGATCGGCGGCGAACACCTTGTAACTCTCGGATCAGTCCGCTCCGTTTTCAGAAAATATCCGGATCTTCACATCATCCACTTCGACGCTCATGCTGATCTTCGTGATGACTACCTCGGAGTTAAGCTTTCACACGCATGCGTACTTCACAGATGTCACGATCTCGTCGGCGACGGAAAAATATTTCAGTTCGGTATACGAAGCGGCGACCGTGAAGAATTCCGCTGGGGAAAAGATCGCGTCTACACAAACCGTTTCAACTTCGACACACTTGAAGATGTGGTAACGAAGCTAAAGGGCAAACCGGTATACTTTACTCTCGATCTTGACGTACTTGACCCTTCAGTATTTCCGGGAACCGGTACTCCTGAAGCAGACGGCGTTTCCTTCCGCGATCTCATCAACGCGGTAAAACTTGTTTCAGAACTCGACATAGTAGGTCTCGACATGAACGAGCTTTGTCCGGTCTATGACCAGAGCGGTGCCTCAACAGCACTCGCATGCAAGCTTCTTCGCGAGATACTTCTTATGATCTATAAATTTTAATTTCAAGGAGGACAAAAAATTGGGTAGAGCATTAATTATTGGTGCAGGCGGTGTAGCAAGCGTTGTTGTACACAAGTGCTGCCAGAACAGTGAAGTATTTGAGGAGATCTGCATAGCAAGCAGAACAAAGTCAAAGTGCGATGCACTCAAGGCAAAGCTTGACGGCGGAAAGACAAAGATCACAACAGCTCAGGTAAACGCTGACAATGTTGATGAACTGGTTGCACTCATGAAGAGCTACAAGCCTGACATCTGTATCAACGTTGCACTTCCTTACCAGGATCTTACTATCATGGACGCTTGTCTTGAATGCAAAGTGGACTACGTTGACACTGCAAACTACGAGCCTCTTGATACTGCAAAGTTCGAGTACAAGTGGCAGTGGGAATACAGGGAAAGATATGAAAAAGCAGGTATCACAGCACTTCTCGGAAGCGGCTTCGATCCGGGCGTTACAGGTGTTTTCTCTGCATATGCTCTCAAGCACTACTTCGATGAGATCCACTACATAGATATTCTCGACTGCAACGGCGGCGACCACGGTTATCCGTTCGCTACAAACTTCAACCCTGAGATCAACATCCGTGAAGTATCTGCCAACGGAAGCTACATTGAAAACGGAAAATGGGTTGAAACAAAACCGATGGAAATCAAGAGAGTATATAACTTCGACGAAGTCGGAGAAAAGGATATGTACCTTCTCCACCACGAAGAACTTGAATCACTTGCGCTCAACATCAAAGGCATAAAGAGGATCAGATTCTTCATGACATTCGGCCAGAGCTACCTTACACACCTCAAGTGCCTTGAAAACGTCGGCATGACATCTATCGAACCAATCATGTACGAAGGAAAGGAAATAGTTCCTCTCCAGTTCCTGAAGGCAGTTCTTCCTGATCCTGCTTCACTCGGTCCGAGAACAAAGGGCAAGACAAACATCGGCTGTATCTGCCACGGCGTAAAGGACGGCAAGGAAGTTCACTACTACGTATACAATGTCTGCGACCACCAGGAATGCTACAAGGAAGTAGGCTCACAGGCTATCTCATACACAACCGGTGTACCTGCTATGATCGGTGCCATGATGGTAATGACAGGCAAGTGGAAGAAGCCGGGCGTTCACAACATCGAAGAATTCAATCCGGATCCGTTCATGGATGCACTCAACAAGTGGGGCCTCCCTTGGAAGGAAAACTTTAACCCGGTTCCTGTAGATGACAGTCATGTTGAAGCCTGAATTTGATCCGTATAAGGTCGTTACTCCGTCATATATCATAGACGAGAAGGCACTTATACACAATCTTGAAATATTAAACGGCGTGGAAAAACGCACGGGCTGCAAGATACTTCTTGCTCAGAAGGCTTTTTCCTGCTATCATCTATATCCGCTTATAGCAGAATATATCAGCGGTACAGCGTGCAGCGGTCTTTACGAAGCACGTCTCGGTCATGAATGCATGGGTAAGATAAACCATGTGTTCTGTGCCGGATACCGTGAAAACGAAATAGATGAGATCGCAGATTACTGTGACCATATAATATTCAATTCATTTTCACAGCTTGACCGTTACAGGAACAGAGTCCTTGCAAAAGAAAAAAAGATCGGTCTCCGAATCAATCCTGAGTTCTCCACACAGGAAGGTCACGAGATATACGATCCATGCTCCCCTGTTTCCCGTCTCGGCATCACTCTGAAAAATTTCCGTGAAGATGATCTTGAAGGTGTTACAGGACTTCATTTTCACACACTCTGCGAACAGAATTCCGACGATCTTGAAAAGACTCTTGACGCCTTTGAAGAAAAGTTCGGAAAATACTTAAGCAGAATGGCATGGATCAACTTCGGCGGAGGTCATCACATCACCCGTGACGACTACGACATTCCGCGTCTTGAAAAGTGCATAAAACGCATGCAGGAAAAATACGGACTCGAAGTTTTCCTTGAACCGGGTGAAGCAATAGCACTGAACGCAGGTTATCTCGTTACCGAAGTTCTCGACATAATCAAAAAGGATGACATGAACATAGCAATTCTCGACACATCAGCCGCATGCCATATGCCTGATGTTCTCGAAATGCCGTACCGTCCTCCCCTTCTTGATTCAGGCAAAGCCGGTGAAAAGAAATACACCTACCGCCTCGGTTCACAGACCTGTCTTTCAGGCGATCACATCGGTGAATACTCATTTGACGAAGAACTGAAAACCGGTTCCAGACTCGTATTCGCCGACATGGCCATCTACACAATGGTTAAAAACAACACCTTCAACGGCATGGGACTCCCTTCAATTCTGCTCTGCAGAAAAGACGGCACAGTGGAAACACTTAAGTCCTTTGGCTATGAAGATTTTAAAATGAGATTATAATAACAAAAACACGCAGGTTATCGAGCCTGCGTGTTTTTTTCTGTAACTTAATATACTCAATTTTTGTTTACCCTTATATGGTCACGCCTTTTAATAACCCTACCTCGTACATATTTTTATAGATTCTTTCCGGATAATATTTGAAATATGGTTTCAGCATATCAAATTCCAGATTCCTCGTTTTAAGATAGTAAAGTAAACGTTCAGTAAGCACCGGACCATCAACTTCAGAAACTTCAACTACTTCTCTCATAAGATCAAGGAACTGTAAAGCATAAACATTCTGCTCATTTACTTCTGTATATGGTCTTCTTACAATCACACGAAAATTTCCGAGTCTGGTATCCCTGTAGTCAGTCGTTGCTTTATTGGAACAGACCTCATACGTCATAGGTACCTGTGTTGTAAGTCCGAGTTTATTCGCAAACAGAATGCCGCTCAGATAACCGCATCTGTTTTCACCGTCCTGCAAATATTTCTTTTTTATCACTTCATCTACAGACAATGCGGAACCAGACTTAAATATTGATTTTTTTGGAATATAATATATACCCGTATCAAATCTCTTCACTCTTCCGTCTTCCGTTAGTTTCTTTAACTGCTGACGAACTGACACATCACTAATTTCCGGAACAGACAGTTCTGAAAGGAAAACCGGTTCGTTTTCCTGATAATTTTCTTTGAGATATTCAAAAACATTATCTGCCTGTGACATGATTTTTTCGCTCCTTTCTACTTTTCAGAAACGCTATTCTTCGCATTTGTTATAATAACACTTTTTTTGAATAATGTCAAGTTTAACTCGTCATCTGATCGGAGCATATTATATACTGTCATCCGGCAGAAACGGTAATCGGAGGTCTTCGACCTCCGATTGCTATTATATTAAAATGGCTGCAATGGCAGTCATTTTACCCTTATACCAATCTTTGCATTTGTACTAGAGACAACACCATATCTACTTGATTTTCACCATATTTTTAATTATTTTGTATCAAGATTTTTCTTACTGTTAGTGCCAACTTAACCTATCATCAAGAAGAGAAAGTATTTAGTCAACTGAAAAAACGCCGCATCTCATACGGACAAATAATCCGATGGGATGCGGCGTGACTGTTAATTAAGCCTCGGTTTCCAGTTCCTTAATAAGAACTTTACGATCTTTTTCCGGAATATCAAGAAAATCCATTGCTTCTTTAGCAGTTTTGTTCATCTTTTTCATAATAGTACGTACATTTTCAAGCTGAGTTTTAATCTTTCCTTTACGTTCACCTTTTCGCTCGCCTTCTCTTTTACCCTCTTTAATTCCCTCTTCTCTTGCACGGGTCTCAATAGCATATCCGATATTACACATTTCGAAAACCTCCTTTTCGATTTCTTTTGTCATAGGGATTCCAAATTCGGTGTCCAGTATTTTCTTACGTGTTTCTGTATCCTTTCCAGTTGACAGAAGCGCTGTAAGCAGACGGACAATATCGCTGCAGTCATTTTTATTGTTTGCATCACTGTCATCATTAAGTGAAATTATGACGATATCCATTTTATCGTAGTTTTGAGCTGGCTCTTCAGCTGCATTTCCCATGGAATCTTTTTTTGTTATACCATATCTGACAATTGAATTTGCATTAATGTTTTTAGGTGACGGACAAATCCATATGGAATACACTTTTTGAATATCCTGATACTCCTGATTTTTGAAAGCAGTCCCTTTCTGACGAGATATCAAACGTGAACCATAATAAATTCCTCTGGTTACAAGTGAATATGTCATGTCAGTTTTAACCTGTATCTCTATGTTTATAATAACCCTTATTGTTTTCTGCGTATCAGGGATAACTGCATCAAAGACAATATCGAAACGAACCTCGCCTTCATTTTCAGACAAGTCAACAGTATCGGAACCTTTTATACTTGTATCGGCATCCGGACGATCCTGATCAACGGATACTACATTCATTTTAACCTCTCCGGCAAAGCAGTTGTTTTCTATGTATTTTACATCAAGATATTTGAATTCCGGAACACATTCTTTCAGAATCCATGCAAGAATTATCCTGTGTCGAACAAGTTTCTTTGCGTTTGCATCCATTCTGGCACGCATCTCTGAAGCAGTGATAGTTTTAGAAAGTCCTGTAGGCACAGTGGCCATTTAAAATATCCTCCTTGTTTTCCTCTTATCTCGCATATATGCCTTGGAATGATTATATTGCAATTAATTACACATATATTATATCATTTTCCATAGCATGTGTCAATAGAAACCAAAGGATATTTTTAGAAAATCAGAAAATTTCAAGCTGCACCTGAACCTTCTGTTAATTATAGTATAGCATTTTAAGTTTTCTTTTACAATACAAAAGAAAGAATAATTAGCGTAAACTACACCTGTCCACACTGTCATCCGCCATGCCTCTGACCTGAAAACTTTTACGATCAATAAAAAGCTTAAAATTTATAGAAATAAAGAGATATTTTAAATATTTAGCTTTAAAACAGCAAAATTCAGCCTGAAATCCGCAAAAATCAGTTTGCGGTTCATGTGAACTTATGTTATAATCATATCATCACATAAAGAGTTTGTGTGATGAATGAATAAGGTTGTTAGAACGTTTTTAAAGTTTGAATGACTTATTAAATTCAAAACAAAGGAGTCAGAAAAATGATAAAAACAATACCGGGTACAACACTTCAGTACTCAGAAAAAGTTAAAACGGAAGCTTTCTCACTCATTTCTCCTATACTTTCAGCTACAGGAGGATTAACCTTATCACAGCTTTCGAAACTTACCGGACTGGGCGGATCCACCATCCAGAACTGGATCAAGCGTGGATGGGTCGTAAACATTCCGGGCAAAAAATACTATGAGGTACAGGTAATACGTATCCTTCTCATCAACATGCTGCGCGGAACAATGCAGCTTGAAAACATTGCGGTTCTTATGAATTATATCAACGGTAAGGTTGAAGACACAAGCGATGATATAATTCCGGATATCGATCTCTACAATATATTCTGCACGATAATCTGTGAACTGGATGAGAAAAAGATATTTGAATCTGAACCTATTCGTGCGACGATCAAAGAAGTAATCAAACACAACGACAATTATGTCAAGGAGCAGGAAGAAATACTTGAAAACACGCTTTTCATTATGACTCTTGCATACCAGTCTTCCCTCATAAAGGCGCAGCTTGAAGCCGAGTACGAGCGACTGGATATAAAGAAATACAAGCTGTGAGGAACAGATAAAAACATCCTCCGGCAGGGAAATGAACAAAAGAGAGAAAAACATTTTTTATAGGAAAATAAAAGAGATATAAGAGAACAAAAGAAAAACACAAAATAAGAAAAACAAAAGCCAGAAGAACAAAAGAAAAAAGAAAAACAAAAGTCAAAATAAGAACAAAAGAAAAAGCAAAACCAAAAAGTCAAAATAAGAACAAAAGAAACACAGAAAAGAAAATTTCAAAAAGAAAAGAAAACACAAAACGAGAACAAACAACGGTATTGAACGTGAAGAACAGAGGAAAAACCCGAATAACAACCGGAAGGCAACAGCAAAACACAGGAAAAAATCAGCTGATCATCCCCGTATTTCACAGATCTGAAAAGGATCTGTGATTTGATCAGCAGCTATTTAAAGGAGAGACCGGACATGAAAGAACAGACATATGTAAACATGAAGGAAGTAAACAAAAAATCAGGAAAGATCGCTGGCGGCATTATTGCCGCTGTGGCAGCTGTTATACTGGTTTCATCATCAGTTGCTATCGTTCCTGCAGGACATACAGGCGTTGTACTTACCTTAGGCAAGGTATCGAACAGTTCATATCAGGAAGGATTTCACCTGAAAGCTCCTTTTGTACAGTCAGTTGAAATGATGTCCAACAAGATCCAGGTCTATGAGGCAAATGCGACAGCAGTTTCAAAGGACCTGCAGTCAGTTGTAAGCAACATTGCAGTAAACTACAAGATCAGCAGCGACCAGAGTGCAAAGATCTACCAGACCATCGGACGCGATTATGAGAGCATTATTCTCATGCCTGCGGTACAGGAAAGCATGAAGTCTGTAACAGCAAAGTACACAGCTGAGGAACTTATTACAGAACGTGCGGTAGTTGGCGAAGAGATCAAGACAACACTTGAACAGAAGGTAAAGGACTACGGTATTATAATCGAAAAGTTCAATATAGTAAACTTCGATTTTTCATCTGAGTTCAATGCTGCTATCGAAGCAAAGCAGGTTGCTGAACAGAATCTCCTTAAGACAAAGACAGAACAGCAGCAGGCTATTGTAATTGCTGAGGCAGAAGCAAAGAAAAAGACAATTGCAGCCGAAGCTGCAGCGAAGGCAACACTTACCGAAGCAAACGCTCAGGCAGAAGCCAACAGGCTCCTCAACGAATCACTTACAGATCTTGTTATTAAAAATGAGCAGATTTCAAAGTGGAACGGCGAGCTTCCTAAGGTTGTATCAGATGCATCTGCACTTTTTGACATCGGCCTTTCAGACACCGGCGCAGCCGCTCCTCAGAACGGTCAGTAAGGTGACTTAAGACTCATGGCAGAAAAATGTTTTATAACCGGTGCAGGTTCGCACTACACAGGCGATGATTTTACTCCGTCGGCAGATGATCTTGTTATCGCTGCTGACGGAGGATATATCTTCAACAGCCTGCAGAAGATAAAGACAGATATACTTATCGGAGACTTCGATTCTCTGGGAGAACAGAACACAAACTATACAGGAGAAGTTATAATGCTTAATCCTGTAAAAGATGAAACTGACATGCTGTGCGCAGTCAATGCAGGTCTTGAAAAAGGCTGCAGCGAGTTTCATATTTTCGGCGGTACAGGCGGAAGAAACGACCACACCTTTGCAAACATTCAGGTACTCAACTACCTTGCCTGCAAAGGAAAGAAAGGTTTTCTGTATGCTGAAAACGAGATAATGACTGTCATACATGATTCAGAAATAAACTTTAACAGCGAAATGACGGGCTTTATTTCAGTTTTTTCACTCGATACAGAGTGTGAGGGCGTCACTGAAAAAGGTCTTAAATACACTGTAAATGATTATCACATGGATAATCGCTTTCCGATAGGTGTAAGCAATGAATTCTGCGGCACTGATTCCTCCGTCAGCGTCAGAAAGGGTTCACTGCTTATAATCTATCCGAGACACACCTTCTAAGGAAAACTGGGCTTCGGCCCGTACTCCTGCGCTGAATTAAAAATATATCAGCGCTTTATGTAATAACGTAAGATACTGTAAGCCGTATCTGAACAAAAGAACCCGTAACTTAAGCTTTAAGCCACTTAAGTTACGGGTTCTTTCTGTGTTTATACCTTCGTCATGATGATCTCTGTACGAAACGGCTGTTTCAGATTTACTGCCACTGGAAGCCGCCGAATCCGCCTGAAGCTCCCTGCTTCATGAGTTTCGCATTAACAGTAAATTCAGCAACCTTTTCTCCGTTTACGTTAATTGTATAGCTGCCGCCCATCTGAATGTCAGGTGAGCTGATAACTGCACACTTGAAAGCGTTCTCGGACTTGTATGAAAGAAGTTCCTTTCCGCTTCCGTCAAGAAGTGCTACCGTGCTGCCGCCGTTGTACTTAGTTGAACCGTTCCAGTAGAGTGAATACTGCTGCGATTCATTGCACGGAAGTTCGCCGAGGCCAGGACCGCTGACACCGACAAGGATACCGCCGTTGGCAAAGATCTCGCCGTCTGCGTCGATAGCTGAGTCAGGACCGTCAACAGATCCTTCAGCATATACCTTGCCTCCGTTGAAGTACATGTGACCGTTCGAGTCGATACAGTCACCTTCTGCTGTATTTGTAACATACGCATGGATAGTACCGCCGTCTATCTTGATAAAGCAGTTCTCATTAGCTACGAAAGGTGTCTTTACGCCCTTTTCGCCCGCATTTACAGCATCGTCAAATGCGTGGATATTGATATCACCGTCCGTGATATGTACCTTCATAGCTTCAAGGCCTTCATAGCCGTCCTTTACAGTTATCTTACCGCCGCTGACGTTAAGAATGCTGTCACAGTGAACAGCGTCATCTGCTGTTATTACTGTAATGTCGCCGTCTTTGATCTCGAGTATATCACTGCAGTGGATGCTGTCATCCGTTGAATTAATGTTTATCGTGCCGCCGTTTATTGTTATTGATCCGCCGATCTGAGCTTCACCGTTACCTGCCTTTATACCCTTGGCACTGAATTCGAGTCCGAGGTCGTGGCCGCTGTCATCCCAGCTGAAGCCGCCAGGGAATCCTCCCCAGCCTCCCTGCTGACCCTGACCGTCCTGACCAGGCATTGTCCATCCACCCTGCTGTCCGCCGTTCGGATCATTCTGTCCAGGCATTACAAATCCGTTCTGACCGCCGTTCTGACCGTCCTGTGCAGGCGGTGTGAAACTGCTCCAGTCGAAACTGCTCCAGTCCTGAGCTGCCGGCTGCTGGTCTTCACCGGCCATAGCGTTTCCCCAGTTCCAGCCCTGACCAGGTCCCTGCTGTCCGCCCGGCTGTCCCGGCTGAGCCTGCTGACCGGATGATTTGTACTCTGATCCTACATAAGTCTTTATGGTTATGTCACCGCCGTTTACAGTGACTGCTCTTACTGCCTGAATACCGTCAGAATGTGCTTCCACGTTTACCTTACCGCCGTTGATCTCGATAAAGCCCTTGTTTTCATCCTTTGTATTTGTAGCTCTGATACCGTCACCGTCAGTAGTTTTTACTGTTACGCTGAGATCATCATAAGCTTCAGCGTCAGCATCACCGATCTTAACTGAATCCTTGCCTCTGATACCGTCATCCTTGGCATTTACTTCTATTGTACCGTTAAAGAGCTTGAGATCGTTTGTAGTAACGATTCCGTCAGCTGTATTTCCGTTTACAGTGAGTTTACCCTTGCCCTTGAACTTCAGATCATCGCGCGAGAAGATGGCAGCCTTGATTTCACTTACCTTGCCGTCATTCTCGTATGTGTCAGTATGGGAAGTACCGTCTGAAATAACGTTTTCCGTACCCTTCTTAGCTGAAATAACACACTCGTCAGCAACTGATGCAACATAAACCGGTGCGGAAGTGCTGTTTGAAAGTGTAAGTCCGTTAAAGTTAAGTGTCACCTTGCCTTCAGGATAAGCAGTCTTGTCAACGTCAACAATGATCTGGCCTGCATCAGATTTACCTGAGAATGAGTATTCGCCAGGCTGCTTAACTGTTACAGCCGCTCCGCTTACTGTCAGAGCCGGACTTGATGTTACCTTGTTTCCGTCTGCGTCAGTAAGTGATACTGATGTGCCGTCAAATACTACGTTTACTCCTTCGCCGTCAGTCTTTCCTGCTGGCTCTGAAGACGCTGAACCACCTGAAAGCCTGTTTTTCATAAGGACGAAATCGATGATGCTGATCTTGCCGTCACCGGAAAGATCACCTGCATTCCAGTCCTTAAGTTCCTTTCCTGTTATAAACCAGCTCTGAAGTGCAACAATGTCAGCTGTATTGAAAACTCCGTCTCCTGTTACATCGCCTGCAGTCTCTTCAGCTGCAGATACTGAAAAACCTGCAGTCATTACTGAACTAAGAATGATCGCTCCTGCCAGAGCTGATGATAAAAACTTCCTGTTTCTCATGTTCGCTTACTCCTTCTTGTCGGGGATTTTTTCTGCTTCCGTTACAATCAGGGGAACCGGAACGGCAGCAGCTTTTCATATGATATTTATATTCTATTATACATTTCTTAATTGATTCTTAAAAAATCGAAATTTATTTGTGGCTTTTTTGTGACAAATAACGGAACAAGGAACATAAAAAAACCGTTCAGATTTTCAGTAAATGAAAACTCTGAACGGTTTTGTCTCTTATCTGTAAGTTACGGCATGCAGAAAGCACATTATCAGAATCCGTTGATATGAAGTGCTTTCATTATTTCAGGATAATCCTTGTATGCAATGTCAAGGTCAACATAACCTGAATTATTTTTTAAGATATCGATGCCGTCCTTTCTTCCTTTTTCGGAATACTGCCATATACCGCATGGAAGACCAGGTCCGCTGGTATTGTAGCCGGCACACCATATATCGAATTCATCTGTTATGCGGCTTCTTTCAAGATATCTTGTCGAGAAGTCGGCGTTGGTGTAGAGCATGGAATAGTATCCGCCGCGCTCGATAGTTCTTAAGAAACCGAGTATCGCGTCAGTAAGTGCTTCTTTGTCATAACGCAGCGGATTACTGAGATTGTTTATAGCTGTGTATTCGTAGTCACAGGCCACCGGGAATTCAAGCTGATATTCTGAAATAACTTCAAGACATGCTTCAGCTTCAGCGATTGCTTCACTGTATGATGTGGCTTTCGAGAACCAGTATACACCGCAGTTTATACCTGCAGCTTTTGCTCCTTCAATGTATTCATAGAAAGTGTCTGATACTCTTGTACCTTCGCCGGCCTTGATCATTACAAATTCAACACCGTCATTGTGCAGTCTGTCAAAATCGACCTTGCCCTGCCAGCCTGATATGTCAACACCATTTCTCTGCTTTGGTTCAGGCAGTACCGGAGCTGAAGGTTCTTCTGTCACTTCAGGTTCAGTTACCGCTTCGGTCTGTTCAGGCTGCGGTTCTGCGGCTTCTGTTTCTGTTACTTCAGGTTCTGTAACTTCTGTTTCCGTTACTTCCGGTTCAGTGACTGCAGGTTCTGTAACTGCCGCCTGTTCCGCTTCGATCCTTGCGGCTTCCTCGGCAGCTTTCTTTTCTTCCTCTGCTTTTTTAGCTGCTTCTTCGGCCTCAAGTTGCTTCTGTCTGCGTGTTTCGTTTATCTGTACCGTGTCTTTTTCATCGAACACGCCGTCGGAGTTAACGTCGAATCCCGGCAGATACAGATTGGATAAAATTACATTTTTAACTGAGTCAGTTTTTTCAGCTGCTTCCTCACACTCGCGGTACACAGGTCCGATAAAGGTTTCCTTCTGCACCATCTTTTCCGGAAGCTCGGAAACGCTTCCGCACAGCGTGGCTACGGAATATACGGCTGAAATCATAAATCTGATATTCATTATGTTTTTCTCTCCTTTTTACGTTAAGGGCTTCGTATAATTCGTATGTAAAGCATAAATCATAGCTCTATTATATCAAAAAATCGTTTTTAAGTCAATTCAGAAATTGTGAAAAATATATAAAATTGTGTTTTAGTTACAGTCAGAAAGACACGCAAAAAGGTGAAAAGTACTGTCCCAAAACAGCGGTTAACCTTTTGGAACCGTTAACTCCTGTTTCTTTTGAAATCAAGGTATTCTTCATATGTACCGAGTCTGTCGATGATACCGTCAGGTGTGATCTCGATAATTCTGTTTGCAACAGTCTGAAGAATTTCATGGTCGTGTGAAGTAAAGAGAACTACACCCTTGAATGTTTCAAGACCGTTGTTGACTGCCGTTATACTTTCAAGGTCAAGATGGTTTGTAGGCTGGTCAAGAACAAGAACATTTGATCCGAAAAGCATCATTCGTGAGAACATGCATCTTACCTTTTCACCGCCGGAAAGGACATTTACAGGCTTGTAAACATCGTCTCCGGAGAAGAGCATTCTGCCGAGGAATCCACGGAGGTAAGTGTCTGTTTCGTCGTTAGTGGAATACTGTCTTATCCAGTCGATGATAGACAGTTCGCATCCGTCGAAATATGCTGAGTTATCCATCGGGAAGTATGATGTGGATGTTGAAACGCCCCACTTGAAGCTTCCTGAATCAGGAGTATCTTCTTCCATAAGGATCTTGAAAAGTGCAGTCAGAGCACGTTCGTTTTCAGAAATGAAAGCAATTTTGTCTTCACGTCCTACTGTGAAACGAACGTTCTTTAAGAGAACTTCTCCGTCCTCTGTCTTGCATATGTCATCGACTGAAAGGACTTCCTTGCCCAGTTCCCTGTCAGGTGTGAAGCCGATGTACGGATATTTACGGCTTGAAGCAGGCATTTCCTCAACTGTGATCTTTTCAAGAAGCTTTCTTCTTGATGTAGCCTGATTCGACTTTGACTTGTTTGCTGAGAATCGCTCGATGAATGACTTGAGTTCCTTTATCTTTTCCTCAGCCTTCTTGTTCTGCTGCTTGATCATGCGCTGAATGAGCTGGCTTGACTCGTACCAGAACTCGTAGTTACCTACGTACATCTTGATCTTTGTATAGTCGATATCAACAATGTGGGTGCAGACGTTGTTGAGGAAGTGTCTGTCGTGAGATACGACAAGTACCGTACCGAAGTAATCGGCCAGGAATTCCTCGAGCCATCTGATGGCGTCTATGTCAAGATGGTTTGTAGGCTCGTCGAGAAGAATGATGTCCGGGTTACCGAAAAGCGCCTGTGCAAGGAGAACCTTCACCTTTTCGTTACCTGTAAGTGAAGACATCTGCATGTAGAGCATGTCTTCGGAAAGATCAAGACCCTGGATGAGCTTGGATGCGTCTGATTCTGCTTCCCATCCGTTGAGTTCGGCAAATTCAGCTTCCAGTTCAGATGCCTTTACGCCGTCTTCCTCGGAAAAGTCTTCCTTGGCGTACAGGGCATCCTTTTCCTTCATTATGCTGTAAAGTCTCTCGTTACCCATGATTATAGTATCGAGAACCGTATATTCTTCATATGCAAAGTGATCCTGCTTGAGTACTGACATACGGGCACCCTTTTTGATGGATACCTCACCTGTGGTCGGTTCAAGATCTCCGCTTAATACTCTTAAAAAAGTTGATTTTCCGGCACCGTTGGCACCTATGATACCGTAGCAGTTGCCGTTTGTAAATTTAAGATCAACATTCTTGAAGAGCGTTGAACCGCCAAACTGGACACTTACATTTGAAACTGTTATCATTAGTAAAAAAACTCCTCTGTAAATATTGTGAACGCCTAAGGAAATGCTGATTTATTCATAAATCAGCGCGGGGATCCGGGGCGAAGCCCCGCAAATCCCACCTCCGGAAATCCGGCAAAGCTGGATTTCCGGTTTAATCAGTATTTTCCTAAAAGCACTCATTATATATTATAACAGGCTGTCCTGACATAATCAATTCGTTTAACATACGAATAAACGCGGCAATAATCAAGGTTTTTCGGCACTTATCTACCCGCTTAAAATTTGTTTGTTTCAAAATATGCTTTTTTCACAAAAACTATTGACAATTACTCGTTTATATGCTATAATAAATACAACGAACAGATGATAACTTAGTCGATCATCTGTTTGCGCTCAAGATTTTTTCATCAACTTTTCTAACTCTTTTTTCATCACCTTATCCGCTTTGAAAGCGGAAAAATTCTCCGGCTTCATCACCGGAGAGCGACATCGCACTGATCCCCCGTCAGTGCGATGTTTTTTATGTCCGTTTCAGGTTGTTATATACACCCGTTTATGATATAATTGCTTTATGATCAGTGCAGAGGTTCGGGGCATAACCACGCAAATCCTGCCTTCCGAAATCCTTCAAAACAGGATTTCCGGTTTGAGCACTGTTTCCTTTATTATTTCAGTAAAACAGGAGATATCATGAAATTACTTATAGCTGAAGATGAAAAATCACTCAATGACGTGATAACAAAAAAGCTCACTCACGAAGGCTTCAGCGTTGACAGCTGTTTCAACGGTGCTGACGCGCTTGACAGGCTTCTGTATGCAGACTACGATCTGGCTGTTCTCGACATAATGATGCCGGAAATGAGCGGTACAGAAGTGGTAACAAATCTTCGCCGCGAAGGAAAGCAGACGCCTGTTATCTTTCTGACGGCAAAGGACACAGTAAACGACAGGGTCACAGGCCTTAATCTCGGTGCCAGCGACTATATAGTAAAGCCGTTTTCATTTGACGAGCTTATCGCAAGGATCATGGCGGTCATGAGAACTGCTTCAGGCAGCGTTACGAATTCAGTAACTCTGGGTGGTCTCACCCTTCACACTGACAGCCATATTACCGAGCTCGACGGAAAAGAGATAACGCTTACCGGCAAGGAATACGACCTTCTTGAATTTCTTATGATCAACAAGGGCCGTATTCTCAGCAAGGCAAAGATATTAAGCCACGTATGGGGCTATGACTACGAAGGCGGTGACAAGATCGTTGAGGTCTACATGAACTACCTGCGTAAAAAGATCGACTCCGGCCGCGATGAAAAACTCATCCATACTGTACGCGGCATAGGTTACGTAATGAAGGTGGAAAAATGAATCAGCATATACCCGATCCGAAAGCTCTTAAACCCCGTTCGCTGAAACTGAAAATGGCATTGTGGTATACCTTTATCCTGCTTATGATATGCATCGTATTCATGTCCGTGATACTCAGCATCTACCGCTCCGCCGAAAGAAAGACCGCCATTTCAACACTTGAAAAAATAGTTGACGACACGGCACTCAACAGCAGCAAAACGGACACACTTATAAACGGCACTTCCGACTACAGTGCCTTCATAGCCGACGATGTTCAGCTTATGATATACGACGAAAACGGTGAACACGTTGCCGGTTTCTTCTACCCGGAACTCAACAGTCTTCCTCTGACATCTGACACGGTACCGGCAAGAACGGAGCTCGGAGGAAACAGCTACTACTATATCAACAGGCTTGTGAAGGATTCAACAAACCCCTACTACATCCGTGGAATAATAGCCACTGAAAATGATCTTTTCGAAATGATCAGAAACCACAAGGAAATACTTGCTGCCATTCCGGTGCTTCTGTTAATGGCTCTTACAGGCGGATATTTTCTGACCCGCAGCTTTCTCAAACCGGTAAGAAACATGCGGCGTACCGCCGACGAGATACGCAGAAGCAGCGACCTTTCCAGACGAATACGCACAAACGGCCGCGGCGACGAACTGGACGAACTGGCAAAAGTCATCAACGCAATGTTCGACAAACTGGAAAATGACTTTGAGGCACAGAAACAGTTCACTTCAAACGTATCTCACGAGCTGCGTACCCCTGTTTCTGTCATCCTCGCACAGTGCGAATACGGATTTGACAAAGCCGACGACCCGGAGGAACTTCTTCAGATAATCGCATCCATACAGGAGCAGGGATATAAAATGTCCGGACTTATAAACACCATGCTTATGTTTACGAGGATCGAACAGGGCACGGAAAAATATCCGAAATCGGAAAACGATCTGACGGAAACTGTACACAGCCTGTGTGAGGATATGCGTATAATCGACGGAAAAAACATCACGATAACCGAAGATCTCGAAAATGTCACTGCGAATGTCAATAAGGAAATGTTCAGCCTCATGACCGGAAACCTTATTCAGAACGCAGTGAAATACGGTAAGGAAAACGGACATGTGAACGTAACACTTAAGTCATCCGGCGACTACGCCGTCCTTAAAGTATCCGACGACGGCATCGGCATCCCCGAGGAGGACCTTCCGCACATCTGGGAGCGCTTCTACCGCTCGGACAAATCACGCAGCACTAAAGGAACAGGTCTCGGGCTTGCTCTTGTAAAAGAGATAGCCGAATACCACGGCGGATTTGCAGAAGCGGAGAGTACCGAAGGTAAAGGAAGCTGTTTTACGGTTAAGATAAGGATATGAAAGGAGTTGGTGATATTATGCGCGGACCTATGATTATTACTGAAGGAATGAAAATCTATGATGAAGGTGTTAAAACAGGAATCGAGCAAGGGATTGAGCAAGGAATTACTCAAGGTGAGATCAATGGTATCATTAAGCATCAGATCGAAACGGCCAAAAATATGATTTTTGACGGTATATCTGACGAAAACATCATTAAGTACTCCGGCATTTCACCTGAAAGGCTTGAAGAACTCAAAGCGGAAATAGCTAAAAGCTGATACAAAACTGACCTCAGTAAAGATGATTTCTTTACTGGGGTTTTTATTTTGTCCGAATGTGTGGATAAAAAAATATCCCCCAGCAGATTTGTTTATCTGCTGAGGGATATAATTTTGTCAGACACGGTTTTAAGCTGTTTTATCTGTAAATCGTTCAACTTCTTCTTTAGTCAGTTCGACCAGTTTCTTTCCAACGCTCTTTGCATATCTGGAAAGTTCAAGAAGATTTACATGACATTCAGGCGGATCACTGTACGGATCCGGTGTCTCATAATATTCAGGCGCAAGAACTTCGTTTTCCAGAAACAGTGGTTTGGTTAGATCCATAGCTTGGAACCTCCATTAATTAAAGGCTGAATACATCAGTAATACACGTATTCTTTAACCTGTGCATAAGGGAATATACTCCATATCTGGCTCTCGTAGTTTCTGCTGATATTTACTGTAGGTCTATAAGAGAAATTACTGCAGAAATTCTCAAAAGCATTGTTTCCAATTGAAGTTACTGTAGAAGGAATCGTTAATTCTCTTGTATCCTCTGGCCATACATCTCCAAAGAATCTTGTATTTGCAAACGCTCCTTCACCAATTGAAACAAGTCCTTCATGAAGAATGAGTCTTCCTCGATAGCTTAAATAATCTCCAGGCGTTGTCTTTATTACGTTACTTCCGTTTTCCTTGTAATCATACTGTGGTGCATTATCAAGATTCTGAACACTATTAAATGCATTGCTGCCAATAGTTGTTACACTCTCTCCAATTTCAATATCACCAAATATGTATGAATACTGTCCCTGCCACTGATCATCATCATCAGTATAATACCAGGTATTCGTAGCAGTGTGTTTAGAATTATTCATAAAGTTATCGCCAATTGAAGTTACACTTGCATTGATTCCGCCGATTGTTACATTTTTGAATCTTGAATTAGCAAAGATAGCTTTGTGATCATCTCCGCTGCCAAGGCTTCCGTCATTATTTGATGCGCCTTTAATAATCAGTGCCGGGAATTTATCATTTTGCTTAGTTCCAAGATATTCGCCAACAGCTTTGAAAGCATAGTTGCCCATATAATGTACAGAAGATGGTATTTCAAGTTTTCTGTCATTAACATCAATACTATCACTGGTATAAAGTCCGCAGCATCCGCTGAATGCACTCTGTCCTATTGTCTGAAGGTTTTCATTAAGAGTAAGTGCTCCGTTAAAGCCAGTACAGTCTAGGAAAGCTTCTCTTCCGATTTCAGTTATGCTCTCGCCGATTGTAAGTGAACCGGTGATATTAGTGTAATTATAAGTAATATCATCTGCTCTCTGACTATTCATAAATTTATCAGATATTGCATTTACTTCAGCTTCTTCGGCTGTACCGCCGATTATTACATCTTTGAATTTTGCTGACGGGAATATCGGTTTGGAATCAGAATTCATATCTTCCAGAGGCATACCAATATATTTTATTGTTCCGTCCTTTGAAGAATCTGAATATCCATAGATTTTAAGTGTTCCAGGATTATCAGTGTTCTGACCAAACTGTTTGAATGCACATCTTCCAATGCTTGAAACCGTCTTTGGTATTGTAAGTCCTCCGCCGGCGTTAGTACATCTGTTAAATGCATCCTCTCTTATAGTTGTCAGTGAAGAAGCTTCGCTTAAATCAACATTTTCAATGCTGTAATCATCGCCAAATGCCCTGATACCGATTGATTTGATTCCATCGAGAATCTTAACATTCTTTGTAAAATTAGCAAAATTTGAAGTATCACAGTTCAGTTCGAATTCATCATCGTTATAGCTGTAACCAAGTGCTTTGCTTCTGTACACCTTACGGTCATTTTTATCCTGATACTGAGACGATATATTTTCAAAATCACCTTGTTGATCTTCAAATGCCTTGTTGTAAGAAGTATTGGAATTATAGAAAGCAAAGTTTCCGACTGTATTTACTTCTGAATCATCACCACCTATTTCAACAGTATTGAATCTTGCGTATGAGAACAGTCTGTAACCAATGATCTTATCATCACCGTTAGTTTCTGAATAACCTTTGATTCTCAAAGTTCCGAGGTCACTTTCATTAGCTTCACACGCAAACTTCTTGAATGCACGTCTGTCTATACTATGAACATTTTTAGGTATCGTCAAATCACCGTGCATCTTTGTCAGATTTTCAAAAGCTGAGTGACCAATTGTCGTAAGTTTTTCACTATAAAGATGAAGTTCTCCTGTAAAGCCTGCACCATTAAATGCTTCCGGTTTTATTTCAGAAACATCTCCGGTTATGGTGAGATCTCCCTTGATTCCAGTGTAATACATATTGGTGCCATATGCACCCTGATATATGGTTTCTTCGTGCTTCATGAACATAGTATCGATAACTTCTACTTTACCACCAATAGTAACATTCACGTAATTCGAATGATTAAATAATGTAGTCTTACCATCACCAAGAATTCTTTTTCCGTTTTCTGTTCTTGAGGAACCAAAGATAGTTAAGCTACCTGTTCCTGAACCAGACTTATCGAATGCGTATTGGCCAATCTTGGTAACTGAAGATGGAATCGAAACTGAAACAATCGAAGAATCCCCATAAAATGCTTCATCACCAATACTTTCAAGTGAATACGGATCGTCACCGAAAGTAAGATCTGCAACCATTTGAGTACAGTTCTTAAACGCATAGTTTCCAATAGAAACCGTGTCACTCATACCTGTCAGTTTTGTAACTCCCAGGTTCTCAAACGCGCTGTCTTCGATATTCTTAACACTGTCCTCAATTGAAAGTGTTCCTGTGATTCCGGAATAATCCGCACGTAATACATTTGATGTCACCGGCATCTCTGTAGCATTTTCATCTTTAATATAGTCAGTAATTTTATCTTCATCAGGTACCGGAGAAACATTATCTGAAATATCATGATGGAATGCATCTTTACCGATTTCAGCGACTATACCGCCTATCTCAACACCGTTAAATCTGGCTTCAGTGAATATAAAACCACCAAGCTTTGTTCCGTTCATGTAAGAACCGGCATTGATTGTCAGTTTGCCACGATTATCATCCTTTACAGCATTTGCGTATTTTTTAAATGCGCTGTTTCCAATACCATCTGTTACGGTATCAGGAATTGTAAGATCACCGGTAAATCCGATACAATCTTTAAAAGCTTCCATACCGATTTTCTTAAGGCCGTTATTAAGGTTAAGGCTTCCGTTAAAACCTACACAATTTTCAAACGCCTTTGAACCAATTACTTCAACTTTTGAAGGTATAGTAAGATCACCCTTAAAGCCTAAACAACCTCTGAACGCTGCATCTCCGATGTATGTTAGCTTTGAATTATCAGCAAATTCAAGATCATCGAATCCCATAGCAGTTTGTGATCCGGCACAACCTTCAAACGCTGCTTTTCCGATTCTCGTTACACTATCAGAAATTGTAAGTTTTCCTCTGAGTCCGTTATATTCACCAGATGCATTTCTGAAAGCACGGTCATCAATATTAGTAACATTTCCGCCAATAGTAACATCTTCAAATTTACTGTTAGTAAAAATCAATCCGCCAAGCGCTGTACCGTTACTGAAGCTTCCACCATTAATCGTGAGCGAAGGATATTTTTCAACATTATCAATTCCAGAAGCAAAACTGTCAAAAGCATGGTAATCCATATTGGTTACTGAATTAGGAATTGTCAAACTTCCTGGTTCAGCAAGTCCTGAAGTAGCATTTATCCAACCACTGAATGCATATTGACCGATTTTTGAAAGTCTGCTGCCAAATGTAAGGTTACCGTTCATTTCACTGCATCCTTCAAATGCATAGGATTCTATTTCAGTAACACTTGACGGTATATCAAGATCACCAGTAAATCCAGTGCATCCCCTGAATGATTCAGCATAAATCTTTTTGAACTGTGAATTCTGCGGTAGTATAAGTGAGCCATTAAAACCAGTACAATTCTTAAAAGCCTTTGATCCGATGTTTGAAACACTGTTCTCTATTCGAAGTGTTCCTTTAAATTCACCGTACTTGCCATTTTCGTTTGAAAACGATGATTCCTTGATTGAACTTACATTTCCGCCGATAGTAACGTTATTGAAATGACTTCCTGAGAAAACAGCACCATCAAGTGTAGAATTACTTGTACCGCCCATTGCAGTTAGCGATGGATACTTATTCTGATCAGTTACAGATGAAGCAAAATTTACAAAAGCATCTTTTCCTATACCTGTCACTGTCTTCGGTATTACCAGACTGCCTGTAGCATTATTCCAGTTACTGAAAGCATTCTTGTATATGGTCTTAACAGATCCAAGATCCAGTGAAGCGGCTGAAGTATTGCCTGCAAAAGCTCCTTCTTCAATTGTCTGAACATTTGGTCCGAATACAAGTTTTTTAAACTTAGCTCCATCAAAACGTCTTGGTAAAATGGCTTTATTGTAGTAACCAATTGCTATATCATCACGAATGTTTGACTGAAGGCCATTATATGCATACCCATTAATTCTAAGAGTTCCGTTTACTGTAAAGTTCTTAAAAGCGTACTGATAAATCTCTTTAACATTTTCAGGAATAACAAATTCATAGTTTGTATTGTTACCTTTAAGTGTAACTCCCTCAAATGCATGAACATCTATTTTTTCAAGAGAAGAAGGAAGTGAAATTGATTCCAGTTCGCCAAGTCCGGCAAAAGCATAGTCATCAACTTCTTTTATTCCTTCTGCAATATTGATACTTACAAGATGATTTTTTACATTTTCATCTTCAATTACAAATTTATACTCATCTACAGTCTGACCTATTTTCTGATATCCTTTTCCTACTCTGTCTACCGGATATGTTTTACCATCCGGTACATAATAGATAGTTTCTCCTTTAAAAGTCACAGGATAACAAGTACCACCAGGATAAAAATACTCCCAGCGTCCCTCTACTGTTGCCGGTATATTTATAGTTGTATCATTTCCTATATAGCCTTCAATATGCATTTCATCTTCGCTAAACCAGTTGAATACATCAAAACCGTCACCAGCATCACGATAATATACAAAATCAGGTATCTCATACAGAACAAAATCGAACTTAGTATACACTTTAAAATTATACGCTGTGCTCTTATATTTTGAGTTAGGATAATGATCTGTATAATATATATACATGTTTCCTTTAGATGTTGAATTCAGATCGCTTATATAGTCCTGCTCCATATTGTAGCTTATAGAGCCTTTTGGTTCTTTATAAACAAAAAATCTCCTGTAATCAAAATCAATACTACTTGACCCCCAGTGTGTAGACGTATCATGATTGAGGCCAACATTAAAATGAATAACAGAATAATCACCGCTTTGAGAATGTGAAACCTTTATTCCGTAATTAGCCTTTACATCAAGTCCTATAGCAATGTCACTTCCGCTGACACCAGTTCTGTATCGTCCTCCAAACAGGTTTAATAAACCATTAAGGAAATCCTCCAACCAATTAGTGCTCTTTACAGTTTTCTTTATTTCATGCTCTTCACTAAGTGATTCAATTCTTGTCTGAATATCAAACAGTTTTTTGTTATTTATATTTGAATCATTTTTCTTATATAATTTTACAACTGCATCTGATTCAACATCATTGATCTTTTTTAATATTGCCTCCTCATTCTTTTTGTTATACTTATTATTTTTATCATCCGAACTATCTTTTTCAACAAGATACCAGCCATCTTCTGCTTCTTTAGTTCTGTGTTTAAAATTCTTTTTTGAAGCAGAATACTCCACAGATTTATTCGGAGTTTCAGTAAGATCAGTTATAAGTATTGGGTACTCGTACCATACGCTTATTTTACTAAGATCAAATGATTGGTCATTAGTACCTTTATTGTATTCCCATTTAAGAGTATCTGTTTTAACTTCGCCGGCAGATATCTTACCTATCTTGCCTTCTTCACCTTTACCAGGAATATAAATATAGTATTCATTATCTGACCCAAAATCACCTTTATTAATCTTTTCTATAGTAGCATTGGTATCGTTTGTTTCAGGTGAATTGATGTCAGCCTTAGTACCGATATAGTAATCCACTCCGGCTTTAAGAGTAACTACTTCAGTTTCCTTACACTTGACATTACCTTCCGTATCTTTGACAGTGTAAGTAACCTTTTTAGTTATTTCAAGATCATCCGTAGAAAATTTACCGTCACTGCTTGTATTTTTTACATTAATATTATAGCTACCGGTTACATCTTTTATTGATATATATCCGATAGCAGTTTCTGTACCATTTACAACTGATTTGATAACTGCATCTTCAGATGAATCAGTAGGCTGGTAAATTCTAATTGTTCCGAAATTCGTGTATGCTTCTACTTTATCATAAGCCTTATAATACTCCTGATAAGCAACAGTTATTTCGTTATATTTATTTCCTTCTTCTCCATTTTTATAGTCACCGGCAGAAACAGCTCTGAAAACATCACTTACAATCTGATCTTCTTCTCTGATAAGCTGTTTTAAGGTCTCTCTTTCTGAATTATCAATTTTGTTTCCTTCTTCATCATATTCATCAGCCCAGACACCTGCCCAGTTGATTATATTACCATCAGCATCTTTGACATCCTCAGGTGAAGACACAAGAATATAACCATTTTTGATGAAGTAATCGTTGTCATTATCTTTATTAAGATCAGAAGCCTGTAAATGACCGAATTCCGTACCTGCCCCATTACTATACTTAGGCTGAACAAGAAAAATATCCCTGAAATCAGCATTGCTGATATTAGGATTCATATACACATTAAGAGCTTCTTCATTTGTAATGCCAAGCGTTTCTCCGTCTTTCAGCCAGTCATTACTGACGAGCGGGTAACCATCCTTAGCATTTTCAGCTAGCGAGTTAATTGAATTAATACCAGCTGTTGAATTTGTCTTCTGAACATACCAGTCAGTATCACGCTGAATAAACTGTATAATATCTGCATTATCAATGTCTGCGATTTGATAATTCTTATTATTTGCGTAATTGAAATCCTTAAGATAATAGTATGACCCGCTTGTTCCTTCTACAGGAGGCCAGTCCTTGCGGTCAGGTTCATTACCGTCTTCCGTTTCTATTGTATTAATAACAAGTTTGCCATCCGAATTACCGCTCTGAAGATCATTTACAACACCATGAGAAGACGAACCGCCTTTTTTCTCAGGATAATATGTTATAAAATCATAAGTATATTTACCGCTATCAGAATTATCATAATCGGTATTAAGACTTACGCTTATCCATTCCACCCAGTTAGTATTACCTGAACCAGGCGCATTTTCTTTAACTGTAACACCTTTTATATCATACTTAATCGCATCATTTTTGTGTAATTCTTCATAATCCCTGATAATATCATCTATTCGCGCCGGATCATTTATATCAGAAGGATCATTAAGTCTGCTGTTGATATAATCAACGATCTTCACAATATCTTCACGGTAGGTATCTTCTTTTGAAACACCGGATTTTAAATAATCCCCTGCTGTGATCAGCGCAGCAGTAAATTCATGTGCAGAATTCAGCTGAACATTCTTTTCAGCATCTTTCATACAGTCGCAAACGCATGATTCGAGCTTTACTCTGGCTGTATTCGGATTTTCTTCTCCGCCCGGTGTTATGATCCACTTAATTGAATAATGTCCGCCATTAGGGCATACTCCTGTTGCCTCGGTTATGTTTTCAGTAAGTGATTCAAACTTTCCGCTCGGCGGCTCAACATGGCAATCACTGTTCAGGCTGTCCGCATTAGCCTCAACATACTTTACCAGTTTCCCGTTCAGTTCATCAACGTCATAATATCTCTTCGAAACAATCTTATACTCCAGATCGTTTATAAAATTATTCATTGTGCTCTTGCAGTTATTTATCTTTGAATTATCGATATATTTCGAAATACTCGGCACAGCGATAACCGCAACTATAGCAATTATGACGAGCACGCAGATCACTTCTATGAGAGTGAAACCTTTTTTAGCTCTCTTCATAAATACCCCGCCCCTTCTGAAACCTTAGTCTGAATAGAACGCCACCTTAAGCACTTCCTCCGGTGTGGTAATACCACGCCTTACAAGTTCTATCGCACTCTGTCCGAGTGTTTTCATCCCCTGGTGTTCTACTGCGTAATTGAACATATCCTGACTGTCTGCTCCGGCGGTTATCATTCTCTTGAGAGGCTTGTCGATAATTACCATCTCATGAATGGAAACTCGTCCCTTATAGCCAGTGTTGTTGCAGATATGGCAGCCATGTCCTTTCTTGATGACCTTTATATCCGGTCCGATAACCGCACTTTCCTCAGGTGTCGGTTCACATTCGTAGGCACAGTTAAGGCATACCTTACGTACAAGTCGCTGTGCGACCACGCCTACCAGTGAATTGGCTACCAGATACGGTGCGAGTCCCATATCTTCCAGTCGGACGATGGAAGATATCGCGTCGTTTGTGTGAAGTGTTGACACTACAAGATGTCCTGTGATAGCCGCTTTTACCGAGATCTCGGCTGTTTCGGCGTCTCGTGTTTCACCGAGCATGATAACGTCCGGGTCCTGACGGAGAAGGGCACGGAGGCCGACTCCGAAAGTAAGTCCTGCCGGAACGTTTACTGACATCTGATTGATCTTCGGAAGGCTTCGTTCAACCGGGTCCTCGATCGTTGAAATATTTACCGGTCTCTTTGCAAGATGCTCGAGTACCATGTAAAGTGTAGTTGTCTTACCTGAACCTGTAGGTCCTGTTATATAGATGATTCCGTTCGGAGACGAAAGCATCTTCATTATCTTTTCGTATGCCTCCGGCTCCATGCCGAAATGTCCTGCCTTGTCAATTGCTGTATCTGTCGAGAGATATCTCATTACGACCTTTTCACCGAATATTGTCGGTATTACAGATACACGGACGCTGATATCAAATCCTTCAATCTTGGTCTTGAAGTTACCGTCCTGCGGAACACGCTTTTCTGCGATGTCCAGATTCCCCATGATCTTGATTCTGGCTACCACTGACGCATGAAGCGACTTGGCAAGTGTTACGAATTCGACGATCTGGCCGTCGATTCTCATTCGTACCTGAGTGTAGGTTTCGAACGGTTCGATATGCACGTCACTGGCTCCGGCACTGTATCCACGCGCAAGAAGCGAGTTTACGAGCTTGATTACCGGAACTTCGTCTTCACCTTCCTCAATCTCGAGTGAAGGCACCTCAACATCCTCAACGGATGTATTTGCCTGCTTGGCAGCAAGTCGAGCACCTACTTCGGCATATGTCTGATCGATAAGTCGCTTTATAGTCGCTGTTTCAGCAAGATAGATCTCGAGAGGCATGTTTACGATCTGACGGATATCTTCCTGTGCATAGAAGTTAAGCGGATCGGACATGGCCAGCTGGAATTTGTTATCTCGCTGGGAAAGCGGAAGCACGTTGTACTTTACAGCCAGCGGCTTCGGTATTTTTTCGGCTGCTTCGAAGTCCGTTACATAGTCATCGAAGTTGATCATAGGAAGTTCAAGTTTTCTTCCCAGACTTTCAAGTACCTGACGTTCAGTTACGAATCCCAGTTCCTGAAGCAGCGCACCAAGTCGCTTACCCTTTCCGGCATCGGTCTTCTGATAGTCAAGTGCCTGTTTTATGTGATCATCGGTAATATATCCGTACTCTTTGAGTACCTCACCGATAGGTATGTTCTTCATTGCCATATTTCAGTGTTTTCCTCCCTGATAGTCTGATCTGGTTTTTCCTCACCAGATGTATGTGTAGAATAAATTAATATTGCCTGTTTCATTTGTTATATTGTCTTTAATACTTATATGATCCTTAAGTTCTTCATTGAGAATAGGAATACTTCCCTTTCGTTCATAGAAAACTTCATCGTCACGGCTGATCTTTACTGAGAAACCGATAGTATCCGGCTTGGTATTTGTATCGTATTTATCAAATGAAATGATACAGTCACAGCCGTTCATCGTATTAACGATTTTACTGCTGTCCTCTTCATCCTGTTTTCCGTAGACGAACACTTCTTTGTTTACGTCTTTTCTTGTCAGTTTCATACAGTCAGATTCAAAGTCTCCGACTGGATCTGCCGGCAGGATATTAATATATTCAAAGTATTTGTTTACTTCACAGGAATTAGCGTTTTCCATATCAGTAAATTTTTCTTCACCAATATTAGCGATAAACTTTTTATATCTGTCTTCACTTTTATCCGGGACAACAGCCTTTGCCCCCTCTATATTTATATCGACAGTTCTGTCGATTTCTAAAGACGTAGCGTATGACAAATGATCATAAATATAATTATAAACGTTATTTCCGTTATTCTGCGCAGCTCTTTTTATAGCACTTCTTGCAAAGATATCGAAAGTAACGATTATGACGCCCGATGCTACTGCTATCAGGATCGTCATTATTACAAGGGATGTCATGACTTCAACAAGTGTGAAACCCCTGAATTTTTTTCTGACTGGTTTGTTTTTCATTTCATCCCCACCCCGTGTTTACGGAAGATACATATCATAGCGAACATCAACGCCGTTGTCAGTGACTTCCGCTTCTATAAGTCCTGCATTAATTTGTGCAAAATCATTTCCTACATTCGGAACTACCACTGAAGTAACTGCAGCTGTGTCGCCGGAACCATCTTCAGATGCACTTTGTACGATCTGATAAACCTTATAATTTATAACTACCTCGGTTACTGCAGGAGTTTCATTGTTTTTCACAGCGTTCAGCGCTGCTTCTCTCTGCGCTTCGACCATACTTACCGCCGGACCGTCGGCATTTCTGAGGTCAGTACCGCGTGCTGTAAAATTCGCAGATGCACTTACGCCCATGTATGCGATAAGTGTAACTATTATAATGATCACCATGCCGACAGTTACTTCAATAAGCGTCATGCCAGGCAGGTGTTTTTTTCTTTTAGTTAGTCGCATATCCTGTCAGCTCCCATATTTTTTTTGCATTATCATACTCCATAATGGCTGTTACCGTCCTGTTCATATATCCAGCTTCAGCGAACGACTTAAGAGAGAGCACGTCATCGCCGATTCTTTCCACAGTTACTTTAATCTCACCGTTATCAGTTGAAAAAACGACTTCAAGCTTTTTCTCGTCAGGTGCCGTACCGTTCAGATAAGTTCCGTCTTCCTTTTTTTCTGAATCAGGCGAAACAACCCAGGTTTTAATATCAGTATCACCTACAAGCTTTTTGTTCGTTATCATATCCGCCGTAAGCTCTACTCCGCTTCGGGCGAGGTATTCGGCACGCCTTGCGGCTATGTTATTTATCTCTTCCTCAGCGTAGGTCTTGTTGAGTGCAAGCAGTCCGGTCAGTACAAAGACCACGATAAGCAAAGCACACACTGCCCAGAGCAGGGCTGAGCCTTTTAGTTTCTTTTTCATTTCATCACTCCGTTTATCATCGGAAAGCTTAACGCTGATTGCGCTGGAAAATCCGGAAAATGTCGAAAATGCGAACAGCGCAGGGGATAAACAATATTCCCTGCGCTGTTTCCGGCAGGGTCCCCCATCCTGCGTTATCAGTTCTGCGCTGATACAAGGTCAAAGCTCTTGTCGTACATATGTACCTTGATTCCTACGCCTGCCTTGTATATAGAATTGCTGATGATGCTGTCAGTCTTTTTAACTTTTCCGATAGTCGGAAGAGTATTTTCACTGTCAGAATCACTTTCACTGTTTTCATCTGAAGCAGCCTCTGTGGTTTCTGTATCATCAGTTGCTGTAAGACTGTCTATGTCGCCGCTGTTGAAATAGAAACGGCTGATTTCCATGCCCTTCATAGTCTGAACATGTCTTAAAAATCCGATTATATCACTGTATTTTCCTGAGATATTGTAGTATATCTCACGTGAGCACTCACCGGTTTCATATTCAAGTGAAACGTAGTCGCCTTCATCGGAAACCACCTTACCGCCCTTCGGATACATTGAGATGGATGAGTATCCGTCAACGCTGTCCTCATTTTCTTTGTCGACTGCACATTCCACACGAATTTTGTCCTTTTCAAGCAGTGAAATGTCTGAGGATTCTATGGAAAGATGGAACGACTGGAGCATGTCAGTAAGCATTTTATCCTGAGCACTGTTGGTCATTACATCGCGAAGTTCCGAACGCTGTTTGTGAAGTTCGTCCTTAGCTTCCACATAGGTGATATTGTCTATACTGTAGACTGCTGCAAGCATCTGCATATCTGAATAAACCATTGACATGCTGTCGACCTTGTCAGCAAGCTCGGTCTTTTTCTCGAGAAGAGGTCTGTAGAAATACTGAACTGCAATTACCAGTATGAGAACACCAACAAGAACGGTAAGGGTGATCATCTGTTTTTTAGTAATGTTTTTCATCACTCATCATCCTCCGTTTCCTCAATATCCTCAGTTTTCTCTGTCTCCGAATCACTGTCATCTTCAGTATCGAAATAACCCGTTACAGAGAATGCATATACATTTCCCTGACGGTTGTAACCGGTATAATTCACGTAGCTGAAAATTCCTCTTTTATCGAGTTCGCTTACAAATCCTGAAGCATTGGCCGCATCTCTTGCCTCACCATTGATGAATATTATTCCCTGATCGTAAGAAATATTCTTGACCCAGGTATCATCACCGCGGCAGTCAAGTATTTTCTGAATAAGATCGACGTCAAGTACAGCAGTCTCCTTGTTCTTGCTGTCAATGCTCTTCATGTTCGAGATATATTTATCTGAAATAAGCGTGAGTACCTGGTTTTCATATTCGAGCTGGGTAACATTTACTGTCTGTTCAGCTGCGTCATCCGAATAGATTTTGCTGTAAAGATCCTTGTACTGTTTTTCAACACTTCTCGTCTGGAAGAAAAGTATAAGATAGACACCGACAAGTACTGCAAATCCAAGAGCGCCGTACAGAGCGTAAAGCATCTTTGTGCTTATCTTTTTTCGTGTGGCTTTTCCCACGGCCTTTTCGTACTGTTCGAAAAGGTTAATGTTTTTCTTTTTCATTTTCCTCATACTGCGCACCCCGTTATAAACTTATAAGATTCCCTATAGCATAAACAAAGTCATTAACGTTTTCCGTTCCCTTGAACTTTATTTCTTCAGGAGGAGAAGCCGCTGCAACATTTACCCCGACAGCGTCCGTAAGTCTGTGATAGAATTCATGTCCTTCCGGAAGAAATCCGCTGAAGTAAAAATCAGTAATATCGTTATTGGTTTTTTCCGACTTGTTGAACTGGATAAGGTTCATAAGTACCCTTGCTAGTTCGTCGAAAAGTTCATCCTTGTTATTAAGATCCGCCATGAGTCTTACTCTTCTTGAAAAGCGGTAGTTGCCGTCAACGAAAAGTGTCAGCATAAGCATATTCTTGTCAACAACCGCATAAACAAAGGTCTCTTCAAAAAGTCTGTTTATGTTCATGATGTATTTTATCATACATGCAAGTGCAATGTCGATGGATTCAATCTTCAAACCAAGCGACTGAAACAGTTCAATATATTCCGTAAGGAAATCACGCTCCACCATGGTTGCAAGCACCGTTGCACCGCCTGCTTCATTCTTCGGTTCAATAACCATGTAGTCCGTTATCATGTTCTCACGATTTTCAATATCCTGAAAGTTATCTGCTATTATCGAAATAAGACTCTTCTGATCCTTGAGCATCGGAACTTCAATAAGCTTAGTGATGACGCTCGAACCGTCTATTACTACATTGATACTCTTCGCATCGATGCGGGCACTTTCAAGGCTCTGCTTCAGTCCTGCAGGATCGGTTATAACACCGTTAAGTATGCAGCCTTCGGCAATATCTGTTTCATTTATGCTCTGAATATTCACCTTGCGTCCTGCAGCGTTACCCTTTACTACATGAACTGATCCGTTAGATATATAAACTGATGTTTTTACTCCCATATCATATTTCCTCCCACTCCGAAATATCCTTTGTAATTACAGCCTGCATCTCAATATCCGTACCACGTTCGGATGCACCTTCAATGTTGCTGTACATACTGAATATCGGAAGCATTACTGAGCCGATGACTACAAGTACAAGACCTGCAAGAATTACGATCATTACCGGCTGCATTATTGCTATAAGTTTATTTATAGCCGCCTGCGATTCGTACTCGTAGGAATCGGCTGTACTGTTGAGCATCTTGTCAAGCATACCGGTTTCCTCACCGACTTCCACGGTCTGTGAAAGTTTGATGTCGAAACCGTCTACTCCCTTTATCGACTCGGAAAGAGTGTTACCGGAACGGACACTCTTGATAACGTCGTCGAACTGCTCACGTATATAATAGTTGGAGACCGTGTTCTTCGAAAGAGCAAGACAGTCAACTATGTTGATGCCGCTGGCGTAAAGTGAAGCAAGTGTTCTGCCGAAACGTGCTGTCTGGATGATCTTTACGAGAGGACTTATTTTCGGTATTTTGACTGTCAGCTTGTCAAGCTGGTATTTTACAGGGTAAAGACCTGCGACAAATCCAATTATCATAATGATGATGACTGAAAGAAGTGCAACTATGACAACATTTTCGCGGATGAATGTACTTAAGCTCATTACTATCTGTGTTATCTTCGGTACTTCCATACCTTCGAAAAGTTCGAAGAAAGTCGGAAGGACGAAAGTGAAAAGTCCCATCATAACGAGTACTATAAGAACGAGAAGGATTATCGGATAGGTAAGTGCGCTTTTTACAGCCCCCGTCATTCTGTATTCCTTTTCGTAGTGTATCGACATCTTATCAAAAGTCTGTGCTATGCTTCCGCTTTCCTCACCAGCTCTAAGCATATTTATGAGCATTTCCGGAAACATTCTGCCCTGCATTTCCATTGCGTCCGAAAGCGGAACGCCACGCTTTATCTGTGTGGTAATACTGGTGTATGCTTTTTTCAGCTTCGGTTCAATGTCACGTCCGCTGATTATAGTAAAGGAACGAACAACTGATACGCCTGAGTTCAGAAGTGAACCAAGTTCACGGCACAGTTCAGAAAGTTCGTTTGCCTTGAGTTTTCGTCCGAAAGTATCGCTTGCTTTCTCATCAAAACTTATGAGAAAGAGCTTCTGCTGCTTCAGCGCATCACGAAGCTGTTCGGGTGAGCCTGTAGTTATCTGCCCCTTGGTTATCTTACCGTCCATAGTGGACGCTTTGTAATGGTAAACTGCCATAATCCCATCCCCTGATAATCTGTTTTTTCACATTCCTGTTTGTTTTTCTTGAATCTATATTTCCTTAACGGTGCTTCTGTAAAATTTCCTGTCATCCAAATTCAAACTAATAGCACCATAAATGTTTATATACGCTAATTGCCCATAAAACAGTTCAAGCATTCAGCACTCAAATGAAGTGCTGAATGCTTGTTTGTTTCAGTTATTTATTAGAGGTAAAAATGAAGTAAAAATCGTGTTGCGTTAGATGTTATGGAGTTGAAGTAACGTCTTTAACCTCGTCAAACTCATAAACGCCTGAGTTAGCAGTTAGTTCCTTATACTCTACATACCTTGTACCTTCTTTATTTGTATACTTTAATCCAGTTATCTTATTCTTAGCATTAACGGTTATATCAGAAATTGTACCGTTTACTTCAGCCAATTTCTTGATTTCTTTTACATAAGTATCTGCTACCTTTTTGGATGTAGCATCAACAAAATCCGTTTTACCTAAGCCATAGGCTTCACTTGCAACTGTCTGAGCTGCTGTAAGAGCATTTCTAGCTTCAGAAATTATTGTTCTGTCCTTAGCCTTATCGATGTACCCCGTAAGTGCCGGAATCATTGCTGCTGCGAGAATTGCGAGGATAACGAGTACAACTATGATTTCAACGAGTGTGAAACCTTTAAGTGCCCGTCGGCCGTTCCTGCGGTTCTCGTTCATCTTAGCCATTGTTTTGCCCATAAACTTTTTCATAAAAAATCCACCTTTCTTAAAATAAAAAATTAAAATTTTACTTTGAGATATAATCCCTTATCTCATGATCTTATTATAGCACCTTCTCTGCTCATTGTCAATAGTTTATCTAAAAAAATATAATATTCATTTCACTTTTTTGTGAAAATAAATAAATTCGAACCACTGATTATAAGCAACAATACTGTAAAAGATTTATTAAAGCGGGTTTTTATAAGTTTTTCAAAGAAAAAAGGGGATTTTTCGCGAAATATGAACTTTTTTATACACGATGGAATGCTGTCTTTTTATTCATAAAAACACCTCAGAATAAAATTCAAAGGGAGAATACCCGCCGCAGCTAAAGTATTCTCCCTTTACAACTGATTTATTATGTTGTCCGCCAACGACCGCTCCATACGCACGGCTTTGATATCAGGTTTATTATGTTGCCTGCCAACGTCCGACCCACAAGTTCGGAATCAATATCGGATTTTTTCCGTGTCAGTCCACGTAAATTACGTTGTTATTCAAAATTAATCTTCAATTATTTTATCATTCATTTCATCAATCTTGATCTTATAAAAATTATCGTATTCTTTTGAATCCTGATACTCATCATAGCTGTAATAATCGTATCCGTCATCCATTCCAATAGTAAGATCATCTGACGTCAATATACTCAATTCATTCGAATGAGCAGTAACATTTGGATCATGCAGAGTTACTGCCTTTTTAAAAATCCTGATAAACAATGAACTATCCGCTTTATCAAAAGACAGTTTACTCGCTTCAAGCATTTCTTTATGAGTAGCGCACGATAAATTGAAATCATATCCGCAAGCCAGACAAACTATTCTTGCAAATTCTCGCTGAGCTCTGCCATTACCTTCTCTAAATGGATGCAACGCATTTAAATCTCCGTAATTATCAGCAAAAACTTTAATAAATTCATCAAAATTATCTTTAGCAGCATAACATAAAGCATAATACTTTTTGAATATTGATTCCGCATATTCCTGAATGTACATTGTAGTACAGAAAAGATTACCTTTTCCTATTTCCACTGTTCTTTCTTTTCCAGCCCACGTATATAAATCCTGAAAAATATACTTATGAATTTTCTTCAAATGAGTAAAATCATATTTACCTTTTATTGGATTTTTCTGTAGTTCCTTCAAACGAATTGCTGTAAGTTCTGATTCAGTTTCAAACAATTCTTTCTTATCAGTTATATTAAGTAAATTGATAAGCACATCTGAATCCGGATAGCAGTAAGTATTATCTTGCATGTCTTCTTATTACTTCCTGCCTTAATTCTTCTGATGATTTTTCACCATTTGCCACTTTAATTAATTCAAGAACGAAATCTTTTTTCAAATACATGTTTTCGATAGCCATAGTAGCTACTATTTCTTTTACATCCGATGCTGCTTTAGTATTTTCTACTACCATAAAACCACCCTATCTTTATCAGTATCATTTTTATTTACTAAGATAATTATAACACATAATGGTCGTACAGACAAGAGTTTGGATTACATGGTTAAGTGATCATCACAGTGCGCAAAGATGATTACTACATTTCCAAACCCGCGATACTATCACCGCTCCAGATATTCCTTTAAATCAGTAAGCCACTTCGGAATGTTTTCACCTTTTGTAATAAGCTGCCCGTTACGGTATTCCGCTTTTTCCGAAAATCCGTTTTCGTTATCGAAAAAGCGTACTTCATTACAGTACGGCAGTATTTTTGCAAGATCATCAAAACGATTCTGATAGCGTCTTTCAACATCAGCTGAAGGTATATCATGTCCGCCTTTTTCAACACGGTTTTTTATACGTTTGATGCTCTCCTCTGAAGAACTTATTCCAACATAGTAAAGACGTATAAAATAATTAAGATTTCTGGCTCTCTGAATAGTTTTAAGTGTTCTGACACCTGAAAGAGTTGTTTCCTGTGTAAAATTTATTCTTTTATTCAGGCAGTCTTCTATCAGAGCTATAGCAGCTTTCCCGCCTCTGATACGGTCACCGCCGGTTTCAGCAATTATTTTATCGGTGTCTATTATTATTCCAAGTTCAGAACTTACAGCTGACAGAACCCCTGAAAGGCTGCTCTTTCCGGAACCATTTACTCCTCCGATTATTGTATAAATATTCATTGTAATGATCTCACTTCCTGCAGGTGATCTATCTTACATGTCTTCTTATTACTTCCTGTCTTAATTCATCAGATGTTTTTTGGCCGTTTGCCGCCTTTTATATAGTGCAGATCACATTTTTTATTGTTTCATTTTTCGTTTCATTTTTCGTTTCATTTTTCGTTTCATTTTTCGTTTCATTTTTCGTTTCATTTTTCGTTTCATTTTTCAGAAATTCCGGATGAACAGGAAATAACATCATCTTATAAATTCAGCTCGCCGCTCAGCAGCTTCGCTGCAGTTTCTTCAAGTTTTTTCCGTGCTTCTTCCGGCGGGCAGTCAAGGATACAGCCGGCGGCGTTGAGATGGCCGCCTCCGCCGTAGACTTTACACATTAAATCGGCAGCGAGAGTGCCGGTTGTGCGTACCGAACACCTGGATGTGCCGTTTTCGAGTTCGCGGATGGTTATGCCGATCTTTACTCCTTCTATCTGTTCGACGAAGGAATTGATGCTTTCAAGTTCAGAAAGAAGGATGCCGGCTTTTTTCAGTTCCTCCTGTGTGATCACGCCTGTTACTATCTGTCCATCGTTTATAAAGTGAAGACTGTCCTGAAGATACTTTTCAATTTTTATTCTGCCCGGCTTCTTTGTGAACATGTGTCTGCGGCCGAGGCCGTATATATCTGCTCCGAGTTCAGCAAGCTCAGCTGCCGTCATGAAGGACTGAGCGTTTGTATCGGTGGTCCTGAAACACATTGTATCCATTACCAGACCGGTGTACAGGAAATCGGCTATCTGTTTTGTTATATCTATGCCGAAAGCCTTTATCACCTTGAAGATGATCTCGGCACAGGCACCGCAGTCCTCTTCTATATATTTAAAATCCGCATCAACATTGTTGTTTCTGTGATGATCGATGCAGAATTTATAATGTCTGTCTGAAAATGTCCCCGTTCTCTCCTGAGTGGCAGTATCGACAGATATCCAGACCGGATCAGTTACCTCGTCCCAGGTAACCAGATCAGTCATGAAATGATGATCAGGAGGCACGTCATCCTGCCCTTTTACCACGCACTTTTTTCCGAGTGCCTGCAGTGCAAGACCAAGTGCGTAGGACGAACCGATGCAGTCGCCGTCCGGACGTATGTGATACACAACGACAAACTGATCATATTTTTTTATTTCTTCGGCCATCTGTTTTGCTGTCAGATCCATTGATTTTTATCCTTTCGTTACTGAGATTTTCTGTTACTGCAGTTTCTGCTGCATTCCGCACATCCGCAGCCGCAGTTTGATTTACCGCTTCGTTTATTTAATATCATTTTCCTTACGGCCGCTCCGACTGCAAGGGAAACCAGCAGGATTATTACAATATCCCATATATTCATTTTTTCACGCTCCTGCTGTTATTCTTATCTGCCGGCTGATCCCGCTTTTCGTATCACACGCCCATTGCTATAAGCACAAGGCGGACAATGAAGGCTGCGATCCATGCCACTGCGCACTGCCATACAACGACAGCCACGGCCCATCTGTTTCCGAGTTCACGTCTTATCGATGCAATAGCTGCTACGCACGGAGTGTACAGGAGGCTGAACACGAGGAGTGCCGCCGCTGAAACTGTAGTAAGAGCCGAATGTATATCATCGGAAAACAGGATCTGGAATGTGGAAACAACGCTTTCCTTTGCAATGAATCCCGTGATGAATGAAGTGCATATTCTCCAGTCGCCAAGTCCGAGAGGCCTGAATACAGGAATAAGGAAACCCGCAAGTGCTGCAAGAATGCTGTTCTGTGAGTCATCGACCATGTTGAACCGGAAATCAAAGCTCTGGAGAAACCAGATGACCACTGTCGCAACGAGAATGACCGTAAACGCCTTCTGCAGGAAGTCGCGTGCCTTTTCCCAGAGAAGCTGTGTGACGTTCTTTATTCCCGGAAGACGGTAGTTCGGAAGCTCCATAACGAAAGGAACAGCCTCGCCGCGGAAAAGTGTGTTTTTATAGAGAAGTGACGCGAGAATACCGCATATCACGCCGAGAAGATAGAGTCCCGACATGATGAGTCCGCCCCTGCCCGGGAAAAATGCGCTTACGAAGAATGCGTATATCGGAAGCTTGGCACTGCAGCTCATAAACGGCGTAAGAAGTATCGTCATTTTACGGTCACGTTCACTCGGCAGTATTCGTGTGGACATTACCGCCGGAACGGTACATCCGAATCCGATAAGCAGAGGAACTATGCTTCGTCCGGAAAGACCTGTCTTACGGAGCATCTTGTCCATGACGAAGGCTACTCTGGCAATGTAGCCGCTATCCTCGAGCAGCGACAGGAAGAGGAACATAATTACTATTATCGGCATGAAGGAGAGCACGGAGCCGACACCTGCGAACAGTCCGTCCATGACGAGGCTGTGGAGCACCGGATTGACACCGGCTGAATCAAGAAGTACGGAAACTTCATTACCGAGCAGTTCAATGCCGCTTTCGAGCAGTTCCTGAAGCCATGCACCTATTACGTTGAAGGTCAGATAGAAAACTATCACCATTATCAGGATAAAGCACGGTATTGCCGTATACTTTCCGGTAAGGACGCGGTCAATCTTCTCGCTTCGCCTGTGCTCACGGCTTTCCTCAGGCTTTACAACTGTCTCACGACAGACTTTTTCGATAAAACGGAAACGCATATCCGCAATGGCGGCACTTCTGTCAAGGCCTCTTTCCTTTTCCATCTGGATAATGATGTGTTCGAGCATTTCCTTTTCATTGTCATCGAGATCGAGCTGGTCGATGATCAGGCTGTCACCCTCGACGACCTTTCCGGCTGCAAATCTCACCGGAATACCGGCGCTCTGGGCGTGGTCGGAAATAAGATGTTCCACGGCATGCATGCATCTGTGCACCGCACCGCCTGAATCGGCAGTGTCACAGTAGTCCTGATTGTCAGGCTTTTCCTGATATTTAGCAGTATGGACGGCATGCTTTACAAGCTCGTCAACGCCTTCATTTTTCGCCGCCGAGATAGGTACAACCGGAACACCGAGCATTTCCTCCATCCCGTTTATATCAACGGAGCCAGAGTTTCCCGTCATTTCATCCATCATATTGAGCGCAACTACCATCGGAATGCCCATTTCAAGCAGCTGCATGGTAAGATAAAGATTTCGTTCTATGTTAGTCGCATCGACGATATTTATTATCGCCTTCGGCTTGTCCTTAAGCACAAAGTTTCTTGAAACGATCTCCTCGCTTGAATACGGCGACATGGAGTAAATACCCGGAAGATCAGTCACCAGTGTATTGTCGTGTCCCCTTATCGGGCCGTCCTTGCGGTCAACGGTAACACCCGGAAAATTTCCGACGTGCTGGTTCGAGCCCGTAAGCTGATTGAACAGTGTGGTCTTGCCGCAGTTCTGGTTTCCCACCAGTGCGTAGGTAAGCACCGTTTCGGCCGGAAGCGGATTTTTATGATCTGAGGCGTGACACATATGATAGCCTTCCTCACCAAGGCCCGGATGATATTTATGCTTTTTCTTTTCAGTTATATTCTCATCGTTCTGAGGCGTTTCAGCAGGTTCAATTTCGATCTGCGATGCGTCGTCAAGTCTGAGAGTCAGTTCGTACCCCCTGATACGTAATTCCATCGGATCTCCCATAGGTGCCAGCTTTACCACCGTAACGTTCGTTCCCGGTATAAGCCCCATGTCGAGAAAATGCTGTCTGAGCGCCCCGTTTCCGCCGACAGTCCTTACCACAGCTGATGAACCAACTGACAGTTCATTTAATTGCATTGCCAAAAAACTCCTTCCGGATCTTATCATAGATGTATTCACTATAAATTATATCACAATAACGGCAGAATGTATAGTATTATCGAAATAAGCGTTTCCCATATTGAAAACGCGGAAAAATTATGATATACTGAAAAACGGCGCATGCGCACATTAAAGATATGAGGTGTAAATAATGCTTGATATGATCAATAATCCCGGCACTCTTAACATCGGCAGTTTTCAGATACCATATCCTGTCGTTTACCTGGCAGGTATAAACCTTCTCACATTTCTGCTTCAGATAATAAACGGAGCGATAAAAAACAAAAAGGAGGACGGAAAATATTATCTGAGTCCTGTGCTCATCATTCTTTCCGTACTCGGCGGACCTTTGGGTGTCCTTCTCGGCTCTCTATGCACAGACCGAAAGGGCTGCAAGGAAAACATGATGCTCAGAGTCACCGCATTCTGCATGACACTCATCTGGGCGATCGCAGTTCTCATCTGGCTCGGTCAGATCTCCGAAACACATCGTTTTGCGTTCTGGCAGATATTCGTCCAGCACCGCATTCCGCTCTACGTTCTCGGCGGTATTAATCTTATCACACTGATAATGTTCGGCATCGACAAGTTCAAAGCGGTTAAGGAATCCGGAAGCAGGATACCGGTCGCTGTTCTGCTCATTCTGTGCGGCATCGGCGGATCGATCGGCGGACTTCTCGGAATGTTCATTTTCCGTCACAAGATCAGAAAGTCATATTTCATCGTGGGAGTGCCGCTTATCATCTTAACTCAGGTGGCTGTACTGCTATATCTGATCAACTCACCGTGGTTCCCGAATATTTACGTGTAATGGAAATCCTATATTAAAGAAACGGACAGCGTGAAACTTTTACGATTCACGCTGTCCGTTTGTTTTATACACCTTTATACGAAAGGATCTTCCATTTAAGTGTAATGAGATCTCTTATATCAGTTTTTCCGTTGTTGTCAAGGTCATAAGGCATGGTAGCTTCCGGATCTCCGAAAAGATACTTCTGAAGTCTGATCACATCAGTCGCATTCAGAAACGCCTCATAAGGCGGGTCAGGAAGAAGAGGCTGACCATGAGTTGCTTCCGTGTCACCCTTCGCCTGATATACACGAACGTAATCGACCTGCATTTCAGATGGTATAAGCGACGCATCCGGGGCTCTGCCCTCGTCGAAATTTCCGCCTGCCGCAAGGTTCATAATTATGTAGTATTCCCTGTCAAACGGCGCGTACGGATTACTCTCGTCAGTCGCCGAGTACCATTCCGTATTCGGAATAACGCTGTAGCAGGTACCGTCAACGTACCAGCTTATCTGTTCCTTTTCCCATACGACGCTGTAGATATGAAAACCGTCGTCGTAGGTCTTTCCGTCCTCAAACACATACTGATCGCCGGAATATCTGTTTGCAGGCCACTGTCCGCCGTAATGAATGGTTCCGTAGATGGTATTGTTCAGTCTGCCCTTTGCCTCCATGACATCTATCTCACCGGAAGCAGCCCATGTTCCGTAACTCTCATCCTGCGGAAGAAGCCAGAGTGCCGGCCAGATACCTGTACCGGAAGGCACTTTCGCACAGAAATCTATTCTGCCGTACCTGAACGCAAATACATCTTTTGAAACAAGTTTTGCCGATGAATAAGGCGCTGTTCTGTTCGGATCTTCCGGGAATGACTTCGGTTCGGCAAGAAGCTTAAGCGTCAGTTTTCCGTCGGAAACATATGAATTCTCCGGACTTTCTGTATAGTATTCAAGTTCGGCATTTCCCCAGCCCCATGTTCCCGGATCTTCATTCAGAAAATAACCGGTCTGGTGCCTCCAGTTCCGGCCTTCGATTTCCGTACCGGAAAACTCGTCGTTCCATACAAGATCCCAGCCTTCTATTTTAAGATCGTCACCATCGGCGAAAACGAGTTTTTCCCTTTCCGCAGGATCAGGACGAGGCGCCACCTTGTCCGCATTTATCGTATAGTCAAGATAAACTGACGGGTCGGATGCCGACTGAAGCCTTACAAAGGTCTTTTCCTTAACATGAAACCAGAATCCCCCCGGTCCGTCCCAGAAATGTCCGAAGTTCTGGTCATATATCCAGCCGCTGTCGGCATTGTTGTCGATACTCACCCAGTCTGTCTGTTTTTCAGTCTTCGCAAAAAGTCTTATATCAGCAGCCACCTGCTCGTACTTTACCGATTCATCGCCGTTGAACACCGGAAAAGTAAATCCGGATCCGCCTGTTTCATTAGCTTCCACAACAGGTCCCTGCGTCGGTGTCATGGACTTAACGGTAAGTGTTTCAGCTTCCGCATATGCGTGATCTGTCATAAACGAAGAATAATACTGCGTTCCCGCAAGCAGCAGAGCTCCTGAAAGTATGCAGGCAGACACAGCCTTTCTGTTCTTAAAGATATTCATAAAAAATCCTCCCCCGAGAGTTCATTTATTATAGTATACCGTATTTCCGGAAGTTTCACAATACCTGTTGAAACTATTGCTTATGAGTGCTAAAAATGTTATAATCATATTGTGTATCCCGCACGAAGAAAACATATTATTTTAACAATACCGCAAGGAGAATCTAACCATGAAAATTACAAACGACATCAGATACATCGGCGTGAACGATCACGTTACTGACCTTTTTGAAAGCCAGTACATCATTCCTGAGGGAATGGCTTACAACTCATATGTTATTTTCGACGAAAAGATCGCCGTAATGGATACGGTTGAAGGAAAATTCGGTGATGAATGGCTCGGAAATCTTAAAAACGCACTTGACGGAAAAACTCCGGACTACCTCATTGTCCAGCACATGGAGCCGGATCATTCCGCAAACATATTAAACTTCATTAAGGCTTACCCTGAAGCAAAGATCGTCGGAAACATCCAGACTTTCAATATGATGGGACAGTTCTTTGAAACTCTTCCTGAATTTGAAAAGGTAACTGTCAAGGACGGCGAAACACTTTCACTCGGTAAGCACGAACTTGCATTCGTTTTCGCACCTATGGTTCACTGGCCGGAAGTTATGCTCACATACGACAGCACTGACAAGGTGCTTTTCTCAGCTGACGCATTCGGAAAATTCGGTGCTCTCGACGCTGAAGAAGATGAATGGGACTGCGAGGCACGCCGCTACTATTTCGGTATTGTAGGCAAATACGGCATGCAGGTACAGAAGCTCCTGAAAGCAGCTGCAAATCTTGACATTCAGACCATCTGCCCGCTCCACGGCCCGGTGCTTACTGAAAACATTTCTTACTACATAAACAAATATGACATCTGGTCATCATATATGCCGGAAGACAGGGGCGTATTTATCGCATACGCATCTATCCACGGAAATACAAAGAAAGCTGCTGAACTCCTCGCTGAAATGCTAAAGGAAAAGGGCTGCGAAAAGGTCGCCATTTCCGATCTTTCCAGAGAAGACTGGGCAGAATGCGTTGAAGATGCATTCCGCTACGACCGCCTCGTACTCGCTGCTTCCAGCTACAACGGCGATGTTTTCCCGGCTATGAGATCGTTTATCACACATCTTACAGAACGCAGCTATCAGAACCGTACAGTTGCTTTCGTCGAAAACGGAAGCTGGGCTCCGACAGCCAAAAGAACTATGGCAGCACTGCTTGAAAAGAGCAAGAACATTACTTACTGCGAGAACAGCGTAACTATCAAATCTTCACTCAACGCTGATTCAAAGGCAGCACTTGAAGCGCTTGCAGATGAGATCTGCAGAAAATAATTTACGCTTTCCTTCTTCCCGTCAGTGAGGAGCGAAGCATCAGTAATGCATAAACCAGAAATGCGGCGAGAAATACTATAAAGCAGTCCGATAAAACGGATATTACACAGTCTGAATAATCCACAAAATCAGACATACGAGGATCGGGGTACAGTGCATATTCAAGCTCACCGATACTGCGGTTTAAGAGTAAAAAGTCCAGAGCATTTGACAAATAACCTGAAGAAGAGGCGTTCATACGGTAGAACAGATATATCAGAAAGCACGATACAGCCGATGAAAGAAATGCTGCAGCCGTATTTATCTTCTGTTTTACTGCTGCAAATATAACAGCTGCCGCATAAAAAGCAAGTAACAGATAGAAACTTATGCATACATCAAAAAAGATAACTCTCGGATCAGATACAGCTTTGCTGCGAAGCGCATCTTCAATAAATGCCACTGCGTTTATATCAAGTTTCAGTCCGAACCGGCCGTAAATGACACCTGTTACAAGGCAGGCTATGTTCATCATCAGAACTGTAACGGCACTGTATCCAAGGGCGATAACACCGGTTCCGAGAACCATGTTCACCCTGGAGGTTCCGCCGTTTACCGCCACTGGAATAATCTTTGCAAGAACATATGCAAAAGCAATACCTGCAAACACCGCGCCGATGTTTTCGTAATAATTAAATACACGGTAATGTTCTGATGTGGAAGGTGAGGTTACAATAAACGGCTCACCAACATACGGAAGCGACGGAATGATAAGCATGTGAATAATGAAAAGCACCAGAAATCCGAGCCCCGACCACTTTAAGTAAGTACGCAGACCCTCTCGTCCGCAGAAAGCATATTTAATATATTCACGCATTGCTGCCACCTCCTGTTAATGATACTATAAGTTTCTGTAATGAAGGACGGGAAAAGCTGAGTGTTTCCGGTATATCTTCCGGTTCGCCCTTTATGCATACGCTTGCAAGAGAACCTGCAGAGTACCTGTTCAGAACTTCCTTTCCTTCTGCATATTCGTCAACGTCTCCGGCATTTCCTTCAATAAGATAGGCACTTTCTCTAAGCGCTTCACAGTCATCATCCGCTATTATTTTTCCTGATTTCAGAACGAAACAGTGTTCGAGAAGTCCCGCGCATTCATCGATAAGATGAGTCGCTATGATGAATGCTGATTCCGTATCCGAGAAACGTTCCAGAAGCAGACGGTAAAAAGTTTCACGGTTGTTTGCGTCGACACCAAGTGTCGGTTCATCAAGAAAAATAAAATCTGCCCCACTTGCCAGTGCGAGAACCGCTCCTGCAAGAGTATACGACCCTGTCGAAAGTTCTGAAAAACGCTTTCCGGAATCTATTCCGAAAGAAGCAAAAAGTTTTTCTGCATAAGCCTTATCCGCATTTTTATAGAAATACTTCAGTGAATCGACAGCATCACGTAAACGCATGCCTGCCGGAAGAATGTTTTCGGCACCTGTAAAATACATTTTTCTGAGCAGGTCACTGCTTTCTTTTACCGGCTGACCGTCAAGCATAATGCTTCCCGAAGACGGAATCTCACGGTCGCAAATAATGTTGAAAAGAGTCGTTTTTCCTGCTCCGTTGCCCCCGAGAAGTCCGTAAATATGTCCCTTTTCAATGGTCAGTGATACGTCATCAAGAGCTTTTACCGACTTAAAAGTCTTTGAAACGGACTGTACATTTATTACGCTCATCTGTCCCCGTCTCCTTTCAGCATTTCTATTATGTCCTTCTTTTCAAGTCCGAGACGATGAGCCTCTGCAAGAAGCGGTGCAATATAGTCATCGTAGAACCTTACCTTACGGTCATCAAGAACATTTTCATTAGCATTTTTCGCAACATACATACCCATCCCTCTTTTCTTGTACACCAGTCCCTTGTCGACCAGAATGTTTACACCCTTGCGTATTGTGGCCGGATTGATCTTCAGGCTCACGGAAAGCTCTGTCGTACTCGGTATCTGTTCGTCTTCCTTAAGCTGACCCGTGACGATCTTGTTTTCGAGCCATTCGGCTATCTGTATATATATCGGCTCGGAATCGCTGAAATCAGGATAATTCACACTCATGTCACCACTCCTTCTTTAAGATTGTCCGGATAAAGAGAAACGTAAAGTCTTCAATTTTCCCATGTACCGACTGATCAGATCAGTACATTCCGGTAAATATTCCACACCAAAGCAGCAAACCGGAGATCTCTTATGTTAGTCGGTTAGTCACTTCTGTAACTAACTATATCAGTAAAAAGATGATCCGTCAAGGCTTATGCCGCCTTTTCGGATCATTTCACAATTACTTATAATATTTTTAGTGGACAACGCACAAAGTTTTGCCTGTTTACCTTTTTCATCCGATATATTTCTGTGTCGCAGGAAGTATCCTCTTTGCTGCAAGGGAAACGAGGACTGTAAGGACAACATCCTTTGGCAGGAAGATAAGAAAACAGTTTACGAAAAGCGGCCAGACTTTCATTCCGTCGCCGTCAAGGTAATAGTTCATGATTATGTAGCAGTGAAGCATACCAAATGCATAGACTACTGCATATCCGGCAAAAGCCGCTGCGAGAAGTCTCTTCTGTGATGGTTCCTTTTCCCTGTGGGCGATAAGTCCTGTAACGAAGGCACCCGGGATGTATCCGACAAGGTATCCGAACGTTGGTTCAAACACATACCAGAGTCCGCCTCCCTTTGTGAATACCGGTATTCCTATAAGTCCGAGAATAACGTAAAGCAGAGCACTTAACGAACCGTACTTTTTTCCGAGAAGAAGTCCTGCGAGTGTTGTAAACTGAAACTGAAGTGTGAAAGGTACAGGCGGTATCGGGATTTTTATAAATCCGCCTATGATGATAAGCGCTGTAAACATTGCGCACAGGCACATCATTACTGTTTTGTTTCTGCTGGTACTGATCGTTCCGGTCATTGTAAAGTATCATTTCCTTTTTTGAATATTTTTTGGATCCTTTAAGAGTATACCACACTGTTTCATTATTGTCAACTATATTTTTATGCGTAAGTATACAATCATAATTCTGCACGGTATACGCTCCTGCTCCGGAATCACCTGAAAAATCAAAGGCGAACACCATCTGATATAAATGACGGTGTTCGCCTGAATACACTATTTTTTTATTTTCTGTCCGGCATCTGATTCAGACAGTAATATCACTGTCCCATATGCTGTGCAGCGTCGTTGCGGACTGAATTGAGGATGATGACTGATCTTGGTTTTACCACAAGATTGTTGTCATGACGTTCTGTGAGTTTGTTGTAGTCGGTACCTTCCTCGTGGTCGAACCATGTGTCCATGGCAATGTTCCAGGTGAAACCGCCCGGAAGATTCGGGAGAGTCATGTGAAGGTTTTCCCAGAATGTATTGATGAGGATGAGGATCATGTCATCTTCGGTGTCGTCAGTAGTACGTCCTGAGTACATGATTCCGATAAGACGGGTGTCGTTCGAGAAATTCTCGTTCCACGGCGAGCCATTGTGAACGCTTATGTCAGGATAACCGCAGGTAGCCTGCTTTGTCTTTCTTCTGATAACGTTGTGAGCCATTCTGAACGAGATCATGAAACGGCAGAAATCGAACATGTCCTTATACTGTTCGAGTCTTGTCCAGTCGAGCCACGAAGTGATATTGTCCTGACAGTAGGCATTGTTGTTGCCGAACTGCGTGTTGCAGAATTCATCACCGGCAAGGAACATTGCCGCGCCGCGGCTGCACATGAGTGTCGCGAAGGCGTTCTTTCTCAGACGCTTTCTGAGTGCAAGTACGGTCGGATCGTCTGTTTCGCCTTCGATACCACAGTTCCAGCTGTTGTTGCAGTTGTCACCGTCGGTGTTGTTCCAGCCGTTCTTTTCGTTATGTTTTTCGTTGTACGCATAAAGATCGTAAAGGGTAAATCCGTCGTGACATGTGATGAAGTTTACAGAAGCATTATTTCCGCGGTGATCAGGATTGTAAAGATCGCGGGAGCCAGTGATTCTCATAACAGCGTTCTTTGCCATTCCGCCGTCGCCCTTTAGGAAGCAGCGGAGATCATCACGGTACTTGCCGTTCCATTCAGCCCATCTCTTCCATGCAGGGAAGCTTCCGACCTGATAGAGTCCGCCTGCATCCCACGCTTCAGCTATGAGCTTTACCTTTCCGAGGATAGGGTCGAAGGCAAGCGCTTCAAGTATAGGCGGGTTCTTCATCGGAGAACCGTCCTCGTTACGTCCCATGATGGCTGCAAGATCGAAACGGAAACCGTCAACACGGTAGTCGATTACCCAGTGTCTTAAGCAGTCAAGAATGAACTGGTGAACGATAGGATGGTTACAGTTAAGTGAGTTTCCGCATCCGCTGAAGTTGTAGTAATGTCCGTCCGGAGTGAGAAGGTAGTAGATGTTGTTGTCGATACCCTTGAATGAGAATACCGGTCCTCTTTCATCACCTTCGGCTGTATGGTTGAAAACAACGTCGAGAATTACTTCGATGCCGTTTTCGTGAAGTTCCTTAATAAGTGTTTTGAGCTCGCGTCCTTCGTGATTGTGTTCACGTTCGGATGTATATCCGGTGTTCGGAGCGAAAAATCCTACTGTGTTGTAACCCCAGTAGTTGTAAAGAGTAACGCCATCGACTACACGGACATCTTCCATCTCATCAAATTCAAATATAGGCATGAGTTCGACTGCATTTACACCGAGCTTCTTTATGTAAGGTATCTTTTCCTTGACGCCGGCAAATGTACCGCGGCGCTTTTCCTTTACGCCGGATGAAATGTCATAGGTAAATCCGCGGACATGCAGCTCATAGATGATGAGATCGCGGAAACGCAGATGAGGCTGCGGACAGTCGCCCCAGTCAAATGTATCGTCAACCACTCGTGCACGGTACATGTTTTTCTTCTGTTTCCTCTTTACACCCCATTCTGCCTGGCCTGTTACAGCTCTGGCATAAGGATCAAGAAGATAATGCTGCTTGTTGAAGATAAGGCCTTTCTTCTTGTCGTAAGGTCCGTCCATACGGTAAACATATTCCAGTTCCTCAATGTTGATGTCAAAAACTATCATTGAAAAAGTATTGCCTATCCTGTATGAATCCGGGAACGGAAGAACAGCGTACGGATCTGATTCGTCCTTTCTGAAAAGCAGAAGCTCGCAGTATGTTGCGCTGAACGAATGGATGGTGAAATTAACACCGTTACGGATAGCTGTCGCCCCGTTGATAAGATAGAATCCAGGTCTCACCTTGAAGCCGTTTATCTCATCGATCGGCTGAAGTGAATCCTTTATGTTTGAAATAAGATTTTTCAAAAAGCATAACCCCTTTATTATCTTTTCAGGAAATCGCTGATAAGATCAGCAGTTTACTGTATATAAAACAGAAAACCACGCAGCAGATACTGCTGTTTTCCTGTTTAGTATTCCTCTTCAGAAATGTACATCACACCTGTAAACGGAGGAAGATGTACCGTGATACGCGAATAGTTCTCCGCTTCATTATAAAAGACATCAGGAACGTCATCACCCCTGTGTGTGGTTCCGCTGTAGATGTCATAGTCACTGCTTATAAGTTCAGTGATCTTTCTCTTTCCGGATGCGTCGAACGAGACTTTTCCACGGTCTTCGTCAGAGAAGTTGAAAGCTGATATGATCTTTTTCTTACCCATTCCGGTTTCGAAAACATACACCGACTTATCCTTTGCAAATGACTCGAGCCACTTAAAGTTGTGATCATTGAGTTCATCTTTGTACAGCGCTTCATAGGTTGTATATATCCTGTTAAGCTCTGCAAAATATCTGTGGAAGCTGTCGTGAAGAGGATACTTGAGAATATCCCAGTCCTGCTCCCTTTTCTCATCCCATTCGCGGAACTGTGCGATCTCGTTGCCCATGAAATTGAGCTTCTTTCCCGGATGAGCGAACATGTACATGTACAGAGCCCTTACCTGCGGGAACTTGAAGTCATAATCGCCCCACATTTTCTGTACGATAGTGGCTTTTCCGTGTACAACCTCATCGTGTGAAAACGGAAGTATGAAATGTTCGCTGAAGAAATATTCCATTGAGAATATAAGTTCGTAGTAATGGTCCGGTCTGTATTCCGGCGGGACTTTGAAATATTCGAGAGTGTCGTTCATCCAGCCGAGATCCCACTTGTAGTCAAAACCGAGCCCGCCGTACTCAGAGGCAGCAGTAACCTTGAGAAACGCAGTACTGTCCTCGGCAATGAGCATAGCAGAAGGATGAAGTGCATGAAGTCCGGAATTCATATTTGAGATGAAATGAACGGCATTCTGGTTGACGCCTCTGTTCGGATCGCCGTTCCAGTATATCGCGCGGCTTATGGCATCCATTCTTATACCGTCAAAATGATATTCCTTAAGCCAGTAGTTCGCACACGACTGAAGGAAACACGCCACTTCCCTGCGTGAATGATTGAAGTTCATGGTACCCCATTCGCTGTTTCCGACATCGTTATCAGGCAGGTTGTAAAGATCAGAGCCGTCGTAGTGTCCGAGTCCGTAGTCATCTACTGCAAAATGCACCGGAACAAAGTCTATGATCACACCTATGCCGTTTTCGTGGCATCTGTCCACAAGTTCCATGAGTTCCTTTGCCTTGCCGTAGCGTGAAGTCGGACTGAAGAATCCTGTGTTCTGGTACCCCCAGGATTCATCAGCCGGATGTTCGGAAAGCGGCATGAACTCAATATGCGTAAAATGGTTTTCCTTAACGTACTTAATAAGCCGGTCAGCTATTTCAGAATAGGTATACCAGCCGTTTTCATCGTCAGGGTTTGTATGCCACGAACCGAGATGCACCTCGTAAATGCTCAGAGGAGAATTGAAATTCCGTGTACGTTTCTCCATCCATTCTCTGTCGTGCCATTCAAATCCGCTAAGATCAGTGATAACGGAAGCACTTGCCGGTCTGAGTTCCATTCCGAACCCGTACGGGTCGCAGTGATCGACCGTTCTGCCGTTTCGCGATGTGATCCGGAATTTGTAAAGGTCTCCGGCGCGGGCGTCATCCGAAACATATGTGAACACCCCGCTTCGCCCTTCTTCAGCCATCTCAGCGCCGTTCCAGCCGTTGAAACTTCCGATAACTTTTACTGATGCAGCCGCCGGTGCATACGTCCTGAAAACGATCTTTCCGTTTTCGCGGTGAGCTCCGAAAAACTCATATGCGTCGAAGGCTTTCCCGTCATAAAAATCCTGTAATATCATAAAATCTGTCACCCCTGTTACCAGCCGGTATCCTCATCATTTCCGGCTTCGTTTTCTGCTTCTCCGCTCTCATCCTGACTGTCTTCGCCGGCATTTTCTCCGATTGTTTCACCTTCTGATGAGGAAATATCTTCTGAAGAGTAGTCGTCAGAAGGCATTACTGTTTCACCCCCAGCTCCGAACATGTAAAGGAATGTTTCGTCGTAATCAGGTGATAGTTCAGGTATTTTTACTGTAACGATAAATCCGTCACTGTTGTTTCCCGATACTGTATAAGGCCATTCCGCACCGTTGTTGTTTAAGCATTCATACGGGATAGGAATACTTGTCTTTTCTGATGTCATATCCATCGGAACGTAATAGATCCTGTAGAATTCCGTATCGGAATATTTGTATTCGAGAGGATTGTCATACTGGAAATCCTTTATGAAACCCTCGTACTGTTCAAGTGCAACGCCCATTCTGTAGATCATTGAAGCGTGTACAGGGCCGACATAGCGGAAATGCCATGACTCGGCACGGTACTTTGTGATGTGCTTGTTCTGCTCGGTATAGCGAAGAATAAGTCCGTACTTTGCTGCATTGCTGTAGATCCAGCTGTATTCGCCTTCATTGCGGAGCGCAGGATATTCGTATCCGTCGTCAATGGCAAAGTCCATTGCCAGACCGGTATGGTGCTCGCTGTGTCCGGGAGGAGCGACAAGATCTGATTCAAGAAGTCCCGTGTTTTCAAGATCTTCATCGTACATCTGTTTCTGTTCATCGTAGCTGCGGTATCCGCTGTTGCAGAGAATATTTGTTATACCTGTTTTTGCGGCAAAGTCATCGAGCATGGAGTTGATAGCTTCTATCATGGTTTTGTCGAGCTGCATGTATGACCTGTCTACTTTATATGAATCTGATTTGTTTTCATAAATATTTACAATGTTCGGATTTGATCCGTCACTGTATTCGTTGTCCCTGTTTACAAGAATAAGATCTCCCCTGTGTATGTCGGAGTTCTGTACCTCCACGTAAACGGAAGGGACCTCTGTCACCGCTTCAGTAACCTCAGTTACAGGAGCCTCTGTTTCCGCAGTTTCAGAATTCTCACCGGCATCAGACTGAGAACCGCTGCATGAAGTGAGCATAAGAGAAAATGCAAGCATAATAGCTGACGAAAAACCTGTCATCGCCCTTTTGTTCATTAGTAATTATCACCCTTTTTAAACGTAAAACATCATATTAAAATATACGTTTTAATTATATCATATCGTGAGAGGGTTTTCAAGATTATCGAACATGAAAATTTCTTAAGGGAAACACGGCTTAAACCGGGCGTTTTACAGTCCAACAATAAAATATTCGTCATAAAGCCCATAAATAGGGCGATTTTTTTGTCAAGAAAAATATCCTAAATGGTAGCTATTTTCAAGTATTTATGGTATAATAGTAAGTAGTATCGTAAGACACATTAATGAGGGCGTTAAATATGAAGCTTACTATTTCAGGATCAAAAAATTCAGAATCATTATACATAC
>Ga0310694_10000111_pt1 | contig 119509 bp, 106 predicted proteins | sample 174DNAGHGhighgp2_FD_203884 | JGI IMG/M metagenome (GOLD analysis project Ga0310694, IMG submission 203884) | Sheep rumen microbial communities from Palmerston North, Manawatu-Wanganui, New Zealand - 1742 DNA GHGhigh gp2 (v2) (version 2) | ecosystem: Host-associated > Mammals > Digestive...
ATGGTACTTCGTCTTAAGACGCGGGAGAGTCGGTAGCTGCCAGTTCTTCTAATCACTACATTCTCTCCCTTTCTCCTCCTCCTTAAAATCCCCTTGTTTAGATACAAGGGGATTTTTTTGGTTTGAATTTACTTGCTTTTTTAGAAAATTTGTCTACATTTAAGCCCGATATTGAATTATTAGATACACAAACACAATATATATATCCGCATTTTTATTAGTTTAATTATTAAAAATTTAAGGCTTATGGAAAAATTAAAAGAAAGCGAGCAGTTAGCTCTTGTTCAAGAGCTGATAAATGGTTCGAAAAAAGCGAAAGAGACCATGTTAGAGCATCCTCCTTTCCTCTGTAAAAAGGCAGAAAATGAGTTGATACGGGCTTTCCTATGCCATACTGCAGATTTTAAGGATGTGCTAGTAGCTTATGTCCGGGAGCAATCATTTTTTGCTGAGACAGAAATTCAGCTGGTAAAAGCTCTAAAAAGCAAGACTATAGACGTTAAGGGTGTATTGTTATCCTATTTTCAGGTGCGCTCACTTTGTGATGAGGACAAAATTGACCTGATAATGTCCGTTATGAGCAATCCTGATAATGTTGAGGAAACATTGACAACTCGCATTCAACAAGATGATTTGCTTGACGATGAGGTAAAAACTAAACTGTTAGCCCATCTAGAAAGCAATGCTACAGATGTTGAGGAAGTGTTGTTACTTTATGTGCACAATGAGCTGATGAGTGATGAAGCAAACAATGAATTGATTAAGCTTTTGGAACAGGGTTTGCCAGAAGCCAAAGAAGTTTGGTTAACCTATGTTAAGTCCAATTCATTTGATGCTGAGACTGATGTAAAGCTGGTAAAGGCTCTTAGAAAAAATCCTATGGATGTTAAGGAAGTATTGCTAGCTTATCTTGAAGAGCAATCACTTTGGGACAAGGCAGAAATTGAACTGATAAATCTTTTGGCTGATGGTTTGTCTGAAGCTAAAGAGCTTTTGCTGTTCTATGCTAAAGTCAACAAAGGACAGTTTAATAGCAAAAATAATGCACGAAAAGAGTTGGAAATCCTTGCCTCTAATGGTTCGGCCGATGCCGAAGAGATTCTTGCAGTTTTACAGTAGTTTTCAATTTATAAAAATCCCCTGCCACCATAACAGGTTGCGGGGGATTTTTTATTGCTGTTTTGTAAAATCCGTAAGAATAAAATATTTTCATATTTAATCCATGTTTATGCACACGATAAATAACACTCCAGTAAATAATTAGAATCAATACATTAGCAATTTTTGACATATAACATATTATATGTTTAATTAGAAAATTTATAAAATATAAAAAAATAGTTGTATTTTAAAATTAATATGGTATATATACTTTTGTTATAGAAATATAACGAATTCTAATTTGTATCAGACGAGGACCGGATATGACAAATGATCAAATAGCTTTAGTGGAAACTTTGGATAAAATGCGGGAAGAGATTTTTGACGAATGCCAAAAATGCGCTTTTGATGCACCTAAGGAATATCGTCGGTGCTGTGGGCGGATTCTAAATGCCGCAACAACTTTATATGAGGATACTCTAAAAATTATTCACACACATTCTGAGATCGGTGCAAAAACAAAATTGCCGTTATCAATTCTCATAGAGTTACAACAGAAAGTATTGTCCGTTTTGCAAGAGCCGGAAACCATTATTGATAGAGAAAAAATGATGCAGGAATATTTTGCAAAGAAAAACATTGCACCTCAAAAATATTTCAAAACGAACACCAGAATTAATGAACTTTTGCCCACAGCATAGACGCACTAAAGTAATTTATCTGTCATATCAAAAAAAGCTCCGTATCCAGCGGGGCTTTTTTAATTCAGAACTTGCTGATTATCATTGGCGATTAAACTGAAAACCGGTAATTCTATATCTTTGACGGTATTACCGATTTTAACTTTGCAACTGCCGCGTAAAACAGCGTTTGACCGTGCGGTAACGTAGCCGTAATCTTCAAAATCCTCTCCGGGAACAAGCTCAGGGATCTGCCCCTTAAAACCGGCGTAGTCAACAGAAGTTGTATGTCCGGTATTATCAATAACGGAAAGACGTTTACTAAGAAGAGTAATCTCTGCATCAGAGTTGTTCTCAAAACGGAATGAATAGTCCCAACAAAAACCGCCGTCACTCACAGCCTCATCAGACAACTGTAAATATGCGGAAATGGCTAAATCCCCGTCAATACACTCATCATATTGCATATCAGAATACACGATACACTCATCCCTAAAATTAACAACTGATTAACAAATAGTTAATTTTTGGAAATCTGTAAAAATGAATCTGATTCTTTTCAACAATTCAAAGAATTATTGCACACGTCCGTAACTATCTTCAAACCGCACGATGTCGTTTTCATCAAGTGTTTCGCCGGTTTGTATCTCAATAAAGATTAATGGCTCTGTGGATGAATTGTTTTTAATTCTATGTTTTGTCTTGACGGGAATATAAATGGAGTCGTTTGCGTGGCGGTACAATGTATCTTCTCCGAGAATAACCATTGCTTCACCTTGAACAATAATCCAATGTTCTGAGCGAAAATGGTGCATTTGCAACGAAAGAATGGCCTCCGGATTAACCGTTATCCGCTTTACACAAAAGTGTTCGCCGGAGTCCAAAACTTCCCATTTTCCCCATGGGCGAGTATCGTTATCACCTTTTTTATATGCTGTTGCCATAATTTTATCCCTTTACTAAAAAATAGACTAGAATAAAAGAATAATACATTGTATAAGATAAAAAACAAGTAGGAAATATCACCGAGGGGAATATGGGCAAGACCAATAAAAATTTTGCATTATCAGTGATTAAAAGGATTTACGCTGAGGCAAATGCGGATCAAAGTGCCGAAAAGCTCAATCAAATTATAAAAATAATCACCGAAGAGACAAAAGCCTCTTTGGCAGAAATATATATTAAAGCAGATGATGTAACACTGGAGTGTGTGGCAATAGGCCGTGAGGATAAAATTCCTCCGGCAGTGCGTGTTGGCTATGGGGTTATTGGTAAAGCCGGCGCGAATAATCGCACCTCGTTTGCTAAAGCCGGAAATATATTTAAGATTGCCTCCCCTCTGCGCCGGTGGAACAAACCGGTCGGCGTGTTGGCTCTAACATTCCCCAAACCGCATGATTATGATGAAACTGAAGTGGAAGCCTTGGAAACGGTTTGCCTGTTTTTAAGTGAGATAGTTGCTTCTGAGGAAATGGATCAATACATCAAAAAGGTGATAAAAAGCCGTGGTATCGTTTCCAAAGATCATTTAAAGGGCGTGGTGATAAATGCCGGTTACGGATTAGGCAATATCGTTGTGCATCATCGCCGCAAAGCGGTTACACAGGTTTTTGCCAAAGATAAGGATTTAGAGCTTAAAAACTTGGAAATCGCTCGCCAGAAAATGAACGAGGACTTAGAAGCTAAGTTTAGTCAAGAAAGCCTGCAAGGCGGGGACCATGTGGAGATTCTTGACGCTTATCGCATGATTGCCAATGATAAAGGTTGGTATAAACGAATTATCGGGCATATTGACTCCGGAATGACTGCCGAGGCTGCCGTGGAACAAGCTTATTCCGAGATGTGGGCAAGGCTTTCCGGTGCCGCTGATGCTTATCTGAAAGAACGTTTGCATGATTTGCGTGATATTGCCGACCGCTTGCGCTTGTATTTAAGCGGAGAGGATTGCAACAGTGACACCAATAATTATGATGATATTGTAATTATTGCCACGTCCATGGGACCGGCAGATTTAATGGATTATGACTATAAAAAAATTCGCGCGTTAATAATTGAAGAATGCACACCAACCATGCATGTGGCGATTGTGGCAAAAGCCTTAAATGTTCCGGTGATTGCCAAAATTGAGGGCTTGTTTAAGGATGTTAAAGAGGGCGAGCTTATGGCTGTTGACGGCTTTAGCGGCTCAGTATATATCAACCCGCCCAAAGATATTGTCGCTCGCATTTCCGCTAAACTGGAAGCTAAGAAAAAAGAATTGGAGCAAATTCAAAAACTTAAGAATTTGCCGTGCAAGACCAAAGATAAAGAAAGGATAAATCTTTATCTGAATATCGGTATGGACTTTGATATAGAATACATCAAAAGCACCAACTGTGACGGCGTTGGCTTATACCGCACCGAGATTCCGTTTATGTCATCAACGGAAATGCCTGATATCAATAAGCAAGTTGCTTGCTACAAGAAACTATTTGATGCCGCCGGAAATAAAAAGGTTATTTTCAGAAGCCTTGATGTCGGCTCAGATAAGCTTTTGCCATATTGGAAAAATATTGATGAGGAAAATCCGGCAATCGGTTGGCGCTCCATTCGTATTACATTGGATCGCCGCGCTATTTTGCGTAAACAAATGCGTGCATTTATCCGTGCGGCATCAGGTAAAGAACTGTATGTAATGTTTCCGATGATATCGGATTTAGATGAGTTTTTGGAGGCAAAAGAAACCTTTGATTTTGCCTATGAACGTGAGAAAAAAGAGGGCTATCCTTTGCCCAAAAGCGTTCATTTAGGGTTGATGATAGAAGTTCCGTCGGTTGTGTTTCAACTGCGAGAAATCTTAAAACATTGTGATTTTATCTCGGTCGGCACTAATGATTTATACCAATTTTTCTTTGCTTGCGATAGAGGCAATTCACGTTTAACCGGCAGATATGATGTGCTTTCAGCCCCCTTCTTGAACCTTATGAAAAAAATAATTAAAGAGGCAAATGCGGCAAACGTTACCTGTTCCGTGTGTGGTGAAATGGCAAGTAATCCGATAGATGCCATGGCTTTAATCGGTTTGGGCTTGAGGAATTTATCTGTTTCAAGTGCCGCTTACGGCAAAGTAAAGGCAATGATCCGCTCGATGAACGTTAAAGAAGTGGAAGATTACATTAATAACATTTTGTCCACATCCAGAAAGACCGTGCGACCACAATTAACTGCGTATGCTTTTGATCACGCTATTGAAATTTATTAAAATAAGTGTTTTAATACCAAAAGATTTCAAAGGAGATATAAAATTATGACGGATACTGAAGAGCAAACAACTGAGATAGATATAGATGATATCGGTACTATCTTAAAAAGCAGTCGCTTAAAAAGCAAAATGAGCTTAGAGGAGATTTCCGGTGAATTATGTATCCGTAAGATATATCTGACCGCTATTGAAGAAGGCGATTATGAAACTTTGCCCCCGATTCCTTATGGTGTCGGTTATGTCAGAACTTATGCGCGTTATTTAGGCTTAAATCCGGAGCGCGCCGTGCAATTATATAAAGCGGCATCCATAAGTGAAGAGCCGAAAGTTGTGGAAGAAGAAGTTGTTTCTGAACCGGAGGTTAATAAAGGAAGTTTGCGTCATATTATTATTGGTGTAGGTATTCTTGCCGTGATATATGGCGGTTGGAGTTTATATTCCGCCGATATGGAACCTCAGACAGAAGATGTTGTTGTAACAGAGGAACAGTTAATAACGGAAGATGCTGTTGAAGAAGAAAGCGCAAATAAAGCCGATATTGCCGTTCAAACTTCTGAAGAAAGCACAACAGAAACCTCTCAAACCAAAGATGAAACCAAATCAGCAGAAGAAACAGCACCAGTTGAGGAAGAAGCTTTTACGCCGGATCCCAATAAAATAATATTCAAATTTTCAGGTGACAGTTGGGTTGAATTAAAAAACAAAAAGAGAGTTTACTTCCAAGGCGTGTTCCACAAAGGCGACACAAAAGAAATTGCTTATGAGCCGAATTTGTTCGTATCAATCGGACGTCCTAAAAATTTAACCATGTATATTAAAGGCAATAAAAAGCAAATCCTTTCAACTAAGCCCGAGAAAAACATTTCGCTTGATTCAATCAAATAAAATTGCTTGCATTTTTATTATCTCCCTGTTAGAAATGCTGATAAATTAAAGCATAAAGGAAGAACTTATGAATTTTGATGAAAAATTATCCGGCGTCGTAACGCGTTTTGATGAAGTGCAGGCATTACTTTCATCACCGGATACCTCAACCGATGAACTGGTCAAGTTAAATAAAGAAATATCCGTCTTAGAGCCGGTTGTTGCGGCAATCAATAATTATCAAAAGCAAATGCAATCTTTTAAGGATGCCGAAGAGATGATGCAAGATAGCTCTTTGGATAAAGAAATGCGCGATTTAGCCGAAATGGAGTATTATGAGCTAAAAGAAAAACTCCCTGAGCTTGAAAAAGAAATCAAAGTTCTGTTACTTCCCAAAGATGAAGAAGATGAAAAGAACGCTATCTTGGAAGTGCGTGCCGGCACCGGCGGTGATGAGGCGGCATTATTTGCGGCGGTATTGTTTGAGATGTATCAACGCTATGCCCAAAAGCAAGGGTGGAAATTTGAGATTTTAGACGCGAGTGAAAACGGTATTGGTGGTTATAAAGAGGCCTCAGCTAAAATCACCGGAACGAACGTGTTTGCCAAACTAAAGTTTGAATCGGGTGCACACCGTGTTCAGCGTGTTCCGGTAACCGAATCTCAAGGTCGTGTGCATACCTCTGCGGCAACTGTTGCCGTTTTGCCGGAGATTGAAGAAGTGGATATGTATATCAATCCGGCGGATTTAAAGATTGATGTTTACCGCGCTTCAGGTGCCGGAGGACAACACGTTAACAGGACCGAGTCTGCTGTTCGCATCACTCATATTCCAACCGGCATTGTCGTGCAGTGTCAAGATGACCGCTCGCAGTTTAAGAATAAAGAAAAAGCAATGAATCACTTGCGTGCCAAGTTGTATGATACACAAAAGGCCAATATTGACGCGACCTATTCTGAAAAGCGCAAATTGCAAGTCGGCTCCGGTGATAGAAGCGAGCGGATTAGGACATACAACTATCCGCAAGGGCGTGTCACCGACCACCGGATTAATTTAACCCTTTATAAGTTAGATGAAGTTGTCTCCGGCGAGGCATTAGGCGAAATCATTGACGCGCTGATTACCGAAGATCAAGCCCAACGTTTAGCGGAAATTGATTAGTTGCCCCCATCATCCCTTGAGCGAGTATAACGAGCGAGATTATTTAACCAGTCACCCCTTGAGGCACGTGAGTGCCGAGATTTGGGGTCCTCAATTTTTATAAAAGCAGAAGATACCTTATTTCGTTGCTTTCAGCAACTCAAGGTATGACGAATTATCATTTACCAGCCGTAACTAAATTTGAAACATTTTCAAAATTTTGTCCAAAACCTATTGACACCCCCTCAAATTTATGGTATATACTATGCCGTGAATTGATAAGAATATGTCAAACTAATTAAAAATATAAGCATTATGATAATCGACGAAAGAAGACATGGTGATGCCGTATCCACCATGATTATGAACAATGACGGCAGTGTATATGTTGAAGGACGCATAGGCGATAATCGGGATATTGCATGCCCACGCACGCCTACTCTTGGAAATGTTCCATTCGGACTACTGACAGAGATCAGATATCGTCACGGTGGTGTTCCCAAGACTCCTGAACTAGAATCATTCTGTCGTGGAATATGGCGCAAAGCCGAAAACTATGACTCTTGGTTCTGCTGTTAAGAAATTGTCTAACTTAAAATATATAGCGTATGGAAGAAATTCTTTTGGCTCGTAAAAATTGGAGCAATGCCGCAGCATTTGTGGCCATGAATCCCGAAAACGGGAACGTATTTGTTTATGGTAAGTTCTATGTGGAAGAGGGCTATCGCCGTCGCGGTTATGGTGGCCCAATCACAGAAGTCTTGGACACCGTTCCAGCTCATCTGCTTAAAGAAGCAAAAAACATGAGCTGGAATACCCCCAGATCTCAGGAGTTAGCAATCTTCTGTGAAAGGGTATTCGCCAAGGCCAAGGAAACTGAGCCATGGTTCGGCTACTAAGAGCTACAGCGAAGCCCACAACAACAGGTCCCGCCATCAGGCAGGACCTTTTTTGTTGCTTATTCATTCACCGCGTATCGTAAAATTATGCATTATAAACAAAGAGTTATATTTGTAACAAATTGTAACATCTTGTTAGAAGATTTTCATAAAAATAGGTGCTAATTAAACCCCAAATGACACATTTTAAGGGGTTTAGTATGTCAAATTTAATTAAAGTTGCCGTCATCGGCGCCGGTATGATGGGTAAAAACCATTTAAGAACATATAAGTCATTGCCGGGCGTTGAGCTTGTCGGTGTTTATGATGTTTTTGCTGATGCAGCTAAAAAGGCTGCAGAGATGTTTAATATCAAAGCCTTTTCTTCGCTTGAAGAGGTTGCGCATAATGTAGATGCCGTAAGCGTTGTAACCACGTCTGTTGCGCACTGTGAAGTAGGTGAATTTTTCTTAAACCACGGCATTCATTGCATGATAGAAAAACCTTTGGCGACCACCGAAGAAGAATGCTATCGTTTGATTAACGCCGCTAAGAATAACAATGTAACTTTGCTTGTCGGGCATATTGAGCGTTTCAATCCGGCCGTTGAGCAAATGGGCAAGATTTTATCTGACACTTCAAAGATTCGCTCTCTGACGGCACAACGTATGTCTGCCGCTTCCGGTCGTATTACCGATGTTGATGTGGCGATGGATTTGATGATTCACGATGTTGAGGTTATTCAATCTTTGGTTAAATCTCCGGTCATCAATGTTCAAGCCGCCGCAGTTAAAACACCGGATAATGCCAGTGGAAAGAACTACATTACCGCTTTGTTGCAGTTTGAAAACGGTGCAACCGCTAACATTACCGCCAGCCGCATCACACAGGCACGTGTCCGCACTTTGACGGTTACAACAGACACCAATTACATTGATATGGACTTTATCAACCAGAGTATTAATGTTCACTCCCAAGGGCGTATGCCTTATGTAAATCAAGAAGAAATTCCGGAGTGGATGAACTACGGCTTAAAAGGTAGCGTAGAGCAACTGTTTATTCCGACCAATCAACCGTTACAAGCTGAGCTTTCTCACTTTGTTCAATGCATTAACGGGCTGGCAACACCGCGTATCACCGGCGAAGATGCCTTAAACGCGTTGCGCGTGATTTGGCAGATTCAAGACGCGCTTGGCTTTGAACGCACGATTGCAAAACCGGAAGTTGAAAAGATTGCGCTTGCCGCATAATATCTGCAATGCGCTATAAAATCACCATAGAATATGACGGAACAAACCTCCTCGGCTGGCAGAAGCAAGACGAGGGGGTTAGTGTTCAATATTACCTAGAAGAAGCAATTAAAGGGTTTTCTCATCAAGACGTAGACGTCTTTGGGGCAGGGCGCACCGATGCTGGCGTGCACGCTTTAGCGCAGGTGGCGCATTTTGATTTGACAACCTCAATGGATTTATTTCATTTAAGAGAGGCATTTAATGCGCGTTTACGGATTTTGGAAGCGCCTGTTTCGGTCTTAGAAATAGAAGAAGTATCAGATGACTTTCACGCCAGATTCTCTGCCAAAGGTAGGGGCTATATTTATCGCCTGCTCAATCGCCGCGCGCCAACAGTTTTATTAAAAGATCGCGTATGGTGCGTGGGTTATCCTTTAGATGTGGAGAAGATGCGAGAGGGGGCAAAATATCTTTTAGGGCATCATGATTTTACCTCGTTCAGAGGGGCAGGGTGCCAAGCATTATCCCCGATGAAGACATTAGATAAATTGGAAATTGTGCAACAGGCCGATGAAATAGATTTCATTGTTGAGGCGCGCTCGTTCTTATATCATCAGGTGCGGAACATGGTCGGCACGCTAAAGTGTGTCGGCGATGGGAAATTTGCGCCGGAGGATGTGAAAAAAATCTTAGAGGCAAAAGACCGCGCCGTTGCCGGCCCGACCGCCCCCGCCTGCGGATTATATTTAAGCAAAGTGATGTATTAATTTTTTTGATTATTAGTTGTCAATAGGTGAAAAGACAAAATTCATTCTATTTCTTTCAACCATTTTCCCATCAATACTTTCTTCAATAATCGTAACAAGTTCGACATTTGTATCTTTTTGCAGTAATATATTGTGTTGTCTTTGCATTCTTGCAATTGATTGACCTATTATAGTAGACGTTCCAAAGGCACTTCCTAGAAAATAACTAGAATATCCAACAATTTTATAATCTTGAGATAAAAGTTCTTTTAATCTATCCTTACGTTTTTGAGGCCACGTTTTAATCAAAATATTATATATCTTTTCATCAACATAAATAATGCTTTCTTCATCAGAATCAGAAAGAAAAGATATTCTTATTTCATAAACAGAATTACCCTCATTATCTTGTTTCTCAGATATAACATTAATCGAATCTACATACCGTTTATCAATATTTATACCACCGAATGTAGAGGTACTAATTATTACATTTCCAAAACTTGAAATAATTTTCTTTCCCAAATAGCTACCTTTAATAACTGTATTAATATCCATCTTAATCTCCAATGTAATTTAACCAATATTAATAGTAAAAAAGGATAGCTTGTTGTAAAGTTCAAAATCATAATTATTTACTACTTAAAAGTTTAATCACCTGTCCCGATAAATCGCATTTTTAAGATATTTAATCCCAAACGGTAGTTTGATAAAGGACAAGGAACTACCCTTTATATTCTCAATCCCTTTAAGATAATGTCGGAGATGTCATATACTTTAACAAAGTCGCCATGAATACTTTGTGTTTTTGAGTGGGTGTTGGTGCAATAAACCGCCTTGATGACACCGCTTTTTTTAAGCTTTTCTATGGAGCCGTCAACAAATATCCCATGCACACAAACAACATAAATATCCTTGGCACCGATAGATTTATACGCCTCTGCCGCATGAATAATAGAACTGCCGGACCGTATCATATCATCAAAGAGAATAACATCTTTATTCTTTACATCCGCATTTAAGGCAACAACTTCCGTTTCTACCCCCGATAGACGCTTTTTCATAATAAAACCGCTACTCATATTTAAGCGACTGCTTATCTTTTCTATCCACTTTGCGCGCCCCATATCGGCAGACGCCAAAACAACATTCTTCCGCTTGCGCCGAATATCGTTAATCATCTTATCAATAATCGGATCGGTCGTTAGATGCACCGGATGAATATTCTGCTCAAAGTAATATTGTGTGCCTATGGAGTGTAAATCCACCATATAAATGTAATTTCCCACGGCAGATAGCGGAATAGAACTAAACAACCGTGCAATATTTTTAGCGCTAACACTTTCGCCTGCCGTAATCGCCCGCTCCATGGTGGAATAGCCGAAATAAGGAATAACCAAATGTAGAGACTGACACCCTTCTTGCACCAATGTGCAAGCGACATTATAAGCTTCCAAAATGGCACAATCATCAGTCGTTCCGCAAATGTAAACTGCCGGCTTTCCAAATAGTTGCTTTGGCTTTGTAATGCGAAAATAATGCTCTCCGTCAGGGAACGTTTTAGATTCTATATTGATATTATCAAAGCACCCTGTCTTAAGTAAATTCTCTTTGAGGTAATTATATGGTTTGGAGGCTAAAATATTGGTCATGATGCTATCCCCTTAAAACATTCTCCCCTAAAAGATACACATCATTTCCTAATATTTAACTAAAATAAAATGCTTATCTGTTCCGATAAATCGCATTTTTAAGATGTTTAATCACAAACGGCAATTTAACAAAAAACACATCAAATCGCATTTCATATTTTTTATATTTCGGATTCGCACGCAAAAAATACTGTCCGCCGTTGAGGATTCGCTGTTGTTGCTGATAGCTTAACGCTCGCAAGAATTCCATATTGCTTTGCCGCTTTTTAACCTCACAAAAAACAATGATATTCCCTTTAATCGCCACAAAATCAAGCTCGCCGAACGGAGTCTTTTTGCCCGTTCCGCAGCGATAGTTCTTGGCAATAATCCGATAGCCGTGAAACCGCATATACATCCGGCACATAAATTCGGCAATTTTGCCCGACTGATTAGCCGTTATTCTTAATTTGAAGAGCTTTGTCATAAACATCGTTCCGTTTCAAATGATATGCCTCAGAGATTTTTTTAACCGCCTCTTTAAGCGTGCTGTGCTTCAGCTCCTCCTTGAGTAACGCTTCCACATCAATCTCGTCAAAATCCTCCTCTTGCGGTGGGGCGATAACAAGCACAATCTCGCCCTTAATAGCTTGCGTTTCAAGCTGCTGCAAAACCTCATCAATCGTGCCGAAAATCGTTTCTTCATAAAGTTTGCTGATTTCACGAACTATGGCAATTTCTCGATTCGCCACCACTTCTTTTAGTGCTAAAACTGATTTTTTAATCCGAATGGCCGTTTCATATAAAACTAAGGTCGTGTTGATATTTTTAAGCTCATTGAATAAATCAAGACGAGCCTTATCTTTGTTTGGGATAAAGCCTGCAAACATAAAGCGATTGGTCGGAAGCCCCGAAAGTTGTAACGCTGAGATAACCGCACATGCGCCGGGGATTGTGGTTACATAAATGCCTTGCTTTCGGCACTCGCGCACCAACTTATACCCCGGATCGGAGATAAGTGGCGAACCGGCATCGCTGATGAGTGCCACACTTTTGCCCTCATTGATAATATCAATCAGCTTTTGATATTGCACCTGCTCTGAATGATCTTCATAAGTTATAAACGGCTTGTTTGAAGATATACCCAAAAGTGCAAATAACTTTTTAGAAACACGCGTATCCTCTGCGGCAATCACATCAGCATTATTCAGCACTTCTCTGGCACGCTCTGATATATCGCTTAAGTTACCGATAGGGGTTGCCACCATATATAAACCACATTTTAACATTTTGTTAACTCTTTGCTTTACAAAAAATTTTTTTTGTTTTAAGAAGACAACATGATTGTTCAATATTTTGGGAATAAATGCAAGTGTTAAAAAGAATTGCCGTATTTTTTCTTGTGTTGGGATTGTTTGGCTGTAACAACCCATTTATGGATAATGAGATAGAACTGTCAGACGGTAGCCGCTATGACATTGTGGACTATGATGCCATTAACCAAAATATGCGTGTGGAAAATGCTTTAAATGTCGGAGTCTTGTTGCCTTTAAGCGGTAAAGCCGCCGCTATCGGGCAAGGTATGCAAAATGCCATGTTTATGGCTCAAGACGATTTAAAGAACAATCAGTTAGTCTTAAAGTTTTATGATACTAAAAGTAGCGAAGAAGGAGCCAGAGAAGCAGCGTATCGCGCAATAAGCGAGGGCGCAGAGCTTATTTTAGGCCCGCTTATGGGGGAAGAAGTTGAAGCAGTTGCTCCAATCGCTTTGTCCGCAGATGTTCCGGTCGTTTCATTTACCACATCACCTAAAGTCTTACAAAGAGGTGTTTATAGCATCGGGCTCTTAAATAGCGAACAAATTGAACGCGCTCTATCTTACGCTTCATCTCTTGGTAAAAACAGAATGATATTGCTTGTGCCCAACGATAATAGCGGATTAAGCATTGTTAAATCTGCTTTGTCATCAGCTAAAAGCCATAACATAGATCTTAAAAAAATTGGATTTTATAATCCGAACACAATGGACTTCTCGTCCATTGTCCGCGATGTTGCTTCCCCAAAAGACTATGATGCGGTGTTAATTGCCGATAACGGCAACCGCTTGAAATCAATAGCTTCCATGTTTGCATATCGTGATATTATGTATCCGGATGTTTTGTTCATGGGAACAGCCGCATGGGACGGCACCAATTTGGATAAAGAAACCATATTGTATCATGGAGTCTATCCGATGATAACCAAGAGCTATGGGGCTTATTTTAACGATAAATACAAAAATACGTTTGGTGAACAGGTAAAACCGATATATTCCTTTGCATATGACAGTGTTTTGTTAGCTTCTGTTTTGGCAGCACGGAATAAATCCGATCTAGATGGAAATATTACCGGAAAAAGCGGTTTTATCGGTGTAAACGGATATTTTAAAATATTACCGACCGGCGCCAGTCGCCATAGCTTGGAAATGTTAGAAATCACGCGCGACGGTCCGAAAGTTATTTCGCCGGCAGATAAAAGAACAACGGATTATGAAGAACATGAAATAGATATCAGATATATGTCTTATGATGAGTTACCGAAGTTCTATGGTAAAAGTAGCACTGAAGTTTTAAATTGGCTAGCCAATAATTGATGTTAATTTTTATTTTTTAACTTGCAAATTAGTCTGATTTGCTTTTTATTTAATAACAGTAATATGAAGGGTGCAGGGTTGTTTTGCTGCCAACCCGGTCAGGTTCGGAAGAAAGCAGCCGTAACAGTTAAAACAAGGTCTGTAACCCTTCGCCTCAAAAAGATAGAAAAATGGCAGAAGAAAGTATAAATGATAATCAATATGTGGTTTTAGCCCGCAAGTATCGCCCGCAAAATTTTGAAGATTTGCTGGGGCAAGATGCTTTGGTGCAAACCTTAACCAATGCCATTGAAAATAATCGCTTACATCATGCATATATTTTAACCGGTATCAGAGGTGTCGGTAAAACCACCACAGCCCGTTTGATTGCGCGAGCCCTAAATTGCACCGGAGCAGACGGCAAAGGCGGACCGACCATTCATCCTTGCGGTGAGTGCGATAATTGTAAGGCGATTGCTGCCGGTCGTCATATTGATGTTATGGAGTTGGATGCCGCCTCCCATACCGGCGTAGATGATATTAGAGAGCTGTTGGATAGTGTGCGTTATGCTCCGACCAATGCGCGGTATAAAGTCTATATTATTGATGAAGTGCACATGCTCTCCAAAGGCGCATTTAATGCTCTTTTGAAGACGTTGGAAGAGCCACCGGCACACGTGATGTTTATTTTTGCAACAACCGAAATCCGCAAAGTTCCGGTAACGATTCTCTCACGTTGTCAGCGTTTTGATTTGCAACGTTTAACTGTTGAAACACTAAAGCAACTTTTTACAAAAATTTTGAAAAACGAAAATATTCCGGCAGAAAATGAGGCATTAGAGATTATTGCCAAAGCAGCAGACGGTTCCGCACGTGACGGTTTATCGCTGTTAGACCAAGCCATCGTTTTAAGCAACGGAGATGTTAAAATCGACGTCGTTAAAAAGATGTTGGGTTTGGCAGATAGAAGTCAAACTCTGGCGTTGTATGAAAAATTGATAAAAGGTGATATGGAAGCCGTCTTAAAAGATGTTTCCGAGCAATATAAAAACGGTGCAACTCCGATGATTATTTTGCAAGATTTAGTCAATATCACGCACGATATGGCAAAAATTAAAATCGTCCCCAAAGAGTTGGATGCAACCTCCTTAAGTGAGATTGAAAAACAAACTTTTGCTTCCTTAAGCAGCACCTGTTCTTTGGCCATATTATCTAAAATTTGGCAGATGCTAATTAAGGGTATCAGTGAGATAAATTTAGCACCTTCAGCCGTTGAAGCGCTGGAGATGATATTGTTGCGGATTGCCTACTCGGCATCTCTCCCGACGCCGTTAGAGCTCTTAAATGAGGTAAAAAAAAACTCTAATTTAAGCGTTGCTTCAACTTCTCAACCGGGACCGGTTGAAACTGAAAAAAAAAATAATATAGCACCATCTACCGCAGATAAAGAAATATTTAATACCATAGAAGACTTCTTGGCTTATTTAGAAAAAAATAAAAAGGCTTTAATCGAATATTCCATTAAAAATGAATTAAGCATTGAAAGTTTTGCTAATGGTCATATTTCTATGCGTATCAGCCCGAATTTGCACCAAGATTTTATTATGAATTTGCATAAATTATTGACTGATGCCACAGGCTTACAGTGGACGATAGACATAATCAAAGGAGAGCTTGGCGAAACAATTGCGGATAAAGAAAAAACAATTGTTGAAGCTAAAAAGAAAAATGTTGCAGAATACCCATTAGTTAAAAAGATTTTAGAAGAATTCAGGGGAGCCAGAATAGAAACGATTATTCGTAAGAATTTAGAAGCTTTGGAGGAAAATGAACCCGATAATTCCGAAGAGATTATGAACCTAACCGATATAGATGAGGAGTAAGTTATGTTAAATATTCAAGGTCTGATGAAACAAGCGCAGATGATGCAAAAGAAAATGCAAGAAGAGCAAGAAAAATTAGCCCACCAAGAGGTAGAAGGCTCAGCTGCCAACGGTATGTTGACTGTGATGTTAAACGGCAAATCCGAGATGAAAAAAATAAAGATAGACAAGTCCTTGGTATCATCTGATGATATAGATATGTTAGAGGATTTAATTCTCGTCGCTTATAATGATGCGCATAACAAAGTCGAGAAAATGACCGAAGAAAGCATGAAAGCAGCAACCGGAGGCTTAAACATGGGCGGTTTAAAATTGCCGTTTTAAGGAACACAATGTCTGGGCAATACATAGAGCAATTAGTAAAAGTCATATCTAAGCTGCCCTCGTTGGGGACACGCTCGGCGCGTCGCATTGTTCTTCATCTGTTAAAAAAACGTGAGTCACTGATCCCTCAGTTAATCAGTGCATTGGAAGATGTTGAAAAAAACATCAAAGTATGCGAAATTTGCGGTAATTATGACACAGAATCTCCATGCTCTATTTGCAGTTCTGCAGCCAGAGAAAACAGCACTTTGTGTATTGTGCAAGACATCAGCGATTTATGGGCACTAGAGCGCGGTGGTTTGTATAAAGGTAAATATCATGTTCTAGGGGGTGTTCTTTCTGCCATAGACGGCATAACACCCGATGATTTGAATATCGGTGGTTTGCTGGATCGTATTGCCAAAGAAGAAATATCAGAGATTATTTTGGCTTTACCGGCAACTGTTGATGGGCAGATTACCATGCATTACATTTTTTCTCTCTTAAAAGATAAGAATTTGAAGATTTCTACCTTGGCACAAGGCATACCTGTCGGAGCAGAATTAGATTATATGGATGATGGGACAATTAAATTAGCGCTCGATATGCGAAAAGAGCTCTAGTCTTCTTCTAAAAGTTCATCACTATCATTTCCCATATTTGGGGCATTTTTATCAATAGCATAGCCGTTGGCACGCACGGTGCGGATATAATCCGGTCCGTATTGGTTTAGGTTTTTGCGCAATCTTCTGATATGCACATCAACGGTACGCGATTCTACAAAGATATTTTCACCCCAAACAGATTTAAGTAATACTTCACGTGAGAAAACTTTCCCCGGTTCTTTAATGAGCATCTTCAAAAGACGAAATTCTGTCGGGCTTAAGTGCAAATAGTTTTCACCGCGCTTAACTTTGCGCTCTACCAAATCCATAGTAATATCTTCAAAAGTAATGACTTTTTCTTTTTCTTCAAATAGTGGTGCACGACGCATATTGGTTTTAACCCGAGCCATCAATTCCGGCACGGAAAAAGGCTTAGTCACATAGTCATCAGCACCGGCAGAAAGCCCTTTGATTTTATCTTCTTCTTGGCTTTTGGCCGTCAACATAATGATTGGAATATTTTTGATATCAGGCTTTGAGCGGATGAGCTTGCAGATTTCAACACCGGATATTTCCGGCAACATCCAATCCAAAATAATCACCGCCGGAAGCAAACGTTCCACTTCACTCACCGCATTAAGCCCATTGGCAACGGTTGCAACCTCATAACCTTCTTTTTCTAAGTTATAGCGCAAAAGCACCGATAAGGCTTCTTCATCTTCAACCACCATAACCAAACTCATAGTCCTTCTCCTTTTAAGGTTAAAATATTCTTTTTATATTCGTTGTTCTTAAATACCGCCGTTCCGGCAACCAAAATATCTGCACCTGCATCAACAGAAAGCTTAGCTGTTTTGGGGTTAATTCCCCCGTCAACTTCAACAATAAGATTGGAATTACTCAATAGCTTTCGTGCCGCCACAATCCTTTGCGGTGTATCCTCAAAATAGGCTTGCCCGCCAAACCCTGGCTCAACGCCCATAACTAAAAATAAATCCGGCTGGCACTTAAGCTTTGAGAGGATTTTCATATCTGTTTTGGGCTTTAAGCTGATACCGGCTTTAATTCCGTATTGATGTATAAGCTTAATCAAATCATCAGGATTTTCGGTTGCTTCTAAGTGAAAGGTTATCATATCCGCACCTGATTCGGCATACCATGGGACAAATCGCTCCGGTGTATTTACCATCAAATGCACATCAAATGCCAACTTAGTGCATTTTTTTAAGCTTTTAAGGAACATCGGACCAAAAGTCATATTGTTCACAAAATGCCCGTCCATTACATCAAAATGTAATAAATCAGCACCGGCTTGTTCTAATTTTTTGACGTCATCTCCTAAAAAAGCCGGATTGGCAGATAACAGACTTGGTGCAATTTTTACCATAAGCATCTCCTAAATATAGCTGAGCATACAATAAAAAACTTAACTTGAGGTAAAGACGCACAACATAACCCATTTTTAACCATTTTTTCTTATCATTGACCTAAGAAAATTAAGAGAGAAAATAATGCCCGATACTGAGTTACAAAAAATAATAGACAGATGGCAAGAGTGGTTGCAAACACAGCGCAACTACTCCGCACACACACAGAAAAGCTATTTAAGTGATTTAGCCATATTTTTGAACTATGTATCGGTGGATGAGATAAGCTTAAACGATTTAGAAAATCTGGATTTACGCACCTTTCGCGATTTCTTCAGTGAGCGTGCTAAAAATCATATCGGCAAGACCTCTATTGCGCGTGAGGAGTCCGCTATCCGCAATTTTTTCAAATGGCTTAATGATAATGAGATAATCACCAACACCGCCGTATTTCAGATAACCTCGCCCAAATTGCCAAAGGTTTTACCGCGCGCTTTGGATTATGACGCCACCATAAACGTAATACACATGCCTGCAAGAAATAAAGAAGAGCCATGGATAGCCGCACGCAATGAGGCTATATTCACCTTGTTATACGGTTGCGGTTTGCGTATTTCAGAAGCCTTAAATCTCAATTTGGAAGACGTAGAAAATACTGACCTGCTCAAAATTCACGGCAAAGGCAATAAAGACCGCTATGTGCCGATGTTGCCGGTTGTGCATGAAAAAATCACGGCATACATTAGCCTTTGTCCCTATACATTAAAATCCGATGACGCATTATTTTTAGGGCTAAAAGGTGATAGACTAAGTCCGCGCATAGTGCAACGCGAATTAGAAAAGATACGCTTGGAACTTGGGTTAAACAAAAGCATAACCCCACATGCCCTGCGCCATACCTACGCTACGCATTTATTGGCAAACGGCGCTGACCTGCGCACTATTCAGGAGCTTTTAGGTCATAGCTCACTTTCCTCCACCCAACGCTATACCGAGGTAGATTTAGAAAAAATCAAAGACGAATACAAAAAAGCCTTTGATGAGTAATCTCATAGACATCATTGCGAAATGCGAAGCATGGAAGCAATCTCTTTACAACAAAAAAAGCACTCCTTTCGGAGTGCCTCATAAACGAACAATTTGCATAAATTACTTCAATTTCTTTTCAACAAATTCTTCATGCTTTTTAGTTTTCTTATCATACTTTTTCATAGAAAGTTTTTCCGGATGAGTTCTCGGATTCTTCTCAGCAATAAAGAAGGTGCCGGAACCGGCGGTGCTTTCCATTTTAACTAAAACTTTAACTGCTTTTGCCATGATTTTACTCTTATCATAAAAGGTTAAACACAAAAAACTTTAAACGCACTATACAGGCAATCTCGCTAATGTCAACAAGTTTTTAATAAGGAAAGAGAAAATTTTAAATGAGTTGCGCGGATTTATGTATGACAACATATAATGATAAACTTTTAACAGTCATCGCTTGAGCGAAGAACGAGCGAGATTAGCGATCTTCAAATTAAATTAAAGAAGTTGACAAGCAAGTCATTTTCGGCTAGTATATACCCGTACCTGTGATAGGTGCGGAGCTGTCGTAAGCTCTATATATTCTGCGGTGTTGGATAACATCGTTAGTTGTTAGATTAAAATAACAACATATATCCCCGATATTGGTCGGGGAGCTTTTAGTGTATGTCCAGAGGGTTTCCTTAAAGACTAAAAGAGTCATTTCAGAATATATGATTTACGAACTCTCCGACCACCTTATATAGGTGGTTTTTTGTTACTTGATTTGGAGTTTGTCAAATGGTTAATATATTTACCCCATCAGGAAGAATAGGAAGACTAGCATATACACTGTACCTTTTGCTATTAATATTCCCTTTTTTTATGTTGGATATCTTAAAAGTTCGTAACAATGCAATAACAATATTACTTCAGATTATGTTTGTATATTGCTTTTATATGGTAAGTGTAAAAAGATTGCATGATTTAAATATGTCTGCAGTACTTGTATTAATATCAGGAATGGCACCATATATACCCACAATAATTTATTATGAAGAGGGGGGCTCAGAATACCTGCCCAAATTGTCTGCCATTCTTTATATTATATGGGGTTTGTATTTGTTGTTTTCTTTATTTTTTTGTAAAGGAACTGAAGGAGCAAATAAATATGGAGACGCACCTACAATGCCCATAAAATTTTTACAGAAAATTAAAGATACGAAAAATCTTGAAAAGACAACACTGAAAGATGAAACTGGAGATACAGGAATGATATTTAGAAAAAGGAATTCAAAAGAACAATTTGATTTATATACATACAGTAAATCTTATTATAAATTGCCATACTTATGCATACTAGATTTTATAAGAATCGTAAATGAATCACAAGATAAAAATGATGATTTTTTGAGAGGTTTTGCAAGTGGCTATATCTTAGGAAGTAAAGACATAATGAGCCAAAGCTATTTTATGTCAGGAAATAAAGATGTTGCACAGGCTGTTGCAGATATACCTATTTTAGTAATTATGCAGGAATTAATACAGAATGCCAGAATTTTCCAACCAGATATTGCAGCTATAGAAGCATTGAAAGTTATTCAAACAGGTATGATACATGATGGAAGAAAATATCCTGAACCAGAGATGAGCATGCTAACCACCATTACTTTTATAGAGTATGTTTCACAAATGCATAAAAATAATTCTTTTCGTGGATTGATATATGGATATATTATATCAGCGAAAGATATGATAACATATGATCCTCAAGGTGATATAAATGAAAAAAATAGAATTGCAAATATAGAAGTAGAAAAGGTATGCCAATTCGTAATTGATAAGTTTAATAAATATAAGGAAGAATATGCACAAGAGATAGTTCACCCATTTGTTTTAGATGCAATTTATAAGCTATAATTTACAATAAAAAAAGCCACCCTTTCGGGTAGCTTTTAACCTAACTGGCGGGAGCGACGGGGCTCGAACCCGCGACCCCATGCGTGACAGGCATGTATTCTAACCAACTGAACTACGCCCCCATCAGAACAAAAAGAGTTATAGCTAACAAAAAATATAAATGCAAGCCTTTTTTTGCTTTTTCGGAATTATTTTTGTAAAAGTAACGCAATTTTGAGCTTATGCGGTAGCTTAACACCATTATAAATCGGATTCTGCTTTACAAATTCATCCCATTTGGAACTATCAAACGCCACATCTTCCCGATACTCTTTGATAAGCCAAACCTTTAACCCTGAGCGTTCAATATAAACACCGCCGAGCGTTGCCGCCGTAAAATCAGCGTTCTTTATATCTCTAATCAACGCCAACAGTGCTTCTGCCTCCGGCACATAATCACCGCCGCCGATATCCGTTAAGAGCTTACTTAAAACATAGAATTTGAGTTCGTCATGCCAACAAACAAAATGCGTGTAATCAAAAGCCGCCCCGCAATCACCATAAAAGCAGACAGACTCCTCAATTGCTCCATAAACAGCACTTTCAATAAATTTGCGCGCTCTTTGTAGGTTGAAAACGGCCTCGTCAATCCGCTCTGATGTAATTCCGGTTTTTTCCGTCAGCATCGGAAGAAATTGCCTCATCTTAACGCGTAAAAAGTCCGTGCATCGGTTAGATTCATCTTCCACCCATTCAATATGGCGCGCTTTAAGATAATTCTTCATGGCTTGCGGAGGCGTATGTAAAAGCGGGCGCAAAATGGTAATCCCGTTCTTCTTTGATACTTCCTGCATGGCAGATAACCCGAATAATCCGCTCCCCCTTTGTAACCGCATTAAAAACGTTTCTGCTTGATCATTTAGATGATGTGCAATCACCAAATATTTAACATCATTTTCTTTGCACCAATCTGTGAGTAATTTATACCGTGCAGTCCTTGCCTGCTCCTCAATTCCGGTGGTTGGCTTTTTTCCCTCCCAAACGAGGGTATGGTGTTCTATACCATGCGCTTTCATAACGCGAGCAACATATTGAGCCTCTTTTGCGGCACTTGGACGCAACCCGTGGTCAACCGTCAACGCCACTAATCGATACTGTGGCAAATCCTCTTTTGCCATTAAAGCTAGCGCAAGCGAATCAGCTCCGCCCGAAACGCCGATAGCCAAAGTTTCGTTTTTAATCTGATGTTTGCTTAAAAAATCCGCAATTACTGGCAACTTAATTTCTTCGCCTCATCTTTTGCACGTGACGCAATCTCAGGATTTACCCTACCAAAAATTGTCGGCAGATTAACAAATGCGGTGCAGGCTTCTTCCTTCTTGCCCAGTGCCTTCATGGAAAGTCCGAGTTTAAGCAAGCAATCCGGCCCTTTTGAGCCTTCGGGATATTTGCTGTATCCTTCCTTAAAAGCAACGGCCGACTTTGCAAAATCTTGCTTTTTATAATAAACTTCACCGAGCCAATATTGTGCATTTTCTGCTAATGCATCTTTAGGGTAGGTGTTTAAAAATTGTGAAAGCTTCAATTCCGAGTCGTCAAGCTTGTTATCCTTAAGATCAGCGAGAGCTTGCTCATAGAGTTTCTTGGGCGCTACATCGGTTTTAAGCTCGGCAGCACTCATTGTTTTAGCTTTATTGTTTACTTGTGATCTGGAAACAGGGGCAGGAGCGGCTGTGTCGACTTTTTTACTCATTTGCGAAAAACGTAAATCAATATCCTTTTCAATCACTTCCATTTTCTTCTCAAGTGTGTTGATACGATATTCAAGATTTTCAACCTTGCCGTTAATATCGCGGATGAGCTGATCATATTCCCCCAATCTTACTTGCACATTAGAAACCGATTCTTGCGGCGCTGTGGTATCATTTTTTTCACGATAAAGCTGACGTTGCACCATGGTCATATCTTCTTTTAATTGATCAACTTGCTCTTGTAAATACGAAATATTAGCCTGAGCAAACGCAGAATTTGCCATCAAAACGAGCCCTAAACCAAACAAACAAGATTTTTTCATATTACCCTCATACATAAACAAAACTACCTGAAATATAGCCTAAATATTTTATAACACAACAAAAAACATCTAATCGCCACACAAAAAAAGACGCGTCAAATAAGACGCGCCTTTTAAGCTAACCTGCAATTAAATTATTTGCTTAATTCAACAACAGTTACGCCACGACGGCTCTTAGCATAAGCTTCTTCTGTGTCTCCAGGGAAAGCATATTCTTTACCGTAAGAAACAGTAGAAATTCTACTTGCGCAAACACCTTGAGATACTAAATATTGCTTAACAGCTTCAGCACGACGCTCACCTAAAGCCAAGTTGTATTCTGCAGTACCGCGCTTATCGCAATAACCTTGAATAACAACGTTTACTTTCTTGTGGTTCTTTAACCAAGCTGCTTGTTGATCAAGAGCAGCAACAGCTTCAGAAGACAAAGCAGAGCTGTCAAATGCAAAATAAACAGTAGTATCTGCGTTTTCTGCAAATTCACGAGCGAGCTTAGATTGGCAATCACTGCCACCGAACCAGCTACTTGTTGTAGAACAGCCGGACAGCAATACAACTGCGCAAAGCAAACTTAAAAGTTTTTTCATTTATTTTCTCCATATGGTTAAAATTACAGCTGTTCTGAGAAATTCTCATAAACAACCAGACAAGTATAAATTAAGAAACAAAAGTAAATTTTTCAATAACAATCTAAACTTTTTGTGTATAATCCAAAGTTATAATGCAATTTTTTTAAGATTTTTCCTCTTTTTTATTCAGATTCTTCAAAATATTTTCTCTTTGTGTATCCACATCAAAGTTGGGTTTGACACCAAGCTGTGGCGCGATTCGCTTTATAATATTTGCCCCTGTCGGCACGGCATTCCAACCGGAAGTTACAAAGCCGTAAGTCTCTTTTAGAGGTTTGGGCGAGTCAATAATGACCATTAAAGCATATTGTGGGTTAGTAATCGGAAAAGCCGAAACAAACGATGTGATGTTCTTTCCTTTTATATAGCGACCGTTTTCGTCAAGTTTATTTGCTGTTCCTGTTTTGCCGGCAATTTCGTAACCATCAATATTTGCTTTTTTAGCCGAACCGTAAATCACAACATCTCTGAGAAGTTTTCGCATATCCATAGATGTTTGATGAGAAATAACACGTCTTGTTTTTCTGTTATGAGCTTCTTGCACAAGTGTCGGGGGGGTATAGAGCCCACCGTTTAAGATAGAAGAAAATGCAGTGATAATATGCATTGGTGTTGCCGAAATCCCATATCCGAAGGCACACGTTGCAACAGTATCATCTTGCCAACGCTTTTCGCTTTGATGCAACGGACGACCTCTTTCATATATTTCCAAATTTTCTATTTTATCAAATAAGCCGATATTCTTAAAAAATTGAATTTGTATTTTTTTACCGACCTTAAGCGCCAACTGTGCCGAGGCAATATTTGAGGAGTGAATAAGTGTTTCACCAACCGTTAGCCATTTAGCAGGAACGCGAAAGTCCGTAATTTTATGCCGCCCCATTTTAAGTGGTTTGGTTGCATCAAAACTATCGGTAATTTTAATTTTACCGCTATCAAGTCCCATTGCGGTGTTAAATACCTTAAACACCGAACCGGCCTCATATACGCCTAATGTAGCAAAGTTGAATTTAATATCTTTATCCTTAAAATCTCTTTTGTTCAAGTCGTAGTCAGGCACAGATGAAAGAGCAATAATCTCAGACGTATTGATGTTCATCACAATGGCAGTAGCACGCTCTGCCATAAATTTTTCTTTGGCTTGTATTAATTCATCTCTGACGGCATATTGCACGCCTAAATCAATTGTCAGCCGCAAATCTTTGGTAGAAGAATTAAGCCTGTCATTAAGTGATTTTTCCAAACCCGCGATTCCCTCATTATCAACATCGGTATTACCAAGCACATGAGAAAGAAGCTCTTTTTGCGGATAAACGCGCACTTCACTTGGCAAAAATTCTAATTCAGGATAGCCCAAAGCATTAACCATAGCTTGCTGTTGAGGGGTAACATTTCGGTGTAAATAAACAAACTTTGCATTGCGTGTAAGCCTGATTAAAAAGTCTTCAAAAGACGTATCAGTAAAAATCATCGCAAGTTTTTCAGCAACTTCTTTCGGATTCGTTACTTTATGCGGATTCGCAAACAGGTTGACTGTTGGCAGATTGGTTGCCACAATCACACCGTTTCTGTCCACGATATTAGCGCGATGCACCGGAAAAGTAATCCCTTTTTTGGGGCGATAATAAGACTGCCCCTCGCGATGAAGTTGAATACCATCAACCAAACAGACGTTAAAAATCTTCCAAATGATGACCGCGTAAATAAGCAAAAAGGTGGCTACAACCAACAAAATGCGCTTATGACAAACACTTACTGCGGCATCTTCCGGTTCCCAACCGAAACGACCGGATGAAATATAAATTTCTTGCCCGGGAACATATGTTACACCACGATTCTTTTTAGATAAACCAAATCCAACCACTTTAATCTTAAACCTGCAATATTACCGTTCTGAACTGACGAGACGTCTTAAGTCCTTGCTGTTTTTAGCAAACATACTGGAAGGACCAATCACCTCACCGTCCAATGGTAAAGCAGAATAGTTAATAATTTGTTCAGGTTTTATAAAATCTAAAGAAATATATTGCGCCGCCAAAGTTTTTAAGCGCTCCGGATTATTGAGTTCGCTCCAATCAGCCTCCAAGATATGAATATCTCTGATATCTTTTTCAATATCACGGTTAATTTGCGCCAATTCCTTTTCCAAATTCTGCACGTCATTGGTCAATACAAAGTAATATGAACCGCTGACAACGGCAAATAAACACCAAAGAACAGATATTGCAGCTTTAACATTACTCATTTTATAGTTCCTTTCTTTTTATGGCATATCTCAGCTTAGCAGAGCGCGAACGAGGGTTAATACGTATTTCATTTTCAGTTGGCATAATAACTTTTGAAACAAACGCTAACTGTTTGTCTGATACAATCGATTCTGTTTCCGATTGTTTATATCTAGAAACGTGAACTTTTTTATCGGAATTTTCGGAAAAGAAATTTTTAGCAATCCGATCTTCCAGTGAGTGGAAGTCAACAACAACAATCCGTCCTTCGGGTTTGGTGCAAGAAAGAGCCCCTTCTAGACCGCGCTCAAGTTGCTTGAGTTCATCATTAACGGCTATCCGTAGTGCTTGGAAAGTGCGTGTTGCCGGATCAATTTGCCCGCTATGCTTCGGCATAATCTGATAAATGATTTGTGCCAATTCAGTCGTGGTTTCAATCGGCTTTTTTGTGCGATATTCCACAATTTTTTGCGCGATTTGTCGCGAGCGTCTTTCTTCTCCGTAAAGATAAATCAAATCGGCAAGTTCTGCCTCCGAATACTGATTAACAATATCTTTGGCAGATAAGCCGCTCATTGACATCCGCATATCAAGCGGCGCCTCTTTACTAAACGAAAAACCTCTGAAATCATCATCTAACTGCATAGATGAAACACCGATATCAAACACAACCCCATTAACCGGAATATCGATAATATCTGCCATTTCACCAAACGCACCGGCTCTAAACTCAAACCTGTTGCCATATAGCTTTTTTAACTCATCTGCGCGTGTTTTAACCGACGGGTCTCTGTCTATGGAAATGACCTTACATTGTGCCGCGTTAAGAATCGCCTCGCTATAACCGCCATTACCGAAAGTGGCATCAACATAAATCTCGTTGTTTTTAGGAGCAAGTGCGGCTAAAACCTCATTAAGCATAACCGGAATATGTCTGGCGGAATTAGTCATTATTTCCCTCCGCTTTAAGAGATGGACGATTGTTTTTAATTTTTTCACGAAGCCGTTGTTCTTCTTTAGTCCAATTCTCAAGACTCCATATTTGAAATTTTCGTCCTTTACCGACAAATACAGCGGTATCTGTAATTTCAGCGTGCTTTAAGAGTTTTTCTGTAAGCATAATCCGACCGGTGCTATCAAAACTGAAGCGTTTGGCATCACCAAATACGAGATTAGTTAAGTCATCTTGTGTTTCAGAGAAGAAATCTGTGCTGCTTTCAATATCTGCGGCAAGTTTTTCCAATAAATCCTCGGTGCACCCCTCAATACAAGGAGAAGTGAGACTCCGATAACAAACAATTTCTGTTGAGAGTTCTTTAACGATTGTGCGGTAATCTGACGGTAAGGAAACACGCCCTTTGGCATCTACCTTATTGATAATCGTATCCAAAAATAAAAAAGTTTTCCGCATTTTTTAGAATCTCTCTGTGCACATATTAACTATGGTATAACATGGTATTTTATGGGAATCAATGGAAAAATGCAAAATTTTATGATTTTTTTAACTTTTTTACGTTACCCGCGCGAAAGCCTTTAAAAACAAGTATTTAAAAATAAGAAAAGGGTGTGAATAAGTTTAAAACAAAAAAACGCCCGTTTCCGAGCGCTTTTAAAAATTATGCAGGTGGTGCTGACACTAAATCATTGCCATACCGCCATTGACGTGAATGGTTTGACCTGTAATGTATTGAGCTTCATCAGAAGCCAAGAAAGCAACTGTATTTGCAATATCTTGAGCTTCGCCGAGCTTACCCTCAGGGATTTTGCTGAGTAATTGTGCTTTCACATCATCCGGCAAAACATCTGTCATCGGCGTGCGAATAAAGCCCGGTGCAATTGAGTTAACCGTAATACCGCGTGAGCCAACCTCTTGAGCAAGACATTTATTCATCGCAATCATACCGGCTTTAGAAGCAGAGTAGTTGGCCTGTCCGGCATTTCCCATTACACCGACCACCGAAGCAATACCGATAATACGGCCGAAACGTCTTTTCATCATACCACGGATAGCAGCTTTTGCCAATTTAAAACCGGCCGAGAGGTTAACATCTAAAACCAATTGCCAATCTTCGTCGCTCATCCGCATAAAAAGATTATCACGTGTCAAACCGGCATTATTAACTAAAATATCAATTCTGCCCATTTTCTCTTCAACGTTTGCCACCAAATTATGAACATCATCAGAGTTGGTAAGGTTTGCCACAAAATATTCAACCCGAGAGCCCAATTCGGCTTTGAGTTTTTCCATCGGTTCAGCACGCATATCTGTCAAAGCCAAAGTGGCACCTTGAGCGTGTAATGTGCGGGCGATTTTATCACCAAGACCGCCGGCAGCACCTGTTATCAATGCAATTTTACCATCTAAATTAAACATGGTTTTCTCCTTTTCAAAAGTTATAAATTTTTAGCCAATTCTTCAATTTCCGCAATTGAATAAATTGAGATTGAATTAACCTCTTTTAAGCTTCTCTTTGCCATACCTGAAAGAACTTTTCCCGCACCCAATTCCACCAAATCGGTAACGCCGTTTTCCTTAAAATAAGTCATCGTCTCGCGCCAACGCACTGTTCCTGTTACCTGAGAAATCAGATTTTTAATAATTTCCTGCTTAGTTGTTTCAGGCTCAGCCAACACATTTGCCACAATTGGGATATTGGCATCATGTGCCTCAATTTCCATAAATGCATGAGCCATTGTTTCGGCTGCCGGTTGCATTAATGGGCTATGGAAAGGTGCCGAAACAGGAAGTTTTAGACATCTTTTGGCACCAAATTCCGCGGCAATTTCAACCGCTTTTTCTATAGCTTGAATGTGTCCTGAAAGAACAACTTGCCCTTCAGAATTGTCATTTGCTGCAACGCAATAGTAATCATTACCGTTGCATGCTTCAACCAAAGCGCCGACATCATTAAAAGAAAGCCCCAAAACGGCGGCCATACCACCAACGCCAACAGGAACTGCTTTTTGCATGGCGTCACCTCTGATGCGAAGCAACTTTGCCGTATCTGCAAGAGAGAAAACACCTGCCGCACATGCTGCGGAATATTCACCAAGAGAATGGCCGGCAACATAAGCTGCCTTATCTTGTAATTTAATCCCAAAATCATTTTCCAAGATTCTGACAACAGCCATGGACACTGCCATAAGGGCCGGTTGTGCATTGGTTGTCAAAGTTAAATCGGCATCCGGTCCTTCAGTCATTACCTTATAAAGATTCTGCCCGAGAGCCTGATTAACCTCTTCAAATACATCTTTAGCAGACTGAAAATTATCTGCCAGTTCTTTTCCCATACCGACAAACTGTGAGCCTTGCCCAGGGAAAACAAATGCGTATTTCATTTTATTTTACTCCAAATATTTTAGTTTAAGCTAAAGGACAAGCCGCTAAAGTCAAGTTTTAAATGCGCTTGATGTGTATAGCTCTTAAATAAGTGCGCTTGTTAATACTTTGTTTAAAATTTGCCGTTATGCTAAAAGAAAAGCAACAAAGAAGGTGTAAAATGGCTAAGAAAACGAAAAAAGAAACCAAAACAGGAAATAATGCAATACTCACAAAATGCCCTGCAATTATAATCGGAATCGGTCTTATCATCTTTGGATTATGTATAATCCTCAGTATGTTTGGCTACAATCCGGCAGACGAATCTTTTAATGTATCTAATTCTGATAAGATAAGTAATTTTATGGGGCGTTTCGGTTCATACAGTTCGGACTTTATCGTCAATAGCTATGGTCTGGCTATCTTTATCTTTTTAGCTCCTGTGTTTACATGGGGGTATTTGTTGATAAAAAATCAAAAAATCCTAGAGTTCAAAATCAGATTTGTTGCAGTTATTTTAGGCATTATTTCGCTTGCCGGTGTGTTCTATCAACTTTTTGCCACCTCATTGGATAAAATCAATTTGTTAGGTAAATTCAGCCATGTTTTGCCGGAGTTTTTAATTGCCACATTTAAGCAGTGGAATATGCAAGGCTATGAGTGGACGGCAACTCTTGCTCTAGAAGTTGTTGTCGCGTTAATGTCATTTAATTTGGCATTAGGTGTAAACTTCCGCCAATGGGGCGTGTTATTTAAGAAAATTGCCCAAATCACATATCGGATGATAAAGAGTTTGTGTATTTTTATATCTCGTTTATTAAAACCGCGTGAGCTGTTAACCAATGAATTACCGGCCCATTCAAATATGAGAAAAGAGCCGAGCCTGTCAGCAAATACCGATACTGATTTATCTAAAGCAGATACTGCAACCATTGAAACCGCGTCTGCCACTACTGCCCCCAAACCCGAAAAAACGCCCAAAGCAAGCGCTAAGGTTATTGCTATGCCCGAGCATAAATCTAAAGAAAATGACGGCTATCAATTTCCGGACATCAATCTTCTAAGTCGTCCGAAAGAGAAATTGGGTTTAAGCGTTAACGAAAAAGAATTAAACGAGACCGCCCGCGCACTTGAAGGCGTATTAGAAGAGTTTGGTGTGCATGGGCAGATTGTAAAAATTCGCCCCGGTCCGGTTGTAACCTTGTTTGAATTAGAGCCAGCCCCTGGCACTAAGACTTCACGTGTTATCAGTTTAGCCGACGATATTGCACGTTCTATGTCTGCGATATCTGTTCGCATCGCAGTTGTTCCAGGCTCTAATACCATTGGTATAGAAATCCCGAATGCTAAGCGTGAAACCGTATGGTTGCGCGATTTGCTGGAAGATGTTGCGTTTTCTGATAGCAAAAATGCCTTAAATGTTGTTTTAGGTAAAGATATTGGCGGCAAAAATGTATATGCAGATTTAGCCAAAATGCCACACTTGCTCGTTGCCGGAACGACCGGTTCCGGTAAATCCGTCGGTGTTAACGCCATGATACTTTCTTTACTTTATCGGATGACACCGGAAGAATGTAAGTTTATCTTAATCGACCCTAAAATGTTGGAATTTTCCATGTATAACGGTATTCCGCACCTGTTAACCCCTGTGATTACCGATCCGGCAAAAGCGGTTATCGGGTTAAAGTGGGCGGTTCGCGAGATGGAAGAGCGCTATCGCGCGATGGCTTGCTTATCTGTGCGCAACATTAATGGCTATAACTTAAAATTAAAAGAAATGCGCGACCGCGGTGAAACACCCAAGCGCACCATTCAGGTAGGTTTTGACCCCGAAACCGGTAAGCCGAAATATGAAGAACAGTTATTAGATACCAAACCATTGCCCTATATTGTGATAGTTGTAGATGAAATGGCTGATTTAATGCTTGTTGCCGGTAAAGAGGTAGAAGCCGCTATTCAGCGCTTGGCGCAAATGGCGCGTGCCGCCGGTATTCATCTTATCATGTCCACTCAACGTCCGTCAGTTGACGTTATCACCGGCACAATTAAGTCCAACTTCCCGACGAGGATCAGCTTCCAGGTGACCTCCAAGATTGACAGCCGCACCATCTTAGGCGAGCAAGGTGCTGAGCAACTGCTTGGCAAAGGCGATATGCTCTATATGCCGGCAGGTTTAAGACCGCAACGTATTCATGGTGGCTTTGTCAAAGACGAAGAAGTTGAAGATGTTGTAAACTTTATTAAATCCCAGCGTGAGCCGGAATATGTTGATGAAGTAACTGCCGGAGAGCTTGAGATGAAAAACAAAGAAGCCGGCGCCTTATTTGACCGCACTGCTATGGGTATGAGCGGTGGAAATAGCAAAGATGAGCTTTATGAGCAGGCAGTGCAAATTGTTCGTAATGATAAAAAGGCATCCACAAGCTACATCCAACGCCGCTTAGGTATCGGTTATAATAAAGCCGCCACCTTAATCGAGCGTATGGAAGAAGAAGGCATCATCACCCCCGCAGACCACGTCGGCAGAAGAGAAGTAATATAGCTTGTCTAATATCATCACTCAGCTAAAGAAACCTCTATCTCCCTCTTGACGGGGGAGATGTCAGCGGAGCTGACAGGGAGGGTGAAAACTATAGTCGTCATCGTTTGAGCGAAATAAGCAATCTTCAAATTAAAAAATAAATATGTAATATCAATATGTTGATGATAAGTACTGTTGACTAAAAACCTACGTTTTTTACCAACCGTCTTTTGTACTTTTGATTTTTTAAGATATTGTTTTTTTACAAAATTATTGGTAAGCCGATTCTGCTTGACACAAGGTCAAAAAAATGGTAATATTTAAACGCTAAATATGCTGTATCTAAATTATTGGGAATCGCTTTTTCATATTGTTTGTTTTGAGGTTAATACTTCAAGTGAAACGTATGGCGACTTTCCAAAAGACACTATATATTGAAACGAATAAGTATTAACAATTAAAACATAAAGTTATGAAAAAGAGAATTATCTTCGCTGCAATTGCAGCATTAGCAGTCGTTATCGTTGTGAGCACCCATAAAACAGAGGCTCCTGTAGTTACCGAACTCTCTGACATTAAGGCTCGAGAGATAATTGAGGACGCGATGGGCAACCAGCACGTCCTTGAGTGGACAAAGGCCGAGGTATACTACACCTCCGAGCAGACTTCCAACGGTGACTACGCCGAGTATGAAACACGCGTGGAGTACCGTCCAGAAATCAAAGGGGACAGTGTTTATTATTCCATTACCATTCGTGAAGAAAGGTTGCTGGAGTATTGTAACACAAAACGGTATCCTTCCGGTCCTGTGGTTGTAGAGTCACCCAAGCCAGCTGCTCTCTCAGACATAGAAGCAGAGGTATGATAGCGATTAAAAACAACTTGTTCTCCCTTTAGCCGCCGGTTTTAGGGAGTTTTTTATTTAACCACCACGCTATCTTCTTCCCGAAAAGACTGCATTAGACACCCAAATTTACCCTCGCCACGCGGTCATGACGCGGTCAATGCTATTGTTGACAATCGTCACCTCGTTAATCATCTTACGGCTTTCATAAACCTTTAATGCCGACTGATAATAGTCAATTGCCTCCGCAAAAGCATTTTTATCATGCCCGATTTTCCCGATGTTATAATAAACATTGGCAATGTTTTCTTGTATTTTGGCCCATGCCACCGGATAAAGCTCTTTACGATAAACCTGTTGCTTATTTTTATAACTTTTAATCGCCAACATGGAAATATCATTGCTCTTAGAGAACATTCCCAACAGCGACAGATAATACCCCAAATAACCCTCAATCTTAGACCACAGTTCAGGGAACGATATTTGCGTATAAGTCTTCTCTGCCTCTCGCAAATAATAAACTGCATCACGGAGAGCTTGCGTATCATTAGTAAACTTCCAATACTTAAAGTATAGTTGCGAAAGCTTAAACGCAATCAATGCAAAATCATACGGATAGTTATAGTGGTCAAGATACTTCTGTGCCGTGCGGTAGTTGCTGATTGCCTCGCGGAACAACACCCAATATCCGTCTAAATCCAGTTTTTGTGCAGTTTCATAAAGCTGAGCAATATTTTTATAAATACACCCGATATGCACATTTTGCATGATTTGTTTTTTGTATTGCAGAGCGTTACTAAACAACTCCTTTGTCATATCAAATGTCTTTTTAGATAAATCTCTTTGCGCATATGTTAAGTAAATCAACCCAGCTGCATTCATTACGTAAGGCGAAAACATAATATCATTGCTTTCACCTGGTTTTGTATTGTTAAATTTGGCAATCACATTTTTGAGTAACTTTTGCTTTAAATGGCGCAAATCAATTCTTTGCTCGCTGATAGAGGCGGCAATAAGTCCGGTAATCAAATTTTCTAAAATCTCAGGGAAAAAGTTAATATGTTCAAAGTGTTCTGCCGGAACAAACAAACTTTCTAATATAGAGCAAGAAACATTTTCCCAATCCGAATAGGCATTAGCTGTTTGGAAATTAAGGCGGATGTTTTCATTTTCCTGATAACCCCACACCACCACATCGGCATTAAGTCTTTGCAAAATTGTGTTACCGGCATCAACCATATCAAAGAAATTACGTCCCTGTAGATTGAGAAATGTTTTATCAAACGGCTCATCAAAATAGCGCACCGAAAAATTCGGATTTTTTCCTAACAGCCGCGCTAATCCGCTACCAAATCCGTAATTGCCATATTCTGCAAACTCTACCACAATAACCTTAAGCGTTTCCACTTTGGGAAGTGTCCGCGCGCTTTTGGTGTTAAATAAGAGCTTGATAAAATTTGCCATATCACGCCTCTATTTCTTCTTCCTTTTTTTTCCTTTGGGCTTTTCTTTTTCTTCTTTTTTAAATACCCCGGAAATAGCCTTGAAACCCCATTTGGTCACAGAAAACATCGGTTGTGGTTTAGACGTTCCTGCCAAAATAGATAATAACCACCAGTTAAGCAACAAAGTAAAGATGAGGAGTGCATACTGATCTGTTGCCAATATCTGAGTTAAAGAAAACACCACATCTATTACAAGGATTTTCAAAACACCCCTGCATACCCCCAAATCATATTTACCGTCTTCAGAAGTCTTGTAACATGAAGTATTCATAAAGAGTGCTTCGGTTTTGTTATAATTCATATAGCGATCATAAAGGGCAAACAAAACTTCGGTGATGATAAAAGAACCGGCTATCGCAAGCGGTGTTTCGGCAAATTCTTCTGCACCTAAGAGCATAAACGTTGCCATAATAAACCCGATTGCTTCAAAAGCATGATTAGATAGATAAATTTTTTCCGGTGGCCAGCTGAAAAACAAAAAAGCAATCATTGTTCCCAAATAAGCAAGAGCAATTGCTCCCAACACATACGGCAACGCCCCAAAATGCGCCAACAATACAAAAGCAATCATAATGGCAGAAAATTGCATACCGGCAACCGCCCCGATTCCATTAAGTAGCCCCAATCCTTTTGCAAAAACAAATATAAGAGCAACGGTTGCTAACCTGTCTTGCCATAAATCCAAATAATTGGGAAACAGAGCAAAATTATCCGGCAACATATAAGAAATAACACCGGCGGATACAAGCATGATGAGATTGCCCAAAATTTCAAACTCAAACAGAAAACAAAAATAAATCAACGTTGCAAAAATAAACGGAAGCAATATTTGCACATATTTTAATTCGTGCACCATATCCGGCAAGGTAGGAAAAACAAAATAAGTAGCCGTTCCGCCTAAAAATAGAACAGTGATGACATACCAAAAAGGATCCAAAGCAAATTCATATTCTTCGGGAAAGACATCTGTTTGAAAACGACTTAAGACAAAAGTTAATACTGTAAAGCAAATAAGCATTGCGCTCAAACCGTATGTCATCAATTCATTCATTATATTGCTCCTCTAAATGGTAAAGTAATTTCTCGAACTTTACTATAACATATCTATTATTAAAGTTTTCTTTGCAACAGCGCAACAAAAAAACCATCAATTCCCCCAATTTGCTTAAAATGCTGCGGTAATATTCGCAAAAATCCTTCTTTCGTGGTGCAATTTTTAAGCTCTGGCATAGAAATCGGTAAGATTTGCCACTGAGGATGCGTGTGCAAAAAGTCAATAATTTGCGATTCGCCTTCAATTTTGGCAAGTGAGCAAGTTGCATAAACCAGAACCCCATGAGGGTTCAGAAATGATGCAATGTGCTCTAAGATTTCTCGTTGCAATTGAGCTTGTTTAATTACATCTTTTGGGGTTTTAAGATGTATAACTTCAGGGTGGCGACGAAAAGTTCCGGTAGCTGAGCAAGGTGCATCTAAAAGAATGATATCATATTTATCGTCAGAACTAAATTGCCGTGCATCAGCACAAACAATTTGCAAATTATCATCAAATTTCAATCGTGCCATATTTTCTTTAAGTTTTTCGAGACGTGCTTTGGATATATCAACGGCTGTAACCACGGCACCGGCATCCAAAAGTTGCGCAGTTTTGCCCCCTGGCGCCGCGCAAATATCTAAGACTTTCTTACCGTTAAGTTCTCGCAAACATTTAACGGCAATCGCTGATGCTGCATCTTGCACCCACCACAATCCCTCAAGGTATCCTTTAATATCTGCTATTTTTGTATGGTAGGGAAGACGCACACTTCCTGTCGGTAAGATAATTTCATCTTCAAAATGTAAATCAGTTGTTGCTTTAAGAGTTAAATCAAGCGGAGGCTCAATGGCGGCAAATTTTTCCATCTCGCTGATTTCCAAAGGAGTATAATCCTGTTTTAAAATATCTGAAAAATCTTTATTAAAATAACCGATTTTCCGATTCTCTAAGAGTGTTTCTTTTTGTCTGGAAATATTGCGTAAGACAGCATTTACAAACTTTGCTCCAAAACTGTCAGATAACTTTTTAGCTACATCAACATATGAATTGATAACCGCATAATCTGGTGTATTTAAAAACAGTAATTCCGTTGTGCCAAGATAAAGAACATAATTAAGGATTTGCTGTTTGTTTGGTATCTTCTTTTTAACAAATAAAGGTAACACCTCTTGTTTGAGATAAGTAAGCTCACGAAAGGCCGTTAAAATCAGCATATTGGCAAAATTTTTATCATTCTCTGATACTTGATTTTTAACCTCACCAAGCGTGATTTTTTCTGCCAAAATATCGGCAAGCGCTTTTACCAAAACAGTTCTGTCGGTCATCAAAAAATCCTTTTAAAAGAACATCCTAGATCATTTCATTAAGTTTTTCTTAAAATATATTGTGTAATGCTAAGCTAAAGTTATAAATATGTCAAAGGATAAAATAATGCGCGCATTAACCATACTTTTAAGCGGCTTTTTATTTGTTCAAGCAACAGAGGCTTTTGCAACAGAAACGCCCACAATTGAGGAAAAGGAAAAAGTTTCTATAAGAACTCCGGAAAATTGTTTAGATAAGGATATCTCGTTAAACAAAGAGCTATCGCTGATAGATTTAATCAAAATCGGCATATGCAACAATCCGGCATTAAGCGCGGATTATATGAGCTTAAAAGAAAGTGAGGAGAATTTAGGGGCTGCAAAATCAGAATATTTTCCACTAATCAACTTAAATGCTGGAGCTCATAAAAAGAGCACCAAAAAGCAAAGTTCAAGTCATAAAGAAAATGATCCGTATAATTTGAATTTAGGTTTATCATGGCTGCTATATGATTTTGGCGGCAGAACCGCGCGAATAGACAGTTTCAAATATTATTTGGCAAATTCTGGCTTTAATTATAATAGTGCATTACAAGATTTGATTCTTTCAATCCATACCGAATATTTCAGATTATTGGGAGCCAAAGAGGACCTCAAAAGTGCCAGAGCTAATGAAGCAATGTATAAAAAGTCTTACGACGAAGCCAGTCGTAAATATGAAGTTGGTTTAGCTGCGCTAAATGATAAATTACAAACCCAAACAAGCTACGAACAATCTAAATTGAGGGTGCTTGAGCTGGAAAATTCTGTGAAACAATATCAAGGCAATTTAGCCACAATTTTAAATGTTTCGCCACAAACTAATTTTAAGCTGAAACTTCCGCCTAAAGACAGGGATTTGACCGCACTTAGCAAAAAAGATACTTTAGAAAAAATGATTGATATTGCCACTCATACGCGTGATGAAATTCGTGCTCAGGAGATGGTATTAAACGCTGCTAATGCCAATTTAAGAGAATTGCGCGCTTCACGTTTCGGATCTTTTTCTCTTGCGGCAGAAAGCGGATATAACAACACATGGCACTCCACACGCGCTTATAACCGCGATAATTCTATCGGATTAAATTATAAAGTTCCGCTTTTTACCGGATTTAATACCACTCATCAAATTGCTGCCGCTAAATATCGTCGCGAGCAAGAACGCCATAAATTAGAGAATATTCGTGCCGAAATCAGAAATGAGGTATGGGGCGCGTATCATGATTACGAAACCGCTATAAAATCATACGAAATCAGCAAACAAGTTCTGAAAAGTGCCGAAGAAAACGAAAAAGTGGCGTTTAAATCTTACGAAGTCGGAAAGACCGATATTATAAATTTATTGACAGCTGAATCCCAATTAGCGGATGCCAGAGATTCAGCCGTTGTTGCATATTATACCGTATTAATCAATAAAGCGACCTTATATCGCGCTATCGGGAGATTCTAATGTTAAATTTAAAATTACCAAAAAAAACAATCATTTTATTAGTTATAGTCACACTTCTTATTGTGGGTTTTATTGTTAGCCGTAGTGCTAAAGACCGTTTAACACCGGCACATTTTGAGATGAGTAGGGTGGTAAAGGGTAATATAGCTTATGAGGTAACAGCCACCGGAACGATTAACCCGATAAACACCGTGACTGTCGGCACACAAGTATCAGGTATTGTAGAAAAGGTATTGGTAGATTATAATGATGATGTTAAAGAGGGGCAGGTTTTAGCGCTTTTAGATTCTTCCACCTTAAAAGAACAAATGGAAAAATCTGAAGCAAATTTTGGATTAGCCGAAGCTAAAGAGCAAAAAGCTAAGCTAAATTATGAACGCATTAAAAAACTTTATCAAGACAAACTCACATCTTCTGCTTCTTTAGAAGATGCCGAAGTATTATACAAAGAAGCGGCGGCAAACGCATTAAGTGCTAAAGCCGATTATAATATTGCCAAGAAAAATTTTGAATATGCAACCATTACTTCGCCTGTTTCCGGCACAGTAATTATCAAAGAGATAGAAGAAGGGCAAACAGTTGCAGCAAGCTTTTCCACACCAACTTTGTTTGAGGTAGCGGAAGACTTATCCAAAATGCAAATAGAAGCGAGCATCTCAGAAGCCGATATCGGTTATATCAAAAAAGGAATGCAGGCAACATTTACCGTTGATGCCTACCCGAATGATAAGTTTTTCGGTAAAATTCAGCAAGTCCGCTTATCGCCGACCGAAGTTTCAAATGTGGTGATGTATACAGTGATAATTGAAATAGATAACTCATCACGTAAGCTTCTTCCTGGTATGACCGCTTCTGTTATTATCAAAGCTGAGGAAGCCAATGATGTTTTAATGATATCGGCTATGGCATTGCAATTTAAGCCTTCAGCCGCAGTAAAAGCCGAAATGGATGTTAAGAGCATTGCGGATATCAAAGATAATCAAGACATCGTTTATCTGTTCGAGAAAGGAAAAATTGTTCCGCGTGTGATTACCAAAGGCATCTCAGATATGACAAATATTGAAATAAAAGAAGGTTTGTCACTAGGTGAAGAAGTTATTATTGAGGCAAACGAGCCCAGAAGGAAAAGATAAATGGCTGAAAAAAAAGTTGTCATAGACGTCAAAAAAGTCTGCAAAACTTACTTTATGGAAGGTGGCACCAGTCAAAACGTCTTGAAGAACATTAATTTTCAAGTTCGTTCCGGAGAGTTCGTGGCAATTATGGGGCCATCCGGTTCTGGTAAATCTACATTGATGAATATTTTAGGTTGTTTGGATAAACCGACTTCCGGTACCTATATTCTAGACGGCAAGGATATTGCGTCCAAAACAGATTTGGAGTTGGCAAAAGTTCGTGGTCAAACTATCGGTTTTGTATTCCAAAACTTTAATCTGATGATGAAACGAACTATCGCTGATAATGTATCACTACCGCTGATTTATCAAAAAATCGGTGAGCAGGAGCGCTATAAACGTGCGGTAGAAATGCTAAAAAGAGTAAACTTGCAAGGTTATGAAGATCGCTTTCCATCACAAATTTCCGGTGGCATGCAACAACGCGTAGCAATCGCACGAGCCCTTATCAATAATCCGGCGATTATTTTTGCTGATGAGCCGACCGGAAATCTTGATAGCAAAACTTCAGATGAAATTATGGAGCTTTTTACTGCCCTGAATAAACAAGGCATCACCATTGTATTGGTAACGCACGAAGATGATGTTGCCGACTATGCGACCCGTATGATAAAAATCAGCGATGGTTGCAAAGTTTATGATGGTTTAAGAAAAGAATATTCAAAAGAAAAGGAAACAAAATGCTGAAAGCCATATTAAAGGAAGCATGGATATCGATTACCGCCTATAAGCTCCGGACATTTTTAACCATGCTCGGCATTATGATTGGTGTTGCCGCGGTGGTGATGATGGTATCTGCCGGACAAGCTGTGCAAGGCTACATCACCAAAAGTTTTGAATCTATCGGAAGTAATTTGATTGTGATTGGTCCTGCGGAAATTGTCAGCGGTGGTGTCAGAGGCGGTAGGGGGTTGCCCAGTGTAACGGTTGCCGATGTAGAGGCGCTAAACGGTCTAAAAGATGTGGAGGCCACCTCGTTTATTATGCCGGCGGCAGTGCAGGCGGTTTATGGCTCCAGCAACTATGGGGTAAGCGTCAGAGGCACCAGCCCCGAATTTGTTAAAATCAATAATTGGGAAATTGAAGACGGTATTATGTTTAATGACAAAGATGTCAAAGCTGCCAAACCATACGCAGTTATCGGGCAAACGGTTGTTGACGAGCTGTTCGGTTTGCAAAATCCGATTGGCAAAACTTTGCGCTTAAAAGGTAAACCGTTTATCGTTATTGGTACGCTAAAAGAAAAAGGCGACGGTCTAATGGGCGATGATCAGGATAATGTTATCTTAATGCCATGGACAACCGTTCGACAGCGCTTGGAAGGCTCCGAACGCCCGCAATACACCCAAATAGCCTTTGTAAAAGTAACGACCGAAGATAAAATGGAATCAGTTTCAAAACGCGTGGAATACATGCTAAGAACGCGTCACCGCTTAAAAGAGGGCGTTAAGAACGATTTTTCCATTCGCTTAATGACTGAAATGGTTGAAAAAGTTCGCTCTGTCGGTTTTATGCTCTCTGCTCTTTTAGCTGTTATTGCTTCCATTTCTTTGGTCGTCGGCAGTATCGGTATTATGAATATGATGCTTGTTTCCGTGACAGAACGCACGCGTGAGATTGGCACGCGTAAAGCCTTAGGCGCACCGAATGACTGGATAATGACACAGTTCTTAGCTGAATCAGTTTTAATCTCATTTATCGGCAGTTTCATCGGCATGATTTTCGGGGTTATTTTTTCTCAAATCGGCGGTATGCTTTTAGGATATGAGGTGCCGATATCTATATGGTCGGTGATTGTTTCCGTTACCGTTGCGGTGGTTGTCGGTATTATTTCCGGTCTTATGCCGGCACTTAAAGCCATGCGCCTAAATCCGATTGATGCCTTAAGATATCAGTAAAAAGTTAGGTAGTATTGATTTTAATATATTATAAATAATACATAATTTAGAGTAATTTAAAACACTTGACAAAATGGCGGAAAAAGATATTCTGAACCCACTAAAACCGAATTATCATGTGAATTACTCAACATATATTAACAAATTAAAACTTAAGAGCTTATGAAAGAAATTATTGTCACCACAGGAATCGTAGAGGAAGTTCGGACATTCTCAAACTTTGTGATTCTCTTCCTCAGAGGGAATGCCACGGATAAATACCAAGGTAAACTCCTCCGGTACACCTTAGGCACTTACAACTGCCAAAAGCTGATTGCCTGGGCACAACTTGAAAAAGGTGCCGAGATAGCCGTTAAGCGGGAGCAGAACGATACCATCCCAAGAAATCGAACCTACTCGTTTGAAGTCTTAAAGGCAAAGGTCATTGATATGGACAACATTTAATGACCGCTTTAACAAAAAACCATTGCTATGAGCAATGGTTTTTTGTAGCTTATATAACTAACGAGAGTTTCTTTTAAAGCTCTTGATATTTCTCAAAACTTGTATATGATAAAAAAAATAAAGAGGAGAATACAATGAAAAAGATATTTTTAATTTTGTGTTTTATATTTGCACAGATAAATTTGGCACAAGCCGAAGAACAGCAAGAGATAGATGAAATCCGACAACAGGTAGAAAAATATACAAAGGAATGTTATAATAAATCTTATCCGGTGGATGACCCGGAAAAAATGGATTATATACTATCTTTTTACAATGAAGGAATGAAAGAATCTGACCAAAAATACCATAAGTGTGTTAAAGATATAATTATAGAAAAAATTAGGCAAGATTCGTCAGAAGAAGATGCAGTAAAAATCATAGAAGCACTAAATAAAATAGAGCGAGGATTTCTAGATTTTTATGGAATAATGTATGCACAAACAGATACAGGTACTGTGGGTAAGGATTTTAACGATGCCGTATTAGGACGTCGTTACGAAGCTATTTTATACGACGTCCTACGATATCAACAAGTTTACGGAAAAGACTCCGAATATAGCAAAATGCTATCCCTTTAGAGCTTTCAGCGCATCGCGCCGCTCATTCGGATAACGATTTTGTTTAATTTTTTCTCGCGTTTCTTTAGGATTTTGTGGTAAGTACTTATCAACCTTACTTCTTTCATCATAAAGTTTGTTGATTAAGGCTTCATCGCTTAGATTTTTTGCGCTGCTTCCCAGAGCATTTTTTATAAGGTCAAAAGCACCTCTTTGACCATGTTGCACAGCAATGGAAAATAAGACATCTTTGACAATAGGGTGTCTTTTTTCTATATCAAAACCTTCAATTTTTGCTACGTTACGTAATAGTGGTTTAAACTTCATATCAAAAATAAATTGATATTGTGATTGGATGAAATCTTGATTTTTCGCCAATTCTTTCCATGCACTAACAAAATTGTCAGCTTTATTTAGTGCTCCGGCATAACCACCGGAACTTTGTAATTTTTGTTCAAATGATTGATATTTCTTATTTTGAGCCAAATAGCTTAAAAAATCTTTCATTGTGCCATGTTTTGTCTCAATTTGAAAAACACCATAACTGTGCCCACCGCCGTTATCATAGCCGATAGCTGCAGGATTTTTCAAGGATTCATATTTAGAGCTTAAAGTTCCTAGCTGATAATCTGAAGTATTTTTATCCGGTGCGACAGCATCGCTCTTTATGCCGGTATATTCGTTATCGGCGGACTTAATGGCATTGACGGTATCGGATTTATCCTCATCATGATGATAGGCTTTACGCACTTCCCTTGCCTCGCGAGCGAGGGCGGCTTGATTTGTTTGCAACAGAGGATTTTGTGTCGCAGCCCTTTCTTTTAATACCTCTTCAATCAAATCATCACCGTGAGCAAAGTCATAGTTGATGCTATCCGCCAAGTCGGCACTTTGTAAAAGTGCCTCGCGGCTTTAGTATTTATCCAATAACTCATTGATTTTCTTTTTGCTGTATTTTAAGAAAATAAGAATATTATATCAAGAAAGGAGCAAGCAGATGAAAAAAATATTTTTAATTTGTGCATTCATATTAAATTCTTATTTTGTATACGCAAATGAGCCTGAAAAATTTAAAAATCCCATATTTTATAAAACGTTATATAGCTTAGCAACCAAGGGAAATACAATAAAAATAACACCTAGCAGTTATTATGTTAAAAATTATAGTGGATATGAAACATCGGCAAAGTGTAAATTATTAGATAATGAAATAAATAAAATAGTGTTGAAGTGCTTACATTCGCCAACTGATTCTGAAATTAAAAAAGAACTTATATATGTACCTTCAGATGGAAAACCTATTTCATGGATATATAAATTTATCATACCATCAAAAGAACAACAAGTTTACAAAGGAGGGAAAAGAATCATCTTATATCCGCGTCTTTCGTGGGAAAAAGAGGAAGATTCTCTATCATATGAAAATTATATCATCTACACCTCAGAGGAAAACTGAAGTATTTAGCTATATAAGTTGCAAAAACACAGCACCAAACCACAATGATGATAAAAAGATAATCTTCGCAAGCTTAGGATGATTACGCATATTGCTGGTGCCGATAAGAAAAACAAGTGTAGAAATTATCAGATTATATTTGCAACTTTGAATATAGAGCTGTTGATTTTGATAATTCCATGCTCCCTGCATAGCCTCACTTCCCCAAATCAAGTCATCAGCAGCCGGCGGATTAAAATATTCTATAACAAAAAATATAATAAACAACAAATCAAAAGCAACATACCATTTAAACGATCACAACAGTTTAACAGTTTCCGATATGTTTTATTTTATCTTTAATCATTATTTTTCCTTAATATCACATTCATGTTTTTTTATACAGTAATATAAAGGAAAGGCAAGGAAATAATCCTCGCCTTTTACATTTTATGACTACCAATCTTTGGGATAGTTAAGACAAAATAAACTAATCCATTTTTTGTAACTCAGTCCATGCATTTTTACACCAATCTTCAGAGTGATTTTTTTTAATACACTCTTGCATATAGTTATATTGCATATACTTTGGCAACAAGAAAAATAGACTAATTACCAAAATGAATCCTAATCCGAATAGAACGAGGACAAATTTTTCAATATTACCTAAGATTTTTTTTACGCATGTTTGGTGTTCGTCTGTCATCTAATAATTCCTCACAACTCATATTAGGATTGCTATAGCCTAAATTACTTTCATAAAGATTATTTTGCAAGTCTTTTATACTATCCTGAGAAATGACATTTTACCTTTTTTTCCTTTTTCCTTTCCTAAAATTTAAAACAAAAAGAGCCGCAACATTAAAGGCTACAGCTCTGATTAAAAATTCACCCTCTCTGTCAACTTCGTTGACATCTCCCCCGTCTAAGGGGGGAGAAAAAAGGACACAAAAAAAGCCCTCAAAAACGAGAGCCTTTGCGGTAATAATCTACCACTATAAATACTTTTATACCAAGGCATGACAGATGTCAATACTTTGAGAGGGTAGTTTAAAAACAAATCTAGCTTTAAGCTCTTCCGCCTTTAAGCCGTTTATAAGCTTTATCATAGCCGATAAGCGGCAATAATGTCCTAATCTCCGGACCGTTCGCCTCGGCAGTTAAAGCCATGCGGATGGGGTGGAATAAATCCTTTCCCTTGCGACCGGTTGCCACTTTAACTTCATTAATCCAAGTATTAAATGTATCAGTTGTAAAATCGCCTTTCGGGAGCATATCTGCCGCTTTAGCAGTATAAGGAGCATCTTCTATAACCGGTGTAATTTCTTTATTGCAAATATTATCCCAAATTTTGACATCTTCTGCTTTTTCTAAATTGCCGCGCACTTCGTTCCAAAAGTTCTCGCTCACCCCAAAATTATCTTTTAAGGCAGCGTAGGGCATATTACGCACCAAATGTGTATTAAACTTTTTGAGTTCCTCTTCGTCAAACTTCGGTTGCGAACGTCCGATTTTGCTAAAGTCCAACGTTTCAGCCAGGTCCTTAAGGCTATAAAACGGTGTAATCGCGTCAGATGTGCCAAGCTTTGCCAAGAAAGAGCAGATTGCCATCGCCTCCACACCGTCAGCGCGCAACTCACGCACACCGAGACTGCCCAAACGTTTGGATAGCTTACCCTCTTTACCGGTTAACAACGGCAAATGCGCAAAAGTCGGCACTGTGCCACCGATTGCCTTAAACATCTGAATTTGTGCCGCAGTATTGGTCACATGGTCTTCACCGCGTACGATATGTGTGATTTCAAAATCAACATCATCAATCACTGACGGCAGATGATAAAGGTAACTTCCGTCCTCGCGGATAATAATCGGGTCAGAGAGCTTGGATGCTTCATATTTACAAGTTCCGCGCACCACATCGTTCCAACTGATTTCTTCTTCAATAAGCTTAAACCGATAGTGTGGTTTACGTCCCTCGGCTTCAAACTTGGCAATATCTTCTGCAGTATAATTCAACGCCTGTCTGTCATAAATCGGAGGTAATCCCTTAGCCAGTAATCTTTTGCGCTTAAATTCCAATTCTTCCGGTGTATCATAACAAGCATAGATACGCCCTTGTTTTTTAAGCTCTGCTACCACGGCATCATAGCGTTCAAACCGTGCAGACTGGCGTGCTTCTTCATCCCATTTAATCCCGAGCCAGTTAAGCGCATCACGGATTCCGTCTTCATATTCTTTTTTAGAGCGCACTTTATCCGTGTCATCAATACGGAGCAACAATTTCCCCCCCATCTTTAAAGTCCACAGATAGTTAAACAATGCCGTCCTTGTGTTTCCGATATGCATCCAACCGGTCGGGCTGGGCGCAAATCTCACTTTTATATTTGCCATTTTACAATACCTCAAAATAAATCATTTAGGCACATCATACCCACATTTTTTATAATTTCAATCCATAAAAAGCTGAATTTAAAACAATCTTTATGCTTTTTGCTCAAAACTGCCGTTATCTTTTTGCTGCCAATAGTGAAGTTCGCCCTCAAGCGACTTGATTTCCTTCCAATAAGCACGGGCTTCATTAAGGGCTGTTTCATTATTGCCATCAAAGATATTAAGCACCCGTTCATAATCTGAAAGCTTAGCGACATCAATTTGGGCACCGTCTGCCAAAATCAAAATTTTTGCCCCGTTTTCATTTTCTTCAGATGTGGAAATAAATATGGGTTGTTCATCAGTAAAGCCGTCCTTTTTACTTCCATGCGGTAAAAAAGATTCTTCATTATATGTCCATAACAAAGAATTGATAAATTCCACACGCTCATCGGTGCTAAGCAAAATCTTAATTCGCTTACCTGTATTATATGCCTTTTCACAAAGCAAGGGCAAAACTTGCTCTAATGGTGCTTTTTGCAAATGATAAAAATCTACTCTAGTCATTTTCAAGCCCTACCTCAATATCAACATAAAAGACATCATTTAGCCCTTGTATCAAAAGTGAAATCGGGCGCATATCATCAGACAGGGCATTTCCGATACTGTCTAGTAAATTATCAGGGCTGTAAATATCTTCTCTGTCCGCTTCTAAAATAACATCTCCTTCTTTAATCCCTTTGCCGTATAAAGGTGAAATACGTTCTAATTTTACAATTTTTAAACCGCGCGGGTCAGCTTCTTTAACCGCAATATTAAGCTCAGAGATATAAAATACATCTTTGTCTTCATCTTGATGAAGCGATTTGGCATTTTCAATCAATGCTTTATTAGTTACCTCTTTAAGTGCTTTTTGCGGCATTTCCTGCACGCGGATGACATTTCTTGTTTCCATGCCGCCGCTTAAAACTTTTACCCTTAACGCTTGTCCTATATCTAGTTGTTCAACAAATTGAATAAAAGTATTCAAGTCATCTGCTTTACGGTCATTATACGCGGTAATAATATCACCCACACGCAAACCTTCACGATAAGCATTGGAATCTTCCTCAATATCTGTAACAACAAAACCGCTTTCACCGGTATATTGATCAACACCATTGGCAAAATTCATTCCAACCCAACCACGACGCACCTTGCCGTTGGTTAAGAGTTGATTAGACACCCACGTAGCAATGTTTGATGGCAAAGCAAACCCGACGCCGTTAGCGCCTTGCATAGTAAAAATTGCCGAATTAACGCCGATAACCTCACCATTTAAATCAAACATCGGACCACCGGAATTTCCTTGGTTAATAGCGGCATCTGTTTGAATGTATTGCTGTTCACCTAAACCAATACTTCTGGATTTAGCAGAGATAATCCCCTGTGATACACTGATACCCAAACCATAAGGATTGCCAAATGTAAGAACAATATCCCCGATTCGCGCCTTGTCAGCATCCCCAAATTTTGCCGGAACAAAATCTTTTGTATGTCCGGTTTTTCCATCTATTTTAAGAATAGCCAAATCACTGGCGTTATCAATTGCTTTGACTTTGGCATCATAAACAGTTCCGTCATTAGTGGTAACAGAAATGCGTTTAGCTCCATTAATTACATGAAAATTAGTTAGAATATGCCCATCATTACGGATGAAAAAACCCGAGCCGAGTGATTCTTTGCCATTAAGGCTGGGGTTAAGCATTAAGTTGTCCACATCAGCATTGTCTTGTGATACAACTGCTTTTTCGGTAGAAATATTAACGACCGACGGCATCAATTCCTCAACCAAATCAGCATAAGATTCATTAGCTTGAGCCGATGTTATCATTATTAAAAAGTAAAGAATAAGCGTTAATATCCGCATTGAATACCCTATCTTAATGATTTATCAAAGTAATGGAAGAATTCTCCCTCCGGCGCCAAAATCACCGAAGTTTCACCATCAAAAGAATTCCGATAAGCCTCTAAAGAGCGATAAAATGCATAAAAATCCGGATCAACACTTGTGGCTTTATTCCAAATCTCAGTTGCAATTTTATCCCCTTCACCTTTAGTCTCTTGCGCTTCTTTTTCGGCAGTGGCAATTGTTATAGTGGCCGTTTTATCTGCGGTGGCACGAATCTCTTGCGCCCTCTTTTCGCCGTCGGCACGATACCCTTTAGCTTCTCTGATACGCTCAGTCTTCATCCGGTCATTGATGGCTTGAGAAAGCTGTATCGGCAAATCCGCACGCCGGATTCTCACATCAGCCACCTCAACACCGATTTGTGCCGCATCTGCTTTAACCGCTTGACTGATACGTTTCATAATCTCTGTGCGTTTATCGGATAACAATTCTTTTAAGGTAAATGTAGCAAGCACGTTACGCGCTGAGGAGTTAACGATTTCCTGCAATCTGTTTTGTGCTTGGTATTCATTTCTAACTGTTTTAAAGAAAATCAAAGGTTCGGTAATCCGATATCTCGAAAAAGTATCAACGTCCAAACGTTTTTTATCTTTAAGCACCACTTCTTGTGCCGGTGGTTCAAGATTCAAAAGGCGCTTATCATAAAACACTACATTCTGAATAAATGGAACTTTAACATTAAGTCCCGGTTCCTGAACCAGACGCACAGGATCACCGAATTGTAATACGATAGCTTGCTCCGGCTGTTGCACAATATACAATGATTGAGATACTAAAATAAGAGCAAACACCGCACCGATTAAAATAAAATGTAAATTCTTCTTCATCATCGCATCTCCTCTATTTCAAAGGCAATATCGGCATCATATTGGAACTCTTTTGCCCCGGTTCCATAATGACTTTTTTACTCTTTTTCAACACATCTTCCATTGTCTCTAAATAGAGCCTTTTAGATGTAACGGTCTTACCTGTTTTATATGCTTCATAGACCGAAGTAAAACGCTTGGCTTCACCTTCTGCCTTATTGACAACTGCTTGTTTGTAGGCTTCAGCCTCTTGCTTGCGCTTAATTGCTTCACCTTCCGCTTTAGGCAAAACTTCATTGGCATAAGCTTCAGCTTCGTTCTTAAATCTTTCGGCATCGGTTTTGGCGCGTTGCACTTCATTAAAAGCATCAACCACTTGCTTTGGCGGATCAGCCTTTTGCAACTTTACACGCACGATGTTAACGCCGGTTTCAAAATCATCCAAAAGACCTTGCAATTCTTTTTTTGTATCGCTTTCAATTTTATTTCTGTCACCGGTAATAACATCTTCCATCTTAGATTGTCCGATAATTTCACGCAAGACAGATTGCGCCGCCACTTTAACGGTAGATTCCGGAGTCCTTGTCTTAAATAGGAAATCTTTTGCATCTTTAATATTCCAAACCACCGTTAAGTTGATGTCCACGATGTTTTCATCACCGGTCAACATGTGGCTTTCGGTAAATTCATTTAAAGAGTTTCTTGAGCCGTATTCATTGTCACTTACACCCAAATTGATACTGCGCTCTTTACTGATATCGACCACATATACTTCTTCAAACGGGTAGGGAAGATGATAATGCAAACCGGCATCCGTTGTTTCTGTATATTTGCCCAACCTTAAAACGACACCTTGCTCACTTGGTTGCACCTGGTAAAATCCCGAAGCTAACCATAAAAAAAGGAAAATCGCCAAAATGATTTTGTAATACCCGTTAAAATTATCCTTAGAATTTTGCATTTTGGCAATTTTAGCGGTAAAATCAACCACTTTTGTTCTTGTCCCTTCGTCTGCCGTATCCCAAGGATTAATGTTATTAAAGTGTAAATTCTCAAGCATCAATAAGCCCTCATCAATGTCTTTTGATAAAATTAAAACAAAAAAATGAGCAACTGCACATTTATACTGGAAAAAATAATACAAGGTGTATATAAAAACAATACCGAAAAAATAATATCCACATTAGAGGACAACCAATGTCAGCAGAAGAAATCGCAAAAAAAATAATTTTAAGACACTTTCAATCTGAGAAAATTGATTCAGTCAAAGTTCTTGGTGAGCGGCTGGTTATTAAGCTTAAAGCGCCGGAGGATAATACAAAAGCTGATGCAATTAAAGCAGAGCTGAGCGCAATTAATGCTGCACAGAAAATAAACATCGTATTTGTTGAAGATAAAAAAGATAAGCCGACTGAGCCGGAACATTGGATAATCAAAGGGGTAAAACATATTATTGCCGTAGCATCAGGGAAGGGAGGCGTTGGCAAATCCACAACAGCAGTAAATTTGGCACTGGCTTTGGCTAATCAAAATCTTAAAGTTGCGTTATTTGATGCAGATATCTATGGACCATCAATTCCGTTGATGCTTGGATACGAGAATATACCGCCATCATCGGTTGATGGAGAAATTTTTGAACCGTTTGCCGAGTGTGGTATCAAATCAATGTCTATCGGGAGTCTGATTTCAGAAGATACTCCATTAATTTGGCGTGGTCCCAAGGCGTGTGGAGCAATTCAGCAATTGCTAACTCAAACTGATTGGGGCGACATTGACGTAATGGTCATAGATATGCCCCCCGGAACCGGAGACATTCAAATAACTTTATCGCAAAAAATAAAATTTTCAGGGGCCGTTATTGTTTCCACCCCTCAAGACGTAGCACTAATTGACGCTGTTAAAGGTATCAATCTGTTTAAAACCATCGGTGTTCCTGTTTTAGGTATTATCGAAAATATGAGCTACTACATTTGCGAGAAGTGTGGGCATCGCGCCGATATTTTCGGACATGCCGGTGCTAAAAAAACTGCTGAGAAATATCGTGTGGATTTTTTAGGTGAAATTCCGTTGCATTATGATATACGTTCCAACGCCGATGCCGGTACCCCGATCGTGCAAAGTGCACCGGAAAGTCCGTATACTAAAGCATATGAACAAATAGCCGCAAAGATAACTGAAAAATTAAAATAGTCTAATTATTTGTTTTCGTTATAAAATTCTTTGCGCTTTTTGCGTCCCATACCCCATAAATTACCAATTCCATTAGTGGGTTGTGCTTCAAAGCGCGATTTAAAATTAAAATCTCGGCTAAGAAATAGTGAAGTTGTTTTTGTGTAGTTATTCATCGGGCAAAATCCGAAAAAATCAATCTGGATAAGATTGTGTCGTCGCAAAGTCCCGATTGCTGACTTATATTCAATACTTGTATTAACCCTGTCACTGTCATCTAAGATAATGATCCCACCGGCATTAAGTGATTGAACGGCCGTTTTAGCACACTCGGCACGACATTTACCATCAATAATGATAACGTCATATTTGCTTTTGTCTTCCAAAATAGCGCTATAATAAGCTTCGCCTTCATTGCGTTGTTTAAGCGTCAGGTTGGGTTCGTCAAAATTATTTAGCCACTTCTGATACCACTCGGCATTATCTTCCACGCTTATAACAGATAAAGCACGTTTTGCCCAAAACAATGAGGAATATCCCACACCGAATTCAAAGACTTTTTTATCACTATAATCAAATTGAGAGAGGTATTCTATAGCCGGATATGTATACCAAGGAATAGGATTGCTATCTTTATCCAAGCAAACATTTTCATCAATAGTTCGCTCAATGGCAAAATCCTTTTGCCATATCTCAATAAATTTTAGAAACTTTGAACTATACATTAAAACTGAAAATTAATTCTTTTTACCGTTACGTACATAGGCAATGGCGGCGTGCTCTTCGCAATAGGTTTGTCCGGTCTTAATCCTTTTGCCGCAAAAGCAAAAATCATCATCTCTCGGATCACCTAAAGGCCAACGGCAAGTATGATTATCAAGTTTGACCAAAGGAATATTTGTCTCTTCAACAAAAGTCTCTGCCTTTTCAACAACCGGAGCCGGCTCTTTTACTTCTTTTGCTGTTTTTTTAGTTGATTTGGCAGTGGCAGCAGATTTTGCTTCTGGAGCTGATTTCTTTTCAGTTTTAGCAGGAGCTTTTTTAATTGGAGAAGGGCGCGCAGTCAAACACAAGCGATGCACTTTGCCGATGATTGAATTTTTAGTAACACCGAGTGCTTTAGCAATTTGACCTGTGGTCATGCCTTTGTCCCACATTTTTCTTAATTCTTCAACTACCTCATCTGTCCAAACCATCGTAATGCTCCTCAAATGCAAAGATATTAAATTCTACGCCCAACATAAACTATTCAATTTTAAAATGCAAGCATAACGTTTTATTAAATTTTGCGGATTAAAATAGTTTCGCTTAGGAGAGAAATAATGTTAAAATCATTTTTGTTAAGTTTATGTGGAATTTTACTTGCATTCAGAGCCTATGCTTTGCCAAACGATTATGCTAAATACTTTAAAGTAGATATGGATATGGAAATTCCCGATATATACGAATATGCCAAAAAGCTAAAGAAAAAGCATCCGGCATACGATAAGGGATATATTTCACGTTTTCGAATGGGGAATACATTTAATAAAAGTTTTAGCAAAATTATCAAATATTATGGTTTAAGTGAGTCGCGGATAAAAGCGCGTTATGAAGATGATTTGCTTGAATTGATTGGTATGTTGCCCAAAGAAATGTATCAATACATCGGGCCGATGTTACACGAAGTCCCAGGGATGTCCGAAAAAATCTTAAATCTGCCGGGGATTAAAGAGACTAAAAATCAATTTCCTCAAGATGTTGCCGAAAAATTTAAAGGTATGGAAGGGTTAGAAAATTTATCACCGGCTCTATACTTTGTATTGATGCCAAGTATATGGGGAGAAACGCCGACAAATGCGCCGGATATGCCGGAAGAAAGACCGGCAAAAAAGCCCAGACCTAGAGCTGAACTTCCGGATTTCTTAAAAGAAAAAATCGGACTTCCCGTTAAAACCGCAGAAAAAGCACCAGCATCTGCGGCACGCGTCGCTACAGTTGAACAAAAGTTGGGCTTAAGAACCTTAAACCCGTCTTTAACCTCCCCGCTAACCTCCGCCGATGTTAAGGACTATATTGATACCATTGATTTAATTATGGATTGGGCAATGCAAGACAACATGCGCAATTATTCTAAACTGATACATGGTGGGGCACTATTGGATGCGTGGGAAGCAGAGCACAATACGGCATTATCTCAAAATATGTTAAAAGACGTTGTAAATCCTTGTCAAAGATTGGTTTTAAAGACACGCTTTTCGGGGGTATATGGTGAATTTGCGATGCTGACGGCGCAAAAAGGGTTCACACCGGAAGGTTGGGCATATACCTGTGATAAAACAATTAAAGCATTCCGTGTGCTGGAGGCAACACCGAGTAGTGCCTATGCCGTGCGTTTCCATCGCAATGGATATTATAATGAGCATATCAAAAAATTGCCGCAGCGGTGGCAACAGGAAATGTATGCTCTAGAAGAAGCAATCAGCAGAATGCATCGGGTATTCAAGGATGATATTGAGACGGTTCGTCCATATCAAAAGGAATTGCGCCAAAAATATATCAAATATGACAATGTTATTTTAAATGCACCGATAATTTATTAAAATTTAACAAAAAAACAGTTGCATTTCCAATATGTTTTGTGTATAAAAGCTCACAAAGCGTAAAAATCTAACATAAAGGATGACAAAATGGCTCGTGTAACAGTTGAAGACTGTGTTGAAAAAATACCAAATCGCTATGAACTTCTTTTAGTAGCAGCGCAAAGAGCAAAAGATATCTCTGCAGGTGCACCGATAAGAGTAGAAAGAGATAATGATAAGAATTCGGTTATTGCTTTAAGAGAAATCGCCGAAGGTAAGGCCGATATTGAAGATTTGCAAAAATCTTTGGTTATTGGTTTACAAAAATATGTTGAGGTTGAAGAGCCTGAAGAAGAAGAATTAGAAATCTTAGCTGCCGAAAAAGAATTGGCCGGATTGGATAATCAATTTGACGGTGATATGATTCTTGATGCAACTTTAGCAGAAAATATGCAGATAGAGGACAGCAACGGGGAAACAATTGATGTTGAAACCGATGATTTGTCTTTAGATGATGAAACAGATTTGGATGATGATCTGTTAGATCTTAAAGATGATATTTCTGATGATTTAGGTGATATCGAAGACTAATTTTTCTTAAAATTAAAGATTCGTAAAGCAAGATATGGTAAACATATCTTGCTTTTTTCTATTTTTGAAGTATACTTAAAGAGTCGTGATTAAAAAAAGAGGTCGCATGTTAAGACAATATGAATTGGTGGATATAGTCAAATCTTATGACCCGAATGCAGATGAAGATGCATTAAACCGGGCATATGTTTTTGCTATGAAAAAACACGGCGCGCAAAAACGCACTTCAGGCGATCCTTATTATTCGCATCCGATAGAAGTGGCCGGCATTTTAACAAAGTTTCGTTTGGATTGCAATTCTATCATTGCCGGTCTTTTACACGATACGGTAGAAGATACCGATACCACTTTAGAAGAAATCAGAGAATTATTTGGTCCTCAGGTTGCCTCAATCGTCGATGGCGTTACAAAGTTAACCATTATTGAGCAAAAATCGGGAAGCAGTAAGCAGGCAGAGAACTTCCGCAAACTATTACTGGCAATGTCAGACGATATTCGAGTGCTTTTAATCAAACTGGCTGACCGCCTGCATAATATTCGCACACTTCATTTTTGTGCAGAAGAGAAAAGAAAGCGTATAGCTAAGGAAACATTGGATATTTATGCACCGCTGGCCGAACGCATCGGTATGCAAGAGATAAAAACCGAATTAGAAGAGATTGCATTTGCCGAACTTCATAAAGAAGCACATGATTCTATTGTTGCTCGATTAAACTTTTTGCGTGAGCAAGGCGGTAATTTGGTGCCAAAGATTATTGAGCAACTTGAAAAAGACATGGAAGAAAACGGCGTCAAAGCCATTGTTACCGGACGTGAAAAATCCCCATATTCCATTTGGCGCAAGATGCAGTTAAAGAATGCCTCATTTGAACAACTTTCAGACATTATGGCATTTCGAATTTGTGTGGATGATATTGCCGCTTGTTATCAGGCATTAGGTATTATCCATAGCAAATATCACATGGTTCCTCGTCGGTTCAAGGATTATATTTCAACACCAAAACCTAATGGATATCAGTCAATTCACACCGGTGTCATTGGTCCTGAAAATACTCGCATTGAAATACAGATTCGCACCCATGAAATGCACGAGATAAATGAAAAAGGCGTAGCGGCGCACTGGGCATATAAACAAGGCACTAAAGTGGCCGGTCGCAGTTTTCGGTGGATTCGCGAGTTGTTGGAGATTTTGGAACAAGCGCAAAATCCGGATGAGTTTTTAGAAAATACCAAACTTGAAATGTATAATGATCAGGTGTTCTGCTTTACCCCGAAAGGTGATTTAATCGGCTTGCCGTTTGGCTCAACACCGGTTGATTTTGCATACGCCGTTCACTCAAGTGTAGGTGATAAATGTGTCGGCGCCAAAATTAATGGGGAAATAAAACCATTAAGAAGCGTTTTACAAAATGGTGACCAAGTAGAAGTTTTGACCTCAAAAGCCCAACACCCTTCGGTGGAATGGGAGCGTTTTGTCGTCACCGGAAAAGCTAAAGCAGCGATTCGCCGTTATGTTCGCGCCTGCAAGCGCGAGCAATTTTTGTCTTTAGGTAAAGATATTTTGGAAAAATTATTCAAGCAGGAAAAGCAAGAATTTGATGAAAAAGCCATATATAATGTTCTTTCCCGCTTTGAAACCGAAAATTTAGATGATTTATATGCCAAGGTGGGTGAAGGCATCGTTACCGGTTGGGATGTGTTACGCGCTGTTTATCCGGCATATAAGCAATCCAAAATTACCCAAGTTGTTAATTCCATAAAGTTATCTAAACCACGTAAGAAAAAAACAAATTCGTTAAAAATAGATGGGTTGATAACCGGAATGGCCGTGCATTTTGCCGGTTGTTGTCATCCGGTTCCGGGAGACCGAATTGTTGGTATTGTAACCACGGGAAAAGGTGTTGCAGTCCACGCATTGTCATGTAAAGCTTTGGAAAAATATGCCGATGAACCGGAAAGGTGGTTGGATATTTCTTGGGGTGGGGATGCAGAAACCGACACGCATACAGCCCGTATCAAAGTAATGATAAGTAACGAGCCGGGAGCATTAGGTGAGCTATCTAACCTGATCGCCAGACAAAATGCCAATATTGCTAACTTGAATATCGTTTATCGAACGATTAGCTATTTTGAGATACTGGTAGATGTAGATGTTAAAAATGTAGACCACTTAAATGACATTATTGCTGCATTAAAAGCATCAAAAGTCGTGAGCTTTGTTTCAAGAGTATAGGAGATAAGTCCTGATTAAGTTTTTGGGACGAATTTATCATAAATTTATACATAAACTAATTTCCTTGTCACCGAATAAAACCAAAGTGGCAAAAGGTTTTGCTTATGGATGCGCCGTATCATTTACCCCTTTTGTCGGATTACATACCCTGATAGCCTTAGGATTAGCTTCCTTATATAAACAAAATAAAACAGCAGCTCTGCTTGGCACACTACTTGGGAATCCATGGACATTTCCATTTATCTGGTATATGGATTGGAAAACAGGGATATCATTATTTAGTAATTCGGTTGTGCCACCGGAGGATTTTAGTCAAATATTCAAAGAGGTATGGCATTCGTTGATAAAACTTGACTTTAATGCTTTTTTCTTAGATATTTGGCCTATATACAAGGTGATGCTTATCGGTTGTATCCCCTATTGTATAGCAATTAGTTTAATATTGTCGCCCATACTGGAAAAAATGTTGATAAAGGTCACCAAAAGGAGCAAAAAATGATATTGGGTTTAGGATGTGACATTGCACTGGTTTCGCGTTTTGCGAAAGATAAAAATTTTATGTTACATTTTATCAAAAAATATTTCACAACAGCTGAAACAGAAGAACTGCAGGATAAAATAGAAAATCCGGAAAAAGGGTTGGTTTTAGAACTCGCTACACGTTTTGCCGCCAAAGAAGCTGTGGCAAAAGCACTGGGCACGGGATTTCAGTTTGGTATAACCCTAAAAGATATAGAAGTAACGCATAACGACTTAGGATGCCCTGAAGTAAAGCTATATAACAAAGCCTTAGCAAGAGCTTATCAGGTAACCCATAATCAAGATTTTATCATGCATATCACACTATCTAACGAAAAAGAATATGCCAATGCTGTTGCTGTTTTAGAAAGTAAGTAAAACAAAAAAATCGGGCATTTGCCCGATTCTAAAACCTCACACAGGTCAAATTAACCCTGACGAGCCTTATACTTAGGCTCTTTTTTGTTAATTACATACAAACGACCTTTACGGCGAACAAGTTTGCAACCTCTAACGCGTGCTTTCTTAGATTTTAAAGAGCTATATATTTTCATTTTTCATTCCTTATCCAAAAGTTTACGCGAAACATACGATAATTGTTTTAATTTGTCAAACAATTTTTTAACTTGCAATAGATTTATTTGCCGCTATAATCCCTAAAGCAAATGAACAAAGGAAGAAAAAATGAAATATGTGATTGCTTCATTGATTGTATTGATGGCAAGTTTTTCATCTGCCAAGGCAGATTATTTGGAAGATGTCAAAAATTTAGGCTATATTTCAGGTGAAGGGGTTGCTTGCAATGCCAAACGTTATCCTTCATATGAAACGGTTGCTCGGGCATACTTAATAAGCGCGGCAAGGTCTGATGAAGAACAAGCTCAAGGTATGTATGTATATAATGAGGCAAAAGCAAGGGCTTATATGCGTATCAGTCGTTCAGGGTATTTTAATTGCGATGAAATAAATGAGCGCTTTAATAAACAAGAAATATTTAAAACCAAACTTTATAAAAGTGGAAAGTTGAAGATGCCGGACGGCAAGGTGATTATGCCACGCGTTGCTTATGATGCAAGCAAAGTATATGATAAGTCATACAATGAACGCGCACATTTGGAAGAACATTTCGATAACATCTTAGCTAAAAAACGTAAACAAGCGCAAAAAGAAGGAATATATAAAAAAATTCAACAAGCCGAAGCACGTGCTAACCGCTAATTTTAATGTAAAGGAAAGACCATGCCATCATATCAATATATCTATGTTATGCAAAATTTAAGCAAAGTTTTCCCTGGCGGAAAAGAGTTATTTAAGGGAATTAGTTTATCCTTCTTTCCGGGAGCAAAAATTGGTGTATTAGGAGTTAATGGTGCAGGTAAATCAACTTTGTTAAAAATTATGGCTGGTGTGGATAAAGAATTTAATGGTGAGGCTTGGCCTGCAGAAGGTGTCAAAATTGGTTATTTGGAACAAGAGCCTAAATTAGATCCGACGAAAACCGTAATGGAAAATGTTATGGATGGGCTGGGTGATACCGTAAAATTGTTGAAACGTTTTGAAGAAGTTTCGTTAAAATTTGCCGAGCCGATGACCGATGATGAGATGAATAAGCTCATTGAAGAGCAAGCCGCACTACAAGAGCAAATTGATGCCGTTAATGGTTGGGATATTGAGCGCACAGTAGAGATAGCGATGGATGCGCTTCGTTGTCCGCCGGCAGATGCGGATGTTACAAAGCTATCAGGTGGCGAAAAACGTCGCGTAGCATTATGCCGGTTACTGCTATCCAAACCGGATATGTTGCTTTTAGATGAGCCGACTAACCATTTAGATGCCGAGTCGGTTGCATGGCTTGAACATCACCTAAAGGATTATAAAGGCACGGTTGTCATGGTAACGCATGACCGCTATTTCTTAGATAACGTAACCGGATGGATTTTGGAATTAGACCGCGGACAGGGCATACCGTATGAAGGCAATTATACTTCATGGCTTGAGCAAAAACAAAAGCGCATAGAACAAGAAGCGCGTGAAGAAAACGCTCGTCAAAAAACATTGGCAAATGAATTGGAGTGGATTAGAAAAAATCCTAAAGCCCGTCAGGCAAAATCTAAAGCACGTATTAATGCGTATGAGGAGTTATTATCTCAATCAGCTAAAGAACAAATCACCCAAGCATATATCAATATTCCAATGACGGACAGACTTGGAGATATGGTCATAGAGGCCAAAAATATATCCAAAGCTTATGGTGAAAAAGTCTTGATAGACAATTTATCTTTTAAGATTCCTAAGGGTGCTATTGTAGGCATTATCGGACCAAACGGCGCAGGTAAGACCACCCTGTTTCGGATGATAACCGGACAAGAAAAACCGGATAGTGGCGAGATTGTTATTGGAGATACGGTAGATTTAGGCTATGTTGACCAATCACGCGATGAATTAAGCGTCGATAAAACGATATGGGAAGAAATCTCTGACGGTTTAGATATTATAGAATTAGGTAAAAAACAAATGCCATCGCGCGCTTATGTTGGACAATTCAATTTCAAAGGCACGGATCAACAAAAGAAAATTGGCCAACTATCCGGCGGTGAACGCAACCGCGTTCATTTGGCAAAGATGTTGAAAAAGGGCGCTAACGTCATTTTGCTTGATGAACCGACTAATGATTTGGACGTGGATACATTACGCTCTTTGGAAGAGGGTATTATGAACTACCCGGGATGTGTTTTGGTAACATCGCACGATCGCTGGTTTTTAGACCGATTAGCAACGCATATTTTAGCCTACGAAGATGATGGCCATGTTGAATGGTTTGAAGGTAACTTTGAAGACTATGAAAAAGACAAGATTCGCCGCTTAGGTGAAGAAGCATGCAATCCGCACCGTATTCGTTATAAAAAGCTGGAACGCTGATTAAATAGAAAAGCTATTAAGCATTTCTCCGATATCTGGACTGATTTTGAAAAACCAGCCGTCATATAGAGTATGGTTTTCTTTATAAAGACGCATATCTTCAGCATCTACGGTTGCTTCATGTTTCATTTGGATATTAAGCCAATATTCATTGCCGTCGGTAAATACATCCAGCAAATAAATAAGACCGCCGAGTGTGGTAATTTCATAACTCTGAGATTTTTGATATTTTTTCCGATCAAAATGAATAGCATGCTGCACATCAATAGCACTCAAATACCAAAGATTCGCGGTTAGACTTTGTATTTTCGGCACTGCAAGCTTGGTGTTTATATCTTTTAAGTCTTCCGCGGCAAATCGTCTGTAAACTTGGAAATTCTTATTTTTAATCAGTTTAATCTGTTTATCTTTAATACTTAGCAACGGTGATTGTATCCAATCCATCGGATTAAAAGACAAACTGAAATCTCCGGTAATTTGGTATAGAAGCAAGTTGTTGTTTAATATAGCATAATGGAATTTGCTTCCCTCTTTTTTGGGCTGGATGAAAGCTTCATCAACAGTATTACCGTTATTATCAATAGTTTTAAGCATAAAAGCATTTTTCCTAAATTCCACGAAATCCTGTTCATCAAGCGTATCAGCACGATAAACAGCAGATTGTCTGAGAAGTTTGGAAAGGGCTGAAATATTTCTAAAAGCCGCAAAATAATCATCAGCTTCCTTAACATACCACAAGTTATTGCGTTTCTCTAAAGTAACGCTTTTATTATCCGGAGATGACATTGTAATTATTTTAATATTTGCATTATCCCTTGTGGTGGCAAAAAAGTAATTGCCTCGAGACATAACCATAGCAAATTGAGCATTTCTGTAAATTCCTATGGTCAACAAAATAAGAATAACAAATAAAATTAAACTGGCATATTTAATCTGGTTAAGCATTGCTCATCAACTCCTTTATTTGCTTGTTCTTGTGTCGTTTGCCAAGATATAAAATTATCGCCAAAAGCAATAATAAGATTGCAGGAACTGCAAAGATAATCACACCGGTAAGCACCATAACAATCAATCGATAATCATGAGAAATAAGAAAATTTATTCTTCTTAAACTGTTTTCGGTTTCCTCCAAATTTTGTGAAAGTTCGCCGATATCTCCGATATTACGGACAGATGTAAAAGATTGCTGGCTCAAAAGTGTTTGGATATCGTTCTTCTTTTGAGCATATTCATCAAGCTTGAGCTTCAATTCTTGAATTTGATTTTCATAACGGCGATTAACCTGATTAAACAAGGTATGGCCGATGCTGGCAGTATTGGTGGCATAGTGCCTGTAATTAAGTGTTTGTTCTACCGATTCGTCAGTAGCAAAGTTGACAAGTTGCAAACCAAACAATAAATTATCGGCCGTAGGTATAATTTCATAAAATCCGTCACCGGCGGTTTCTTCAGAAACATAAAGATAGTCCTTAAAAATATCCGTATCATAAATGAAGAAAACTTTTCCGTTTTTCTTTGAAGAGGTCAAGAGTTGATCGGATTCGTCGGCCAAATAAATATAGTTGGAAAGGAACATCCCAGAAGAATACATCGCAATATTTTTATCTCCGAATTTAAGTAACGGAGTGACGGTATAATCCTCACTTTGGAAAACATCAATTTGCCCCGCACCGTTAACCAAGACAGATCGAATATCATGCCATTTTTGCGCATCGTCAGGATAGCTCGGCCCTATTTCCAAAGGATTATTACCAATATCAAGCGCAACATTTTTTCCGCCCTTGGGCTTAAATCCGAAATTAAGTAAAAAGCCATCCAAATTGTGTGCATTGGCACGCACCGGCTCATCAAAAATAAATAAATTACCACCGTTAAGAACGTATTGTTCCAATGCCAAAAAAGACTCAGTAGAATAATCCGTCGGACTAAATACAATTACAGCGTTATACGACGGAACAATAAACATCGGGGCACTGTCAACCACGGTCAGATTGTAAAATTCCTTGAGCATTGCCAGAAAAGCGGTAAGCTGCAAACGGAGTTTTTGCGGTGCAACCAATAAAACCTCTTTCTTTTCAATACCAAAGCGCTTTAATACGCGCATAATGTCGGCTTCAAGAAAATTTTGTCTGAGAGCAGAAAAGGCGTTAATCGTTGCACTATGTCCTTCGTTATCAGAAAAATCAGCGACCATAAATACTTTATTACCTTGCGCATCTTCTTTATAAGGAATATTTTGCTTTAATAATGCGCTTTCACGAGCGCTAAAAGGTTCCACACGAATAACTTGGGAGCGCACTGCCCCGCGAGAAGTTCGTTCAACCATTTTTAAGAACCGTTCAACAAATTCCGCATACACGGCATAATTTGTTCCGGCATCCTCACGACTGGCTTGCGATTCATATAAGACAATATTAATACGCTTATCCGTTTCACGTAAAAATTTTGCGCTCTGCTCGGTTAAAGTAAATTTATGATTATCGGTTACATCAAAAACATTGTTGAATAAGAGATTAACCCCAAGTGTTCCTAAGATAAAAATAAGAAACTGTAATCCGCAAAATCTCCAAAACAATTTTTTATCAGAAGATTTGACGGCTTTTTTGTGTCCCATGGAAACCACGTTAAGCCATAAGCATACGCCGATTCCCAAGACGAAATAAACCACATTGCTGATATAGATAACACCGGATAGAAAAGCCCCATAGTTCGTATCAAAATTAAGGCAATTTAAGCTCAAAATCTGGTTATTTATATTAAGTGTGCCAAAACGGAACTGGGTAATAAATAAAAGCACAAAAATAGTGGATATGTAGCTTAGGATATTATTTCTGTTAAACCAAGAAATCAAACATCCGATAGCCGTAAACAATCCGCCACATAAAAGAAGACCGATATAGCCACAAGATGTCGCACCTACATCTGCAATGCTTAAGACATTAGTCAGATATAAAAACGGCAATGAGGTGATAACTAACAGTAAAAAGAAGGCGTATGCCGCAAAGAATTTAGCTAATACCAAGGTCGTGTAGCTGATAGGCTGAGTAAGTAATAATTCTATTGTCCCGCTTTTTATTTCATCAGCCCAAGAACGCATGGTAACAGCCGGAAGAATTAAGAGCAAGATGATGGACTGCGATGAGAGATAAGCATTAATAATTTCTGATTCTCGTAAAAAGTAATCACCGAAATAAATCGTGAAGAAAAAAGATAAAACATAGTATCCGCCAATAATGACATAAGCATTAAAATTGCTAAAATAAGCGCTGAAGTCTTTTTTTAATTGAAGTAAAAACTGTCTCATTTGGTGCCTTTCTTCTGATTGCTTAAAATACGGAAAGCTTCTCCCATATCTTTATTTTTGGAAATTTTCTTAAAATCTTCAATCGTCGTATCTTTAATAATTTGTCCCAAAGCAAGCATAATTACACGATCTGCAATGCCAACATCTTCCAAAACATGAGTAGATATTAAAACAATATGTGTTTGGGCATACTCTTTCATAAACTGGCGAATATCATACTTTTGGTTAGGATCCAATCCGTCCGTCGGTTCATCCAAAACCAAAAAATCCGGTTGGTGCAAAATGGCCGAGGCAATTTCCACTCTTTTCTTAAAACCTTTGGACAAGCTCTCAATTTTATTGTTAAGCACCTCAACAATTTTCATTTGTTTAGAAACATTTTTAAGAGCAGCGTTTTTATCTTTAATGCCCCAGATTCCTGCAATCCACATCAAAAAATCATATACGCACATATCCCCGTAAAGAGCAGAAATTTCAGGAACATAACCGATATGCTTAAGCGCAGAAATCCGTTCATCAAAAACATCATGTCCATAGATTTTAATCTTTCCGATTGAGGGTAAAATATAACCGCACATAATACGCATTAATGTAGATTTTCCGGCTCCGTTTTCTCCGATAAGGGCAATAATTCCGTTATCAGGTAAAGTAAAGTTAACATTATCAAGAGCCTGCTTTGCTCCAAAGTTTTTTGAAATATTCTGAACTTCTATCATTGGCATACCTATTTATTTAAGTCTGAATACATATTTAGCATAAAATGTTTAAAATTTTCACAATTTAAGCAAGAAATAAAAAACGTTGATGACAAACAATTATTTAAGAGCTATAAATATGCCATAAACAATCTGACAACGGAGAAAACATTGGAAGAGAAGTATACAAACGAAGAAGCAAAGTCCTTAAAAACAGGGATGGCTGCATTACTTGTTATTTTAATAGGCGTTGTGGTAACAATTTCGCATAATGCCTCAATACAGCAAAAAAATATGGGCGATACATATAAAATCTATGCTAATTTTGGTAGAACTGATGGCTTAGAAATAGGTAGCCCTGTCCGCCTGGGGGGCATAAATGTCGGACGAGTCGTTGCCTCAGAATTAACGGAACATTTTCATTCAAAATTGACGTTTGAAATAGATTCAGATTATAAAATACCAGAGGATAGCAGTGCCGCTATTGTAAGTTCCGGACTGCTCGGAGGAAAATATGTAGAAATAGAAATCGGCGGAGAGGAAGAATATCTCAAAGCCGGTAGCACAATGAGTTATACTCAAGACGCTATGGTGTTAGAAGAATTATTAGATAGAATAATTGCAATTGGTCGCAGTTCACGCGAAAATAAAGCAAACACGGAAGAAAAAGAAAATTCCGAGGTTACAATGCCGATTGCAAATACTGAAGAAACAGAAATTAAAGCAGATGATGTAAAAGGAGACGAAAATGAATAAAAGACCGGTAGAAACAATAATGGGGATAGTCGTGTTGGTGGTGGCAACCCTTTTTATGCATTTTGCCTATCAGGTATCGGATTTGCGCGCTGTCAAAGGTTATGAGATAAAAGCACGATTCTTAAAAGTCGGGGGGCTTAATACCGGTGCGGATGTTCGCATAAACGGCATCAAAGTCGGCTCTGTGATTTCTCAAACAATAAATCCCGAAGATTATATGGTGGATATGGTATTGAGTATCAAACCTGAAGTATCGTTGCCCGCAGATAGCGTGATTACTATTGCCGGAGATGGTTTGATGGGAGACAAATTTATAAAAATTGAACCGGGAAAATCAACGGAAAAACTAACCGCCGGAAGTATCGCTCAAAATACCAAAGACTCAAAGTCACTTGAAGATATGGTTGGTGAAATAATTTTTATGGTGACGGGAAATGATGAAAAAGAATAATCTTATCATTGCTGCTACAGTAGCAACAACGCTTTTAAGTGCTTCGGTATCGGCAACGGAAATCTCAACCAATGCCGCGCTTATGCAAGCGATGGATAAAGTAACGGGACGTGTAAACAAAATTATCGTTCCGGTTAAAGGGCAAACGACATTTGGTGATTTCTCTTTAGTATTACGTGATTGTAAAAAACGTCCTGCCGAGGAAACACCGGAAAATTTTGCCTTTATAGATGTAACAGATAAAAGTTTTGGTACTGAGGAATATAATATTTTCCGCGGTTGGATTATATCATCTACTCCCGGAATTAATGCCATAGAACATCCGATATATGATGTTTGGTTATTGGAGTGTATAGATACTAAGGTAGATAAGAAAGAGCTTCTAAGTGATGAAACATTAGCTCAAAGAGACAGCCTCCCGACAAAATCTATTTTTGCTGCTCAAAAGACTGAAACAGAAGAAACTCCCGAGGTGGAAACAGCTCAAGATACCGAGTCGAAGGCTATTCATATTAAAGAATTTATCCAAGAAGATAAAGTGGCAGAAAAGCCTATAGAAAAAGCTCCTTCATATATCTCAGAAATATCCACCGGTTATGTAAGCGATATTGAAGAGGGTGAAGAGCCGGAAAACTTGCTGTTATTTACCAAAATGCAAGAAGTAAATAGCGAGAAATCATCTTCTGAAGCAGATGATAATGATTTAACCGAAGCTATAAATGCTGAGATGAAAGCTTTACACGATTCTAAGCAATAACCGTGTAAATAAAACAGTTCAAAAGAGCATAGAAAATACTGGCGACGAATAAAATTTTTGTGGCCTTTAATTGTTGCGCAAACAGAGCAAGTAAAATGACTTCTGGCAAAATAAGCGATGCAAATAACCGATAATCGCTAGAGCATGCATAGGGATAATCCATAGCATACTTAAATGCATATCCCCAGATAACATAATATCCGATAACAAAAAAGATTAAAAAAGCTGAGGGAATATTGATTTTTTTCTTAAAAGTCAGGATCACTAACCAAATTCCGCCGATTCCACAACATAACTTAAATAAAATATTTAGCCAATATAACAATATTGCAGCCATACGGATAATACTATGATGAAGGCTAAAGTCCCACTCACCAAATAATTCTGTTTTAACAAGCGCCAACCAAATGTTTCCTTCTACTACATTGGGTGAATTGATGAAAGGTTTGGTCATTAAAGAAAAATCACTTATGCGCTCAAAAAAAGTTAAGTATCTGAAATTTTGTCCGTTGGGAGATGTGTCCGGAATGTTGTAAAAAGCCATATCAAAAAGAATGTGATTATGCACAATCCATATCAGAGAAAGAGGAACGGCTATAATCACAAAAATTCCGATTCCCTCAAAGATATGACGTTTATTTGCACTTTCAAAAATTTTATAAAGAAATAACACACATATAGCCGGCACCCAGACCAAAACAGAAAGTTTGGTAAGCGTGCCTAATCCCAAACAAATAGCTCCAAGAGCAAGTGAGGATACTTTTTCACTATTAAACCATTTAATAAGAAAGTAAATCAACAATATGTTCCAAAACAATACCGCTGTATCGTCACTAATATAGCCGGCAAATAAAAATAGGGTAGGATTAAATGCCAACAAAACTAAGGCCGTAATAGATAGTTTTGCCGGTAAATTTAACATCTTAAATATACCATAAGACACAATAGTTGATGCTGACACATAAAACAAAGATAAGTATTGTAAACCTTCTTGTGCAACAGCTTCAGAATGCCATAGGAATAGCTCAGCAAAATAAATATATCCGGTTATCAAAAAATGAAGAGGTTGGTGGAAAAAATAATACATATACCATGGGTCAAATCCTTGCCAATTTACCCCACCTTTTGTAATCATTTTCATATAAAAGATTATACCGCCTAAATCATGCTGGCGTTCTCCGACATCAGAAAACTGCACATAATACAGATGAAAGATAAAGCTCAAGGCGATAATCAAAAAAGCTACAGCGTCATTTTCTTTTTGATGTTGTTGCCAAACAAAAAAAATAAGTCCGGCTTCACCCAAGAGCAAAACTTGCGGTTGCGCCGACAACATACAAATAACAAAAATAATCAGACCTGAAATAAGAGCTAAAAGTCGAAATTTCTTTGGAGTGCAACAAACAAGAATTATCGTCAATAATAAAAAGTGAACAGATGCTGTATCAGGCGTTTTTGAATAAAAAAATATGCCTGCCGTTATAAAAAACGACAAGCACATTACCAATATAGAACAAACTGGATTCTTTAAGATAAAGTGAAACACTTATATCTGCTCCTTGTTATATCTCACTTGGACAAGGCTTTCCCGGTACACATTTATGGTAAACCTTGGCACGGCGATAACCCGTCAAACCCTTATATTCCATCGTTTGAAGGTAGATATTATCAACTGTTATCGTAAAGCTTAAAACCGCAGAATTTCCATGGTCATCAAGGGCATAAACCTTTATCCGATAACTTCCTTCGTCACCGATTTGCGGATGTCCGGTAAAAGTTCTAGTGCTATCATCATAAGATAACCAACGTGGTAATCCGGCATCATCAAGAGTTCCGGCAAAGGTGCGATATTTCCCTCTCCAATTAACGTGACTGAACACTTCATCCGGAATTTTGATGGTAACATCCATACCTGTTCCGACAACCATATCCGGCACCAAAGCAGAAGAAATATCTACCGGCGGCTTTTTACCGGACAAAGAAAGTGCATCACCTTTGGGAACTGTATAAAAGATTCCCTGACGCCACTTGTCTAAAGTCTCGCGAATTGTTACGGCAATAGTTGAAGGACTCTCGTTTAACATATAAGCAGGTACGGCATCCATCCCGACACTGGCATACAAACGACCGATTGCCTCTTGAACATCAATGTAAGATAAGAAAGCATTTGCTTCATCAATAATAGCTCTTGCCGATTCTAAATGGCTGATAGCTTTTCTTGAACCTTGCTGTGTCGTAATATCTTCGGCAATATCTTCTGAAGTTGAAGCAACTCCCATATTTAAGAAATAGTTTTCAACTGCGGATTGATATAAAGCCCAAGATAAATAAACCTGATTTAAGATAATATGAGCCACTCTTTGTCTGGCAAGAGAATTATAGGTGCTCTCATCTTGGTAACGAATTTCTTCAAACAAATTCATCGATAAATCACGAGATTGTTTTGACCATTTTCTGTTATAGTAATTAGGATCTTGACGATAATCACTGTTATCAATATCATCAAAGTCTTTAATCACAAGCTCTAATTCGCTTTTGGAAATTTCATTATCAAACATTCTGAGTTCTGGACGATTCGTTAAAGCTAACCATTCTAACTGTTTCATTTTGGCTCTTAAAGAGGGAATGGCAAAATTGCCGTATTCGGAACCGGCTAATTTGATTTCGGTGGAAGGATATAAACCAAGAAGTCCGGCAAACTCAGCTTGTGCCGTATCGAACTTGCTTCTAATCTGAGCTAATTCTTTAATGTTTTCTAAGTATTTACGCTTTTTGAGCAACATATTTGTTGAAGGATGCTGACCTGTGCGTGCTGCCTCATTTGAGCGAGCATTGATTTCATCAACAACCCGAACCAAATATTCGTTCATATCATCAATTAACGGAATCAAACGTTGCGCAGCTAAAGCCTTCCAATATAGAGCTCTTGCCTCTAACATAATGTTGTTAATAACCTTACGGCTCTGCTCTTCAGCAACAATCTCAGGATTGCCTAATCCGTTTTGATAATAAAGTGCTGACAAATCCAACACATTCCAAGAAGCTTTCAAATCAGCAGGAATAGCAGAATAAGTCGCATTTTCATAACCTAAATTAGCTGTTAAACTCGGAAGTGCAGCAGGGGTAATGTTGCTTTTAACCAAGCTTTCCTGATAGCTGGCGAGTCGACGTGTATAGTTATATTTCAAAGCTAACGCCATTGCCATGTACATATCAATCGGTTGTGTAATTTTAGACGGCGTGCCGGCATACATATTCTGCATATCGACATCAGCTCTGACGGCTCTATCCCAGTCAGAATAGTAAGCAGACATCACCGGTGCTTCAGTTATAATAACATCCGGTTCATTTTCAACAGAAGAGCAAGCCGCCAAAAAAGCAGCGAAAGCGCCCATAAAACAAATAATTTTTTTCATTGGTTTACCTCAAACATTATTGCTCAAATAAATATTTACACTAATAATTTTTTAATTGGTAGTATTTTATTTGATTTTATACAACTTTCATGTATAATGACTTTAGATTAAATTGAGGCGAGCGGATATTTTCATGTTTAATTTATTTTACACACTGTTTAAGTATAAAGAAAAGGCGCAAAAAGATGAGTTGGGTTATTACCCGGAAAAAGTAAATGTTAAAGCATTTCCTGAGCGGCGCTTTTTGTGGACATCTCGGTTTTTAGCAATTATATCATGCCTGAGTTTGTGCATAAGTATGATTTTGGGGAGTGTCTTGTGTCTGCTTATTCCCTTAAAAAATATAGAACTAATGTCCTTACAGATAGATTATCAACTTCACACGATTTCTTATATGAATACCTATAAAAAACGTGTTTATGCCGGAGACCTTGTTGCCGAGAGTCTGATAACCGACTACATTACCAAACGCTACACCATAGGTGACAGCTTTGATGAAATGCAAAAAAGATACAATGAAGGTGAGTTTATTGCAGAAACAAATGGTCCTCAAGTGACCACGGAATTTAATAACCATGAACGTCCGTATTTTGAAATGTTGCAAAAAAAAGGTATCAGAAGAAAAGTGGTTGTTGAAAGAGTTTATCCTGTTTCATTTAACTTTTGGCAAGCAAGATTTAAAACCATTGATACTGCACCAAGTTTATCAACAGAAGAATTATTGGAATTTATGGGGGTGAATCTAGATTCGGTTGTCGAAATGCCCGAAGAAGGTGAGCCACTTATAAGCAATTGGATAGCAACGCTTCGTATGACATTTGGTTATGCAAAATACGAAAATAATCGTGTGGGGCTTATCAATCCGTTTGGAATGACCGTCCATACCTATGATATTTCTTATTTGGGTAATAACATTAAGACCAAACGAAATTAAACACAAATTTCTTAAAAAAATAAATTTATTTACCATTTATTGAGTAAATGACTTTTATGATGCAAGGAGTGAAAATAATTTAAATTGAAGGATTTAAGCGACATGAGTAAAAGTGCGATAGAAGTTTTTGATAACACTTTAGTGCCGATGGTTATAGAACAAACCTCCAGAGGCGAACGTTCTTTTGATATTTTTTCAAGATTGTTAAAAGAGCGTATAATCTTTTTAACCGGCGAAGTAAACGATGAAGTATCATCTTTGGTTTGCGCTCAGCTCTTATTTTTGGAGTCGGAAAATCCCAAAAAAGACATTTTCTTATACATCAATTCACCAGGTGGTGTTGTAACCTCAGGTCTTGCCATGTATGACACCATGCAATACATATCATGCGATGTAGCCACATTATGTATCGGACAGGCTTGTTCCATGGGGTCATTTTTATTAGCCGGCGGAACAAAAGGTAAGAGATTCTCATTACCCAATTCACGTATTATGATTCACCAACCTTCCGGTGGTGCGCGCGGTAAGGCATCCGATATAGAAATTCAAGCCAAAGAAATCTTAGAATTAAAGAAACGCTTAAATAAAATTTACGCTGAAAACACCGGTAATAAATTATCTGTCATAGAAAAGGCAATGGACAGAGATAATTTTATGAGTCCGGAAGAAGCAAAGTCCTTCGGCTTAATTGATAGTATTGTTAAAAACCGTTTGGAAATCATTAAATAGGATAAAAAGATGAGTGATACAGAAGATAAAGTTTTACATTGTTCTTTCTGCGGCAAGAGCCAAAACGAAGTTAAAAAGCTGATTGCTGGTCGCGGTGTGTATATCTGTGACGAGTGTATTGATGTCTGCATTAATATAGTCTCTCAAGAGGTCAAAGAAGAACGCAAAGCCGAAGAAGCAGCCCTTCAAGAACATCTGCCCACCCCGTCTAAGATTAAAGAATTTTTAGACCAATACGTGATTGGGCAGGAATATGCAAAAAAGGTTTTATCCGTTGCAGTCTACAACCATTATAAGCGCTTAAACAATCAACGCCAAAATCCGGAAACGGAAATCTCTAAATCAAATGTGATTTTAATCGGCTCCACCGGCTCTGGTAAGACTTTATTAGCGCAAACATTAGCCAAAGTTTTAGATGTGCCGTTTGCAATAGCCGATGCGACCACTTTAACAGAGGCAGGTTATGTGGGTGAAGATGTTGAAAATATTGTCTTAAAGTTGGTTCAGGCAGCCAATTATGACATCGAAAAAGCTGAACGCGGTATTGTCTATATTGATGAAATAGACAAGATTACCCGCAAAACCGATGGTCCGTCCATTACCCGTGATGTCTCGGGTGAGGGCGTTCAACAAGCGTTGTTAAAAATTATAGAAGGAACGGTTGCCAATATTCCGCCGCAAGGGGGTAGAAAGCATCCGCAACAGGAGTTCTTGCACGTTGATACCACCAATATTTTATTTATCTGCGGTGGCGCATTTGCCGGTCTTGAAAAGATTATCGGTCGTCGCGGACAAGAAACTTCTATCGGATTCGGTGCGCAAATTAAAGACGGCGAAGAAAAGACTTTGGGTGAAATTTACAAACAAGTTCAGCCGGAAGACTTGTTGAAATATGGTTTGATACCGGAGTTTGTAGGACGTTTGCCGGTTATTGCAACGTTAGATGACTTAAACGAGCAGGCCTTAATCAAAGTCCTAACCGAGCCGAAAAATGCGCTTATCAAACAATATAAAACCTTGTTTGAGATGGAAGATGTCAAATTAACCGTGACCGATGACGCTTTAATTGCGATTGCTAAAAAGGCAATAGAGCGCAAAACCGGTGCGCGTGGTTTAAGGGCTATTATGGAAGAAAACCTTTTGGAATTGATGTATGATATTCCGGATAAAAAGGATATATCAGAAATAGTCGTCAATGCAAGCGTGATAAATGAGGGAAAAGAGCCTGTATATGTTAAAAGACGCCATAAAAAGAGTGCATAATAAGGTTGATGTAACACTAAAAAAAAGCAGGCATTTAGCCTGCTTTTTTATAACCAAATCTATCTAAACTTCTTTACCCCGTTAGCGATTCGCAACAAGGAGTAACTGGCGGTTTCTTCTGCTGGAATGTCGGTTGTTTTGCACTCACGCTCGGTTTGGTATAGCAGACTTAACGCGCTCAAAATCCGGCTTCTGTTCCATTGCCTTAATTGGGTTAAAAAAGCAGGCTTTCTAAAAAACATTAAGGGCGGGCGCAATCCTGCCACAACTTTATCCGCGGTATCGCCCTTTTCCATTTTAACGGTGCAATCCAACAACTTCATAAAATGATAACTCACTGCACGAACAATCGTTACCGGATTCTCTCCCTCAAAAATCAAGCGATTATACGAGGCAAGCGCTTTATCTACTTGTCCTAAAGCTACAAAATAACATAAGTCTTCCTGTGAAGAAGCGGAAGTATCGCTAATAACCGTCTTAATGTCTTCCATACTGATAGTTTTGTTGTTGCCCATATAAGTAATAAGTTTATCAAGCTCATTTTGGCTGATTTTACGATCATTAGAAAGTCTGGCGCATAAGAGTTGAAACGCACTCGTATCAATCTTAAACCCGTTTTTATCCATAAATTTTGAAGCAAATGCCGTAATATCTTCATCACGGTCATCGTAGCAACCAATGCCGTAAAAATCATCTTCATCTTTGGCAAGCACTGCTAAAGAATCTTTCGTCTTAAGTGATTGGGAAGTTATCACCAGTAAACTGTCTGAGGAACTTTCGGTTAAAAGCTCACGTAGAGGCTTAGTCAACAAATTCGTTGCCTCTTTAATCACTACTACGCGCCGCCCGCCCATCAGCGATTGCGCATTAAATTCGGCATAAAGTGCTCCGACATCTGCACTGATATCGGACATTTCTAAATAACTCACATGAAACGCATCATATATGTCCGGAGATACAGCCTTAATAAACTGTTGCGATAAGGTTGCAATCATCCCTTCATTACTGCCATAAATAACCACACCGCGAATTTTAGGCGGCAAAGCCTTTACAATACCATCAACTTGTTCCGGTTTAATATTCATCCGGATTGCCTCGCTTGGTTTGTAGCGAGTGGAAATATGCACCTAACCTTAATGATATATCATTGGCGATAATCTTAGCCGCATTTTTCTCTGTTTTCTTTTGTGCAAACGTTGTAGAGTAAGGATCACGCAAAATATCATATCCCAAATATGCCACACTGGAACCGTTTATCAACTGTTGGTGTTCTGCGTTTTGCAATACATATTTCACTTTATAAATAACTTTTTTACGCGTAGCGGTAATATCATTACGAAGCGCTTGGTCAATTTCATCTTTTTCAATATTGACAACCTTAAGATAATATTTAGGCTTTTGAGGCTGACCTTTAGGGGTTAGCTTATCAAGCAAATCATTGCGAATAAGTTGACCTATTCTGTCTTTGATAAGTTCAACTTTTACTTTTGCCATTTCTTCGGTAATACCGGTATCAAACTCATTATTATAATACCAATCCTCAGATGACTTTTTTTCAACATAAAGCGGCTCAAATCCACATCCGGAGATGAACGCCACTATCGCCATAACGGCTATGATTCTACTCTTATAAAACAATGTTCACAATCCTATTTGGCACAACAATGATTTTCTTTGGCTCGGCAATGGCCAGTTGCTTTGCCACGTTTTCTAAAGCCTTTGCCTGAGCAATGACGATTTCTTTGTCAGCATCACGAGCAACTTCTATCGTTCCGCGCATTTTGCCGTTAATCTGCACAGCGACGGTAATCGTATTATCTTTTGCTAACTCAGCATCGCCTTGAGGCCAAGATTCTTTAACAATAAGAGTGGTTTTGCCCAAACGCGCCCACATTTCTTCTGCTAAATGCGGTGCAAACGGCGCAACCAACTTTAAGAGTGTAATATACATCTCCTCAGGAACAGTATTTAAGTTTGAGAGATAGTTAACGTACGTCATCAAAGAAGAAACTGCGGTATTAAACTTCATTTGGTCGATACGTTCACTCACTTCAACAATACATTTATGCATAACTTGGGTGTCTTTAGCACTTAATGTCGCGGGTTTAACTTTACCAAACAAAGCAAAGATTTTATTTACAAACCGATACACCCCGTTTAAGCTATCTTCAGACCACATTGCTGTTTGATCAAACGGTCCGATAAACATTTCATACATTCTGAAAGCATCAGCTCCATATGCATCAATCACTTCATCAGGGTTTACGACATTGCCGCGAGATTTAGACATCTTTTCGCCGTTCTCAGCTAAAATCATTCCGTGCGAAGTGCGCTTGTTATAAGGTTCCGGTGTCGGAACATATCCGCAATCGTATAAAAACTTATGCCAGAAACGAGAGTATAAGAGGTGAAGTGTTGTATGCTCCATACCTCCGTTATACCAATCAACATTCATCCAGTATTTAAGCGCTTCTTTGGAGGCGAATTCTTTATCATTATGCGGATCGCAATATCTCAAGAAATACCAAGAGGAACCGGCCCAGTTTGGCATAACATCAGTTTCACGACGTGCCTTGCCGCCACATTTCGGACAAGTTGTATTAACCCAATCGGTAGCTTTGGCTAAAGGAGAATCACCATTGTCATTAGGCTGAAAATCGGTAATATTAGGGAGTTCCAAAGGTAACTCGCTCTCAGGTATTGGTTGCCATCCGCAATGTTCGCAATAAACCATCGGTATCGGTTCCCCCCAATAACGTTGACGAGAAAACACCCAGTCACGTAATTTGAAATTGACTTTTGCTTCACCGAAATTGTTTTTCTTAGCAAAATCAATTGCTGCTTTAATGCCGTCTTCTTTACCCAAGCCGTTCAAGAATTCGGAGTTAATATGCGGTCCGTCTTCTTCAAAGGCTTTCTCGGAAATATCACCGCCGTCCAAAACTTGGATAATCGGTAAATTAAATACTTTAGCAAAATCATAATCACGCTGATCATGAGCAGGCACCGCCATAATTGCCCCTGTTCCATAGCCGGTTAAGACATAGTCAGAAATAAATATCGGTACCAACTTTCCGTTAAACGGATTCTTTGCTTTAATGCCTTTTAATTCCACACCGGTTTTAGAATCATCGGCCGTACGTTGTAAGTCGGATTTCTTAGCCGCTTCGCAAACATAACCTTGCACTTCCGAATTGTTTTCAAACTTATCTTTAAGCTCTTGCACATAAGCGTGTTCCGGTGCCATAACCATATAAGTAACGCCAAAAGTCGTATCCGGACGCGTGGTGAAAACGCGCAACTTTTTGCCCAGCAACGCTCCATTATTATCCGTAATTTCAAAATCTAATTCGGCACCATGAGAGCGCCCAATCCAGTTGATTTGTTGCGTTTTAACCCGATCAATAAAATCAACTTTTTCTAAATCATCAATTAATCTATCGGCATATTTAGTAATAGCAATCATCCATTGCTCTTTGTCTTTACGAACAACTTCCGCACCACAACGCTCACAGTGTCCGTTGACAACTTCTTCGTTGGCTAAACCGACTTTACATGCCGGACACCAGTTAATTGCGATTTTATCTTTATATGCCAACCCTTTTTCATAAAACTTTAAGAACATCCATTGTGTCCATTTATAATATTCAGGATCGCAAGTATTAAAACATCTGTCCCAGTCAAAAGAAAAGCCGATTGATTTTAATTGTCTGGTGAAATTTTCTATATTTTGCTTAGTGGATATCGCAGGGTGAATACCGGTCTTAACCGCATAATTCTCTGCCGGCAAACCAAATGCATCAAACCCCATTGGATATAAGACATTTAAACCTTCCATACGCTTTTTACGTGCAATAACATCAAGCGCAGTATAAGAACGCGGGTGTCCCACGTGTAAACCGGCACCAGACGGATAAGGGAACTCAACCAAAGCATAAAACTTTTCTTTATCAGGCTCTATCTCTACCTTATAAGCCTTTTCTTCATCCCAAATATTTTGCCATTTTTTCTCAATGACCTTAAAGTTATAGCGTTCCTCTAACGCCCAATCTTTTTTCCATTCATCAAAAGAGGATTTACCGTTATATCTGGCATTTGCACACATTTTATTCTTCCTATATGATTTATCTCAGTTCTAAAATTAACCTTAACTTACCATACAGAAATAAAATTACAACGTATTTTAAAACTTTTTTAAATTGTTCCGCTATTAGTTAAATTTGCTGCGGCACTTTCCTCATTTGCCGTCACTTGAGCTTCAAATCTCTCTAAGAACCAATCGATATTTTCACGCTCATCTTTTATCATCTGATAAAATCTTTTGCGGTATTCTATGACCATGCTGACATCGGATATAGCAACATCAACAGCCTGAATTTGATTATCATCTCCGCGAATGAGCTTAAATTGCACAGGAATATCTTCGATTGCAACATTCTCACTGATTTTAGGCGGTTTAACCACACAAACGACGCTGGCAAACTTTTCATGCTCGGTAACGCTATCTACCTTGAAATCAATTGCATTTGCATCAAAATTCATTTTTGTTTTTTTATACAAGCTTTTTGCGTAACGGTGAAACAAATCCGTATAAGTTTTCTTTTGTTCCGGTGTCATCTTTTTAGCATATTTACCAATCACAAATTTAGATACATAATCCAAATTAACCTCTTTTTCCATCATACTGTCGAGTTTAGCATATTTGGTGGCAAGATTAGGTTCTGATAACGCCAAAATCAATTCATGTCCTTTGGTATTTGCCCAAAGCCGTGCCTCCGAGCTTGTGATTGTAACATCATCAGCATAAGCACTTGCTATAAACACAAGTAACAGAGAAAAAATAAGTCGGATAAATTTAATCATAAGCCGTTCCTCTTTTAATATCAGACTATATTATAGCCCATAAAACTTTAAAAAAACATAAATTATTTTAGCACAGCCAAATACTGAAAGGTCGTTGGCGCATAAAGCAATTCAATCAATTCCGGTAAAAACTGCTGCGAATATTTTATTTCTCCGTATTTACGCATAGCCCATAAATCCACATAGTCTTTGGTATAAATAAATTTGGGGCGATACTGAATAATTAAGTTATTTACATCTAATTTTTGTTCAAGGTTATATTCCTGCTCCATTATTGGTAACAGCATATCAAGCCCAAACCAATAATAATGCACATCATTGCGATAAACATTAAAATTCATATCATATCCGTTCATCACCAAATCGTTCTTAGTTGAGTTCTTGTGCACAAATTGCGAAAGCCTATAATGCATATAGCTGTTATGCTTTTTAGAATTAGCGTCAATCCGGTTAAATATCGCACCCAAATTAATAAACATTATGCACATCAAAATTATTGCGATAACTCTAGATTTATTGATACATTTTTCTGCTATAACACCCAAAATCATCGCTTCTAAAATCGTCAAAAGTGTGTAATAATTCGGATGCGGTGCAAAATAGAATGCACGCATTAAAAACTCTGCCACATAGAGTATAGCGATTATCTTAAAATATTCATTTACTCTTTTATAAAGAACAACAGATACAATAAGTGCAAGACCATAAATCTCAAGCCATAAATACCGATACCAAAACGACCCGCGCTCAAAGTAATAAATCATCGCTTGGTTGAATCGATAATTAAGCTCTACATACTCCGGCAAAATGGCTGTCCACACCAAAAAAAACACAAAAGCACACATAACAATAAGTGTCGGCACTGAGGCTATAACGGCTGCCTTAATTGTCATCTGTTTGCGGATAAGTTGCCACAAGATAATAACTTGCACCACCCCGAGAATGAGGGAAATTTTTTGCAAAAAGAGAGCAGAAACAGTCCATGCTAAAAACGAATAAACCAAACTGATTGTTCGCTTGTCTTTAAGATAACAAAACCAATAATAGACGCCCATTATAAAACACAAGTTCATAAATACATCGGGCCTGAATTGATAAAAATTATACACGGTAATAAGGTTACCGAGATATAATGCAACCGCAAGCCAGCCGCACAATTTATTACCGAAAAATAGCACGGTTTTATACATATACCACATAGTCAAGACGGTTGCAGCAGCACTTACACCGCGCATGACATAAAAGATAATCACATTATCATAAAAAAGGCTGACGATCGGTGCGCTCAAATACCATAGCAGTGGATTGTGGTGTTCAAAAAAATCCCGATAGGGGGCTTTACCGATACTGACAAGCCATGACGCATGCAGGTGCTCAAATTCATCTACGACCTGAAAACCGCAAAACACAAATGCATATAAAATAACCAATGCCGCCGCACCGCAAAAAATTTTAATCAGCCTCATCAGCGCATTGTTATCAAATGCATTGATTTGTGTTTGAAGATTACGATATATTTCAAGAAATTTATTCATCTAAGCTGTCTTTTTCGATTCGTGGTAGTCAGATTCGGTATTAACCGACCAAATTTCTTCTCTGTTTTTACATTCGCCCAAAATATAATCAACAGTCTTCATTGCCGCCAAGGTAGAGTGATCCATGTTGTTATAGTGGTGCATACCGTTCCGTCCGACAAGATACAGATTCTCTATGTCGTTTACAAAATTCTTAATTTCATCAAACTGATTATAAGTGCCGAAATATGCCGGATATGCTTTTTTGACTTTATGCGTATAAGCATCTAACACATCTTTCTTGTCAAAAATACCGATTTTATCCGCCTCTTTAATGGCAAAATCAATAAATGCCTTATCACTGTCTGTCCAAATCTTATCTTTCTCGTTACAGAAGTACTCCAATCCAATCCAAACTTTATGCTCAAAATCTTCCACCAGATAAGGGCTCCAGTTATTAAACACCTGCACGCGTCCGAGCTTAACTTCGCGTTCTTGCACATAAATCCATGTATCAGGAACGATATTGTTAATCGTCTTAATTGCGGTGGTGTTTTTGAGCTTTAATTTGTTTAAGAGCACGCCGACCACGCGGAAATCCCGATACATCAAACCGTTTGCAATTTTCTCCACATTTTCCGGCACATCGTTCATCCCGTTAATTAAGTCTTTAACCGGCATGGTTGAGATAAATATATCGCCTTCATAAACAGAGGTTTTGCCCTTAGCATCTGTTGCCTCAATCGCCACAATTTTATCATCTTGCTTAATAATGCGCGTAACTTTTTGCCTCAAAAGGATTTTACCGCCTTTTTTCGTAACATCATCAGCCACACTTTGCCACATATGCCCCGGACCGAATTTCGGATAAAAGAAACTCTCAATAAAGCTTGTTTCAACCGCTTGCCCTTTTTTACCGGTAAGGTTTTGCGCCATTTGCTTCAAAACTTTTAAGATAGAAATCCCTTTAATTCTCTGCGCGCCCCAGTCTGCAGAAATTTTATTGCAATCAATCCCCCACAGTTTCTCTGTATAATCCTTAAAAAATGTGCGATAAAGCTCGCGTCCGAACCGGTTAATCATAAAGTCTTCCAATGATTTTTCGTTTTTAATCGGGAAGGTGAGAGCATACATATACGAGCATCCGATTTTAAACATTCGCCACAAACCAAGTCCCTTAATCGTATCCATATTAAGGCTCACCGGATAGTTAAAAAATGTTTTTAAGTAATAAATACGCGAAAGTCTCGGGCGTTTAAGCATCACCCGATCGGTTTTTTCCGGATTCGGTGCGCCTTTTTTTTTAGAGAGTTCAACTTCGCGCTTTAAGATAATATCATCTTTAGAGGGCTTTCCTTGGAGAGGTAAAATAGAAAGCCACCAATTCATCACTCTGTCGGATTTAGAAAAGAAGCGATGTCCGCCCATATCAATTTTATTGTGTTTATAATCAAGCGTAGCGCTGATACCACCCACAAAATCGTTTTCTTCTAAGATAACGGGCACAATATCCGAGCGTTCTAAAAGCTCGTATGCGGCGGTCAATCCTGCCGGTCCCGCACCGATAATCACAGCTTTTTTAGACATCTCTATCTCCTCATAACAATACAATCATATACCCTGTATGTATCAGACAATTAAATATTTTTCAATCACCAAAACGCTGATGTTGATAATAAAAAAGGGGAGCTTAATAAGCTCCCCGTTACTCTAGTATCAACTGATATTAGAACAAGAACTTAACATGAAGACCAAGTTCATAGTCAGAATTTTTGTGCTCTTTAGCTAAAGCACCCCAATTTCTGTCATGAGAATCAATGAGGTAGCTACCATACATACCCAAAACGACATTGTCTTTGAGATAGTAGTCAACAGAAGCATCTAACCAAGTTTCTGTTGTATTCTTTGCTTCAAAACCAAAACGGGTTGCATGGTCATTCATATCATCATTGTATCCTTTGGTCCACTGGTAGCGAACAGCACCATCCAAAGCCCATTTACCGGTGAATTTATGGATACCTGCGCTAACAGACTGTGTTAAAGGTCTGTGATTGTCATCAATGACACTATCAATATGGTAAATGATGTAAGGTGTAATACCGTTACCCATATCTAAACCGGCTTTCAAATCTAAACCTAAAGCTTTTTCCCATTTATTTCCTGTGCCACTATGATGACCATAATAGTCATGCGGATCAGATGTTGTATAGTTAACAGCAGCTTGAAGCAAAACATCATCTTTGCGCATATTGTATTTTGCGCCTACATTATACATAAAGTTGTGGTCGTTGTTGTAGTGACCTTCTTTATCAAATTCATTCATAATACCGGCATTAACACTGAATTGGTCAGTAACACCATACTCAACAAATTCTTTGGCATATAAGCCATCATTAGCATTCTTCATTGAGCCAAAAATTGTTGGAGCTGTATATTTAGCTTTTGTTCTGCTCATACCAATACTGGTATCAGAAGAAATCTGACCTTTACCCGGAACAGCAAAAGCACCGGTAATATCTTGAGCAGCCATTGCTTGAGAGGAAATCAAAAGAGCAGCGCCTGCTAATAACATAGTTTTGTAGTTCATGATAAAACTCCTTAATCTAGTTTCAAAAGTATAACCTAGAGGTTATGACAAAAATATATACGCCAAAACGTTAATAAAAAGTAAATTAGTCTTTCCGCCTTATAACATAATGTTTCAGAATATTATACATAAAAAAGAGCCCTCAAACGAGAGCTCTCAATACTTGCCTTTATACGATAGAGGCGTGCAATATTATATTGCCGCTTTTACCGCATCACGTGCCATCACAGCAACGCCCGGTAGTTCCTTCCCTTCCATCCATTCAAGGAAAGCACCGCCAGCGGTAGAAATATATGTAAACTTATTGGCAACACCGGCATTTTCAAGTGCAGAAACAGTATCACCGCCACCGGCAACAGAAGTCAATTTACCGGCTTGGGTTAACTCAGCCGCATGCTGAGCAACTTTGTTTGTTGCATTATCAAACGGCTTCATTTCAAACACGCCTAAAGGACCGTTCCAAACCAAAGTCTTGCATTCATCAAGTTTAGCGTTAATGGCGGCAATCGTCTTTTCACCAACGTCTAATAAGCTCCAACCTTCCGCTGGAATGTTTGTTAAATCAACAGTCTTATGCTCGGCCATCGGCTTAAATTCCTTAGAAACAACCACATCTTGCGGTAAAATGATTTCACAGTTATTAGCCTTTGCAGTTGCCATAATTTCTTTAGCGGTATCAAGCATATCCATTTGCACCAAAGAATTATTTTCGTTAATGGTGTCAATGCCGTTAGCTTTCATAAAGGTATGAGCCATACCGCCGGAGATAACGAGTTTATCAACCTTTTTAACAAGGTTATTTAACAAATCCAACTTTGTAGAAACCTTAGACCCGCCAACAATGGCAACCAAAGGACGAACCGGATTATTCAAGCCGGTTGTTAAAGCATTAACTTCTTCTGCCATCAAAAGACCCATTGCAGATGGAATTTGTTGTGCCGCGGCAACCATAGAAGCATGTGCACGGTGAGCGGTAGAAAACGCATCGGAAACATATAAATCAGCAGGCTTTACTAATTCTTTGGCAAATGCTTCATTACCTTTCTTCTCTTCATCATAAAAGCGCAGATTTTCCAAGAGCAAAACTTCGTCTTTGCCCATATTGTTAACGGCATTTTGCACTTTTTCGCCAATGCAGTCGTCAACAAAAGTAACCTTTTTACCCAAAGCCTTCTCTAAATCTTTAACAATGTGAGAAAGAGAATTTTTCATATCACCTTTGCCCTCAGGGCGACCAAAGTGGGAAATAACCACAACTTTTGCCCCGTTATTCATTAAAGTTTGAATAGTCGGCACTGTGCGGTCAATACGAGCGGTATTGGTCACATTAAAATTTTCATCCATCGGCACATTCAAGTCAGCACGAAGCATAACGACTTTGCCGTTCAAATTTCCTAAATCTTTAATTGTTCTGTATTCTGTCATCTATTTATCCTAAATATTAAACAATCCCCGCCTTTAATCAAAGACGGGGATAAGCTTTATTATCAATTAGCCGTTAACTTTGGCCATATGGGCAACAAGGTCAAGCACCTTATTAGAATAACCCCATTCATTATCATACCAGCTGACAACCTTAACAAAAGTCGGTGTCAATTGAATACCGGCTTTTGCGTCAAAGATAGATGTGCGTGCATCACCCAAGAAATCAGAAGAAACAACGGCATCTTCAGTATAACCCAAAATACCTTTGAGTTCGCCTTCAGAAGCTTTTTTCATAGCAGCACAAATTTCTTCATAAGTTGCAGGCTTTGCCAAGTTAGCAGTTAAGTCAACAACTGAAACATCCAAAGTCGGAACACGGAAAGACATACCTGTCAACTTGCCGTTTAATGCCGGAATAACTTTACCAACAGCCTTTGCTGCACCGGTAGAAGACGGAATGATGTTGCCTGAAGCGGCACGACCGCCTCTCCAGTCTTTCATAGACGGACCGTCAACAGTCTTTTGTGTAGCTGTTGTAGAGTGAACGGTTGTCATCAAACCTTCGGTAATACCGAAAGCATCGTTTAATACTTTAGCAATCGGAGCCAAGCAGTTTGTGGTGCAAGATGCATTAGAAACAAACTGAGTACCCTTAACATAAGATTCAGTGTTAACACCGCAAACAAACATCGGAGTGTCGTCCTTAGAAGGTGCAGACATAACAACATATTTTGCACCGGCGTCAATATGACCTTGAGCCTTTTCTTTGGTGAGGAACAAACCGGTTGATTCAACAACATATTCAGCACCAACTTCATTCCACTTCAAATCAGCAGGATTCTTTTCAGCGGTAACACGGATTGCTTTGCCGTTAACAACGAGCTTGCCGTCTTTAACTTCAATTGTTCCGTCAAATTGTCCATGCATTGTATCATATCTGAGCATATAAGCCATGTAATCAACATCAATCAAGTCATTAATGCCGACAATTTCAATATCATTTCTTTTTTGAGCTGCACGGAATACCAAACGGCCAATGCGGCCAAAACCGTTAATACCGACACGAATAGTCATATTATTATCCTTCCAAAAAGTTATTGTGCGGACAGCCCCGCACGGCTTTCATTCTAAAAATCGTGTGTAAAATATCACGAATTATTAAATTTTCAAGTGAAATTTAAAAAAGAGGTCTGTAATGCCCAAAGTTATCCCCAAAAAGCAACAAAAAATCCCGTCTGAAAATAAGACGGGATTTTAAGAACAAAACAGCAGAAACTATTTTGTCTGAACCCAATGTTGCAAATACGGATTTGTATTTGGATCTTTCATCAGAGCCTCTTCACGAGCTTTCTTTTTAGCCGCTTCCTTTGCTTCCTTTTTCGCTGCTTTTTGTTCAGCCTTTGTCAAAGATTTGGGCGCTTGATCTTGGCTCACATAAACCCCACTTGTATTGGAAGCGGCATTCTCACCGGTAACAATTGCGGCACCAACTGTGGCAGAACTTTTATTTGTGATTCCGGTGATAGTGCTGTTGCTGGTAGTAGAAACATGACGCTTATACAAGTCAACAGGCTTAATTTCAGTCATATTAACTTCTTCATAAGTGATATCAGAAGCAACACCTAATCTTAATGCAGGTTGAGTGCGTGGTGCCATATAAACTTGTTCCAAATAAGGTGCATTCGGATTTGCAACAAAGCCACTACCACCTTGTTTGAAGGTTGGAACACCTTTTTCATCACACTCCTTACCAACTTTATAAGCAGAATTGACTGTGTGGTTATTTGGATCGCCTTTAACATTATCAATAACACCATTGGTATGAACAGCATCCAACAATTCTCTGATAATAGGAGTTTCTTCAGCGCTAAAGGTATCTTTACAATCTTTAATTCCTTTAATAAAGTTCATCATTGACAAGACTTGCGGACGGAATTTTGCAAAATCACCATTACGCTTAACGCTCCATTTCATAGAATATCTGAGGGCTAACATAAATTCGTCATAAGTTAATCCCTCAGCGGCACCGCCTTTAGCAGAGATTTCCGGATGTTGTTCATATACGATTCTACCGGCGTCATAAACTTTAGAGCCGAAGTAATCCACATTATCTTGGCGTGCATCAGCTGAAATACTAGAGTAATCAACACCACCACGTCCGGATTCTGGACCAAATGCTGCCGAAGTACCATCCGGAATACTATCTTTTTCAGGTCTTAAGTAATCAAAACCGATTGTATCAACCGGAAGTGCAAAATTATTGTTGTTAATATCGCTGGTAAATGTAGAATCAGCTTGAATATTTTTCACACTGTCTGCAACAACTTCTGTTGTATTCGCTTTAACTGCACCGGCAACACCTAATTGGATATTCTTAAAACTATCATTTGATGTTGCTGTGGAATCAGCATAAGTTGGCGTAGTGGCAGTAGATGATGTATTTGAATAAACCACACTTGAATTACTTGCGGCATTCTCACCGGTCTTAACAGCTTCACCTGTAGATGATTCACCAACTTTTGTAACGGCAATTACATCACCTTTGTCATTAGTAGAAACATTTTGCTTGGTTAAGGTAGTTGCACCATTAGCCATATCACCAGAAGCATTGCCACCGGCAACACCTAATTGCAAATCAGGAGCAGCGGTAACAGTGGAAGTAGAATCAGTTTTTGCTTCAGCACCAGCAACACCTAATTTCAAATCTGAAGTATTTTCGGTATTACCTTGTGTTCCGCTTTCGCTTACAAAAACAGTGCCTTTATTGTTGGCCGCATTACTACCGGCATCCAAAGCTTCATCAACTGTAGCAGGACATTTGTTGGTAACAGCAGTTGTATTACCATCACTGGAAGTAGATGTGTTACGTTTTGCCAACTCAACTGATTTGATCTCTTTCTTGTTAACTTCTTCATAGTTACTAGGGAAAATACCAAGTGATAAAGTGTCTTTCTTGGTTTCAACACTATCCTTAGGAGCCACAGGTGTAGTATCTTTAACTTCCTCTTGCACTTTTTGAGGAGTGCGGTTTGAACCGCGTGATTTGACTTCATCGCCGCAGTCTTCTTTAGTAAGATACGGATTATCAATAATCTTATCACCAACCGGAATAGGAGTATCAAACAACAACTGCAAGTCACTTTGCTTTATATCTGCAGGATTAAATTCATTGCCATCACATGGGCGATTCAAAGCCTGAATAGCATTTTGTGCGATAATATAAGCATCACGCTCAGAACCATCTTGGTTGTACTGGAAGCTGACTTGTTGAAAGATTCTTTTCATTACGGCTTCTTTATCAACTTGCGTGGCAACAGAATTCCCTCGCTGTTGGAATGTCGGAAGAGAATCTTGAACTAATGCTAAATTCCGATACATTCTATCATAACGACCGGAGTCCTTTTCGTTATAGAAGTTAAGAATTTTATCCAATTCCTTTTGGCTGCGAATAGTCTTCATATCTGCATTCCACTCATGCGGCACAACCATGTTCATAATAGAATCACGGTGAGCTTTTTTAGCTGCATCTGCTTTCGCTTTAGCATCTGCTTTGGCTTTATCTTCAGCAGCTTTCTTCTTTTGAGCTTCGGCAAAAGAGGCAACTTTGGCTTTTTCTTCAGCCGCCTTCTTCTGCGCTTCAATTTCTTGTGGTGTTAAAGTTTTTGTATCTCCGGAATTAGAACAACTGGCTAAGAAGGTTGAAACAGTCATCAACCCAGCCAAAACAGCAGCTTTGCCTCTCGGCTTCATTTGATGTAAAGTAAACTCTGCACTGGCAACTTGTGTTTTTGCATAAATAGAAACTTTCTTTGCAAATCTATTCCATTTCGCTTGTGCTTTGTTGCAAACCTTTTCAACGCTCTCTTGAGAAATGCTGATTTTCTTTGTAAAATCCCAAGCACTTTTCATTTTTTGACGGAATGTAGCTAAAGGTTTTTCGGAATTCGTCTTGATTGCTTCAATAACAGCCTCTTCGCGACCTTCATTAATTTCATCTAATCTCAAAGAAATAATGTGGGCCTTTGTTTGCTCTTTAACTAAATCCTCAACAGATTGCTCACTGACACCATTTTCTGCCATATTTTCAGCAACATTCGTTGCCGCAACATAAGTCACACCTTGCAACGCCATTTCATTAGCAGTTTCTTGAGCTTCAGGAGCTACATTATCAACGGTAACAGGAGTTGCTTTTTGAGCTTGCTGAACTTCTTTGTCTTTGGCAACATTTTCAACAACTTGTTGAACATCTAATTGCTCAAAATAAGCCAAACCTTCTTCGCTGACTTTTGCTAAAGTTTCATCATCTGCATCATTAAAGGAAGTATTTGCTTCCGCAAACTTAATCAATATGGCGGCAAATTCCGGATCTGTTGTATCTGCTTTCAAAAGTTCAATCGCTTGCTCAAACGTTCTTCTATCAACTTTGCCTTTGACGCATCCGCCGACAATATTATAAGCTTCTGTTAAATCTAAAGATTTTTTAACTTTAGGATTTTGTTTTGCTCTATCTTCTTGCAAAAGTTTTGCAAATTGAGCATCATCTCTTTGCACCATTTCTAAAGCGTGCTTATAAATAAGGATACGCTTCTCAGAGAAGTTTGAAGGAATTTGTTTATAACCGCCGACAATAGCATAAGCGTCAGCTAAGGACATCTCTCTAATTTCCTTAAAGACTACAGCCTTCTTCTGAGTTTGAATTTTACCATTACTAAAACGTTTTTGACGAATTTTAGTCACCTTTTTTCTCCTGTTAAAATACTTAAATTTAAAGGCAGTATATACCATTTTTTTATTAAATTCAACCCATTTTTTGTCAATTTTTAAATTTTTTTTAAAAAATGTCAAAAGGCATCATAAAAATCAGTTGCGAAATAAACTAAAGCACTTTATAACAAGGAACAAATTAATCTTAAAAAGGTTAGAAAATGCGCGTAGATATATTTGATTTTGATTTAGATAGAGATTTAATCGCCAAAGAACCGGCAAATCCCAGAGACACCTCAAAACTTTTGGATTTAACTGATGAAACAGCCGTTTATGATCGTCATTTTTATGATTTGCCGGACATCTTGGAAAAAGGTGATGTGCTGGTATTCAATGATACCAAAGTTATTCCTGCGCGTTTATATGGTAAAAGAGGTGAAGCAGAGGTTGAGGTCACCTTATATCACCCAGAAAACGGTCTGACTTGGTGGTCTTTTATCAAAAATTCCAAACGGTTACGCCCTAATGATGTTGTGATATTTTATACTTCGGAAATTCCGGTTGCTGACTCGAATTTTAAAGCAAAAGTAATAGAAAAAAATAGCGAGGACGGAGTATTACTAGAGTTTTTATGCCCGGTAGATAATTTGGCACATCAGCTTGAAACTTATGGACTGATGCCTTTGCCACCATACATCAAGCGCGAAAAGCCAACTACCGGTTTGTGGAACAGATATAATGATAAAGAAAATTATCAAACCGTATATGCCAAATATGAAGGAGCCGTTGCCGCGCCGACCGCAGGGCTTCATTTTACGGATAATGTCTTAAAGCGCTTAGAAGAAAAAGGTATTACGAAAGTATTTTTAACACTTCACGTTGGGGCAGGGACATTCTTACCGGTTAAAACGGATAACACCGAGGACCATAAAATGCACGCAGAATATGGCATTATTACACCGGAGGCTTGCAATATTATCAATCAGGCAAAAAAAGAGGGTAGGCGCATCATCGCTGTTGGCACCACTTCAGTGCGCCTGTTAGAAAGCGCCGCAGATGATAAAGGTGTTTTACACCCTTTTAATGGCGAAACCTCAATTTTTATTACACCGGGTTATAAGTTTAAAATCATAGATTACATCATCACCAATTTCCATTTACCGAAATCAACATTGTTTATGCTGATTTGTGCAATTGCCGGCACCGAGCGGATGAAACAGGCATATCAGCATGCTATTGATAAAAAATATCGTTTTTACTCCTATGGTGACAGTTCTATTTTAAAATGTGTAAATAAAATTTAACTTTTACATTTTATAATGCCTTGGAAAATAATTCAAAGGTGGATAAAAGTGTTGGGATTAAGTTTAAATACTTCAAAAATTTTAGCATACAACAAAACGGCTTTATTACCGGCACTATTGGTGTGTGCTTTTATTTTGTATTTTTTCTCTATTTCAGAGTTTTCTGATGAAACTTATCATACAATTCACTTTGCATTTTTAATTACGGCAGGTCTGGCGCTTGCTTTTGGCGTAATTTTGCGTGTTCCTTTTGTGGCAATATCCATTTCAGTCATTTATATCAGCTATTTAATTATAAATAGTCAGCGTTACAGCTATGGTGAAGATTATATATTTTCCGCAGGGTATAATATATGGAGTATTCTGTTACTGCCTAATTTGCTCATATCTAATTACTTTTTTGCCGAAGAAAAAAAACATAGGCATTGGAGTTGGTTTTATATATTTATTTTGGCACAAACCGCAATATTGGAAAGGTTTCAAACCCAAAGCATTGATGCTGATTCACCGTTTTTTTATAAACATATCGGGGATCTTAATTATCCAGCTTTTTATATCGGATTGCTGTGCTTGACAATTTTATTTGCAAAACAGATACTTAACGGCAAAATCTTAAATGCTGCTACATTTTTTGTCTCGGTTGCTGTATTTTTAAGCCTGTTTTATTCGGATAACTTATTCGCTTACAGTTTGTTCTTTTTAGCAGCCGCAGTTGTTGAGCTGTTGACGGTTCTTTATTACTCTTATTATGTGCAATATAAAGATGAAGAAATAGACATTCCCAATCTGACAGCATTTTACAAAGAGGCTGATAATCCGCGGAAATATCCGCTGAAATATAGCATAGCTTTAATGTATATAGATGAATATGACCGTTTATTGAAACGATTCGGTGAAAGTAAAGCTCTGATTTTAAAAAAGATGTTTTTAGCGCGGATTAAAAAAGTCAAACCCAATGTTTTAATCTATAACTACAAGCCGGATGCTTTGATTTTGGCATTTAAGAACTATAATATATCAGAATGTTTTGACTTTGCCGAGGATATTCGTCGCTTGATAGCAAAGTCCGTTTTTGTGTTTAACGAAAATAATCATTTACAATTAACCGTATCACAATGTGTTTCAGAAAAGAAACGTAGCGATGCCGGTGCCGCAATGGTTTTAGAACGTGCTGAAGAAAATCTGAAAAAGGCCTGCAAATTTACGCATAATATAACGGTCAGAGCTTAATTTTTCTTTCTAAGTGATTTAATAAGCACATATCCGCCAACCAACAAAAATGGTATTGAAAGCAACTGCCCCAAAGTTACTTGTCCAAAGATAAAGCCGATTTGCTCGTCAGGCTCTCTGAAAAATTCCATACACAACCGTGATAGCGTATAAATGATTAAAAAGACCGCGGAAATAACACCATGATGGCTACGCACAAATTCCTTTTTCCATAATAGGTTCAAGATAATAAACATTAACACACCTTCGCTTAAAGCTTCATAAATTTGCGAAGGATGCCGAGGCATGTAACCGCCGCTTGGGAACTTAACCGCCCACGGTACCGTGGTCACGCGTCCCCATAATTCATCATTGATGAAGTTAGTCAGCCTGCCTAAGAATATGCCGATAGGCACATACAAAGCAACAATGTCTGTAATTTTAAAAAATGGGAACATATATTTCTTTGCGAAATAATAAAGAGCCAAAATAACACCGGCAATCCCTCCGTGAAAAGACATTCCCCCATGCCAAACCGCTAAAATCTCTGCCGGATGATGCCAAAAATACGTTTTGCCATAAAACAAAACGTAGCCGAGCCGGCCACCCAAAATAATTCCCAATGTGGTATAAAAGACCAAGTCATCAAGTTGGGCAGAAGTAAGCCCTAATTTATATTTATCAATATTGCGTTTGGTCAAAAACCAAGCTGAAAGAATCCCAATGAGATATGCAAGGGCATACCAACGTAATTGAAAAGGTCCAATGGCAAAAGCAACCGGAGATATATTGGGAAAATCAATAAACATAAAACGCTCCATTACATCATTCTAATTTCTTAAAGCTAACTTAATAAAAAAATATAATCCACACAAAAAAATATAAAAATCCGAAGATTTTGAACAAGTATTTGAAATAAAATAATTTACAAAAGTACAAAAAGTTACTTTTTGGTTAAAAAAGTGGAAAACTGGATATTCTGATTGTTTTACTAAATTGCATCTATAAATTATAATACATAACAAAAGGAATAAAAATGGCGATATCCGCAGTAGAAAAACAAGATACATATAATCCGATAGACTCCATAGAATACATCTTAGGACGTGATAACATTATCTGTGAACGTCGCAAAGAAAATGAGTTAGTAGCAGAAGTTCACGGAAAATGGGATAATATGTTGATTTTCTTTGCTTTTGAACCCCATATGCGTTGTTTGCACCTTTCTTGTTTGTTAAATATCGGAACAGCGGCCGTTGACCGGAGTAAAATGTTTGAGCTACTGGCTCTGTTAAATGAAAATTTATGGCTTGGTCATTTTTCTTATTGGAGCGAGCAAAAAATGCCGATATTTAAGCACTCCATTATTTTACAAGATGATGAAGAATTGTTTGTTCATAAAATCGGACAAATTATAGAGTTGGCAATTATGGAGTGTGAACGTGTTTATCCGATATTTAATGCTGTGATGAAACAAAATATCCCGCCGGCAGAAGCTCTCCACGCTGGTTTATGTAACTGATTACCAGATTTTTAGATAACATAAGATAAAAAGAAACGCCCCGACTTGAATAACAATTGTGGCAAAAAAGCCCAACATATAACTTTTTTTCTTGTATTTATGCTTAAAAATTTTTTGCCCCATAATTGCCCCGATTGTGCCACCCAAAACTTCTAAGGTATGTAACTGTATTTCAGGGATGCGCCACTGATGATTTTGCGCCGCGTGTTTATCATGCCCGTATGCAATAAATGTAAACAAGTTAATTAGCGGTATATGAAACAACAAAAACAATAGCAAACTTGTCTTTTTAAACCACGCCACATGCCATCCGAGATAATTTTCACATAAATAAGCGGCTAAAATCATCATACCGGCATAAAGCATAAAAAAAACATTATTGCGCAGTCCTCTAAAAAGGAGGCAAAGTGCAAACAAAATTCCTGCAAACGTAATAACCATGGTATCTCCTGACAAAATAGCGATAACATAAAAAAAATTAAAAGTAAATCGTAAACTTAACAATTTTTTAATTGCTTTGCGGTAAAAAACAATTACATAGATAAATTTATTTAGGAGAAAACCTATGAAAAAAGTTTTAAGTATCGTTGCATGCAGTGCCTTAGCAGCCTGTTCCTGTAGTGAAAATCAGTGGGAAGCGGTAGATGTCGTAGATTACGAAGAACCGATTTATGAAGAGCAGGCCAAAGCTCCGGTAATTCAAGAACCAGAGGCAACAGTTCGTGAGGTTCGCCCATCCCCTGTATATGTATCATCCGCACCGCAAGTTGTTTATGATGCACCTTATACCGAAGTGGCAACGCCATGCGTTCAAGCAACACCGTGCTGCCAAGCCGTATATTATCAACCGCAACCATGCTGTGGGTATCAGGTAGCTACACAACCGGCACCTCAACCAAAGGTTACCAAAAGTCAAAAGATTATAACCACTACAACTACTTATAAAGATTGCGGTGGTCAACCTTGTGATCCGGTAACAACAACGCATGAAGAAGTTGTGCCGGCAAATGTGAGCTATACCGGCTATACTCAACCGACGGCTCAAGTTGCACCGTATGAATCAGGTTATCTTGATGTAACGGTTGAATCTAATCCGTATAATTCACAAGTTGTAGATGTTCGTCCGGCAAGTCCGAAAGTAGATGGCAAAATTGCTGCCAAGTATTCTCCGGAAGCCTACAATGTTGTAGCCAGACGTGCTACCAACCGTATGTTGCAAGATACATCTTCTCTTTATGGTAATGGTCGCACCAAGAGAATTTTCTTAAAAGATACAAGACTCTTAAGTTCTGATTTACCGTATGGTAGCCAACGCTTAAGAGGTATCACTAAAGAAATCATCAGCGGATCTGAAACCTATGATGTTATCAACAACGCAACAGATGCAGATTACATCTTAGATTCTGCCGCTGACTGGTATGTATCAGGTTCTGCCGCTCCGGCACTTCAATACAAGCTCACCATGTTTGATAAAAATGGTAGAAAAGTAAACGAGTGGGTAGAGATTATCAGACAATTACAGGATTAATCCTTAAATGCTGAAGCTCTTTAGCATACTGTCTGCCTTTTGTTGGTTATTTATAACACCGGCAAAGGCAGACAGTTTTTTATTATCGAGAATAATTGAGCAAGAATCCATTATCCCTCTCGTTTTTATCAAAGATTTAGAATATTATAATCATACAAAAACCGCCGCATTTACCCAAAGAATAACCGATAAGCTTTCCTTAGAACCTCAAATTATCATTACCGATAACGAAGCTATGGCGGATTACTATATTGTTCCCCAGCTACTGCAATCAAAAATGGCACCGCTTAATCAGGATACCTCGCGTTACAGTATGTCGGTTAAAGTTGAATTATGGAGCAAAGGCGGCATTTTAATAGACAGTGCCACCCAAAACCGCTATATTGTCATAGAAAACAACGAGAACACTCAAGAAATCGCAAAGAAATTATTGATTAAGCTCTTAGATGAAGCCTTAACCGAGTTGATGTTCAAATTTAAAGAAAAACAAACCGCAAACAGCTAAATTACTTAGAAAGCCAAAACGTTGCCGGTCCGTCATTTATAAGCGAAACTTTCATTTCTGCCTGAAAAACCCCTGTTTGCGGCAATATTCCTTTATTTTTAAGAAGGCTGTTAAAATACGCATACATTTCTTTGGCTTTCAAGGGTTCTTCGGCATTCTCAAATCCGGGGCGATTTCCACGGCTTGTATCTGCTGCCAAAGTAAATTGTGAAACGACCAAAATTCCGCCGCTGATATCCAAAACAGAGCGATTCATTTTACCTGCATCATCTTCAAAAATCCGAAGATTAACAAGTTTATTGGCAAGATATTCCGCCTGTGCCTTAGTATCCCCCTTTTCAACACCTAAAAAGACCAAAAGTCCCTTGCCGATTTGTCCGACAATCTCTTTATTGACTTCAACGGAAGCCGTATCTACTCTTTGCACCAGTAACTTCATAATGTTCTCCTTAATGCTGATAAAACAGATAAGCAAGCGTAATCGCGGCAATAATTCCGGCCAAATCGGAAATCAGCGCATACTTAACCGCATATCTCATCTTAGAAATATTAACCGCTCCGAAATAGACCGTTAGCACATAAAACGTTGTTTCCGTAGAGCCTTGAATAACCGAAGCCGTAAACGCGGCAAAGCTGTCCGGTCCGAAGTTCTGCATAGTTTCAATCATCATTGCCCGAGCACCGCTTCCCGATAAAGGTTTCATAAACGCGGTGGAAAGCGCATCGGCAAATTGTGAATCAACGTGTATTTTACCGCAAATAAACCGCACACCGTCAACAATCATATCCAAAACGCCCGATGCTCTGAATACGCCGATAGCAACCAACATAGCCAGTAAATAAGGGATAATGCGTATCGCCATATCAAATCCGTCTTTAGCTCCCTTTAAGAAGACCTCATAGCAGGCAAGTTTTTTCTTGACTGCCAACGCAATAATCCCGCCGATGAGCATAATAAGGATAATATTGCCCAAAGCCGATGATACAACCAGCCTTTTTTCGGGGCTTATTGCATAAAATATCGCGGTAAGCCCGATAATCAAAAACAAAAATCCGCCCACCCATTTCAGCAAAATTGGGTGCAATAAATTGATTCTTTGCTTTATTGCCACTAACAGAAAACCGGTAATGGTAGAAACCGATGTTGCAAGCAAAATCGGGATAAATACTTCAGACGGATTGGTCGCGCCCATTTGCGCCCGATACATAAAGATTGTAATCGGTATCAGCGTAACAGATGAAGCATTGAGTATCATAAACAGAATTTCCGCATCACTGGCGGTATCTTTTTGCTTGTTGTGTTCTTGCAACTGCTCCATAGCTTTCAGCCCCATTGGTGTTGCTGCATTATCCAAGCCTAAGAAATTTGCCGCCATATTCAGCACCACGGTAGAAATAGCAGGGCTGTTCTCCGGCACATCTTTCATAATCACCCGAAACAACGGAGATAATTTCTTGGCAATTTTATCGGCAAGCCCCGATTCTTCTATCAGCCGAAGCACACCGAGCCAAAAACACAAAATTCCGATAAGTCCTAACGAAACATCAACTGCCGTTTGCGTGTTCTTAAAAATCGCTTGTGTGATTTGGTTAAAAGTCTCGGCACTTTGGGTAAAAATCAAGTCATAAAGCGCAACAACAATTGCGATTAAAAACATTCCTGCCCATAAAATATTAATCATCCAGATTCTCCGTTAAGCAAATATTTAAGATATGCCACGCATAATAAACCAAAATGTTTAATATTTCTCAAAGGTGAGCCGATGTTAGAAAATAATCCTGAATATCAAGCCAAAAAATATGAATTTGCCGACTATTATCAGCAAAATATCTTACCGGCGTTAAGGCCTTTTGAGCGCACGCGACGCAGATATTTACTGACTTTTGCGGTAATCTGTGTGTTTATTATCGGTTGGGCTGCGTTTACGTTTAATCATATACACGAGATTTTTAGCGGTGCGGAGAGTGGCTTCGAAAATTGGTTCGGTATAGGGTCTTGCTTGCTGATATTGTTGCTGTGTTTGCCGATGTTAAGCTATTATAAGCGGAGCAAAGAAAACCTGCTTCCGCTCATCACTAATTTCTTTGGCAAGTTCACTTATGTTTATCAACCGCCGCTGACAGACACGCTCTTAAAGCAATCCCAAATCGTCAAAACCTATGATAAGCTCATAACCGATGACGGTTTTAGCGGCGAATACATCGACTTGCCGGTCATGATTGCCGAATACAGCGGTCTTCAGCTGCAAAAGCCGACTAAACAAAACCCCAAAGTGAGCTACAAAAAGCAAGCGCACGGCATATTTTTTATTGCCGATATGCAAAAAAAGTTCCAAGGCGAGACTATTGTTGTCAAAGATAAAGGCATCTTAAATCGATTCGCACACTATAAAAACCTTGCCAAAGTCGGCCTTGAATCTCCGGAGTTTGAAAAAAAATACGAAGTCTATTCCGATTCTCAAATTGAGGCACGCTATATCCTAACCCCTGTAATGTTGGAATATATGCTGGCGTTAAAAAACTCTTTTTCCGATATTGAGTTTAGCTTTTTTGATAATCGCCTGTTTATGAATATCCGTATCAAAGAGAATTACTTTGAAGCATCAAACTTCTTCACCCCCATAACGAGCCGTAAGAATATACAAAAAATCTTCACCGAACTTTATCTTCTTTTCTCAATCGTTGATACCTTAAAACTCAATCAAAAGCAGTTATTGTAATTTTTGAATTGTTAAAAACAGATCAAATTACTTTAGTTTGTCTTATCTAAATCGCGAATAGTCTTAATCGCTTCGTCATAAAGCACTTTATTTTCACGTATGGAGAGGCGAATGTTTGATTTAGCCAACTCTTCATTGGTGCCGCAATCATAGCGCTCAGACGCAGTTAAAACTCCGTAAAACGGTATTCCCTTTTGTGCAGCTAGGTTTATGGCATCTGTCAAATTAATCTCGCCGTTATTACCTTTTTTAACATCCGGCAATAAGTCTAAGATAAGATTAGGCAACACATACGGCCCCATACTGGCAAAATCGGAATCAATCTGTTCTAAAGTCGGCTTTTCAATCACACCTTTGGCTTGCACAATATTGCCCTTTTGCTTAACTTGCGTTAAAACACCGTAGCGCGAAAGTTGCTGTTTGGGGAATTTAATCACGTTTTCAACAATGCCGCCTTTCTCTTCATAAACGTCTAAAAGTTGCGACAAAATTCCTTTACCGCGACAAATATAAATATCATCTACCCACATTACCATAAAATCACGCTTGCCGATAATATCTTTGGCGCATAATACGGCATGTCCGTTACCTTTGGGTTCGGATTGGCAAGCAAAAGAAAACTTAACATTGTCAGGAACAGTGCGCTTTATGGCTTCCCATAGCTCCAATTTATCCTTGCGCAAAAGAGATTCTTCTAATGACTTATTGGGTGAGAAATAGCGTTCATACATTTTTTTGTTTGTGTCATCACTGTAAATAAAAATAATTTCTTTTGCACCGGCTTCCGCACAGGCATCAACCGCGTATTGGATAATCGGTAAATTATTAAGGCACAAAAAACCTTTATGCATAGCTTTGGTTGCAGGCAAATTACGCGTGGAAAGTCCGGCAACAGGCAAAACAACCACTTCTGGTCTGGTAAACATGGCATAGCTCCCTTAAAATTCTTATAATAAGAAATGATAGCTCTCAAAAACGACGAAAGCAATATCTTAAAGCGATTATTTAACACCTAAAAACATTCTTTTGCCGACATCACCGCTAAAGGCGGTTTCTTGATTATTGGCGGCAAAGACATATTGTCTTAAAAGAATAGGCGCATCTGCATCATCCGTTTTTCCTTTAGCAAGGTTTTTGCCTGTTTTTCCATAAAAAGGTAATTCTACATTATTCGGAATGTCAAAAACATATTTTTTAGGGGCAATGGAAAGAGGGGAAGAGGCTTCTTTGTCGCGTAGCATATTTTTGCCGACAATGCCAACAAAAGGTATATCCTTGGTTTCTTGACTAAAGACATATTGGGTTTGAGGCTCGGTATTAACCGCGGTGTCTTGAGTTACTGTTTGCTGTTTATTCGCCTTTTTAACAGGAACATTATTTACATTCAAATCAGACAATGTATTTTGAGTGATATGCTCCGGTAAAACTCCGGTTTCTTTAACGTTTATGACTTTATTAAATCCTGATTTCTTAACATTATCCAAAGAAACACTGGCTAAAGTTTTATCTTCATCCGATTTTCCTATATCCATAGCAACCACAGGGTTAACTTTAAGAGAAGCATCTATATTATCAAAATTCTTATCATTTTCATCAGGCAAAATAGGCGTAATATTATTGATTGTTTTAGCAATGTCTTCGGTTATGATTTTAGCTTGTTCAGAAACGGTTAAATGTGTATCTGCCGGCTGAAGTGATAAAGCGGCAACATTGTTGTCAATATCACTATGCAAAGCCTGATCAATAGCAGAGGATACAGTATTATTGTTTTCGGTTAATACCAACGCTTGTGCATCAGGTAAAGGTGTCGCATCGGCTAAAGCAAAATCTTTTTCAACGACATCAACAGAGGTTGTTTCTTTGTTTTGCAGAGTATTTGCAGTTTGTTGAGGTAGCGTAAACCCACCAGCACCTAAATCAGCTAATTGCACAAAGCTTTCCAAATCATTCTGCGACAAGTTTTCAGGAGATTTGGATTCTGTTTGCTTTTGATTAGTATCATGAACTACGGGTTCATCAATTTTTTTTTTATCCTCTGATGTTTCAGAAGTCTTATTTTCTTCAAATGCTTCAGTCTTTTTATCATCAGTAACAGCATCGGTTTTTGTTTCTGATTGAGTCTCAGTTTCAGTTTTAGCGGTAGTCTTTTCTCCCGGTTGAGATTTAGCTTCTTCCTTATTGCCCTCAGCAGGAGTTTCTTTCTTTTCTTTAATAATTTTCACCGTTGGCTGAGTGATATCAATATCACGAGGATTCTTTGGCGGATAAACTATGTATTGCTCATAATCCATTATATCGATATTCAAAGTCGCTTTGAACATATCAAAACTTGAGATAATATCGTTATTCATATTTTCTACGTATAACGAAAGCGTTTGCAAGGCTTGGTCAGCAATTTCGTTGTTTTCTTTCATATCAGCCGCACTTACTGTATCAATGATAACGAGATAATTATCGCGTATCTTGCTATGCACTTCAGTGATTTTCTCCATATCATCAGCAACTTTTTTAACTGAGGCAGCAAGCTTATCTGTATCCTCAGAGGATATGCCGTTTTCTTGCTTAACAAGAGGTTTAATCTTGTCCATATAAACATCACTCAAGTTTTTGTAATAAGTGGAGTTGTTTTGCGCAACATTATATATCCAAGCAATCTTATTAAAGGTATCATCAAAAACATACTTGCTGTCAATTACAAAATTCTCTTCCAAAGCCTTTGGAATTGCTTGTAGCTTAGTTCTTTCCAATGCCAAATCATTTTCAATTTTAGCAAGTTTTTCCTCATTAACATCACCGTGCAATATCTCGTCCATATTACTTAAGGTTTTTTCGGAATCTTCTAAAGCTTTAATATTGGCGTCATATACAGAAAGCACATCTTTGTTATTGGTTACAGGCTTAAAGCGAATAACATCAAGAGACATTTGCGTTACTTCTTTTTGAAGTGCGGTAACAGCATTTTGAATAGCGGTTGTCCGAGCTATCAACCTGTTCTTAAGGGCGATACTTTCTTGATTTTTCACTTTATCTGCCATTTTTTTCACTTTATTGATACGTTCACGGCTTTCGTTCAAATCAACTTTAGCCTTAGGATTATCCAAATGTCCGTCAAAGGTAAATTTCAAGACATCGGAGAAACTGGCATTATGATATACCCCGTAAAATACAGCATCGAAGAGCCAGTTGTTAAAGTTTAAGTTGAGGTTCATATCAAGATTGATAACAGGAGATTCCCAAATTGTATTTTTTGTAACAAGTAAGCCCTTTGTTATGTCATAAGTACCATGAATTTTATCAAATGAACTTTGTCCGCTGGCAAGACTTTGTAAAACCGCGTCTTCAAATCCTTCAGTATTATCTCTTTGCTCAAGTTCAAATTTTATTAGAGCCAAGTCCCAACCTCTAAAAGCAGTGTTAGTGGCTTCAAAATCACCCTTTGAAGTTAAGTTTTCAAAAAAGTCATTTGGAGAGGTCGCCAAAGAACTGAAACTTCCCGAAGCGGTAATATTACCGCTGGTTAACCCATAAAGAGAACCCTTTAGGTTAGGAAATCTTAAACCGTTAACGGCATAAGTACCTTCAATTTTAGGCAAATCATTACTATTCATATCAAATTTTAACTCAACAGAGGCATTGCCGCTTAATGCTCTAAATTGAGAAACATGCAATACACCATTTTCCAAAACAGTAGCAAGATTTGCCTCATGATAATTAGCTCCATTGAAAACTAAAGTATCCGCGCTAAGATTGCCATGGAAATTATATTTCTTAAATAGAGCATAATCAATTTTTTCGTCATTAAGTAACGGCTTACTTAAAAATGTGCCTTTATTTGCTTGTTCTGTTGATTTAAAGATACTCTTTTTGCTTAGATTAAAAAGACGATCGGCATCAAATTTATCAAAATGAAGATTTGCCTCAGCTGTCGGCGTTGTCTTAATATCATGAACGGCCAAATCGCCTTTAATGGCATTGGCACTCAAATAGGCGTTCAACTCAGTTATTGCAAAATTGTCGGCTGTTCCGGAAATCTTTCCGGCTAAAGAAAATGGAGTAACCGGCATATCTGGCTCATAATTAAAGTTCAATGCTTTTACAAATTTAGTAAAGTTATTGGATTTAAGCTCTAATTCACCATTAACTTTCATGCTTTTTGACGCATCGCTAACTTGTCCTGCATAAGAAAATTCAATATCACCGAATTTTTGCAGGGAACTCAAATTAAAGTCATCAAAACTACCGCTTAACGCACCTTGAGAAACAAATAGTTTCCGCTTAAATAAGGGGATATCAGCAGGATTAAGCCCAAGTGCTGTGGCAAACTGAGGGAAATTCTCAGTTTTAACGTCATAAGATAAGTCGCTAAATAGAGGATTGCTATAAACATTGTCCGCATTAAATTGCAAATTAAGATTTCCGCCTGCAATATTAGCGATTGAAAGTTTTTTAATATTAAAGGCTTGGTCATAAGAGTTAAATTCCAATATCATGTTTTCTAACGGAATATTATTGTAAACGGCACCTTTTAAGGCTATTGAAGCATCAACGTTTAACTCATGATTCCAAGGAATAAGGCTCATTTGATGAATAAACTTATCCTTAAAGCTCAAATTTTGACTGTTTTGCGGTAACAATTGAACATATTTATCAAACAAAATTTTAGATCCTTCAATTACAGCCAAAACAAAAGTTTTTCCTTCATTGAGAACGAAACCGATATCTCCGCTCAAAACAGTAGAGTCAATGTTAACTTGTGGGGCAGAAATCTTGAGTTGGTTCATGTCACCGCTCAAAGCTATATCTGCTTTAGCATGCTTAAAGATAGCTTTTTTATTTTCATTATTGGCAAGTTTAGCTAAATCAATTTCGAAGACGGAAATAAATTGCCGCAAATCATCGGTTTCAAAGATTTGATTAATCTGAAAAGCGAGATTTTCATTTAAATTAACCGCACCGATAAATTTAAGATTTGTATTTCCCGGCATATTAAGTCCCATACGGGTAATTGTAAGCAGACCGTTTTGTAAAGTTAATCCAGTATTAAAATTAAGCACTTCCGCACCATTATAAAGTGCATGCGCGGCCTTAATATCAATAATTCCGTTATATGTTGCCAAATTGCTATCTGCAAATTTTTTGCCTTGGCGCATACTTTGTAAAACATCTTTACCGATTAACTCAAATATTCCCAAGTCAAGTTGCGTCATTTCCAGATTAAGCGCAAATTCCTTGTTATTAGGGAAATTTTTAAGCATTAAGTCGCCACTGCCGGCAGCCTTATCTCCGTATTTGATGACAAAATTATTTAATTTAGCAAAAGTTTTATCGTATTCAAATTTAAAGGAGGTATCTAAAGACTCATTATACTGATTGCCAATAAAATTTTCACCAAATAAGGCCATCATAATATCGGCAAAATGTGCGGTCTTAAATGTTAAAGTTCCCTTAGATTGTTTATCAAAAACGCCATCAAGAGCAGCCTTACTTCCTGTTGGTGCATTTTCAAAAGTCATATTAACATGGAAGCCCTGACTTTTAGCAATAGCACCTTGGAATTTAATTTCGTTATTATTATAAATCAAATTACCGTTTGTTTTATAAGGCCCCTTAATGGTTGATGCATTAACGGTTGCCGATATGTTAGGAAGCATAAGCTCTTTCTTATCTTGCAGATTTTTGTAATTTAGTATCGAATTATTTAATCTCACATTATTAAAAGAAACTTCAACATTTCCCGTTTTATTGGCACCGCCGGCATTAATATTGTCCCAATTTGAAACACCTTTTTCGTTAATAAGAACATTAACAGTGGCATTCGTTAAAGTCATGGAGTTAATCACAAATTTTTGTTGAAACATTGGTAAAAGCTCAACATTAGCCGATATTTCCTTAACAGTCACAAGCGGATCGCGAGGTGCGTTGCTCTTAAAAAATCTGACTGCATTTGCGGAAATTTTAGGAGAGGGTAATAGATCTACCTTTAAATCACCTTCAATAGATGCGTTAAGCCCTGTGATTTGCGCAAAGCGTTCGGAAACAACGCTTTTGTGTTGATTCCAGTCCATCATATAAATATATCCGCCCACACCAGCAATGGCTAAGATAATAAAGAGGACAACACCGATTACAATTTTTTTCAGCACTTTTTTCTCCTAACACAAAATAAACTTTGCTAAATTTTTTTATCATTGTATAATATAAAAAATTAACGAAACGATAATAACGATGATTTTTTTTGAAAAAATTGTTTAAATGGAGGCATTTAATGGAGAAACTTGAAAAATTGTTTTCAAAAGCGCTTGAGGCAAAAGACAATGCTTATGCACCATATTCCCAATATTGTGTCGGTGCGGCAGTTTTGACATCAAAAGATAACATTTATGCTTCGTGTAATGTCGAAAATATATCTTTTCCATGTGGTATATGTGCGGAAGCCGGTGCTATTTCGGCAATGATAGCCGCCGGAGAACGAAAAATCAAAGCAATATTAGTAACATCAAACGGCAGTGATTTAGTGTATCCATGCGGCGCATGCTTGCAACGCATCGCGGAGTTTGGCGATAAAAAAACAAAGATTTATTTGGCTGATGCAAAAGAAGTTCGTCAAACATATTGCCTAAAAGATTTATTACCCTATAATTTTAACACAAAGGATTTATCTCATGAATAACGGAGTTGCCGCATTTATTAAAGATTATTTAGGTGTGAAATCCCCAAAAACCGCTATTATTTTAGGGTCAGGGTTAAAAGACTTTATTGATAACATAGAAGATAAAAAAGTGCTTAAATATAAAAGTCTTCCGGAATTTCCGGAAAGCACCGTGGAGGGGCACAATGGCGAGTTGATTTACGGCATGGTAGAAGGTAAGGAAGTTCTTTGTATCAATGGTCGAGTTCATTTATACGAAGGGAATAATCCGCGAAAGATTGCCGAAGCCATTTATTCTCTAAAAGATTTGGGTATTGAACAACTGATTGTAACCAACGCCGCCGGTTCGCTAAATGAAAAAATAGCACCGGGAAGTTTAATGCTTATAAACGATCATATTAATTTCAGCGGCAGAAATCCTTTAGTCGGTCCGAATGATGCACACTACGGCCCTCGCTTTTCACCGATGAACAATGCATACACGCCGGAGCTCTTAGAGAAAATAAAAAAAATAGCTAAACAAGAAAAAATAGATGTCTGTGAGGGGGTTTATCTGATGGTCCTAGGTCCTAATTTTGAAACACCGGCAGAAGTTCGGATGTTTGCCAAATTCGGTGCCGATGCAGTCGGTATGTCCACCGTTCCCGAGGTTATTGTTGCGGCGCATTGTTCACTTAAAGTATTAGGCATATCCGTCATCACCAATTACGGAGCAGGGCTCATGTCAAGTCTTCCGCCGTCTCATGAAGAAACATTAGAAATGGCAAGCAAGGCTTCTGCAAATCTCTGCCATTTGCTGACCGAATTTATCAAAAAGGAGGGGTAAATCATGTTACCGCAGGAAATTATCCGTAAAAAGAGAGATAAAAAACAACTGAGCGCCGAAGAAATTAACTTTTTTATTCAAGAGATGAGTAAAGGGACAATCGCCGATATTCAGGCTGCGTCATTTTCTATGGCCGCATTTCTAAATGGAATGACGGATGATGAAACCTTAGCTCTGACCTTAGCTATGCGCGATTCGGGGGAAATTTTATCTTGGCAAGATATAAAAAACGGACCGATTGTTGATAAACATTCGACCGGTGGTGTAGGTGATAAAGTAAGTCTGATGTTAGCTCCGATGCTGGCGGCTTGCGGTGCTTATGTGCCAATGATTGCCGGCAGGGGCTTAGGTCACACCGGTGGCACACTTGATAAATTGGATTCGCTGTTAGGCTATAAAACAAATGTAGACATAGATACTTTTAAGGACACGGTAAAAGAAGTTGGATGTGCCATTATAGGACAAACAGCAAATTTAGCTCCGGCAGATAAAAAACTTTATGCTATTCGCGATGTTTGTGCTACGGTTGAATCAATTCCCCTCATTACCGCCTCTATACTATCTAAAAAATTAGCGGCAGGATTATCCTATTTGGTTATGGATATTAAATGCGGTAATGGTGCCTTTATGGAAACAACAGCACGCGCTGTGGAATTGGCACGTTCTATCGCTCGGGTTGCTAACGGTGCCGGCACCAAAACCACAGCTTTGTTAACCGATATGAATAGTGTTTTAGGCACAACCGTCGGCAATGCTTTGGAGTTGCGCGAGGCTATGGATTACCTCCAAGGTAAAAACATAGATTCGCGCTTAGATGAAGTGACCATGGCGTTATCAAGCGAATTACTTGTTAACAGTGGTTTAGCAAAAGATCCCGATGACGCATTAAGACAATTAAAAAAGAGTATTTCCTCCGGTGCTGCCTATGAGAAATTTATCAAAATGGCCGTGCGACTTGGTGCTGATAAATCAGTATTAGATAACATCAGCAATAAAATGCCTAAAGCCAAGTATATTGAGCCGATATATTGCAAAGATGACGGATATGTCTCTGCAATAGATACAAGAAAGGTTGGCTTAGGCGTTATTATGTTAGGCGGTGGACGCACCACACCGGAGCAGAAGATAAATTACACTACCGGCTTTACCTCATTTTGCCAGATTGGTGACAAGGTAGATAGAAAGACACCGCTTTGCTATATTCATGCCGAGGATAAGGATAAAATTTCTGAAGTAGCCGCCGTGCTCATAGATGCTATCCGTATTACCGCCCATAAGCCGCAAAAGCACCCGACAATCATTCAAAAAATTGTCTGAAATTATTTTTTGGGTTTTCTTTGTTGCGGTGGAGGCATAAAATCTGCGCGCGACTTGTAGTGTTTGATTTTATTCAACAGTGCATAATCCGGCACACCGTCTTGCGGAAGATGCCATTTCTTTTGTAGCTTTTTCACGGCAACAGCAGTTTTCGGTCCGAATCTGCCGTCTTCTTTGAGGCCTGCTTTAATTGTTCTGTTGGCAAAATGTTGCACTTTAAGAATATCTTCATCGGTAAGTTTGTAGTTAGACTTCTCATAAATGGGCTGATACTTCTTATTTGTCGCGGTATAATCAGCCAAGGTAACAATTGCCAACGCATAATTAATAGAGCGATTCCATATCATAATCCGCCGGAAGTTACTAAGTGTAATATAAGCACGCCCACGCCTGCCATCAGGCAATATAATTCCTGCGGTGGCATTGTTGGGAAGGTGTAATGCTTTTCCGTCCGCACCGATAACCCCGAGTTTTTTCCACTCTTCAACCGTTTTATATTTTTTTAAGCCGATGAGACTATAATCAAAATTCCATGGCAAAAGCACTTCTTCACCCCACGGCTCATTGGGCTTCCACCCGAGTTTAGAAAGATAATTTGCCGCTGAGGCAATTGCATCACCGAAATTATCCCAAATATCAGCCACGCCGTCTCCATCATAATCAACTGCATAAGCATTGTATGTTGATGGCATAAACTGGAAATGTCCCATAGCACCGGCCCAAGAACCTTTCATTTTATCACCATGCAAGTCGTATTTATCCATGATTTTTAAGACGTTGTAGAGCTCTTGCTTAAAGAATTTAGCGCGCCTGTTTTTATAGCTGAGATTGGTTAATCCGTCTATTAAGTGGTGCTTACCTTTATTATAACCGAAATGCGTTTCCACACCCCAAAAAGCCACGAGATAATTAAGCGGCACACCGGTATTATCACTTATTTTTTGATATTTTTTCTTTAATTCGGCATAATGCTTGCGTGCTTTGCTGACCTTATCTGCGGTCACCAATTTGTTAATATAGACATCAGAAGTCAAAATAAATTCTGCTTGTTTGCGGTCAAATTTCTGAATAGCCTTAACCTCATGGAAGTAATCATTTTGATAAGCACGATTAATTGTTTTTTTAGAGATTCCCTTAGCAATCATCTCTTGTTTTAATGAACTGAGCCATTTATCCCAGTCTTTACGTTGCTGTTCCACACTTTTAAGCGCCCAAGCCGACGGTGCTAAAAGGCTGAAAATCATTGTCATAAATAAAATTTTTTTAAGCATATTATTTGCCTTATTTCTTAAACTGATACTCTACCATAAAACAAAAATCTTTACTTTCTCCTAACAAACAACGCTTGCCATGAAAAAAAATGTATGCTACAAAAATCATCAGGAGAACACCATGGATATTAAAGCTTTTAAACAACAATTACCGGAAAAAAGAGCGATTTTAGGCATAGATTACGGCACAAAGCGCATGGGCTTGGCTGTATCGGATTTATCTTTAATGATTGCCACTTCCTATAAAATTTTATATCGGAAAGAATTATCCCAAGATTTAGCTGAACTCAAAAAAATAATAACCGAAAAAGAAATCGGAGCCGTTGTCATGGGGCTTCCTTTGCAGATGAATGGGGTAGAGGGGGAAATTGCTGCTGAAGTACGCCGATTCGCAACAGTATTAGAGGAAACTTTTTCCATGCCGATACTGCTTTGGGATGAACGCTTATCATCATCAGCTGTGGAGAATTTTTTAATCAAAGAAGTTGATTTATCGCGTAAAAAACGCGCCAAAGTATTGGATGCCTCTGCTGCCGCTTACATTTTACAAGGTGCTCTTGACGCTCTCAAATATGCCTAAAATTTAGCTTGCCTAAAACCCAAAAATGTGGTATACTATTTAGGTATTCAGTCACAAAGGGAGCGCGCGTCATGGATTTTAACTTTAACACATTTGAAGAGTTTATGAGCTTTGTCAAAACCGAAGGCAAAGATATTGATAGATGGTCTAAAGAGAAAATAAATAAGTTTAATAATCATGTATGGAAATTGCAGAAAAATCCGGAATTTAATGCCAAATATGAAGTATGGGTAGAGGATGTAATTGCCCATAAGCAAAGGAAAAGAGTTGAACTTTACGGCAAAGATGCAGTGATAACAAAGCCAGTAAAAACAATGTCTAAATAAGGGGGAGACATGTTTAATAAACTACTTAATTGGGCTGAGAAGCTGGTAAATTGGGTAGAAAAAGATAAAGAAAAGCAAGCCCAGAAGATACGAGAGAAAAGAGCCGCTTATTTAGAAGAATGCCGTAAACAAGCCGAAGCAGAACAGCGCAAGGCATATAAGCAAGAAATAGAACGGCGTAAGGCTAATCGTATTCATCAATTAAGCAGCTATACTGATTTTAGCGAATTCAAAAGTTTTATAGAAAGCCCTCAATATAAAAGACTATCAGATGACGACCGTGACTTATTCTTAAAAAGGGCAAACGATTTGCGAAAACAAAATCCCCAATTTGCCAAAGACTACCAAGCATGGCAAAATGAAAAATCTAAAAAATTTTCAAATCAGATAAATAATCGGAATATACCAAGTATATAGATTAGTCTTAGTTTCAACTAAAGTAGAATTGAATCCTCTATAATATAAGCATATCTCTCTTGTGCTACAAGGAGGGGAGAATATGTCAGAAAAATCATATCAAGAGTTCAAAACCGTTATGGAAATGGTCTATGTGGTGCAAAGGGCCTATTTTGCGTATCCGCGGTGGACAATCAATCAAATTGAAGAGTTTGAGCAAAAGTTTGCCGACAATTTGCTAGAATGCTATAAAAATCGCCGTTTTTGTAAAGAATACGCCGCCTATGAACAAGCCGTAGCCCTAAAGCATCGCTTGAAATCCCCACAAACCGCAACCGAAAAACGGTTAGTCAAAATCTTAAAAGAGTTGGAACTGATAAATCTTGCCTGCCAACCTTATCGCTTGGAAGACAAAGAATATTATAGAAAACAAGCCGATACCCGCTTAAAATACGAAAAGAGATTAAAAGACAATCAAAACAATTGTCATCAAGCAAGCGAAAAATGGACAAGATAAGCAAATCAATAAAAAAGGGAGCAAATTGCTCCCTTAAATTTTAGGAAGATACATCTTGCACAGTGTCATCCCAAACGCGTCATCCTGAACTTGTTTCAGGATGTCATGAGATGTTGAAAGAAATTCGCATGACGAAATAAGTCAAGCCGCTTTAACGACATCAAACTTCACTTCGGCACCACCCAGCTCATCAACAGTCGGCTCGGAAATGCTTGAACTTTCGGCAATTTCAAGCGCCAAAACTTGCTCTTTGATGTAATCGGCATATTCCGTAATTGCAGTCTTAACTTTGCTGTTATCTGAAGAATACGCGAGCTTGATTCTGTCTGAAATATCAAAATCCTTGGTCTTGCGGAGAGCTTGAATCATACGAACAAAGTCGCGCGCAATCCCTTCTTTTTCCAAGTTTTCATCAATTTCGGTATCCAAAATCACCACAGCCGTATTATCCGGCAAAGCCTGACCGCTCATACCGTCATTGATAACAAGACGAAGTTCATATTCTTCGGCAAACAAGGTCTGTCCGGCAATAGCGAGAGTGCCGTCTGCATTTTGGCTCCATTCGTTTGTTTTTGACTTAGCCATAATGTCTTTCATAAACGCACCCAAACGCTTACCGATTAGCGGTGTCTTGAGATAGAGGAATCTTCCCGCCACATCGGCAATATCAGATTTTAACACAATCTCTTTAACGTTAACCTCATCTTTTAATGCCTCGGCAAAGTCTTTTAACGTTTCTGCCTTATCACCGGCAACAATCATAGATTTTAACGGCAAACGGTTGCGGAGCTTATGTTCTTCACGGATAGCTTTGGCAACTGAAGAAATCGCACGCACCATATCCATTTGCTCAATTAATTTGGCATTATCGGTAATCGTGCTCAAATTCGGCACATCAGCCAGATGAACCGATTCTTCACCGGTCAATCCTTTATAAACGAACTCGCTCATAAACGGCATTAACGGTGCAGCAATCTTCGCTACATTAATAAGCACGGTATAAAGGGTGTTAAAGGCGCTCAAATCTTCACCGTCCCAGAAACGTGCACGAGAACGGCGAATATACCAGTTATTCAAAATCTCTAAGAAATCCTCAACCGCGGCACACGCACGAGCAATCTCATAGCTTTCCATATCAGCCTTAACGCTTACTGCCAAGGCCTTTAACTTCGCTAAGATATAGCTATCTAAAACGTCATTTGATTGAGCAATCTCTTGAGCTTTAATCCCTTCGGCATTGGCATAAAGGGTGAAGAAATAATATGCATTCCAGAACGGAATAAGTGCTTTTCTTGCTGCTTTGGCAATTTCTTTACCTTCTTTATCAACCGCCACGTTGCCGCCTTTAAGGACAGGGGATGAAATCAAGAACCAACGGAGTGCATCCGAACCGATTGTTTCCAATATATCATTCGGATCCGGATAGTTTTTCAAACGTTTAGAGAGCTTTTGCCCGCCTTCAGCCATCAAAAGTCCGGTGCAGATACAGTTCTTAAATGCCGGCTTGTTATGAAGAGCCGTGGAAAGCACTGTCAATGTGTAGAACCAACCGCGGGTTTGGTCAATTGCTTCCACAATAAAGTCAGCCGGAAAATGATTTTCGAACCACTCTTTGTTCTCAAACGGATAGTGGATTTGCGCATAAGGCATTGAGCCCGATTCAAACCAACAGTCAAATACGTCAGATACACGACGCATCATTGTTTGACCTGAGGCATCATCAGGGTTCGGATAAACCACATCGTCAATATAAGGCTTGTGGAGATTGGTTACTTCAACACCGGTCTTTGCCCTAATTTCCTCTAAAGAGCCGAACACATCAACCCTCGGGAACTTCGGATTATCTGACTTCCATACCGGAATTGGCGTTCCCCAAAAGCGGTTACGTGAAATTGACCAGTCACGTGCACCTTCAAGCCACTTACCGAAACGCCCGTCTTTAATATGCCCCGGAATCCAGTTGATTTCTTGGTTGTTCTTAACCATTTCATCGCGGAAATCTGTTACTTTTACAAACCAGGAACTCATTGCTTTATAAATAAGCGGGGTATCCGTGCGCCAACAATAAGGATAAGTGTGTGTATATTGCTCCTTTTTAACCAACAGATGATTTTCTTTAAGCCATTGCATAATCGGCTCATTGGTATCAAACACCTGCTGTCCGGCGTAATCTGTTACCTCTGCGGTGAATTTACCGGCTTCATCAACCGGACAAACCACAGGGAAGTTCTCATCATAAGTCCTGCAAACTTCAAAGTCGTCTTGACCAAAGCCCGGCGCAATGTGAACCACGCCTGTTCCGTCTTCGGTAGAAACAAACTCACCGGATAAAACCTTAAAGCATCCTTTCTCTTTTAAATGCTTAAAATAAGGGAACATCGGTTCATAGCTTAAGCCCAACAAATCAGAACCTTTAATGGTTTTAACTTGGGTGGCATTCTCAAGTTGCTTTTTATAACTGCCAAGACGTGCCACGGCAATAATATATTCCTGCCCGTCTTCACTCATTACCGCATAGTCAATGTCTTTACCGACCGCAAGCATTAAGTTAGAGGGTAAAGTCCACGGAGTAGTTGTCCAAACAAGAATTTTCTGCCCTGTTTCAAGCGTAAACATTACCGTTATAGCATTATCCGTTTTATCGCGATAACCGAGATTAACCTCAAAATTAGAAAGCGGCGTTTCTGCTGCCCATGAATAGGGCAATACGCGATAATCTTCATAAACTAAGCCTTTATCATAAAGCTCTTTGAAGTTATGAATAACGCTTTCCATAAACGAGAGGTTCATCGTCTTATAATCATGGCTAAAATCCACCCAACGACCGATACGCTTAAACATATCTACCCAAATACCGGAATATTTCAAAACGTCCGTGCGGCAAAAATCATTAAATTTTTCCACGCCATAGGCTTCAATTTGCTTTCTGCCCGAAACATTAAGTTGTTTCTCAGCAGACATTTCTGCCGGCAAACCGTGACAATCCCAGCCCAAACGACGTTCAACTTTTTTACCGTTCATAGTCTGAAAACGCGCTACGGCATCTTTGACATAGCTTACCATAATATGCCCATAGTGCGGGGTTCCGTTAGCAAACGGCGGTCCGTCATAAAATACAAATTCTGCCGCATTATCGCGGTTATGCACAGACTTTTCAAAAGTTTTATCTTCTTCCCAAAAGTTTAAGATATTTTTTTCCATTTCAGGAAAGTTGATTTTGGCATTTAATTCTGGGTAATATTTCTTTTTTTCGGTCATCTTAAAAATCCTAAAATAAACAAACTTCAGACACTTTAGCCATAAAAACTTACAAAATCAAGTTGATTTTAAAAAAATGCCGGAATCTTAACTTATTTTTTAAACATTTGGCTCTAAAATGACAGAAAATAGAGCAGGTGAAAATGGAGCTGTTTGGTAAATATATGAAAATAAATAAAAAAATACACACCTTGTTAGCAGCATTAATGTTGTTACCAATAGCTGATGTTTACGCCGCCGGCGGAAAAATTACCGCGGCACAGGCATTTTATACGCTTGCACATAATAATAATGTTCAAAAAATCAATGAATTACAGAATCGCGGTTATTCTTTAGAAAGCACAGATGGCAGAGGATATAATCCTGTCTGTAAAGCAATTATGAATCAAGACAGGAATGCCTATCGGATATTAGTATCTCAAGGTGCTAATCGTTCTCCGAATTGCTTAAAACGCATACCGGAAGATACATATCGGCGTTTCTTTGGGATAAGACCAAATCAAACTGCCGTTGCTGCATCAGAGGATGGTACAGCATCTAAATTGAAGGATATTCCGACATGGGTGGCTGCCAGTGCTTTAACCGCTGGCGCCGTGGCAACAGCATATGCGTTGCGCGGTACAACCGGTAAAGGAGGTGGTTCACCTGGCCCTGGACCCATACCACCAACGCCGACAACCTGCCCGAATGGTACTTATGATGTCAAAACCAAAAAATGTATATGTAATGAGGGGTATTATCACTATGGAGATGATACAGCTTGTTATTTACCGGTTGCAAATTGTGAAAGTCAAACCAAGAGTATTTGTAATGCGTGCGTAACCGGATACATACTGTTTAATAACGTTTGCTATATCAAAATACCTAATTGTGCTGTTCAATCAGCAGATAAATGTTCTCAGTGTGAGACAGGGTATGGTTTACATGGCGGAGATGGATCGGCTTGCTATCACGATATAGATAACTGTGTAACTCAAGAATTAAATAAGTGCACACAATGTGTTGCAGGGTATGATACTTATGGTGATCCTTCCAAAATGCAATGTTACAAAAAGATAGAACATTGCTTAAATCAAGTTCAAACAGCATGTATGCAATGTGAAGCAGGATATGATACCTATGGTGATATCACGGCATCACATTGTTATCCTAGCAATCCTTGTACCGCGTATGCCAATACAGTTCCAACCATTATAGATGGCGAGGTTGAGTGTATTTGTAATATTAATAAAGGATATGCCGGTGATAAAGAAAATTGCCAACTTGCAGAAGAAGGAGAGTATGAAGAAGGAGACGGCAATCGCGAAAAATGGGATAATCTCAACGAACTATATTGCAATTCACATGGCAAATATATGGGAAATGGCATTTGTCAATGTTATACTAGTCGCGGTTATGCCGGTAAAAACAGTAATTGTAAGGTAGATGAATGTTGCACATCATGCATTGAACCGACGTATATTCAAGATCAAAATAACGGATTATGTTACATAAATTTGTATTGTGCGGATCATAAAGTACAAAGAGGTAATACTTGTGTGTGTGAAACGGGATATATTGCATATAACGACGGTTGTTATATAGATTTGAAATGCGAACAAGAATCAATTCATACATATCAGCAAGGCAATCAGTGTGTATGTAAGCCAAATTATGATGAAAATTGCGAGCAGTGCTTAGAAGGTTATGAGATGGACGCTCGCGGAAATTGTAATGCAATAGAGCCTGTATGTCCTGAAAATTGGACAGGTAAAGAATGTAATATATGTCCGGTGGAATTTCTATTATCAAGTGACGGCTTACATTGCGGACCGGAATGCGCCATAAATCGTGCTCCAAGAAGCGAAAATGATGAAAATTGTAGTCTTTGCGGTGCAGGATACGATAAAGATAGAAACGGATTGTGCATTGTTACAGAGTGCTCTTCAGGAAGAGAAGGATATGTCAAGGATGACGAAGGAAATTGTGTTTGTGACGAAGCTAATGGATATGCCATGACAAGATTAGGCATCTGTGAGAAGAAGGGGCAACCGATAGTTGGCGTTTCAGATAGGAATATTAATAATGATACATTTACAATAACACACAATGGTGCGGATGACCCTATTTTCCGTGATGTCTATGGTATGAAACCGGTAGAATCAGAAGATGCCGAAGGCAATAAAACATATTATGAAAATGTATATAATGCCTTAACATCACCAAGCGACGCCACAGCAGAAGCAGAAAGCCAAACCGCTACAATAAGAATAAATAATATGAACACGGGTGCTAACACGGTATATGGTATTTATCAACCCAATGCGATATATAATTCTGCCGTTATTAATAGAACCATTAAAGATGCAACAGCTACCGGTAATATTATCATAAATGATACACACACATTATCGTATATATATGGCTTGTATAACACGGGTGAAACGGAAGATGAGGTATCAAAAGATATTTATAATGCTTTTGCATTTGGCTCTGGCGAAGGCAGTGCCGCATCACCGACTAATAATCAGGCAATAGGTAATATTACCGTAACAAAAGATGAAGAGAGTAAAGGTCGTATTGTTGGTATTCATGGTGTAAGTAATATTTTTAATGCATATGCCAATACCACAGATGGTGCTGCGGCAAATGCTGATGCTCAAGGTTCGATAGTATTGACTAATAAAGGTGAGGGAAATGTAATCGGTATTGAGGGAACAAGCAATAAGGCAAAAATAAATAATGCCTTAACCTATATGGATTCTGCAGTTTCAAAAACGATTTCCGAAGGAAACATAAAAATAGCCGGAACAGACGATGTATATGGAATATCAGCCAAAGGAACAGTAGCTAATAGTGAAACACAATTTAGCAAAAGTTTCATATTACAAGAAGAATTTCGTTCCACCGGTGCCATAGATGCAACAACCGAAAAAACAACGAGCAAGGGCTATGGTATATATGTAACAGGGGAAAATGTAGCCGCCGATGTATATAATGCTTTAGGTTATCAAAGCACAGGTATTATTACGGTAACCAATAACAATGGCGGAAGTGCATATGGTATATGGAACGGTATAGCAACCTATATCGGGGATGAAGGGCAAAAATACTATAATAATACTTACAATGCTTTTCGGTCATCTGCAAAATATGGTGGGGATAATAGCACGGCCAAAGGCACAATCAATGTAAATATCAAAGGAGAAGGAATAGGCATACAAAATGCCATTGGTTCTTACGCCGCCGGCGATATATTTAATGCGTATGCCAATTCCGGATCAGATGTAAAATTAAGTGTAATCGGCAATATTAATCTCAATGATGAGAGCACTAATTCAGATATCGTGCTAAAAGGCTTAGAAGGTGACGGAGCGACGGTTGCAAATGCCTATGCAACAGGCCAAGGCCAAAATACAGAAACAAATGTTCTTGGTAATATAAATGTAACGGCAAGTAACAGAAAAATAGGTGGTATCGCCGCTGGTATGTATAGCACTGGAGCAGTAGAGCAAAACGCTAAAGTTATTAATGCAGGACTAATCAACGATAAAAGCACTGTTGAAGGAAATATTCTGGTGCAGTCAACAGGTCAGCGACCACTGAGCACCATGTATGGTATGTATGTCACTAATTATGACGTAAACGGCGGCAACTCTGAAACCGCACAACCCAAAGATATATATAATGCATATTACGATAATCCCGATAATGTGTCATCAGGTAAAGTGACCGGAACAATCAGAGTTTATGCACCTAATGCCAGCTTAGGTTCAACAGCGGAATATTATGGTATCTTTACTAATGGTGGTAGAGCATATAATGTTTATAGCACCAATAGCGCCGCCAATGTCAAGGGCACTATAGAAGTAGACATCAACGGCAGTAACAATACGACGACCGCCGCAGGTATGAAGGGTGTAAACGGGGCATATTTATATAACACTGGCAATGGTGCAAATTCTCATATCAGTGTTACAACCTCAAGAGGAAGCAGTAATGCTTACGGTATGATGGGTGAAAACAGCTATATAGCAAATAGTGCCCTCATTGATGTAAAGAGCCAAAGAGCCAATGCTTATGGGTTATATGTCCATAACGGCACGATTATAAATGAAAGCACCGGTGTCTTAAACGTAAATGGTTCAACCGGAAGTTATGGTATTTATGCCGTAAGTGATAATGCCATGGATACCTACGTTCAAAATGCTGGAACGATTAATCTGACGGGCGCTTCCAAAAATGTCGGTATTTTCGCCTCCGGATCCAATGCTAAAGTTAAGAACACTGGTCAAATCATCATCAATGGCACAGAGAACACTGATATCTGCACCGATGGACAGTGCGGAAACAATGTTGCCATTATGTTGACAGATGGTGCCCAGTTAATTAACAACGGTTCTATCACCAGTGACAGCAATTTGGACTTATCGGCTATGGGGGGCACGGTATCTATTGCTGAAGGTGGTAGCTTTAAGGTGGCCGGATTTATCAGCGGTGATTTAGATGTAGAACAAGACACCATCATGAATAATTTTGATAAAGAAATTGTGCTAGAAAACGCCCTAGCTGCTGAAGATGTCAGCCAGACTAATGTTAATATAAAATCTTATCTTTATAATACCGGAATCAAGCCCAATAGCACCGGTTCAAATGATATCGTGCTGGAAATGAAAGACTTCTCGGAAGTAACATCAAATACAAGTGAATCCGCATATTTGGAACAAAACTATAATGCCGAGAGAAACGCCGGACTCTTTAATGCCCTAAAAGCCGCACCAACGGCAACTGATGCCCAACTTGTAGAAGCCAAAGCCATGGGAACTTCGTTTATCCCCAATATCCCTGAGGAAGAATTAAAAATCCAACGTAGCCTTAACCGCACTATGACCGATGAATTATTTAAGGAGGGTGGTGATGTGCGTAAGTTTATCGGTGTCGATGCGATGAAAGTCGGACGTTCCGACAGCGGCACGTTAACCGGTTATGACATTAATTCTCAAAGCACTTATGCCCTTTATGACAAAAAAATGAATAACCGCTATCGCTTAGGTTTAGGTATGAGCTTTACCCACACCGATACTGATTACAATGACGATTCGCGCCGCAAGAATTTCAATGTTCAAGCCTATGTCCCATTAACTTATAAGTTAGGCAATCATTTAACTGCCGTATCAATGGCCGAGTTAGGTTATTCCGATGGTGATTACACAAGAAAGAGCCTAAATCAATCTTTTAAGGCGGACACCTCAGCCATAACTTATGGATTATTAAACGAAATCCGCTATAAATCAAATCTCGGACCGGTTAATGTCACACCGTTTGTCGGCTTAAATGCCCTCGGTTGGTATCAGGATTCTATCAGTGAGGGCAAAGAAGCCGAAGCGTTACACCTCTCTGCGACCAATGTCTTTTCTTTAGAGAGCGCATTAGGAATTTATGTTGATAAGGATATAGAGTTCAACGAAGATAATCGCTTAAATATCGCTTTAGGTGCCGGATATTATCATGAGTTTGCCGATCCGTATCGCGGCTTTGACACGCATCACAGTAACAGTATTGGTAAGTATAGGTTGAAGAATAAGATTCACTCTGACGACCGCGGCTTAATCTCTGCCAAACTCAAATATGATTACAAAGCATTTTCAATTTATGCTGAACTCCTACAATATTTAGAAGAAGAACACCCGACCGAATTTGACGGCGGCTTACAGTATCGCTTCTAAAAAGGAATTCTCTATATCCTCGCTATTCTAACAGTGTCATTCTGAACTTGTTATAGATGTCATTGCGAGACAGGCTTTGCCTGTCGTGGCAATCTCTCATGTTTCGGTGTCTCCTCCCCCTCACGAGCGATACATAGGTATCGCGAGTAATCTCGAGGGGGGAGGGCTAGGGTGGGGGTGGAGCTATAAAATCCAACCCCTTACATTTTTAGCTTTACATTTCATTTTCGTTTTTATATCCTTTTATCAGACATGGGAGACCATGTTAGGGCGTAGTAACCCTTTATACAGATAGTCGCAAGCGCATATGCGACTTAAATATATATGCCGACTTCTGCCTTTGGGCGGATGTCGGCTAAATAAGGCTATCATTGGCTCAATAAGCCGAGCCGTCTATCTGTATACGGTTTACTAACATCCGCCCGCCTCAACAAGGTGGGTTTTTTGTTTTGTAAATAGTGTGTAACTGATGGAGACATTTAATGATAGGTAAAAAAGAAAAAACGTATACTTCAAAAGAAACAATAGGTTTACTTGAAGAAAAATTAAAAAAATTATCAAATAAAAGGCAGAAAATCGAAGGTTTTGTCGTTTCTACACAATTATTTTCAAGTTTAGAAGATAATAAAAAGTTTTTATCTTATGAAAAATTACCTGATGAATACAAAAAAAAATATGTATCCGCATATACATCTACGACGGATAAGGAAAGAGTAAAGTTTTATCAGCTTAATGATAAGACAATTATCGTAATTGAAGACATAACGAAGTTAGGAAAAGATGAGTCTGAAAAATATAAGTTAGATGATACAGGACCAAATGCTTTTTGCATCAAAGAGAAATAATTGCCACAAATTGGGTTTATTTTATGGAGTTTAAGATGCTGAGACTAAATCACAATTATTTGTTAAAAAAGTGCCTATTATTAAGCACGGTTTGTATGTGTGTTTTATATGGCACAGATGCACAAGCAGAACTTCGGGTATATGATTCTGGGCCATTACGCACAGATGTTAGTGGTGGTACATTACATTATCTTGCTGAAACAAGGACAAAGAATACCTTTACGGAAAGGCAGAAATTTAGTGAAATTACTTTTTCTGCCGAAGGTTCAGGAACAGTTAATACAATTTCCACAAGTATTTCATCTTCTTCAACAGATAGTGAATTGGCAACAGCAAAATCTGTGTATGATGCTATTCAAAGCGTTTCAGGTATTACAGAATCAGAATTGGAAGCGGCTCTTGCTGAAAAAGCCGATGCTTCTGACTTGACAGCACTTCAAACCATCGTGGCTGGTAAAGCAAATCAATCCGATTTAACGACTTTACAAGGAACAGTTTCCGATTTAAGCACAACTGTTGCCGGAAAGGCTGATTCCGCAACCGTTACGGCTTTGCAAACCGCTGTCGCAGGAAAAGCTGATGCCGCCGACCTAACCGCATTGCAAGGCACAGTTACAACATTAAGTTCAACGGTTGACAGTAAAGCTAACCAATCTGATTTGACGGCATTGCAAACCGCTGTCGCAGGCAAAGCTGATGCCGCAGACCTAACCGCATTGCAAGGCACAGTGACAACTTTAGGTACGACAGTTTCCGATTTAAGTACAACCGTCGCCGGAAAAGCCAGTCAATCTGATTTAGAAGCTCTGCAAACAACTGTCGCCAACAAAGCAGATTCTGCAACCGTTACGGCTTTGCAAACAGCTGTCGCAGGCAAAGCTGATGCCGCTGACTTAACTGCGTTACAAGGCACGGTTTCAGACTTAAGCACAACCGTTGCAGGTAAAGCAGATTCAGCAACCGTTACGGCTTTGCAAACCGCTGTCGCAGGCAAAGCTGATGCCGCAGACCTAACCGCATTGCAAGGTACAGTGACAACATTAAGTTCAACGGTTGACAGTAAAGCCAACCAAGCTGATTTGACAGCCCTGCAAACAACCGTTGCAGGCAAGGCAGATTCTGCAACCGTTACAGCTCTGCAAGCCGCTGTCGCAGGAAAAGCTGATGCCGCCGACCTAACCGCATTGCAAGGCACAGTTACAACATTAAGTTCAACGGTTGACAGTAAAGCTAACCAATCTGATTTGACGGCATTGCAAACCGCTGTCGCAGGCAAAGCTGATGCCGCAGACCTAACCGCATTGCAAGGCACAGTGACAACTTTAGGTACGACAGTTTCCGATTTAAGTACAACCGTCGCCGGAAAAGCCAGTCAATCTGATTTAGAAGCTCTGCAAACAACTGTCGCCAACAAAGCAGATTCTGCAACCGTTACGGCTTTGCAAACAGCTGTCGCAGGCAAAGCTGATGCCGCTGACTTAACTGCGTTACAAGGCACGGTTTCAGACTTAAGCACAACCGTTGCAGGTAAAGCAGATTCAGCAACCGTTACGGCTTTGCAAACCGCTGTCGCAGGCAAAGCTGATGCCGCAGACCTAACCGCATTGCAAGGTACAGTGACAACATTAAGTTCAACGGTTGACAGTAAAGCCAACCAAGCTGATTTGACAGCCCTGCAAACAACCGTTGCAGGCAAGGCAGATTCTGCAACCGTTACAGCTCTGCAAACCGCTGTCGCAGGCAAAGCTGATGCCGCAGACCTAACCGCATTGCAAGGTACAGTGACAACATTAAGTTCAACGGTTGACAGTAAAGCCAACCAAGCTGATT
>Ga0310694_10000116_pt1 | contig 117538 bp, 108 predicted proteins | sample 174DNAGHGhighgp2_FD_203884 | JGI IMG/M metagenome (GOLD analysis project Ga0310694, IMG submission 203884) | Sheep rumen microbial communities from Palmerston North, Manawatu-Wanganui, New Zealand - 1742 DNA GHGhigh gp2 (v2) (version 2) | ecosystem: Host-associated > Mammals > Digestive...
TTTTGTTTGAGAGCTTGGACACCCTCATTCTATCGGAAGTGAGGCTTTTTGTGTAGAACCTTTTGTCTCACACCCGCATAGCGGGTGGATTTCTGTTTCGCTTCGCTCAACTGTCTAAAGACGTATGCAAAACGGAAGACGGATCATTCCGTCTTCCGTTGTCGTGCGTTCAACGCTTCTTTTGCAGCTTTGTCTTATTGCCCTTTTCGTCGACTACGTAGGTGTTTTCGAGATGGGATTCCAGAGATCTGCGGAAATCCGCAATGTATGCTTTTCGAAGGCGGTCGCGTTCCTCCGTCTCCTGCGGCGTCAGTCCCTCTGTCTTTGCCTTTCTTGCAAGCTCGTTGATGCGGTCGATGTGTTCCTGTTTCATATCGTTTCCTCCGTGACCGTATTGTACACAACAACAGCCGGTTTGTAAAGTCGCCATCAATATTTTACATTTGTGCAATTGACATTTGACATCTTCGACGCTAAACTACAATTTATGAAGAAATGCCTATTATTAATGATATCTGTTCTTGCTTTCACAATTCTGATCGCCTGCGGTACGTCTGCACAGCAGGCGATCGCTCCTTCCGCCGAACCGACAGTCGTTTCGGAAGCGGTCGCAACGCCGGAGGAGGATCCCGTGATCACCATGACGCCGACCGAAGTCCCTCCCACGCTGCCGCCCGTTCCGACGCCTACGCCGGAGCCCACGCCTACGCCTGAGCCGACACCCGAGCCGACGCCCACGCCCATCCCCTTCGACGAGGATGCAGAGCTGATCAAACAGTTTAATCTCGGTTACGGCGAAGATCCCCTCGTGACCGTCGCTACCACCGGGTCCAATCCATCCGTTTACAGCAGTCTTGATTCCTCGGAAAGAAAGTATATCTTTCCGTTTAAGCCGCTTGAAGGCGTCTATACGCACGAATGGATCGTGCTCGGCACGGTTGAGACAGACGAACGCACCTATTACCATCTTCGTCCGATCGGCGCAGAAGGCGACGGATACATTGAGACACGTTATCTTTACGATACCAGATTGACCGCACCGGAAAGCCCGTATGCGGTCATGGTCCGACCGCACGGCATCATTTATTCGGCTCGCACGACCGACGCTCCGATCGCCGCGCATGCTGATTATGAAGTTGTTCGCGTGATCGGGATCGACGTTGACAAGGGCTATGCCGCCGTCATGACCTCGGAGGACAAAACCGGCTTCGTGCAGCTCGGCCAGATCCAGTTTGTCGACGAAGAAACGTTTCTGAAGCTGCTGCATCAGTCCTGCGAAACCCCGGAAAGCGCGTTTTCGCTTGACACACTGGTAGAAGACGCGTATACATACGTCAAAGCGCCGTACGCCGATGCAGCGACGTTCCTGTTTGATCTGCTTCGCGCGGAAGGTCTGCACTTTAACGAAGCGTATTACACCTTCTACAAAAAACCGCTCGAGGAAAAAACGCTGTACCCGAATCATCTTTATATTTCACCGATCTACAACACGCTGATCTTCAAGCTGTTCAACAGTGCGGGCGACCTCGTCACCTGCAACGGCGAGGAGACCGACTGGCAGTATATCGGCGATTTCGAATCGATCGAGGCGGGCGACCTTCTGTTTTTCTCGGATGAGCTCGATAAAGGTCAGGCGGTCGTCCCGGACGTCGAGGTCGTTCTGCACGGAAAATATTCGGGCGATCTGACCGACTGCGGACTGTACATCGGCGACGGACATATGCTGACCGTGCGCAACGGCGTTGTGGTCGATGCGGAGATCGATCCCATCTCGCAGAAATATTTCGACTGTGCGCGGCGCATTTCCGCAACTGTGGTGGATGAGAAAGCGCATCTGATCGAATGTCTGATCTCGATGACCTATGACCGTCTCGGCACACCGTATAATTCCGTACGCCGGGTCGGCGACGAATCCTATGATTGCTCCGGACTGATCAGCTGGCTGTTCCGCTGCTACGACTATCTTCCCGAGAACGGAAATGAACCGATCCTTGACGTCACCGCCGCGGGTTGGAGCAACAATGTCAACGCCCTCAGAAATACGAAAAACCGGATCGTGCTCGGCCCCACGGGTATCCCCCGCGACAACAGAGAAGCGCTTGCAGAACTGCAGCGCGGTGATTTTGTGTTTCTGCTCAACGAGCGCCGCAACAAGACCGGTCACGTCATGATCTATCTCGGAAACAATACCGTCATTCATTCGACGCGCATCGAGGGCAACTACCGCGGCACGCTGGTTGCGCGGTTCCGTCCGCACCTGCAATCGCTCTACTGCAATTCCCGCCGCATCGAATCCATTACGCCGATCGGCTGACAAACAACACCGATCCCCCGACGAGCCAATCGCCGGGGGATCATTTTGTGCATTCAGTTTTCCGGATACGCCGCCCGGCTTCCGTCGTTATACAGAAAGATCGCACGAACGTTGTATTCATCCAGAAGCACTTTGCTTCTCTCCTCTCCGAGCACGAAGCAAGCCGTGGACAGCGCGTCGCAAAGGTCGGACCGGGTTCCGATGATCGTGACCGAAGCAAGTCCGTTCGATACCGGCATGCCGGTCTTCGGATCCAGAATGTGATGATACCGGATGCCGTCAAGTTCAAAGAAGCGCTCATAATTGCCGCTTGTGACGACCGCTGCTCTCCCGAGCTTCAATACTTCCGCGCTCCGGTCCGGCGTGCCGTTCGGATCGCGGATACCGATCGTCCACGGGGTTCCGTCCGGCTTTGTGCCGATCGTAAGCACGTTGCCGCCCATATTGATGCATGCGCTTGTGACGCCCTGCTCGTGAAGATAATCCGCAACGCGATCCGCGATGTATCCTTTTGCAATGCCGCCCAGGTCGATCTCCGCGTTGTTTTTCAGCGTGACCGTATTACCGTCGACTGCAATGTTTCGGTAATCGACGCGCGCCGCAGCCGCGTGCAGCGCTTCCGGGTCGGGAAGAACCGGGGCATCTGCCGTAAAATCCCACAAAGCTGAAACCGGCGCGATCGTAATGTCAAAGGCACCTTCGCTCGCTTTCCCGACCTCAATTGCCAGCCGGATCAGTTCCGCCGTTTCCGGATGTACCTCGACCGGGTTTCCGTCCGCATGGTTCAGGTTCCAAACGTCGCTGCCTTCGATCGTTTTGCTGAGAAGCGCTTCATAGTCGGCGCAGATGCGAAGCGTTCCGTCGACCGTTTCCTGCGACGCATACGCTGTGATCGTCACGACCGTATCGCACGCGATTCCCGCCGCGGAATGCGCCGTTTCGGTTCTGCATCCGAGCATCGGAAGCAGCAGTATAAGCAGGCATAAAAGCGTCCGTTTCATGCGCCGTTCCTCCCTTCATACCGTTCGATCCCGTAAAACGCGCCTCTTGCTGCGACGCCGAGCAGCAGCCCCGTTGCGGTTCCGCTTATGAGAAGCCACGGTGCATAAAACAGCACGGGCTTGTACGAAATCAGTACACATCCGACGATGCATTGTCCGACGATATGCAGGATACCGCCCGCCGTGCTGACCGGGATCACGGAAATATGCGGGATGCGATGCAGGAGAAGCATCGCCGTGACAGACAAAACGCCGCCCGCAAGCGCGTACAGCGCGCCGACCGCGTTTCCGAACAAAAGGGATGAGAGCCCGACCTTCAGCAGCATCAGGATGACCGTTTCCGCCGGTCGCATATAGAATACCGCATACAGAAGGACAAGATTGGACAGTCCGAGCTTGATGCCCGGTACGGACGGTATAAGCGGGATCAGCGAATCAATATAGCCGAGGATCAGCGCGGCGGCGGTCAGGATCGCCATTCTTGTCAGCATGCGGATCTTCATTTCCCGCCTCCCGCATACTCGATATAAACCTTATGCGGCGCACAGACGATCCATGTGCCGAGCGGTCGGGACTGCACCGTCTCCGCATTCAGGACGCCCTGCTTTACGCATTCCCCATGCGGGCAGTTTGCCTGCTCCATCCACGCTTCCCCGTTTTCGATGCGAATCACGTTTTCCTCGCCCTCGCCGGTCGCTTCATCAGTGATCCTGCCGTCGCGAATGACGATCGTATGCGTTTCCCATGCCGGAACCGTCAGCAATTCCCCGTCTCCGTAGCGGATCACAAACCGGTCCTCTGCGCCTGTTTTCGGGCGGAGAAGCAGACAGACAACTACGGCGAGCGCGGCAAAACCGATCGCCGCGCCCGTCACTATCCAATTCCGTATACGTCGTTTGTTGTCCGTCTGCCGTTCCATATTGTCAGCCGTTGTCCTGCTGCAGATTGCGGAACGTACCGCATAGTTCGGAGTAACCCCAGGCGAGACCTTCCGGCATTTCCCGCGCCTTAGCGGAAAGGCCGTTGTAGCGGCCTTCGCCGTGCCTGTTGATTTTGTTGCCCATGAAGATCATGGTCTCCGACATGCCGCCGTCCAGATTGTAGGCGACGACGCAGCCGAGCTCCTTCATGATTTTCGCGCATTCCTCTGCGTTGGTTCCTTCACTGTAGCCGTCCTGTCTGCCGTCCACAGCGACCGCGACCAGGTGTCCCGGTTCGATCATGCCGATCATGACACGCTGCGCGATATCACGGCGCTGATTGATCGCGTCCTTGGTGATCTCGCCGTTTTCCACCAGGATCGGTCCGAAGGAATAGCAGTTTTCAACACCGCTTTCCCAAAGATCGACGGCGCTGATCTGGTTTTTCTTGACCAGTTCCAGCGTGTGTGTCTTCGGATTCAGCCAGCAGGAGTCGATGCGTGTTGCTTTCTGGAACAGATATCCGTCGCGGATCAACGTTCCCTTCTTGTCCTGATCCATGTGGATGAGGTTGTCCCCCGTGATCCACAGCACGCACTTGCTGTTCAGCGCCATGTCAAGCGCTTCGGCACGGTCCATACTGTCATGCTTCCAATTGGCGAACGTCGGGCGGAAGCTGTCGTATTCACGCTCATAGATATCGGCAACGAAATACACGACCGGTTTTGTGCGTGTACCCTTCGGCATCGTCGTTTCCACACGGTGGATTTCGACCGCAAGGATGTCGGAACGATAGATCCATTCGCCGTTTTCTTCGTCAAACGATACAAACTCGGGCTCCCCTTCATTCAGGAACTTATCGTCGAAATTCGTTTTTTCATAGACGCGCGCAGGCTCAGGAGTCGGCTCGGGAGTCGGTTCCGGGGTTGGCTCCGGCGTCGGCTCCGGTGTCGGCGCTTCGGTCGGCGCTTCGGTCGGATCCGGGGTCGCCGTCGGGGCGGTTGTTACCTCCGGCACAGGCGTCGGGGTGGCTTCGATCTCTACACTGACCTGCGAATCGCTTCCGCCGCGGCAGGAGAACCAGCCGCTCCTGTTTGCCGATTGCGTCGGCGCTGCCGTTGTCTGCGCCGGCGTATTCGTCGGCTCCGGCGTCAATTCTTCCTCTTCGATGATCACATATGCTGTCGATGGCTGTTCCGTTGCCGCTTCGGTCGGTTCCGGTGTCGGCGTCGGCGCTTTGGTCGGTGCCTCGGTCGGCGCAGCCGTCGGCTCGCTGTATGAGATCAAAGACGCGATCGGAATATGTTCCAAAAGATCGTCACCCTTGGAATCGGCGCCAACCGTTTGCTTTTCCAGCCGATAAGAGGGATTCTGTTTCAGCCCGATTCGGTACATTCCTCGGGAATCCATCAGCCGATACGCTTCGGTCGCAGCTTTATACGCCGAACGCCCGTCGAGCGCCGCCATCGGTTCCGTGCAGTCGATTCTGGTCGAGCCCGGATCCGATGCAATATACAGCTTTTCAACGGAAGCGCCTTCCTGCATCGCTGCGGTCACGAGTGCATACGTTTCCGCCGCACGGAGATCAAGATCGGACCGGTCGACCGTCAGGATTATTTTCGGCTGCAGCTGTTCGATCAGCGTCTTAAGCTTCGGCAGCGGTTCGCCCATCGCCCAATATTTTTTGACTTCTCTGATCTGAGCCTTCCTTAAATCGGCATTTGTCGTTTCCTGATATTCTCCGTAATTCTTATCGACAATTCCGAAGACGATCGGCGCTTTGTCGATCCCGAGTTCCGTAAACGCGCGCTGAAGCTCCGCAAGGCGATAACGATGATCGACCGTCATGCAGATCACGCCGACTGAGACGTTCAGTCCCGCCGCATACTTGACAATGGTCGGTCCGAACATTTCCATAACGTCTGCAGGCGTCGGTGCGATCACCAGAATATCGCAGACAAGCGGCGTCTCCGAGAGCCATCCGCGTTCGGGCTCCGGCGCCTGATCCGAAACGTAAAACGTCGACACGGTGCATTCGGATCCTCCGGCTGACAGCGTGATCTTCTCGCACGCAGGATCGATCGGGATCTCCTCCGCATACCTCTCCGGAGAAGCAAAAGCAACGGTGTTCAGCAGCGCATCCTTTGCGCTGTACTGTTCAACGACAGCGTCGGCCGGGAGTGAGAACCATTCGAGGTAGAGCTTGCGTCCTTCTCCTGCATTCGACATTGTCAGCGTAAGCTTCTGATTCCGGTTCAGCGTCAGACGCGTCATAACGTCCGCGTCCGTCAGTCGACTTTCCGGCTGTCCGCCGGGAATCGCATATGTGACGGAAAAACCGTCCTCGCCCGCCGCGATCGGCAGATGCAGACAAATCATTAAAAATGCAAGCAAAAAGCACCCAAACCTCTTCATGTGATGAATTCCTTCCTGAATGTCCTATCTGTTTCGACGCACGTTCCCCAATCCGTGCATGATCATTCTGATCGTCTCCGCCGCAAACGGATCGTGCAATCCGGCTGCAGTCAACGTCTCTGTATGATCTGCCCCGCTGCCGCGCGTCAAAACCTTGAGGTATGCGGCTTTTGCGGCGTCAGGATCTGTTTTTCCCTTCAGATACAGTTCCAGGGCGGCCGTCGTGCTCGTCGCGTAGCTGATGTAATAAAACGGCGACTGAAACGTATGCGCAATCTGTGTCCAGGAACGTCCTTCCATGCCGAGCGTGTCCAGTCCGTACGCTCTGCACAGCCGGTCGTATTCGGCGTCCAGCGCCGCAAGATCCGGCTTTTCAGGTCCGTACGCAAACCGTTGAAACGCATCCTCCAGGCATCCGTCGATCAGCGTGTAAATCGCGTAAAACAATTCGGTCGTTTCCGCCGCTTCGGACAGATCATTATATAGTGTATCATACCGCAAAACGCTGAGGAGTTCAAGCCCCTGTGCGTCAATTTCGGCAAGGTCGAGCGCGTTTTTCTCTCCCATCGTATCTCCGTTCAGATAGAACGAAGCATAATGTCCGAATTCATGTAAGAGTCCCGGGATCGCGTCAAACCCGCCTGTCCATGCACCGAACAGAAACGGTGCCCCGTATGTCCCGAAATACGTTGTAAAGCTGCCCGGCATACGTTTGAAGTCCGTGCCGAGATCATACATTTCATGTTCAAGCATATAGCTCCACGGTTCCGAAAGCTCCGGCGCCGTTTCCGCAATCACCGAGCCGATCCGCTCCATCGTCTGCTCCCGTTCGAATACGACGCCGTACAGAAGGCCTGAGGCGCGAAAAAAATCGTCCCGCATCTCCTGAAACAGCGGCACCACCTCCGTTTGAACGTCCTCCGAAAGCTGCTCTGCTTGTTCCGGTGAATATGTGCGTCCGTAACACGCATACCGATAGTCCGCATAGGAATCGTACCCGAGCGCTGCCGCGATCTCTTTACGGATTGGGATCAGTTCCATAAAGATCCCGCCCGCCTTCGTATGGAACAGATCCAGATACGCCTCATACAGCGTATTGAAATCCTCCGCGGACAGCGTCGGATCGGAAAGGATCTCGTCCCCCGTCCATGTTCTGCCTTTGTACTCGATCGAAAGCTCCCCCGACAGCGCTTCATATTCGCCCGCCAGTGCGCGTTCCCTTTCGATCAGCGGTCGGATCGCGGTATCGGAAAGCGCGTCCTCGTGCCGCAGCATTTTAACCGTTTCCGCGTCGTATACGTCCTTCAGCAGCGGATCCCGCGAAAGCAGCAGCGCCGCGTCGACAAGGATGCAGGCAAGTGTTTCGGTCTGTATCGAAAGCGTATCATATGTCTGTCGGTTTTGCCCGTTTGTCACGTCCATGCAGTATCGGACATACGCGATCGCAGCGTCGGTCTTAAGGTTTTTCAGCGCTTCCGCTCTTGCTTCGAGCGTTTCCTGCGCGCGCTTGCCTGTAAGCTCGCCGCGTTCGATCCGAAACAGCAATTCCTTTGCCCGCGCGATCTCAAGCGCAGCGTCCGTACCGGAATCGGCAAGCTCAGAAAAAGATAACTCTGTGTGATACGCGTTTTCGGGAGCCGGTTCGGCGCGTTTGCAGCCGGGAATCGCGAAGACGATTGCGGCAATGAGTAACAGGGACAGAATGCGTTTCATATATCGCCTTTCCGGGTGCGCCGGATGATCGTCAGGCAGCACATCCAATACAGCTTACGCGAACCGATGTGTTTTTTGTGCGCAAAATGAAGAATCTGTTGTCATACGGCGAAAAATGTGTTATAAGAATATGATAGTGAGGTATGAGTATGAAAATCGTAGTCTTGGCAGGCGGACTTTCCCCCGAACGCGACGTCTCGTTTTCGAGCGGGACAATGGCCGCAAACGCATTGCTTTCTTTGGGTCATCAGGCGATCCTGGTCGATCTGTTTTTCGGTCTGCCCGAATGGGACGGAAAGACCGATCTTTTTGCGCAGGCAAAACCGCTTCCTCCGTTTCGTGTTTCCGAATCGGAGCCGGATCTCGACGCGCTGCGTCAGTCTCGCAAGGCGGGATTCAATGACTACATCGGGCTTAACGTGCCCGAGCTGTGCGAACAAGCGGATATTGTTTACATGGCGCTGCACGGCGACTGCGGCGAAAACGGAAAGCTGCAGGCGTTCTTCGACGCACGCGGCGTGCACTATACCGGCTCCGGCGCGGAAGGCTGCCGCAACGCCATGGATAAATGGATCAGCAAGCAGATGTTCGAGGCTTCTGGCATCCTGACGCCGAAGGGACAGCTTCTGAAAGCCGGCGATCCGTTCGATCCCGATTCCCTTCCGATCCCGTGCGTCGTCAAGCCCTGCAACGGCGGTTCGTCGATCGGCGTTTCGATCGTGCGCGAACGCCGTGATCTCTACGACGCGCTGAAACTTGCGTTCTCCATGGAGAATACCATTCTTGTAGAAGAATACGTAAAAGGGCGAGAGCTGTCCTGCGGCGTGCTCGGCAGCCGTGCGCTGCCGCCCATTGAGATCATTCCGCTGCATGGCTTCTATGATTACAAAAATAAATATCAGGCAGGCGCTTCGCGTGAAGTCACGCCCGCCGAAATCGACGCGGAGACCACCGAACGCATTCAAAGAATCGCGCTCGACGTCTTCCGGCTTTTGGGACTTTCGGTGTACGGGCGCATTGACTTTCTTCTCACCGAACGAGGCGAGGCATACTGTCTCGAAGCGAACACGCTGCCCGGCATGACCCCGACCTCCCTGCTTCCGCAGGAAGCGGCGGTCGTCGGATACTCCTATGAACAGCTCTGCGACACGATCATTTCGCTGTCGCGCAACAAGTGATATGGCTGCACGGTTTACCATCAAAGAATTGCTCGAGGCCACCGGCGGAACGCTTTGTGCGCCGCCGGATTTCGGCGATCCCATCGTTGACGGGCTCACCATCGACACCCGTTCGCTTCTGCCCGGAATGGCTTACGTCGCGATCCGCGGCGGCACGTTCGACGGGCACCGGTTTATCCCGAACGCGATGGAAAAAGGCGCTGTGCTGAGCATTTCCGACATCGACGTACCGTATCCCCATATCCGCGTGAACAACACCGTTCTCGCATACCAGAATATCGCAAAAATGCACCGGGAACGCTTCGATTTGCCGGTCGTTTGCATCACCGGCAGCGTCGGCAAAACGACGACCAAGGAAATGGTAAAGGCTGTCCTTGAAACGACGCTTGTTACCCACGCAACCGTCGGAAATCTCAACAATCAAACCGGCGTTCCGACGACCGTGCTGCAGATCTCCGAAACAGATGAAGTCTCTGTTATGGAGCTCGGCACAAACCATTTCGGCGAGATCGACGCGATCGCACGCATTGCGCAGCCTACAATTTGTTTGTTTACGAATATCGGCGAAGCGCACATCGAATTCTTCGGCTCGCGGGAAGGCATCTTCCGCGGCAAGACCGAGATGCTGCATCATATGCGTCCCGGCGGAACGATCATAGCAAACGGCGACGACGATTATCTGCGAACCATTCCGGACGCGATCACGTACGGCCTTTCCGACGGCGTTGATGTACATGCGCGGGATGTGTCCGAATACGGCATAGACGGAGTTACCTTTACTGCCGAGTTGTTCGGAAAACGGCTTCCCGTCCGTCTGCACGTTGCGGGAAAGCATATGGTGCAAAACGCACTGGCGGCGCTGACCGTTGCTCATCTTTTGCACGTTCCCGACGAAGCGGCGCTTGCCGCACTCAAGGCGTTTCAGCCCGGCGCCGGACGCTCCGATATCATCCGCACAAACCGTTTCACGATCATCGACGGCTCCTATAACTGCAACCCGACCTCGATGGAAGCCGCGCTCGACGTGCTCAAAGCCGCAAAGGGACGCAAAGTCTGCATCTTCGGCGATATGCTGGAGCTCGGCGACAGCGCCCCGGCGTTCCACGCACGCATCGGCGCGTATGCGCAAAAATGCGGAATCGACCGCATGCTGACCGTCGGCGCACTTGCGAAAAACGCCGCATTCGAACCGAAGGACGCGTATGAGACGGTCGATGCGCTTCTCAATGACTTACCTTCGCTTTTGTGCGACGGCGATACGATCCTCGTCAAAGCATCATTCGGCATGCACCTCCGTACCGTTGTCGACACGATCAAAGCAATGTAACGGATATGACAAAAGCCCCTCTTTTCGGGCGACACGCATAAGAAAGTTACGGACGGAGCAGTCAGATCGGCTGCTCTGTTTTTTGTTTGTCAAGCCGTTTGCGTCATGGATAGCGGTTCTTTTGACCTAATAGAAATATGTTGTAAGAAAACGCTTGACAAATTCCGGACTCTGTTATAATATAAACATGTTAATATAAATGTGTTTATGTAAAATAGAAAGGCAGAGTTGACAAAGATGATTCTGATTGTAAATACCACTGCAGACACATCCGTTACGGACGAGCTGAAAAAAAGAATGTCAGAATGCACGACCGATTTCGAGGTCATCGAAGCCGAAAGCCTGAAGATCAGTCACTGCATCGGCTGTAATTACTGCTGGCTCAAGACGCCCGGGGAATGCACGATCAAGGATGATTATGAAATGATCCTCAAAAAGGTCGTACACGCGGACCAGATGTGGGTCGTTTCGGACACTGCGCTCGGCTTCATTGATCATAAAGGGAAGAACGTCTATGACAGGATGATCCCGGCACTGACGATGTATCTGAAGTTTTACAAGGGGCAGCTGCGGCACGTGCCGAGATATCAGAAGCTGCCGGATATTGGGCTCATCTATCTCGGGAGCGCAGATAAAGCGTTTTTGAAGCGTTGGAATGAAAGAGCTGCCCTGAACTTTATGCGAAAGTCACTGGGCGTGTTTGAAAGAGACGAACTGAAGGAGGCGGTATCATGCATGTGCTGATCATCAACGGAAGCCCTCGGATCAAAAAATACAGCAACACGAATGCGATCTTAGAGAAATTCACCGAAGGATTGTGCGAAAACGGTACCACCTTTGAGCAGTACGAGATTTCCGACAAGAATTCCTGGGATCAGATCCGGCAATCCTATGACAGGAACACCATCATTCTGGTCGCGCTGCCGCTTTATGTGGAATCCATTCCGGGGCTTCTGATCGAATTCTTAGAGACGCTCACACCCAAAAGTGACGGATCGAAGATGGCCTTCCTCCTGCAGGGCGGATTCATGGAGGGCGTACAGCTTCGCTGCGGAGAGGCCTGCCTTAAGATCATAGCGGACAAGCTCGGCTGCGAATACATGGGAACGCTCGTTAAGGGCGATAACTTCTGCATCCGTTTCTTTGAAGGAGAATGGCGGGAAAACATCACCGGCGCCTATGCGGACATGGGTCGTGAATTTGCTGCCCACGGAAATTTCAATTCCAAAGCATGCAAGAAGTTCACGGGGCCTGAGACAATTCCTTTCTTTGTGCGTATTCACGTCGGGCATATCTTGAACACGCAGGCAAAAACCGGCTTTGAACAGATGGCAGCGGTACTTGACTGTAACAAACCGCTTGACTACAAACCGTATTAGCAGGAGATCGATATGGGCAGAAAAGTTCGGATCACGCGGGAGATGATCCTTGAGGCGGCGTATGAAATACTGGATGAATCCGGAATCGGGGCTGTCGGGATCAAGGCGATCGCGGAAAAGCTCGGCTGCTCGACGCAGCCGATTTCCTGGGTTTTCGGCAGCATGAAAGAACTGAAAAAGGAACTGTTTCGCTATGCGAACGCAAAGATTTATGAAGCGCTTCCGGAACAGATGGCCGGAAAAAACGCGATCGACGCCTTCTTTGCTTCCGGTGTCTATTACATTTCCATAGCCTGTGATCACCCGAACGTTTTTCGCTTCATCACCGTGGACGACCCGATGGATACCATAGGAGAACCGGTACGTGATAACAGAAGCATCTTTTCGTTTCAATTCGACGCATCTGCTGCGAATCTGCTTGCCGCGGAATATGACGTCCCTGCCGAGATCATCGACAATACCGTGAGGGATATTGTGATTTACGCGCACGGCCTTGCGGTCATGATGATGCACGACAGCTTCAGACTGCCGAAGGAAGACGCCTGCAAAATGGCATATGATGTGGCTGTGAAGCTGCTTCACGCGATCGGAATAGATGTATCGGGTACCTAGAGTATGATAAAAAATCGGAGAGAGCTTTTGCTCTCTCCGGTTTTTGTACCTTTTCTTTGAACCTAGATATGGTGTGTTTACTGTCTTATCGGCATTCCGCTTATGTGGTTTTTACTCTGATCCTGTTACTTTAGCCGTTCGACAGCCGCAAGCAGCGCTGTCACCCGGTCCGTCTTTTCCCACGGGAAGTCCGGATTGCCGAAATGCCCGTTCTTTGCCGTCTGCTGATAGATCGGGCGGCGAAGGTCCAGTGTCTCAATGATCGCCTTCGGACGCAGGTCAAACACTTCCTGTACCGCCTTTTCCAGCAGTTCGTCCGAAACCGTACCCGTGCCGAAGGTGTCTACGCGCACCGAGACCGGCTTTGCAACGCCGATCGCGTACGCGACCTGCAGCTCGCAGCGGCGGGCAAGCTTTGCGGCAACGATGTTCTTTGCGATATAGCGCGCCATGTAGCTTGCGCTGCGGTCCACCTTTGTCGGATCCTTGCCGGAGAACGCGCCGCCGCCGTGACGGGCGTAGCCGCCGTAGGTATCGACGATGATCTTGCGTCCCGTAAGACCCGAATCGCCCTGCGGACCGCCGATCACAAACCGGCCGGTCGGGTTGACAAGAATACGGGTCTTTTCGTCAAACAATGCGGCGGGCAACGCCGGACGGATGACATACTCGATGACGTCCTTTTCAAGCTGCTCATGCGTCACGTGCTCATCGTGCTGCGTGGAGACGACGACCGTGTCGATATGCACCGGCTTATCGTCCTCATATTCGACCGTGACCTGTGCTTTGCCGTCCGGACGCAGATAGCTGAGCGTGCCGTTTTGACGGACCTTGGTGAGTTTTCTGGTCAGCGCGTGGGCAAGGTCGATCGGCAGCGGCATCAGGATCGGCGTCTCGTCGCATGCATAGCCGAACATCATGCCCTGATCGCCCGCGCCGGTGTCCAAAGGATCGGCGTCCAGTCCCTGCTTGCTTTCAAGTGAGCGATCGACGCCCAAAGCGATATCGTCCGACTGCGCGTCAAGCGCGACGATTACGCCGCACGTGCTCCCGTCAAAGCCGTACTTTGCACGATTATAGCCGATGTCGCACACGGTCTTTCTGACGATGCTTTGGATGTCCACGTAGCATTCCGTGGTGATCTCGCCCATCACAAGCACAAGACCCGTTGTGCAGGACGTTTCGCAGGCAACACGTGCGTTCGGATCCTGTGCAAGGATCGCGTCGAGCACTGCGTCGCTGATCTGGTCGCAGATTTTATCGGGATGCCCGATCGTGACCGACTCGCTGGTAAATAACGATTTTCTCATGTACTCCTCTTTCCGCCTTACCGCCAAACAAAAAAGCCCATCGAGATGAGCTTCTATTCATCTCATCTTTCAGCATTTGCTGCGGGAATTGGCACCTTGCAAATGCAGGTTGCCGGACTTCACAGGGCCCGTCCCTCCGTCACTCTTGATAAGGCTATGTATTTATTTCGCAGGTATTGTAACATCGAATCCCGATTAATGCAAGCCCTTTTTCAGAGATTCCGCAATAAAAAAGGCGCGGATGCCCGCGCCGTCTCAGGGTGTCCTGTATTACAGTTTCTTCCCGAGGAAAAGGTTCAAAAGCGCCGCCGCAATGAGCAGTACGATTCCGATGATCAGGACTGTCCACGCAAACGGATTGGACTGAATGCAAAGCGTCAGGATCCCGAAGATCAGAAAATACACAGCGGCAAATATTTCTATCCAGCCGACGCGCTGCGCATAACGGCTGTCCACCTTTCCCGCGTGCTTTTCCATAACGTAATTGGTGATCAGCGCATATTTGCCGCGCATTGCGATCATATAACCGAAGAACCCGAACGCCAAAGCCATCAAAACCATTATAATACCGAGCACTGTACTCATACTGCCTGCCTCCTTCATTCCATTCGGACTGTCCTCTATAATTGAATGTAAATAGTATAACGCCGATTTGCAACAAAAAATCGAATTCTATGTAACAAAATTACGAACTTTTTCTTTTTTGTCCAAAAACAGCGCAGCGGCGTGATTCGGCTTCGACAAGAGATATCAGAATACGCCTGCCCGGCGCTCTTTGATATGCGTGTTGATATCGGATTTGTCTGCGAATGATCGGCAGCGACAGAGGGCCGTCGCGCGTACGTCTGCAAGCGAACATGCGAACCGGGCGAGACTTGCGACGTCGCGGTGTGCCCGGCAGAATACGACGCTGTTTTTATAAGAATGACATAGGAAGCGGCGCCGGCGACGCGGCTTTTGCCGCGTATACGAACCTCGGTCCGAATCTTCTTTGACGCGAGTGCTGATAACGGACTTGACCGCAAAAGGTTGGTAGTGAGAGATTTTCGTCGCGAATGCGTTTACAAGTGAGCAGAAAATCCGAACGTGGCCTTTTGCGGAAAGGAGCCGCGACGGAGCGGGCGGGCGGTGGTTTTTGATGCAAAGCATAAAAAATCGCCGCGAACTTATCGAAGTCCGCGGCGACGTGGCGCGCCTGGCAGGATTCGAACCTGCGACCTACCGGTTCGTAGCCGGGCACTCTATCCACTGAGCTACAAGCGCATGCACTTTTTAGCGTGCTTTGTTATTTTAGTCCTTTCAGTTCAAAATGTCAAGCCCTGATTTCCGTTTTTTTCATATATTCGTAAAAGAAAAAGGCGGTCGGTATGACCGCCCGGAAAATCAAAGCAATTTTTGCGACTGACGGTAGACGTCGCCGCTTCCCACCGTTATGACGATATCGCCGGGTACGGCGTGTTTGTCAAGGTATGCCGCGATGTTCTCAAACGTGCCGAGATACTGTGCGTTGTTCGTTTCGCGGTTGATGCCCGCCACCATGTCGCGCGCGTGGATGATTCCGGTGTCGACTTCTCTGCCGGGGTAAATGTCCGGCACAAGTACCTCATCCGCGTCCTTGAAACACGTCACGTGCTCACAGAACAGCGTCCTTGCACGGGTGTAGCTGTTGCACTGGAACACGCAGAAGATCCGGTTGTGCGGAACGTGCGTCGCCGCGGCAAGCGTTTCTTTGATTTCGTTCGGGTGATGTCCGTAATCATGGAATACCTTGACACCGTTCTTTTCGCCGAGCAGTTCAAAGCGGCGGCTCGTGTTGCGGAAACGCTCCATCGCATTTGCGTACTGTTCAAACGTGACGCCGCAGAGCTTTGACGCTGCGTAGACTGCAAGCGCGTTGATCACGTTATGCCGCCCGGGCACACGGAGCTGCACGCGGCCGATCCGTTCATTGTGATCGTAGAGGTCGAACGATGGGAACCCGAGCACATCAAACGCGATCGCATCGGCGTGGATATCGCCTTCTCCGAGACCGTACGTGATGACATTGTCACCGAGCTCCGGTATGAGATCGCGGACGTAGACGTCATCCGTGCAGGCAAGGATCTTTCCGTCCTCTGGCACCAGCGCGAGGAATTTACGAAACGCCGCTACGATATGGTCGATGTCGCCGTAATAGTCCAGATGATCGTCGTCGATGTTGTTGACAATGGCGATCGTGGGCTTTAGGGTCAGAAAGCTCTCGACATATTCGCACGCCTCGGTGATGAAGAGGTCGCTCTTTCCGAGCCGCACGCCGCCGCCGAGCAGTTCCATGAATCCGCCGACATGCACCGTCGCGTCAAGGTTTGCTTCTTCATTGACGAATGCCAGCATGGACGTGATCGTGGTCTTGCCATGGCAGCCCGCGACAGCGACGACCTCATGGAAGCGTGCGGAAAGCTGACCCAAAGCGACGCTGCGCTCCAGTTCCGGAATGCCGTGCTCGCGCCCGTAGACGCGTTCGGGATTCTCCGGCTTGATCGCCGCGGAATACACGATGAGATCGGCATTGCCTACCTGTTCGGCGCTGTGTCCGTAATAAACGGTGATGCCGTCCTCTTCGAGCCGGTCCGTAAACTGCGTATGCCCGCGGTCGCTCCCCGTGATCTCATGTCCCTGCGCTTTCAGAATGCGCGCGATGCCGCTCATGCTGCAGCCGCCGATCCCGATGAAGTGAATGCGTTTTGCCTCGTCCAATGTTGCTGTCATACGATCTCCCCAAACGTTTGAATCTGCCTCATTATACGCGAATCCTGTCGGATTTGCAACCGATCAGTTGTCCCATTTCAGCGTTTTTCCGCCGATCAGATGCAGATGCAGATGCGGCACGCTCTGTCCCGCGTCCGCGCCGATGTTCGTGATCAGTCGATAACCGGTCTTGTCAAGTCCGTTCTCCGCCGCGAGCTTACGCGCGACTTCGAACATATGTCCCAAAAGCGCGTCGTCTTCTCGAGTCAGCGCTTGCGCGCTTTCGATGTGCACCTTCGGGATCACAAGGATGTGCACCGGCGCCTGCGGCGCGATGTCATAAAACGCATAGACGCTCTCGTCCTCATACGCCTTCTTTGAGGGGATCTCCCCCGCTGCGATCTTGCAGAATAAACACATAATTGCTGCCTCCTATTCTTTGATGCCGATTGCGGTCGTTCCCTCCCGCGCGGCCAGTTTTACCCGAACCGTTTCCCCGCATGCGCCTTCGCAACGCACGCGGATGTAGTTTCCGGTGTAGCCGGTTCCGTCGTCCTCCATGATGACGTCGACGGTTTTTCCGAGCTGCCGGTCGATAAAATCTGCCTCCAGCCGTTCGCCGAGCGCGATGAGCTCACGCGTGCGCGCTTCCTTCAAAGCACGCGGCAGATGCCCTTCCATCGCATCCGCCTTTGTTCCCTTGCGGCGCGAATACGGAAAGACATGGATGCGTGCAAAGCCGATCTCCTCGACAAAGCGCATGGTCTCCCGGTGTTCCTCCTCCGTCTCACCGACAAAGCCCGCGATGATGTCCGTGGTGATCGCGGCGTCCGGCATACAAGCGCGGATGCGTTCGACCGCGTCGCGATATTCCGCCGTCGTATAGCGGCGGTTCATGCGGGAAAGCACCGTATCGGAACCGCTTTGCAGCGACAGGTGGAACTGCCGGCAGAGCGTGCGGCTGTTTTTCGCGACCGATAAAAAACGATCCGTGATGACGCGCGGCTCCAGCGAACCGAGTCGCAGGCGTTCCAGTCCGATTATGCCGTCGGCAAGTCCGATCAGATCACTCAGCTCCGGCTTGTCCGGCAAATCGACGCCGTATGCCGAAAGCTGAATGCCGGTCAGGACGACCTCGCGGTAGCCGTTTTCCGCAAGGGTCATCAACTCATGCTTCGCGCTTTCGAGCGTGCGTGAACGAAGCGCGCCGCGGGCGAACGGTATGATGCAGTAGCTGCAGAAGCTGACGCAGCCATCCTGCACCTTCAGCGTCGCACGGGTGCGGCTGTCCTTCTGCGCCGAAAGTTCCTCAAACGCGCGGCGTTCAAACGGCGCGGGATACGCGGGCGCGGCACATCCGGCTGCCGCCTGTTCCGTGAGTCGGACGATGTCCTTTCTCCCCTCAGTGCCGAGCACGAGCGAAACGCCCGGAAGCGCGGCAACCGTTTCCTTTGCGACTTCGGCATAGCAGCCGACCGCCGCGATCAGCGCATTCGGATTTCTGCGGTGCGCCTGCGAAAGGATCTGTCGGGATTTCTTGTCGCTGATCTGCGTGACCGAACAGGTATTGACGATATATGCGTCGGCTTCTTTCTCGAACGGCACGACGGTATGACCGGCGGAACGGAACAGCTCCTCCATCGCCTGTGTTTCATAATGGTTGACCTTGCAGCCGAGCGTATAGAATGCGACTCTCACGGTTCCACCTCGTACAGGATCTGCGCCGTCATCGCCATGCCGGCGGTCTCCGTGCGCAAAATGCGCGTGCCGAGCGAAACGGCGATCGCGCCTTTCTTTTTCAGCGTATCGATCTCCGCGTCCGAGAAACCGCCCTCCGGTCCGATTACAATTGCGACGCGGCTCGGGCAGGCTTTGCGAAGCGCTGTTTTCAGCGAGACCGTGTGCTCATTTTCATATGCGGCGAGAACCGTATCGAAGCCGGAAAAGTCAAGCTTGTCCAGCGAAACGGGAAGCTCCACCTTCGGGATCACGCCGCGGCGGCTTTGCTTTGCCGCTTCTTCGCTGACCCGCTGCCAACGCTCGATGCGCCCCTCGTACGGCGGTTTCAGCACAACAACGCAGCGTTCGGACTGCACGGGCACAAAACCGCATGCGCCGAGCTCAACGCATTTCTGGATGATCGTTTCCATTTTACCCGCCTTCGGCAGGCATTGGAACAGCGTGACCTTTACACGCGGCTCGGTTATCGCTTCGCGCCACGGTTCGGTGTCGAGCGTGACGGCCTCCGGCGCGATGTTTTTGATCACGGCATCGCATTCCCTGCCGCTTCCGTCACAAAGCTGCACAGCGTCGCCCGCGCGAAGGCGCAGGACCTTTGCGATGTGCTTCACATCATCACCGCGGACCACGGCGGTATTCGGTTGGATTTCATTCGTGAAGAACCGATGCATGTTATCTGCAAAGGAAGGCGTTCCAGCCCTCCGCCCGGGCTTGTTCCGAAACGGTAAAGCCGCTGTCGTTCAATGCCGATACAACCTCGTCGACGCGCTCGTCGATAATGCCGGATACAAGGAACACCCCGCCCGGAGCAACGAGCGGGCGAGCGATCGGTGCAAGCGCGATGATGACGTCTGCGACGATGTTCGCCGCAACGACCGGATACTGTCCGGCAATCTTTTTCTGTAAGCGCGAATCGGAAAGCACGTTGCCGATCAGTACCGTATAGTGTTCCTTTCCGATCCCGTTCATTTCGGCGTTCTCATAGGCGATCGACTCCGCGATCGGGTCGATGTCCACCGCCTTTGCATCGACCGCACCGAGCAAGCGCGCGGCGATCGAAAGGATGCCGCTTCCGCAGCCGAGATCCAGCATCGTGTCGCCGGGCTTTACGGTCTTTTCAAGAAATTCCAGGCACATCCGCGTCGTGTGATGCGCGCCGGTCCCGAACGCCATGCCGGGATCGAGTTTTAAGACGATGCGGTCCGTTTCGGGGCGTTCTTCCCACGATGGCAGCACGAGAAGACGGCTGCCGATCTCAAGCGGTTTATAATACTTTTTCCAGTTGTTCGCCCAATCCTCTTCGTCAACGGAGACGACGGTGACGAGCAGCGTGCCGAGATCGAACGGGAAATCAAGCGTTTTGAGCCGCTCAATCGCCGCCTTTGCGGCTTCGACGATCGGAAGATTCTCCGGGCAGTCGGCAACGTAGCCTTTGACGCAGGGCGTGTCCGTGCCGATCTTGTCCATGTCCGCAAAGTCCCAGAAGATCGCCGCCTCGCGCAAAAACGCGTACGCCTTTTCATGACTTTCCTCGATGGAAAGCCCCGTGATCCCCGCGCCGTTCAGCGCGGCGCAGACGGTGTCCAGTCCCGCATCGGTCGTATAGACCGTCAGTTCAAGCCATTTCATTTCCAAATCCTCAAATCAGTTTTGCTTATTATAACACGGATCCTTGTCCTATACAAGCGTCATATATCGCGCTATGATCGGTACGAGCGCGTCCGCGGTCTTCGGTGCGTAGCGCGGCGAAAGCGCAAGGTTCATGCAGGCAAACGGCTCACGGATACAGACGGCGGCAGGATCGTTATAAACGGTCAGCGGAATCTCCGGCTCCGTGCCGTAGCGATTTTCAAACAGCATCGAAATGAACGACTGCAAGCGGATCGGACGGTACGCCTCCCCGTCGCGTTCGCAAAAATGCGGCAGATCCGGTCTTGAAAACGGATCGCGCACAAGCGTCAGCGCGTCGATCCAGCGGAACGCGAGCGCGAACAGCAGATAGTTTGCTTCATCGAGCTGTTTTTGCGCGTAGTAGCGCGAAAAACCGTCCCGCTCCTGCGGCGGGATGCCGAGCACGTTATTCAGTACGAATCCCGGACCGGGCTTTCCGATGCCGAGGTCCGCATGCGCGTCAACGTGCACGACCGAAAACGGGCGTGTTAAGCTTCCCGCATCCATGCGATCCCTCCAGAACGTAAGCGCGCCGTCATGTGTTTCGGTGATGCGTCCGGGGATCGGACGGCGTGTATCAAGTCCGAGACCGTTCTCCAAAAAAGCGGTCACGGCGTCTTCCGTCCACGGACTTGCACATGTTTCGGAGGGGCGTTCCCCCTTCGGCGCAAGCGGACAGCAGTCGCTTAAGAAAAAGTCCAGATCAACATCCAATGCCCACATGCCGTTATTCTATCTTTTTTTCATGCGGAAAACAAGTTATTTCCTTATATAAACTGCCGATTGTACTTAAAAATAATACAATTCTGACACATTTGCATGTTAAAATTTTCAAAACGATCAAGAATCCGACGGAAAAAATGTTGCGACTTCAGAAATCCTTTGCTATAATATAGTTATCTTTGCGGAGGAATGGTATGAAGCCTGCTGCGATACTGGACATCGGCAGTTCGAAGGTGGTATGTCTTTCGGGCAGCGTTTTGGATAAAGGCGGCATCGTCGTGCACGGTGCCGGTGTTTCTGCGTGCGACGGGTATCTTGAAGATACCTTCCCGGACAAGCAGAGTCTCAGGGACGCCATTGTCGATGCGATCCAGAAGGCGGAGCAGGAATCTCGTACGCGCATCCGCGATATCGCGCTGACGGTCCCGGTCACGTTCTCGAAGCTCGTGCTTTCGGACATGACGCTTACGCTCGGCGAGCACCCGCGAGTCGTCGATCCGACAGACGTCGACCGGCTGATCGAGCTCTCCTTCCGGAAGATCGAAACGCCTCCGGGACATGTGCTGATGCACAGCACCCCCGTCTTCTTCCTTGTCGACGGCGTGTCGTCCTCGGAGCTGCCGCAAGGTGTGATGACCGAGGAGATCTCGGGGCTCATTGCGCATATGTTCGTACGCGAGGATTACATCGAAACGATCCAGAACGCGTTGGACGATCTCGGAATCGAGATCTCAATGTGCGTCAGCGCCGCTTTGGGTGAAGCAACGATGCTGATTCCCGAGGAAGAGCGCGTCCGCCCCGCCGTGCTGATCGACGTCGGCTATCGGCAGACGGACATCTGTGTGATCGAAAACGCCGCGCTGACCGGCATCGTTTCGATTCCGATGGGCGGCTACCAGTTCGCTTCGGACCTTTCGTTCGGTCTGGACGTCACGCTGCAGTCCGCGGAGCAGGCGAAGCGGCGGTTCGTCTTCTCTCTTGATTACGGAGACAAGACGGAGATCCTCCGTTCCGAGACCGCAACGAAGCGCGTAGAGAACAGCACGATCGCCTACATCATCGAGGCGCGCGCGAACGACCTTGCGGATCATATCCGCGAGGAGCTTGACCGAATGCAGGTCAATCTGGAAACACGCCCGATCGTGTATCTTTCCGGCGGCGGGCTTTTGATGATGCGCGGATCGCTCGACTTTCTCAAGAAAGCGCTGGGCTTTCCGATCAAGCGGGACATGCCGTGGACGCCGCGGCTCTCCTCGCCCAACTACTGCAGCGCGTTCGGCGCTCTGAACTTTGTCCTTCGCGCAAACCGCGCTGAAGACCGTCCGGTTGAGCAGAAGCCGGATGAAAAATCATTCCTGCAAAAATTGAAGGATTTCTTCACGAAATAAACAAAGGGGGAACCACCATCCATGTTTGAAACCAATGTAGAAAGCACCAACTTTGCTCAGATCCGGGTCGTCGGCGTCGGCGGCGCGGGCTGCAACGCGATCAACCGCATGGTCCAGTACGGTCTGCAGGGCGTGGAGTTTATCGCCGTCAACACCGATAAGCAGGCGCTGGCGCTGAATGCCGGGCAGAAAAAGATCCAGATCGGCGAAAAGCTGACCAAAGGTCTCGGCGCAGGCGCGGACCCCGAAATCGGCCGCAAGGCGGCGGAAGAAAGCCGCGACGCGATCCTTGAAGTACTCAAGGGAAGCGACATGATCTTCATCACCGCCGGTATGGGCGGCGGCACGGGCACCGGAGCAGCTGCGGTCATCGCGGAATGTGCAAAAGAGCTCGGCATCCTGACTGTCGGCGTTGTGACCAAGCCGTTCACATTCGAAGGTCGCGTACGCATGCGCAATGCGGAACAGGGCATCGAAACGCTCAAACCCGCCGTCGATACGCTCATCACGATCCCGAACGACAAGCTCATTTCACTGGTCGGCAAATCCAGTCTTCCCGACGCGCTGCGCGTTGCGGATGACGTGCTCCGTCAGGGCATCCAGGGCATTTCCGATCTGATCGCGGTGCCGGCAATGATCAACCTTGACTTTGCGGACGTCAAGACGATCATGAAGGAAAAGGGCATGGCACACATGGGTATCGGTTCCGCCGTCGGCGAAAAGCGCGCAAGCGAAGCCGCGCGGCAGGCGGTCGAAAGTCCGCTTCTCGAAACCTCCATTAAGGGAGCAAAAGGCATCCTGATGAACATCACGGGCGGCAGCGATCTGTCGCTGCTCGAAGTCAACGAGGCTGCCGAGATTATTGCGGAGAACGCCGATCCCGAAGCGAACATTATCTTCGGTGCGGACATCGACGAGAGCATGGGCGACACGCTCCGCATCACCGTTATCGCGACCGGCTTCGACCGCGCGGAACCGGAAACGGGCGATCTCAGAATGGGCGGCACGCCTGCAAGACGCAGCTTTGCGGAACCCCGTATGTTCGGCGGCGCTGCGCCGCAGCCCGGTCCCGCTTCCGCGCAGAACGCATTCTCCGCGCGTCCCTATGCGGATCCCGAACCGGCACAGGAGCCGGAGCCCGAACCCGAACGGAAACCCGCCGAGCCGCTGTATCGCGATCCTTCCGCAGGCGTTCGTCGGGACTACGGCGAGCGTCCCGCAAACAAGCTGGACATTCCCGCTTTCCTGCGTAAATAAAAGGCAACGGGCAGATGCATCATCTGCCCGTCTTTCTTTTTTATATCAAAAACCACAGCACGATCGAAACGGTTAAAAGCCCAAGTCCGATCCACGGCGGACGCTTTCGGTTTTTGAGCAGCAGCGGCGAGCACAAAAGAAGCGCCGCATAGTACAGAACGATCACCGCGGGATGCGGCGCAGGCAGGCGCAAAGCCGGTACGTCCAGGTTCTGCGCGACGATCGCGATCAGCTTGATCGCGCCGTATGCGGGATAGGACAGAATGACGGCGACGTGCGGCAGAAGCCCATACAAAACGACGGACAGAAAGCCGAACAGCAGCAGAATCGGCATTGCGGGAATCAGCATAATCGAAAGCGGGATCGAAATCCACGCAAGCGACTGAAAATAGTATGCGGTAAGCGGCAGCATGCCGAGCATGGCGGTCGCTGCGCCGATCAGTGCGCGAGCGATCAGCGAGCCACGAAGCAGCTTCGGAAGCGATCTCCTCCATTTCCCCGCAAACAGCACCATGCCGGTCATCGCCGAAAAGGAAAGCTGAAACCCGACCGTTTCGTATGCGAACGGTTCGCAAAGAAGCGTCATGGCAAACGCAAAGCAGAGCACGGACGGCATATCCGCCTTGCGCTCGCACAGCTCGGACAGCTTCAGCGCGATCAGCGTAAACGCCGCGCGCAGAACGGACGCGGTAAATCCGGTAACGGCGCAGAGAAATATCAGCAGCAGCGACAGCACGCCGAATGACAGCAGCTTGTTTTCCGTGTGGATGAACCGTCCGATCATACCGACAAGAATCGTGACGTGCAGACCGGAGACCGCAAACAGATGCAGAAGTCCGCTTTGCGCATAGCCGACGTATTCGGCGGCAGTCATGGCGGTACGGTCGCCGAGCAGGATCCCCCGCGCCGCAGCGGCTTTGTCGCGAAACAGCGCGTCCGCGTTGGCAAGAAGACTGCTTCTTAAATTGGTAATGAAGGATGCGACCGGTCCGTCCGGCATCTCCGTCGGTAAGAGCACGATCCGTACGAGCACGGCGAACGCGGCAAGCGGCAGCAGAAAAAACGCGCTTCTTCTGTGCAGCAGAAACGCCGAAATGGGGACCAAAACCGCGCAGACGATCAAAAGGACCCGATCCGGCGCAAGCGATCCGAGGATCGCCGCAAGGATCGCACCGAGCGCTGCGCCCGCCATCGGACGCGTATGGAACCACGGTCTTCTTTCCATCATGTCGACAGTATAGCAGACAATTATCATCATTTCAACGATTTTGGAGGAATCATACATGAATACGCTTCGTGAATACATTGACCGTGCAAAGAAAATCGTTTTCCTCGGCGGCGCGGGACTGAGCACCGAAAGCGGGATCCCGGATTTTCGTTCGAGCGACGGCGTCTTCAAAGCGGTCAGAGCTTACGGCGTACCGCCGGAAACGCTGCTTTCGATCGACTTTTTCGAGGGCTATCCTGAGATCTTTTACGATTATTACAAGAAATTCCTGATCTATCCCGACGCAAAGCCGAACAATGCGCATAAGGCACTCGCAAGGCTTGAGAAAATGGGAAAGCTGAACGCGGTCGTGACGCAGAACATCGACGGTCTGCATCAGGCGGCGGGAAGCAGGCACGTCTGCGAGCTGCACGGGAGCGTCTACCGGAACCATTGTACGAAGTGCCGCCGCTTCTATTCGCTTGCGCAGATCATGCAAATGAAGGGCGTGCCGACCTGCGAATGCGGCGGGATCATCAAGCCGGACGTCGTGCTGTACGGTGAAGGACTCGACAACTCGGTCGTGACCGACGCGATCAAAAGCATCCGCGAGGCGGACACCATGATCGTCGGCGGAACATCGCTTGCGGTGTATCCGGCGGCGGGTCTCATCGACTATTTCCGCGGCGATACCCTGATCGTAATCAATCTCTCCGCAACACCCAGAGACCGCGAAGCCACGCTTTGCGTGCATGAAAAGATCGGCGAGGCGCTGTCCTATCTTTTGGATTGACTTTCCGGGAAAGTCGGGTATAATGAGATTGAGGCGGAGCGCCGAAGCGCTCCGTTATAGTATGTTGAATGGCGCTGTCTCCGATGCGCCGGAAAGGAACTCATTCCATGAGCGAATGCACCCATGACTGCAGCAGCTGCGGGCAGAACTGCTCGGAACGCACGGAAGAAAACGATTTCCGCGCAAAGCTGAACAATTACTCCTCTGTAAAAAAGGTGATTGCCGTACTGTCCGGCAAGGGTGGCGTCGGCAAATCTCTGGTCACGTCGCTGCTCGCCGTCAACGCAATGCGCAACGGCGATCACGTTGCGATCCTCGACGCCGACATCACCGGTCCGTCCATCCCGAACGCATTCGGCGTGCACGAGAAGGCGACCGGCAGCGATATCGGCATCTTCCCCGTCGCCTCGAAGTTCGGCGTCGATATGATGTCCATCAACCTGCTGCTCGAGAACGAAACCGATCCCGTCGTCTGGCGCGGACCGGTCATTGCCGGAACCGTCAAGCAGTTCTGGACCGACGTCATCTGGAAGGACGTCGATGTCATGTTCATCGACATGCCGCCGGGAACGGGCGACGTGCCTCTCACCGTGTTCCAGTCCCTGCCGATCGACGGCGTCGTTGTCGTCACCTCTCCGCAGGAGCTTGTCGGCATGGTCGTGCAGAAGGCGGTCAACATGGCGAACATGATGAACATCCCCGTGCTCGGCGTCGTCGAAAACTACAGCTATTTCGAATGCCCCGACTGCGGCAGTCGTCATTATCTGTTCGGCGACAGCCACATCGAGAAGGTCGCGAAGGAAAACGGCATCGACACCGTCTGCCGCATCCCGATCAACCCGAAGCTTGCCGCCGCGTGCGACGCGGGTCTCATCGAGCTGTATGAGGGCGACTGGCTGAACGACATGACTGTAAAAATCGAAACGCTATGACACACGAAGAAAAAGCATTGCGGTATTTCACGGACGGCGCAAACTGCGCGCAGGCGGTCGTGATGGCATTCCATGACGAGATCGGCATGGACGAAAGAAGCGCGGCACGGCTTGCCTCCTCCTTCGGCGGCGGCATCGGCCGTCTTCGCGAAGTTTGCGGCGCGGTGTCCGGCATGATGATGGTCTACGGACTTTTGAAAGGATACGACGATCTCAAGGATCCGGATGCAAAGAAAGCACATTACGAAAACGTTCAGGCGCTTGCAAACGCGTTCCGTGAGGAAAACGGCTCGATCATCTGCCGCGAGCTTCTGTCGCTGCACGAAAACGAGCAGAATGATCCCTCTCCCACCCCGCGCGACGCGAAGTTTTATCACTCGCGTCCCTGCATGGGTTTTGTGCAGTCCGCCGCGCGGCTTTTGGAAGAAAAGCTGAAAGACGAGTAAATAAAAAAGGACGGTTCGCCGTCCTTTTTGCCGTCCTTTTTTGTCGTCCTTTTTGCCTGTCTTTTTGTTATGCTTCCTTATTCTCGGAGACCTCTGCGCCGTGTCTGCACAGGAGACTTCCGACGATCATCATGACGCCGAGACCGACCGATGCGCCGTTATGCAGGTTGAATTCCGAGACGTCCTTTGCAACGAGCTTGAAGACGCCGTACGTGATCCCCATCAGGATCAACGCGCCGACCGGAATGCAGATCGCAAGGATGCCGAGCCGCATCAGTTCCTTTGCCCCGTCGAAGGTGAACGGCGTGCCTGCCGCAAGCTCGTTTTTGAAATAGCGCTCCGCGAACTTTGCGAGCACGGCTTCGCACACGCAGGCAATAACGCCGACTGACATCGCCGCATAGCAGGTCGCCATGCTGACTTCTGCCTCCTTGCTGATAAGCCCTTGGATCGTCACGTTCCCGATTTTAAATCCCTCCGGAATGATCGCAAGACTGATGATGCCGAGAATGCAGCCGATCCCGCCGACAATGCAAAGGACAAAAGCGACCGTGCTGAGAATTCTGCCGATTTTTGCAAGTGTTTGCAGCGTTTTCAATGTTTTCATGAAAGATACCCCCTCAGTCAATTTCAAGACAGTATATCACGCGCTAAGCGGTCCGTCAATCGACCAGACGTTGTTCCCGATTTCATACAGCATGATGGGCCTGTCGGTAAGCCTGCGTTTTTATATCATTTGACTTTCCTGCCGTTCATGTTATAATCGGATTATAAGAAGTCGAAAGGAGACGTTTATGATCCCGTATTCTCAGTTGGACAAAGCTGCTCTGGAAACGGAGCTCCAAACCGTTTGTAAAGCCTATGAGGAAATCAAGGCAAAAGGATTAAAGCTCGACATGTCGCGCGGCAAGCCCGGAAAGGCACAGCTCGATCTTTCAAACGATATGCTCCGGGTGCTTTCCGATCGTGCGGACTGCTATGACGATGCGCTCGACGTGTGCAATTACGGCAATCTTGCCGGAATTCCCGCCGCAAGAAAGCTGTTCGGCGAGCTGCTTGACGTAAAGCCCTCCGAAGTCATCGTCGGCGGCAGCGCTTCGCTGCAGCTGATGTACAATCTGATCTCTACGGCGTTCACGCACGGATTATTGCACAGTCCCGAGCCGTGGTCCAAGCGCGGCAAGGTACGTTTCCTCTGCCCCGCGCCCGGCTATGACCGGCATTTCCGCATCACGGAGTTCTTCGGCATGGAGCTGATCCCGATCGCCATGACCGACGAAGGTCCCGACATGGACGCCGTGCTGCAGTGGATCAAGGATCCGACCGTGCTCGGCATCTGGTGTGTTCCGAAGTATTCGAACCCTGACGGCATTATCTATTCAAACCGCGTCATCCACGCGCTCGCTTCCATGAAGCCCGCCGCACCGGACTTTGCCTTGATGTGGGACAATGCGTACTGCATCCACGAATTCGACGGAGATTACGTTCCGTTCCCGGATATTCTGAAGCTCTGCGCCGAATACGGCAATGCAGACATGGTCTATGAGTTTGCGTCAACCTCGAAGGTCACCTTCCCGGGTGCCGGCATCTCGTGCATGTGCGCAAGCGAAGCGAACATCGCATATTTTATGAAGACGCTCGGCGTGCAGATCATCAGCTTTGACAAAGTCAACCAGCTCCGCCATGTGCGCTTCTTAAAGGACAAGCCGACGACGCTTGCGCTGATGAAAAAGCACGCAGCGATCCTGAAGCCGCGGTTCGACGCCGTCTGCGACGCGCTTGACCGTGAGATCGTCTCCCGCGGGATCGGCCGCTACAACCGTCCTAAGGGCGGCTATTTCGTGAGCTTATATGCCATGCCGCAGACCGCGAAGCGCGCGCTGCAGCTTGTGAAGGAAGCCGGCGTCACGATGACGCCCGCCGGCGCGACCTATCCGTACGGACAGGACCCGTTTGACAGCAACATCCGCATTGCGCCGACGCTGCCGCCCGTTGAGGAGCTTACCGAAGCGATCAACGTCTTCTGCCTGTGTCTCCGGATTGCAGCGCTCGAACAGCTTCTGAAGTCCGTTGCCGAATAACGGTGAAAAAGGTCAGAAACCCTTTGACACGTTGGGATCCTTCCGCTATAATAATGATGTAAATCATATATTTCTGATCGGGAGGCGAGTATTATGGAACTGAAAGACCAAATTCTGCAGACCAAAGAACGAAAAAAGGGCTTTCTGAAAGCTATGCCGGAATCGACGCGTACACAGGTCGATACCTTTGTGAAACTCGATAAGATCAACAGAAACAACTGGATCATTATTGTCTGCGGCGTCGTGATCGCTCTGGTCGGGTATCTGATCGGATGCCTGAGCAAAGAGCCCGGCTCGTGGGTGCTGAACCTTATCCCCGCCGCGCTTCTGATCGTCGCATGCGTGATCGCGGCGCTTTGGATCAAGTCCCTGACAAACAAAGCGAAGAAAGCGATCGCACTCGGCATTCCCGACTATATTGAGGAGCTTCAGTCCATCAATGCGCGCATCTTCGGCCTTGAAAAAGCAGAAAAAGCGCGTGTCGAAGCGGAAAAGCAGGAAGCAAGAGCCAAAGCCCGCGCGGAAGCTGCTCAGCGTGACGCGGAGCTTGCGCTTCAGAAGCAGCAGGAAGCGATGCAGGACGCGGCTAAAGCGCAGAGTGCTGCAAAAGCCGCGCAGGAATCCGCCGTACCGCAACCTGCGGAAGCGCCCGTCCCTCCCACGGAGGAGTGATTTCCGCATCATAGAAGAACCTCTCTTACGAAGGTCCAAAACAACAACGTTCGACCCGTCGGATCACCCGGCGGGTCGTTGTTTATATGGCTCAATATGTCTGTCAAAGGAGCTGTGCAAGCCGTTTGGAAATCATGTGTCCCTGATAATTGACGTCCCCCGTGACCTCCCTGATCACGCGGATCTCCGGCGGGAGCTCGATTTCTTCATCCTTGTCGTTGAGCTGTACGTCCAGGATCGCCGTATCGGCATTGGTCGGATACGTATCGACAGTGCAATAATGCCCTTCAAAGCGGAAGCAGAAGCGGCGCTTACTGACGGAACCGAATGCCGGATCGACCTCCTCTGTCTTTCGGAGATAATCCTTCTGCGAAAGCAGCCGTTCGTTTTCAATGCGCTCGATCGGCGAGATCGGTCGCTTCTCACAATAGAAATACGAAATGGAGTTTTCGGAAACGACCTTGCGAACGCGGCGCTCCGTGCCCTTTGCCTTTGCCTTCAGGTACGTCTGCGTAATACTCTGCTCGACCGGTTCATAGGCGGCAAGGTCGTTTTCGTCGACGTATTCAATCAGGAACTTCCGCTCGAACTGTGCCGGCGGGATCTCGCCGAGGATCGTATAGACCTCGTTCATCGCCTTGCGGATCTTGTTCTCGAAATTATAGGAGTTTCCGATCACAACGCGGTGCTTGTGGCTGCGCCAGCACAAAAGCGTTGCGTCCTCCTTCTCCCTCGCCTGCTCAAGCGTTTCATAACGTGCCGCATTGTCATAGTTATAGGCAAACTCCGCACCTTTCGACGAGGATACAAGATGAATCACGGCGTCATAGGATGCGAGGATTTCTTTTTCGGTCAGGTTGAACCGTGCGATGACCTCGTTAAACTCCTTTTGCGAAACGTATGCTCTGTCGTCCATCACGCCGCGATCACAAAGGATGACGATCTTTTCCTCCGGCACAAGCTGGGCTGCTTCCATTGCAAGCTTTTCCTTATGAAGCTGCGAAGAGACGACAAAATACTGAAAATCGAACATGGAAAGACAGTTTCCGAACGGCTTGATGCCAAACCCGCTGATCAGCTCCGTCGCCGCTTCCGGCACGATGAACACGCGGTAGCCGATGCTGCTCAATTCCTTAACGAGACGCGACGTCAGCGTCGTTTTGCCGCCGGCCGGCCCGCCGGTCAGGACGATCTTTTTGATGCTTTTCATGGTAATCCCCTTTGATCGGTTCTAAAAACGGCACAAAACCGTCCGTTTACAGTATAACACAGCCTCCTCTTTTTTTCCACCCCGAATTTCCTTCTGTCGCTCTCTACAGATCGACCGCAATTTGACATGATTTGGACTCGAATGAACAGGAGGTACATATGCTCACCGACATTCAGATCGCACAGAAAGCAACACTCTTTCCGATCGGAGAGATTGCCGAAAAAGCCGGGATTCCGGCAGACGCCGCAGAGCCCTACGGTAAATATCAAGCAAAAATTGACCCGAAGTACGTCTCCGGCAGCGACGGCAGACTGATCCTTGTCACCGCGATCACGCCGACCCCTGCCGGCGAAGGCAAAACGACCACCACGATCGGACTTGCAGACGCGCTTTCCCGTCTCGGAAAGCGTGCAGTCGCAGTCTTGCATGAGCCGAGCCTCGGACCGGTGTTCGGCATCAAGGGCGGTGCGGCGGGCGGCGGCTATTCGCAGGTCGTTCCGATGGAGGATATCAACCTGCACTTTACCGGCGATTTCCATGCGATCGGCACGGCGAACAATCTGCTTGCCGCCATGATCGACAACCATATCCATCAGGGCAACGAACTCGGTCTGGACCCCGATAAAATCGTCTGGAAACGCTGTGTCGACATGAACGACCGCGCGCTGCGAAAAGTCACGATCGGTCTCGGCGGAAAAGCAAACGGCGTCCCGCGCGAGGACGGCTACGACATCACAGTTGCAAGCGAGGTCATGGCGGTGCTTTGCCATGCAAGCGATCTCATGGATCTCAAAGAGCGCCTCGGACGCATCATCGCGGGCTATGCGGCAGGCGACAAACCGATCACGGCAAGGGATCTCAAGGCGCACGGCGCGATGGCGGCGCTCCTGAAGGACGCCATCCGGCCGAATCTCGTTCAAGCGCTTGAGCACACGCCGGTGCTGATCCACGACGGGCCGTTCGCGAACATTGCGCACGGCTGCAACAGCGTAATTGCCACAAAGCTTGCGTTGAAGCTCGGCGATTACGTTGTCACGGAAGTAGGCTTCGGCGCGGATCTCGGCGCCGAAAAGTTTTTCGACATCAAGTGCCGCATGTCGGGACTGCGTCCCTCGGCTGCCGTTCTCGTTGCAACGGTACGCGCGCTAAAATACCACGGTTACATGGAAAAAGACGATCTCACCACAGAGAATATCGCCGCACCGATCGCAGGATTTCCGAACCTTTTGCGGCATGCGCACAATCTCAGAACCGTTTTCGGCATCCCCTGTGTCGTTGCAATCAACCGCTTCCCCTCCGACACAGAAGCAGAGCTTTCACTTCTGCACGAGCTGTGCGCGGCGCACGGTCTCGAAACTGTGATCTCCGAGGTCTGGGCAAAGGGCGGCGAGGGCGGCATCGCGCTTGCCGAACAGGTGATCAGGCTGTGCGATCAGCCGAACCGATTCCGTTTTTGTTATACGGCGGAATCTACAATCGAAGAAAAGCTCAACGCGATCGCGCGGCAGATCTATCACAGCGATGGCGTGATCTTCACCGACGGCGCGCTGGAGGAGCTGAAGCGTCTCAAGACGCTCGGGTTCGGGATGCTGCCGATTTGCGTTGCGAAAACGCAGTACAGCTTCTCGGACGATGCAAAAAAACGCGGCGTGCCAAGCGGTTTCCGCATTACGGTCCGGAAGCTTCGCGTCGCCGCAGGCGCGGGATTTGTGATCGCGCTGACCGGCTCCGTTATGACGATGCCGGGGCTTCCGAAGTACCCTGCCGCAGAGAGCATCGACGTCGATGAAAACGGCAATATCAGCGGATTGTTCTGATCAAAGCAATTCGTCCCCGTCCCGTTTTTTTCAGAAGTATCTTCCTTATGCAAATATACAATCTCGTTTGAAAGCGCAGCTTTGTGCGTTTTCTTTTTTGTGCGGGATCCTTTTTATCATTTGTATCCGGACACATTCGGTTCATTTTTTCTTCACATTTCTTTCATATAAGACTTGCTATTTGACTTCTGTTTCGATATAATGTCTTTGTATAGAACTGGGTATATATATCTTTTGGTATATGCCCGAAGAGGTTCAAATAAGTAAGGAGGAAGAAACGAAACATGAGAAAAACCATTTCTCTGGTCCTGGCAGTCCTGATGGTGCTTGCCCTGCTTCCTGCAGTCAAGCTCAGCAGCGCTGTTGCGGAAGATGCGGCGGAGATCTCGCTTGACTTTACGTCAAACACATGGGGTCTTCCGACGGATTATTCCACGGAAACGGCTTCGTATACCGATACGGAGACAGGATGCAAAATCACCCTTGCTGCCGGCAACGGATATAAATTTGCCGGTAACTACCTGATCTTCGGTAAGGCCGATGCATCTTTGACCTTGCCCGCCTTTGACTTCGATGTTGAAAAAATCGTTGTCGTCGGCAGAGATGGAGCTTCCGGTAATACGACAATGAACGTATTCGTCGGCGATAATGCGGTCAGTACCGAAACTACCGGATGCAAGGGCACGAATTCTTATGTGATTGCAGATGACTATCAGGCAGCAGGTAATATCTATTCTCTGAAAGTCACAAACAATTACAATGCCCAGGCTACGACAATCGAAATCTACAAGAAGACCGGCGATGCTCCGGTCAACCCGGATCCTTCTCCCTCCACGGAACCTGTTGATCCCGATCCGGATCCCGAAACCACGGAGATGGAGCTCGTGGAAGAGCTCGCAGACGGTGACGAGGTTGTGATCTTCTATCCCGCCGATAGCAAAGTCATGACGGGTGAGGATTATTTCTACAACAACAAAAAGCATGAGTTGGTCTCTGCTTCCGCCACCCTGACGGACGGCGTTCTGGCAGTTCCCGAAGAAGCGCTGCTTCTGACCGTCGGCAAGGAAGTCGGCGAGGATGATATCGCTCGCTACACGTTCGAAACGAAAGACGGCAAATTCCTCGAAGCAGACGGAACGCACGTACAGCTCGTCGAAGAAGCCGGTGCAAATACCATCTTCCAGCTTGAGCCTGTTGAAGGCGGCTACTATATCAAGTGCGACAGCGCTCAGTACAGCGGCAAAGCGCAGTACATCGAGTTCTACGGCGGCGCATTCACTGTGTACGGCATGGGCAGCAACACCGCGATCTACACCTTCCAGTTCTATGCAGAGCCCAAAGACACGCCCGTAGAACCTGTAGAACCGACGGGCGACACGATCGTTCTGTTCACGAACGACGTACACTGCGGCATTCGCGACGGCTGGGGTTACGCAGGCCTTGCAGACCTCAAGAAGACCCTCGAAGCAGAGGGCAACGAAGTCATCCTCATTGACGCAGGCGACCACGTCCAGGGCGGCCCGATCGGCTCCCTCACGCAGGGCGAAGCGATCATCGACATCATGAACTTCGTCGGCTACGATCTTGCAACGCTCGGCAACCATGAGTTCGACTACGGTATGGATCAGATGTTTGCTCTTGTTGAGCAGGCCGAATATCCGTACGTTTCCGCGAACTTTGTGAAGGTTGAAGGCAACGAGCCGGTGTTCGACGCTTACAAGATCTTTGAAGCGAACGGCAAGAAGATCGCGTTTGTCGGCCTCTCCACGCCGGAATCCATCACCAAGTCCACCCCCACCTACTTCATGAACGAAGACAACACCGCGTATGTCTACGGCTTCTGCCAGGATGCGACCGGTGAAGGCGTCTACACAGCGGCACAGGCTGCGATTGACGCTGCGAAAGAAGAAGGCGCGGATTATGTCATCCTCGTCGGTCACATGGGTATCGACGAGCAGTCGCAGCCCTGGACGGCTCCCGAAGTCATTGCGAACATCACCGGCGCGGATGCGTTCATTGACGGTCACAGCCACTCCGTCATCAATACGGTTGTTGAAGACAAGGAAGGCAATTCCGTTCTCCACGGCCAGACCGGCACGGAGCTCGCAAACGTCGGCAAGCTGACGATCGCAGCGGACGGTACGCTCACAATGGAGCTGCTCCCGGCATCCGAGAAGGTCAAGGACGATCCGGAAACCGATGAATACATCAAGGGCATCGAAGACGAGTTCAACGCTCTGCTGAACACCGTTGTTGCGCACACCGATCATGATCTCACGATCCTTGATCCGGATACCAACAATCGTGCAGTCCGCAGCAAGGAAACCAACCTCGGTGACCTCTGCGCAGACGCATATCGCTTCATGTTCGATGCGGATGTCGCGTTTGTCAACGGCGGCGGCGTTCGTGCGAACATCCCGACCGGCGACATCACATTCCAACAGATCATCAACGTTCATCCGTTCGGCAACACAGCGGTGCTCGCGGAAGTCACGGGTCAGCAGATCCTTGATGCACTTGAGCACGGCGCAGCATCCAACCCGGGTGAAAGCGGCGGCTTCCTGCAGGTTGCTGGTCTCAAATACGAGATCCATAACTACCTGCCCGCAAACGAGATCGTTGACGATCAGAAGATGTGGATCAGCAACGCAGGCCTCGATGAGTACCGTGTCAAGAACGTTCAGGTCCTGAACAAGGAGACCGGCGAATACGAAGACCTCGACCTCACCAAGACCTACACGCTGGCGTCCCATAACTACATGCTGATGGGCAACGGCGACGGTTATGCGATGTTCGGTAAGAACATCACGATCCTTGAGGATTCCGGCAAGCTCGACAACCAGGTCCTGATCGACTACATCCAGTCGATGCCCGAAGTGGACGGTGTCCACCAGGTCGAAGGCTACACCGACCCGCGCGGTGAAGGCCGTATCACCATCTACGCCGAGGCTCCGACTCCCGTAGAACCGACCGGCGACACGATCGTTCTGTTCACGAACGACGTACACTGCGGCATTCGCGACGGCTGGGGTTACGCAGGCCTTGCAGACCTCAAGAAGACCCTCGAAGCAGAGGGCAACGAAGTCATCCTCGTTGACGCAGGCGACCACGTCCAGGGCGGCCCGATCGGCTCCCTCACGCAGGGCGAAGCGATCATCGACATCATGAACTTCGTCGGCTACGATCTTGCAACGCTCGGCAACCATGAGTTCGACTACGGTATGGATCAGATGTTTGCTCTTGTTGAGCAGGCCGAATATCCGTACGTTTCCGCGAACTTTGTGAAGGTTGAAGGCAACGAGCCGGTGTTCGACGCTTACAAGATCTTTGAAGCGAACGGCAAGAAGATCGCGTTTGTCGGCCTCTCCACGCCGGAATCCATCACCAAGTCCACCCCCACCTACTTCATGAACGAAGACAACACCGCGTATGTCTACGGCTTCTGCCAGGATGCGACCGGTGAAGGCGTCTACACAGCGGCACAGGCTGCGATTGACGCTGCGAAAGAAGAAGGCGCGGATTATGTCATCCTCGTCGGTCACATGGGTATCGACGAGCAGTCGCAGCCCTGGACGGCTCCCGAAGTCATTGCGAACATCACCGGCGCGGATGCGTTCATTGACGGTCACAGCCACTCCGTCATCAATACGGTTGTTGAAGACAAGGAAGGCAATTCCGTTCTCCACGGCCAGACCGGCACGGAGCTCGCAAACGTCGGCAAGCTGACGATCGCAGCGGACGGTACGCTCACAATGGAGCTGCTCCCGGCATCCGAGAAGGTCAAGGACGATCCGGAAACCGATGAATACATCAAGGGCATCGAAGACGAGTTCAACGCTCTGCTGAACACCGTTGTTGCGCACACCGATCATGATCTCACGATCCTTGATCCGGATACCAACAATCGTGCAGTCCGCAGCAAGGAAACCAACCTCGGTGACCTCTGCGCGGATGCATATCGCTTCATGTTCGATGCGGATGTCGCGTTTGTCAACGGCGGCGGCGTTCGTGCGAACATCCCGACCGGCGACATCACGTTCCAGCAGATCATCAACGTTCATCCGTTTGGCAACACAGCGGTGCTCGCGGAAGTCACGGGTCAGCAGATCCTTGATGCACTCGAGATGGGCGCACGCGTCAACCCGGGTGAGAACGGCGGCTTCCTGCAGGTTGCGGGCCTGAAGTACGAGATCCACAACTATATTGAGCCGAACTGCGTTGTCGGAACGGATAAGATGTGGGCAGGCCCTGTCGATGCGTCGCTTCCGTACCGCGTCCAGAACGTCCGTATTCTGAACAAGGAGACCGGTGAATACGAAGACCTCGACCTCACCAAGAAGTACACGCTCGCATCGCACAACTACATGCTCATGGATATGGGCGACGGCTTTGCGATGTTTGGGCCGAACATTACCATCCTTGAGGATTCCGGCAAGCTCGACAACCAGGTCCTGATCGACTACATCCAGTCGATGCCCGAAGTCGACGGCGTCCACCAGGTCGAAGGCTACACCGACCCGCGCGGTGAAGGCCGTATCACCATCGTTTCCGAGCCCACCGCAACCATCTACGGTGAAGATCTGCTTGCAGCAGACGTGATCGAAGTGATCGACGGTGAAGAGTTCTATCGTTACGACGTCAAGATCAAGAACATTGATCCGAAAGTCGCAGTTGTCGGTGTGCAGGCGTTTGTACAGTACGACAGCAAGGTCTTTGAATTCGTGAAGGCGACCTCCGAACTCGAAGGCAGCACCGGCGTTAACGAAGAAAACGACGTGATCTCCTTCGCATGGGCAACCGACGGCGACGGCATTACGATCGAAGACGACACCATCATCGTTTCCCTGCACTTCAGACTGAAGGGTGCTGTGGTTGACGGCACTGCGATCCCGTTCACATTCGTGACCGCGGCAAACGGCGGAACGACCGGTTACTCCTACGTTGAAGACAACACCGTTGTTGAAGCGGCAAATATCGCGCTTGAAGACGGCAGCATCACCTTCGCAGCACCAGACGCGCTCACCATCTACGGTGAAGACGTCATGTCGCTTGACGTAATGACAGTCGAAGACGGCGAACGTCTGTACCGTTATGACATCCGCATGAAGGATCTTCCGAACGCAGGTCTCAGCGTCAACAGCGCACAGATCTTTGTGGAATGCGACAGTATCCTTGAATTCCGCAAGGCTGAAGGCATGCTCGAATGGCAGAGCGCCGACAAGGACGGCAAGCTGATGTTCAGCTGGGCGTCCGATACCGCGGTTCTGCTCAACAACGAAGACATCGTTCTGACCATCTGGTTCGCGGCGCCGAATGCAAAGGGCGGCGACGTGGCGACTGTCAAATTCACGACGAACGTCCTTGATACCGTCAGCGCTATGTCGTTCATGTACGGCGATCAGCTCATCGAGCTCGAAGCCGAAACGATTGACGGCAGCATCACATTCGCAGAGGTCGTTCTCGGCGACGCGAACTGCGACGGTAAGGTCACTGCGGCAGACGCCGCGCTGATCCTCCGTGTCCTCGTCGGTCTGAACGAGCTCAGTGCGCAGGGCGCGCTCAACGCGGACGTTGACGGTGATTGCGAGATCACCGCAGAGGATGCAGCGATCATCCTTCGCTACATCGTCAAGCTGATCGACAAGTTCCCGGTGGAATAACCGCTCGATTGATCGGCGATAGAACCAACAAATCAAAGGGATCGCGCATATAATCGTCTGCTGAATCAATCAGGCGGCAGCGGATCCCCGAAATACTGAAAACGGACCCGGGTAATGACAACGCCGTTGCCCGGGTCCTTACCAAATCCGGCTGTTTTCAGTTTTTCAAAACTGATATGCAGAGCAAAGCAAACAGACTTTTATGTTGGTATGGTCCATGCCGCCGGCAGCGGCAGCATGCGGTCATCAACCGTATGGGAGATTCATATGTATCCAGCAGATAACGAACCGAAAATCATGCGTTCCGCCGGTTTTCCGAGGAAACAGGCGTTGTTTTTCTTCGTCCTTTTGCTTTGCTTTGTGACTTGCACGTTCTTTGGCTGTACCTCTCAGGAACCTTCGCTGGTCATCAGCGAGGTTGTCACGTCCAACAAGCGTTCCAGTACAGATGAGGCGCTGGGCTCTCCGGACTGGATCGAGATCCATAATCAATCGTCTTCCGAGCTTGACCTTCAAGGATATATCATAACGGATAAAGCCGATGATTACAGTCTTTCCAACATGCTGCCCGGCGTGCGCATTCCCGCAAACGGGTATGTCTTGTTCTATGCCAAAGCCGACCCCGGCGATGAATGCTTCTGCCTGCCCTTTGGTCTGTCTAAAGGCGGCGATACTTTGTATCTTCTGGATCCGTCCGGCAACCTGCTGGAGCGGGTCATCATTCCTGCCCTTCCCCAGGATGTTTCCTACGCCCGCCGGGAGGACGGTTCATTCGGTTACTGTATCCTTCCCACACCCGGAGAAGCGAACGGACCGGACAGCGAAATTTCCGATGTTTGCCCAACAACGTCCACGCCGTCAGGAGAAGACGGTGCTTCTGGGAATCATATGCCGCCACAATCCGAAACAGTGCTGTATCTCAATGAAATTTGCTCCAACAATCTTCCGGATGGCAGCTGCGGCGGCGCAGATTGGATCGAAATTTTTAATCCCGAAAAAACAGATATTTCTTTGAAAGGTTTTTACCTCTCCGACCGGTTGGACAATCCCGATAAGGCTCTTCTCCCGCCCGTCACAGTGAAATCCGGCAGTATCACTGTCATCCCCTGCGGTACGGAAGCGGGTATGGTCGATCTCGGTATATCCTCCGCGGGAGAAACACTGTATATATTCGACCCCGGTCTTGCACTGGTCGATACCGTCTCCGTTCCCGCCCTGAACAAAGGCGTATCCTGGGCACGGAACCGGAACGGCGTTTTCGGCTACTGCGGCAATCCAACAGCCGGCGCCGAGAATGATGATGCCCTCATCGGCATTGAGCCGACCATGGCTGCCGATGCATCGGAACCTATACATCTGAGCGAAGTCCTGTTCCGAAACACATATTCCGTCATTGACAGCTACGGGGACCATTCGGACTTTGCAGAGTTGTTTAATGCCGGGCAGGAACCGGTGGACCTTAGTGATTACTATCTCAGCGATACATTCGATTCCCCGCTGAAATGGCAGTGTCCGAAGGTTGTTCTTGACCCCGGGGAATATGTGCTTATCTTTTTATCGGGCAAAAGCTCGGCAAACGGAGAGTTTCATGCGTCCTTCTCCCTTTCCTCTGCGGACGATGGATTACAGCTGTATCGCCGCAGCACAAGAACCTATCTTCGTATTCCCTATCAGGATCAGGTTCCCAAAAACACTTCCGTGGGTCTGACGCCCGACGGCAGTCTTGTATACTACAAGTATCCTACGCCCGGCGGTCCCAATGCTGCCTCTGCGGATGACGCTGACCTGTTGAGTGCTTTTCCGTCGGACAGTCTGTTCATCAGTGAAGTTTCGGCTGTCAGCGCGACCGGCGGCGATTGGATAGAGCTGAAAAACGGCTCCGACAATGCCATCCGTCTCGATGGATGGATATTATCCGACAAAGAGGACAGAGCATCCGGACTCAGGTTGTCCGGACAGATCGAGTCCGGAGCGTACGCCGTCTTTGTACCCGACAGTTTCCATATTTCAGCAACAGGGGAATCCCTTTTTTTATATGATGAAGCAGGCTATATGCGGGACGTGTTTGAAACCGGCGACATTTCGGAAGGAATTACCAGCGGCCGTACGGATGCGTCAGCAGTTTCGCGCGTTTTTTTCTATTCGCCGACGCCCAATGCCTCCAACAGCGGTTCCTATGCGCTCGGACGAAGCCCTGCTCCCTTGTTTTCAGACTCGAGCCTGTATCATTCAGAACCGTTTTCTCTGCAGATAACCTGCGCCGATCCAAACGCTGTCATCCGCTATACTTTGGATGGAAACGAACCGACGACCGCGTCACCGATCTATGAAGAGCCGATCCTCATTTCTTCATCCGCGATCGTTCGGGCGGCAGCCTACAGTCCGGACGCTCTCCCCAGTCGTGTGAGCATGGCGTCCTATGTGTTTGCAAAGCCTCATACCCTTCCGATTGTCTGTATTGCGTGCGATCCCGTGCAATTCCGTGCTTTTACCCGCATCAATACCATCTCCGGCAGATATCCCCGTACAAATGCGCAGATTGCCTATTACGAGGCAGACGGCACACTGGGAACCGTGTTCGCGGCTGAGATCAACCCGCGCGGAAACCAATCCATCAAATACCCGCAAAAGTCTCTGTCGCTGCATTTGCGCGCCAGACTCGGTCAAGGCTCGGTCAATTATCCCTTCTGGGGCGACGGCACCTCTGCCGACTACAGCTCGCTGATCCTTCGCAACGGAAGTCAGGACTATACCGCGGCACGTCTTCGGGATTCCTTCGCCTTGCGGGCTGTTTCCGGCCTGGATCTGGACAGTGCGCAAACCCGGCCTGTGATCGCTTATGTAAACGGTAAATACTACGGGATCATGGATCTGAACGAAGGCATGAATCAGGATTATCTGGTAACGCACTTCGGTGTTGATCCTTTAGCGATCAGCCATGTTGCCATCAATGCTGCGGTAAAATACGGATCAGACGAAGATTTTCAGCGCGTGCGGAAATTTGCCAGAACCAACAACCTTGCGGACGACGCAGCATATGATCAGTTTTCTCAATGGGTAGATGTGGATTATATCATTGACTATCTGATTGCCCAGACATTTTTCTGCAATTATGACGTCAAAAATCAAAGCTATTGGGCGACAGACGATTATATCATTCGTTGGAGACCGGTTTTTTATGATATTGATCGCTGCTTTACAGAGCATTCCTCCTATCGCAATATTTTCAGCAGCTATTTCAACCGAAACGGCGTAGTCTATGACGCCGTTGAAGGAAGAGTTGCGAACATGGATATCTACGCAGCTCTGCGGGATAATCCCGGATGGTGCGACCGTTTTGTCCGCAGGTATGCGCAGCTTCTTTGCACAGACTTCTCCGTAGAACGGCTGCAGGCGCTTCTTGATGAAATGGCAGAAGCTCTTCGTCCGGAAATGCAGCAGCATATCGAATTGTACTTCGAACCCTCATCCGTGAATGAATGGGAGCAGCATATTCAATCCATGCATAAAGAGATCGAGATCCGTTACGAAATCATACAGGAACAGATATGTTCGGAGTTCCGATTGCAGCGGGCTGACTGGGATGCGATCATGGAAGAAGCAAGGCAAAACGCGGCTCCATGAAATCGGTTATCTGTGATCGAACGGTTTGCTTTTCTCTGTTCAGACAGTGCCGTCCGTCTCCGACTCACAGCTTATCTTTCCACAGCATGCATCTGATATAAAAGGGTATGAACAGAGGGTACCGCCATGCAAGCGATACCCTCTTCCCGATCGTTTTTTTAAAACTTTCACTTCATCCGCTCATTCAGCCTTTGATAAACCGGACGCATCCACGGTTCTGAACATGCCCTGATCGCTTCGTCCGGCGGAAACCATCTTACGGCGCTGTTCTCGTCCGCTTTCACGCGCAGCGGTTCCGTATCGTCGGCAATCAGCAGATACGTTCCATTCAGGTGAAGATGCGCCGGAACGAACTTGCCGCGTTTATAATGCGGATTGACCGTCAGTGTTTCGATCGACAGCAGCTTCTCCGAAGCAGCCCGCACGGATTTTAGCCCCGTCTCCTCCGTCGCCTCTTTCAGAGCGACCTTCAGAAGGTCCCGCTCCCCATCCGCGTGACCGCCCGTCCATGCCCATGAATCGTAGATATTGTGGTAGATCATCAGCACACGGTCGCGTGCTTCATTCGTGATCCATGCCGACGCCGTTACGTGAAACAGCAGGTTGCTGCGTTCATATACATCTGTATACCGGTCAAGGCAGTCAAGTATGACAGCCTTGTCCGTTTCTTCCTGCACGTCGCGCGGAATATAAAGCTTTAATGCGTCTCGAAAGTCCATGCGGTCAGTATACCATGATTCCCCCTTGTCTGCAAGGGAACTTTGGTGTATACTGTAGAAAAACAGCGGAGGCGCATATGGTACATATCGGGAACGACTGGGACGCTTTGCTCGCCGACTACTTTGCCTCGGAGCAATATCAGACGCTTCGTCGCTTTCTTGCCGAAGAGTACCGAACGCATACGGTCTACCCGAGCATGTACGATATCTTCAATGCTCTGAAGTACACAAGCTTTGCCGAGACCAAGGTCGTCATCATCGGTCAGGACCCGTATCACGGTCCGGGGCAGGCACACGGTCTCTGCTTCTCCGTTCAGAAAGGCGTAGAGCCGCCTCCTTCGCTTAAAAACATCTTTCAGGAGCTTCATGATGATCTCGGTATACAGCCGCCAAACCACGGCGAATTGACCGCGTGGGCGCGTCAGGGCGTGCTCCTTCTGAACACAGTGCTGACCGTGCGCGAGCATATGCCGAACTCGCACAAGGGACACGGCTGGGAAGCGTTTACCGATCGCGTGATCGCACTTCTGAACGAAAAACAGACGCCGATCGTATTTCTGCTGTGGGGCGCGAACGCGCGCAACAAAGCGAGGATCGTCACCAATCCGATCCATGTCAAGCTTGAAGCTCCGCATCCGAGTCCGCTTTCCGCGTACAACGGTTTTTTCGGCTGCCGTCATTTTTCAAAAGCAAACGCCTGTCTTGAGAAAAGCGGTCAAACGCCGATCGACTGGCGTCTTGACTGAAAAACTTTTTTGAAAATACAAAAAAAGGATTGACAAAATCGACAATCTTTTGTATTATATCACTTGCGTGCTCGGTTCGTCTAGTGGCCTAGGACACCGCCCTCTCACGGCGGTAACACGGGTTCGACTCCCGTACCGGGTACCAAAGAAGCCCCAATCATGGGGCTTTTTTCATGTCTGTGTATATTTGCCGCTTATGCTGTTCGGTCCCGAACGCCTTCTTCCGTAAACTCCAATACACGGTCGCAGATCGAAAGCGCAGCAGGTCGATGCGTCACAATGATAACGGTTTTGTCCGTCATTGTACGAAGATTTTCCAAAAGTCGTTTCTCGGTGACGCCGTCAAGGGAGCTTGTCGCCTCGTCGAGCAGCAGGATCGGGCTTTCGGAATAGATCGCACGCGCGATCGCAATGCGCTGCATCTGCCCTTCGGAAAGTCCCGTGCCGCGCTCGCCGAGCAGCGTATCAACGCCTCGGTCGAGCTCTGAAACGAATTCGTCTGCACACGCGATTTTCAGAGCATGATGCACGCGCTCCGCATCATGTGCCGCCTTCGGATCGGCGAATGAGACGATCTCACGGATCGTGCCGCTCATTAGGTAGTTGCCCTGCGGCACGTAAGCAAACAGCCGCCGATACGCAGCGTTCAGATTGCCGCTGTTTCCCTGTCTGTCCGTATAGCAGCGGCTGCCCGCATCCGGATGCATGACGCACATCAAAAGCTTCAGCGCCGTGGATTTTCCGCACCCGCTCGTGCCCGTAAACGCCGCATATTCGCCTTTTTTGATCTCCAGTGAGAGATCCTTCAAAACGATCGGCATGTCCGTTTTTTCGATCTCAAGCGCGTTTTCGGAAACCGGGTAATACGTAAAGCAAACGTTCTTCAATCCGATTGCCGCTAAATCATCCCGATAAAAAGCCAGAATCTCCGAAAGCGGTTTCGCCTCTGCCTCGTCTGCCTCAAAGCTTTCAGCTTCCATGAGGCGCTCAGCGCTGGCAAGCATGGCATAGTATCGCGGAAGGAACCCGGTGATATTCGCCATCGGCGTTTGAATCTGCGATAAAAGCTGCATGATCGCGGTCAGCGTTCCGAAGCTGACCGTTCCGATCAGAATCCCGTACCCGCCCCACGCAACGCCGAGCAGATACATGGCAGTCATTGCCGCGCCGAAACCGACATTGCAAAGATTGGAGAACCGGTTGCGGCGCATTCTCTGCGCCTTGTGCATACGCATCTTCTCCTCTGCCCCTTCCAGCGTCTGTTCCTCCGCCGCAAAGGACCGAAGCATCAGAAGACTTGCGATACGTTCCTGCAGAAAGATGCGAACCTTTCCGTCCGACTCCTGCACGTTTTTGTGCAGCCGCTTCATCACCTTTCGGAACAGGACCGTTGTGAACGCCAGAATCATTCCTCCCGGGATTAGGATCGCGGCGAATTTCGGTTCGATCACAATGATCATCACGAGCGCGCTCATCAGCTTGACAGCCATGCCGAACAGACCCGGAAGAATGTCCACATATCCGTTCGTCACAACAACGGTATCGTTGGTCAGACGGTTCATCCACTCGCCGGAATGCACCGCGCTGACACGCAGATAGTCCCTTTCCAGCAGGGTCTTTGTCAATCTGCCCTTAAACGTGTTTTCAATGCTCGATTTCGAAAGCTCCACCAGCCAGCGATCCACCGCACGCAGTGCAAGCTGCATCGACGCCAACGCCACGATCATCGCAAGGTATCGCCAAAAAACGGTCCCGTCTCCTTTGACCGCGGCGTCCACAAGCCCCCTCATAAAAAGCGCGTACAGCACGCCGGACCCTCCCAGAATCATCTCGATGAGGGTCAGACAGACGACATACCACTTTTTACGACCGGGTACCGTATAGAGCCATTTCTGCGCCGATTTCTTCATGTGTTATCTGCAGGATCCTGTCTGCTCGTCGTTTTTAATGGAAAGAAAGGGGCGAAAACCGCTGTCTTCGCCCCAATTGCCGTAGTTTGTCAGTGCGCATTCTTATAAGCGTCTGCTGCCTGCGAATAGGCATAGATCGCGGCGGCCGCGTTTACTGCCGACGTGCTCGTGTATGCGTTCAGCATGCTGTTCACATAGGAGAGCGCAGAAAGCGTGATGCTTGCGGTTCCGTTATCCGTCACAGCGTTGATGGTGTACGTTTCGCTGAGCTGATGCGCCGGAATGTTCAGAACGGAAACCTGATACCGTCCGCTGACATTCGCAGCGGTATACGGATCGTTGACTTCGAACGAACCGGTGTAGCCGGACTTCATCTTGAAGAACACACGGATCTCAATTGCACTGTCAAGAATGAGCGAGAATGTGATCTTTTCCGTGTCGTCATTCAGCGTTTTTTCCGCAGCGTGCGCTGCAACCGCGGTCTTGACGGAGCTGACGGTGTCGGCGCTGTAGTTTTCCGTATAAACAGCGGTCATCTCTGCAAAGTCCGTACCGAGTACCCATCCTCTCTGTTCGGAAAGGAAGATCTGGACATGGTGACCGTAGTCTGCCAGTGCTTCGATCAGTGCCTGCGTGGTTGCATCAAACAGATTCTTATTCGCCTCATATGCAGCGATGTAATCCATCACGGAATACGTTTTTTCAACAGTCTTTTCCGTTCCGTTCTGCGTATAGTGGAACGTTGCGGTGATCGGCTCCGCCATCTGGATCGCGTTCACGTAGCAAATGAACGAATTGTTTCCGGTATAATCCACGCGTTCCGTGCAATCGCCGTGCTCAACGGAGAACGTCATGTAGCTTGTCGCATAGTCGACGCCGGAGATCGCGGGCAGCTCCATATTGAAGCTCACGCCGATCAGTCCCTCCAAAATCAGGTTCTGACCTCTGAAGTACGGCTCGGTCACGGGAATCGCAAACGTTGCCGTGATCGTAACGTCGCCTGCCGGCATTACAAATGTGTACTTTTCGTCGTTGACCTTGGTCGTTTCGACCGCAGTCTCGCCGCACATAACTGTCAGCGTGTCGAGTGCATAGCCTTCTTCCGGTTCAATGTTGACCGTAATCGTCGTGCCCGCAGCCGCGCGGCTGTGCGTGGTGCTGACAAGACCGTGCTCGGCGGAAGCGCAGATGATATTATGGCCCGCTTCGATATAGAAGTATCCGCCGAACGCAGCCCAATCATTGGTGTACGTCTCACGGAAATAGATATTCACGTTGCCCGCATGCGCCGCGTCAACTGTGTATTGCGTGTCGATTCCGTCCGGATACCATGCGGTGATCGCATTGTTTGCAACCTTGACAACCTTGATCTCGTCGCCCTCGGCAAGCGTTGCCGCAAGGATCAGCTCGCCGCCTGCTTCCATATTCTCACCGAACTTGTCCGCTGCGTCGATCGCGTTGACCGTCCAGTCCGGTCCGATCAGGTAGAAGCCGTCACTGAGCTCGACCGGTTCTTCCTCAACAAGCTTATAGAGAGCAATTGATTGCTGACCGGACTTATAGTAACGGAATCTTTCATTGGTGGCGCCGGTATTTTTATTGTACTTCAGGGCGACATGTACATTCTCCGATACTCCGGTGCCGGAAATAACCGCGTTTCCGTTTTCATCAAGGGCAATGGTATTCAGGTAATCCTCCGAATACGTATCGCTTGCTTTTAAGCCGTTTGCATAATCTTTTTGCCCGATAAACTGATTGCTGCTTGAAAGAATTGAATAGCCGTTCTCTACCGCTGCAATCGTAAAGGAGTACTTACTGTCGGTTGTAATTGTACCGTCTTCGATTGACACAAGTACACCGTTCTGACCTGCATCGAGCGTTTCGCGAGAAGCATCAAAGACGATTCCGCCATCCTCATAAACAATCAGATACTCGCCGGACCAGTCTTCCGGTTCTTCCGTGACCTTTGCATATGTCTTTTCATCGGAGACAGGCTTTTCCTTCCACTGTGCGACAAAGGTCGTATTTGCGCTGATCGCAACCTGCGCGCCGACCGCATATTCGGTATCGTCGCCGTCGATCTTCCAGCAGTCAAACTCCATACCCTCGGGCGCGGTGAACGTGCACTCCGGCAGCGTATAGGGGCTGGTGGCATCGGTCACATCATCCATGGTGCCGCTGCCGCCGTTCGCGTCGAACGAAACAGTGTAGGTAACCGCAGGCGTCGGGCCTTCGCCGTCCTCGGAGAAGAACTGGAAGGTGAAGATTGCTGTATTTGTGCCCATGCCATAAACGGTGAAGTATCCGCCGTAATACTCAATGTACTGCGCCTTGTCGCTGTAGACTGCAGAGTCGCACTTGATATAGTAATTGTCAGTGCCTGCTGCAGCCGTTTCAAGCTGGAAGAGCGTGTTTGCGCCCTGCTCGTCAACAAGCTGTACGTTCGTACCGTCTGCCAGAAGGTACTTGCCGTCCGTAGTCGCAAACGTATACTTGCCGTTTTCATCGACTGTGACTGTCAGGCGAATCGCTTCGTCGGGAACCGCAAGAACGTCGTCGGTCAGCGTCGCGTCCGCCGCCACAAGCTCGTGCTTCGTGTTGTTGTACAGATAATCTTCACCGGTCATGACCTTGCCCGCAGTCGGATAATAGATCACGACCACATCGCCGTTCGACGGGGCGCGCTTCAGCATCATGTCGGTATAGGTAACGACCGGAAGATCCTTCCACTGGGCCACGAATGTAGTGTTCGCTTCGATCGTGACCGTATCGCCGACTGCATATTCGGTGTTGTCGCCGTCGATCTTCCAGCAATCAAATTCCTTGCCTTCCGGTGCGGTGAACGTACAGGCGGGAAGCGTATAGGAACCGGTCGTCGTAGCATCCGCCATTGTGCCGCTGCCGCCGTTTGCGTCAAACGAAACGGTGTAGGTCACGGGCTGCGGCGTATCGCCGTCCTTCAGCCATGTGATCTCAATAGAATCCAGATACATCGCGCCGTTCTTGGAGCGGAGTCCGATATATTGATACCCCTCTCCGATCTGTATTTCTGTGTCTGTATCGCATACGATCGACCCGATGAGCGTTCCCTGATTGCTGCTGTCATACAGATCCGCAGCAGAAGAATATGCGGTATTTTTGCCGTATATATCAAGCTGTCTGTTCCCGGTAGATGTATTGCTGTTCCAGGCTACAACAACTTTCGCAGCCTGGCCGCCGGAAACGGTGGTAACGATACCGGAGTTATTGTTGTTGCTTCTCAGCTGAATAGCGCCGTCACTTGCTTTTGCAGAATTGCCGGCGTATACGGCATCCGATGTGACAGAAACACCTGAAAAATCTTTATATTGCGTGCTGGTTGCGACAAATTTGTCCGCCGTCAGCACATCCGTGACCTCAGTCGTCTCCGCTGCCGCAACTGTCGGCAGCAGGGCAAGCACCATGCAAACCGCCAGGAGCAGGGACAAAAGCTTCTTTTGTTTCATTCGTTTTTTCTCCTCCTAATCCTATTTATCCTCATTCCGTTACGGAAGTTCAGGCAGTACAATGGGACCGTCGTCCGGTGTGGGATCCGACGCGGGCTGCTCCGTAGCTTTCGGCGTAGGCGTCGTCTTTTCGGTCGGCGCCGCCGTTTCGCCGGGTTTGGGCGTCGGCGTAGGCGTCGGGTCCGGTTCGTCGATTTCAAGCGGGTCCGGCGTCATTTCCGTCTCCGAAGTTGCTTCCGGCGCATCCGTCGTTTGCGGCGTGTCAGTGACTGAGGACGGCGTCTGTTCGCCCGTTTCACTGCCCGGGGACGTCGGTTCGTCGTTGCTGTTCTGCGGCGCCGCGCTTGCAGGAACGACCTTCTCCGGATCGACCTTTCCGCAGCCGTTGCTGATGATGAGGATCAGCGCGATCCCGATCGCGATCGTCAGCGCGCAGACAATGCAGAGCACTATAATATTACGTTTTTTCATAATCGTTCTCCTTTCCGGACCGGTTGATCAAAAAACATCATCCGATCCGCACTGCGTTTTCCCGTTTGACAGGCGTATTTATCATTACGGGATGAGCACTATATCTTTATGAATTTTATCACAAGCAGGTATAAAGTGCAATATAAAATTGAATAGAATGTCCGCCGTTCGCCGCTGTTTCGGACACGTTTTTGCAATAGTTTTTTCGGATTCCGTCTTTTTATCTGCGGATCGGTATGTTATAATGATGATACGGAGGAGCATTATGAAACACACGAAACAAATCTTTAGCCTGCTCATTACGCTGCTGCTGTTTGCGTCGCTGTTCGGCTGCGGCATGTCTCCGGTTCCCGTGCCGGATCCGGCGCCCGAAAGTGAGATCGACGCGCCGGTCTTTTCGCTCGAACCGACCCGGCGTAATGACGTCCAGACGCAGATCGCCGACACGCCTGCGCCTGCGGAAACGCCTTCGGAAATGCCGACGTCGGAGCCCGCAGATACACCGACGCCGGAACCCACTGACACACCCTGTCCCGTTTCGGAGGACGGTGAATACTGGACGAAGGACGAGGTCGCGCTGTACATTCATCTGTTCGGGCATTTGCCGAAGAACTACATCACCAAGGATGAGGCGCAATCGCTCGGCTGGTCCGGCGGATCGCTCGAGCCGTACGCCCCGGGTTGTTCGATCGGCGGCGGATATTTCGGCAACTACGAAGGACTGCTTCCGACGAAAAAAGGGCGCAAATACACCGAATGCGACATCGACACGCGCGGTAAAAAAAGCCGCGGTGCAAAGCGCATCGTGTTCAGCAACGACGGACTGATCTACTACACGGACGACCATTACGAATCGTTCACGCTTTTATACGGAGGGGATTGATATGGAATTCATCATCATCGACGGACGGCGTATGACTTCGATCGAGGCGGCGCATGAATACCTTGCCAAAACGCTGCGGCTGCCGGACTATTACGGCAAAAACCTTGACGCGCTGCACGACTGCCTTACCGACCTTTCCCGCAGCGTCTGGATCGTTCTCATCAACGGCGATTTCATGGACGAACAGCTCGGAGATTATGCAAAAAAGCTGCGCCGCGTCCTGACGGACGTCGGCAATCTCCCCTACGCCTGCCACTTTACGGAACATCTGTCTTAACTGCATACGGCAAAAGCCGCCGGGAGACAATCCCGACGGCTTTTTTGTGAGCAGCGCGTCAATCCGCATACAGCAGTTCGTATTCAAAATAATCATCCTGCGGGATGCCGTCGATCAGATAAGGACAGTAGATATCCTCATCCTCGTTTCTGTCGAACGTTATGAAGGCGGTTACGCCGTCCGCGGTCCGAACTTCCGCAAGCGTGCGCGACTCGTGGAAACGCGTCATGTACAGCATCGTCCCGACGGGCAGCGTTGCGGATTCTCCGTCGATCGTGCAGGGCAATTCACGTTTCAGCTGCAGCATAAAGCCGTAATCCCCGATCTCCTTGATCTCCTCCCGAATCTCTTCCTCAGTCCACGCATGCAAGTCGAGCCATTCGTCGTTCGTTTCAAAATGCTCGCCCCAGCAGCTGCGCCAGCCTATGTGCGAGCCCAAAAGGTCAGTCATTTCATAACGCTGCAGAACGCCGGTTTCATCGAGCCAGATTTCATTGTAAACCGTCTCACCCCGCACAAGCTTGCCATCCTCGCAGTGCAGCGCGATCACAACGTAATCGTCGGAAGCCATATCAATGGCGACAACAAGGTCCGTATACGGTGTTTCCGGGTCAAGATCGATCAGCATGGCATATATCAGTTCGGAACCCTCGTCGAGGCGAATCGACTGCTTGCCCGCAGTGATCGTCGTTCTGTTCTTGTTATGATCCAGCTTGAACGAGATCTTCTCCGCCTTGCCGTCCCCGTTGAGGTCGTAGGTGAACATCTGCGCTTCCTTCTTCCCTTTCGGGTTCATTTCATACATCCGGTATACGACGGGCAGCTGCTCATCCTTGACCGTTTTGCTCGGCTTGAAGCTTTGCGGCACGCCGTATGTCATTTGCGGCGTCGGTCTCGGCGTCGGCGTCGGTTTGGGCACAGGCGTGGGCTGCTGCGTCGGCTCCCCGGTCGGCTCTTCGGTCGGATCCGGCGTCGAAGGTTCCTCTGTCGGCAATGCCGGTTCGGTATTGCCCGAAACGATCTCTATGTCCTGCTCCGTCGGCGTTTCTCCGGGCATTGTTGTTGCCGTCACGATCGGATCTTCCGGTGCGTCGATCTGCGGCGCGTCTCCCGTGCAGGCAACGCTTATCAACAATAACAGGCAGAGAGCCAATATCGTCCATTTTTTCATAGAATTCCCTCCGTGTATCCGGTCCTGAGCACGCACGATGCCTTTATAAAAAGTATAGCATACCCGCATACCAAATGCAAATTTCCTGTTTCTTTCCCGTTTATCGTACAGGAGATCCGGTATGCTTGTCCCATCAAACAAACGGGAGGAAAAATGACATGATCGAACGGATCCGATATCGGTTTCTGATGCGGCGGCTTCGGAAGGAGATTGCGCACACGGTGAGCGGAAAGCCGCACGTGCGGCAAGACGAAAAGATAAAATCGACGGTTCTGACTGCTTGCAAAGCGTACGGAAGTATTGTATAATATACGCATGAAATCGCTGCTTCGTCTCCTTGCGCTGATCCTTGCGCTGCTTTTGTTGTCTGCGTTCGGCTGCTCGCACCCGGACGTATACGAGCCGCTTGACGCGGAAAAGCAGTCGCTGCGGGAAGCGCTGATCGCGGCACGTCCGGATACGCCGGACGTCTCCGATCCGTCGCTCGAGGTCGTCGTGATCGACGTCGGTCAGGGAGACAGTATTTTGCTCGTTTCACCGGAGGGCCGAACAATGCTCGTGGACGCCGGCCCGATGGATGCGTTCGCACGTATTCACAGTGTGCTGGACGCGCACGGAGTTACGTCGCTCGACGTTGTGGTGGCAACGCATCCGCACGCGGATCACATCGGTTCCATGGCAGACGTTCTGGATGCCTATCCGGTCGAAGCATTCGTCACGATTCCCGAAACGATCGGCATGTATGCTTCGGTGGACGCGGCGCTCTCCGAAAACGGCTGCTCCGTCTTCTTTGCAGAAGGCGGAATGACGATCCCGTGGGCGGACAGCTGTACCGTGACGGTATTGAGTCCGATCGCATCCTACGATACGGAGCAGGATGAGATGAACGACCGTTCCGTTGTGCTGCATGTTCGTTACGGAGATACTGCCGTGCTGCTGACCGGTGACGCGGAAGCGCTTGCGGAAAAGCGAATGCTCGACACGTTTCCGCAGTCCATGCTTCGCGCAAATGTTCTGAAGCTCGGTCATCACGGTTCATCCAGCTCGACCGGATACGGATTCTTCCTCGCGGTCGATCCGGACTTTGCGGTCGCTTCATGCGGTGCGGACAACGACTACGGTCATCCGCACAGAGAGACGCTTTCGCTGCTGTATGATACCCGTACAGCGTTTTATTGCACCGATACGGACGGTACCGTCACGTTTCTTCTTGACGGCGAAACGGTGTCCGTCCATCCATCTTGAAAGGAGTCGCCATGAAAACCTGTCCTGTTTGTCAAAAAGTTGTAACCGATCAGGCCAAATTCTGCTTTTTCTGCGGTGCGTCGCTGCTGGACGCCGAAGTCGAGCCGATCGTGCCGACTGTTGATCCGGAGCCCGAATCCGCAAAAGCCCCGATCCCGGAAACGTTTGAATCCAACGCTTTCGTGATGTCGGAATCAGAGCCCGCGCCGGAGCCCGTTCCGGAACCCGAGCCGGTTTATATGCCGGAGCCCGCGCCGATATCAGAGCCCGAGCCGGTCTTTGCGCCGGAGCCCGCGCCGATGCCGGAGCCTGCGCCGATCTACGCGCCGGAACCCGCGCCGATACCGGACCCGAAACAGGTTTACAAGCCGGAGCCCGCGCCGGCACCCGAACCCGAACCGGTTCACACACCGGAGCCCGCGCCGGCACCCGAACCCGAGCCGGTTCACACGCCGGAGCCCGCGCCTGTTGAGCCGAAGCAGGAACAGCCGATCATCGTTTCGACCGATTCGCGTTCACTGATGACGACGCCGGGGTATATCTTTACGACGATCCTGTTCCATATCCCGGTCATCGGTCTGATCTTCATGATCGTCTGGGGCTGTGGAAAAACGAAGAACCTTTCCCGCAAGCGCTTCTCCCTCGCCTGCCTCATCATGCGGCTTTTGGGGTACATTGTCGTGCTTTCCGCGGCGGTATTCCTGCTGATCTGCTTCTCCGGCAAGTTCCCGATCCTGACCGAAGCGTTCGCAAAATTCTTCTCTTAAGCCAACCGAAGCGAAAGCCTCCCGTGCGGGGAGGCTTTTATTCTCCATACGTGCGGAGCGAATTTGATGAGGAACAGCCAAACGGCTGAGAAAACATGCATGATATCTGGAACCCCTGGCACGGCTGCAAAAAATGCAGCGAGGGATGTGAAAACTGCTATATGTATTTTCTCGACCGCGTTCGGGGAAACGATGCTTCCGAGGTCTATCGGACGCAGAGTTTTTCATACCCTCTACAGAAAAGCCGTGACGGCGGGTTCAGGATTCAAAGCGGCGAGCTGATCCGCGTTTGCATGACTTCGGATTTCTTTCTGGAGGAAGCGGACACATGGCGCGACGAAGCGTGGGCGATGATGCGCGAACGCAGCGACGTGAAGTTTTTCCTGCTGACAAAACGCCCGCAGCGTGTGAGCACGCATCTTCCCGCATGGTGGGGAGACGGGCTCGACAATGTGATGTTCAACGTGACCTGCGAAAACCAGCGCCGCGCAGACGAGCGTATTCCGATCATGCTTTCGCTGCCGTTCAAGCACAAAGGCGTCATGTGCGCACCGTTCATCGGCCCGGTCAGCATCCGAAAATACCTGCCCGCCGGACAGATTGAGCAGGTGATCTGCGGCGGCGAAAACTATGACGGTGCAAGGCCCTGCGACTTTGCATGGGTGAAAGCGCTTCGCGACGAGTGCGCCGCGTTTGACGTTACCTTCTGCTTTATCGAGACGGGAACCGTCTTCTGTAAGGACGGCAAGCGGTACCGCATCCCGAGCAAACGCACGCAAAGCGAGCAAGCGTTTCGATCGGGGCTGTCCTATCAGGGCAAACCCATAAAATGGCGGCTTTATGATCGGCTTGGACTTGAGATCCCGCAAAGTGAGCTGTATCAGCCGCATTATCACGCAGAGTGCCGGACATGCGGCTCGAAGCCCATCTGCAACGGCTGTTCCGACTGCGGACGCTGTGAACACCCGTAAACATCATACGAAACGTATAGAAAAAGAGACGGATGCGATTCCGTCTCTTTTTGTGTTTGGAATTTGATTATTTGATTTCGCAGGTTGCGCCGACTGCCTTGAACGCTTCGACGATCTTCTCTGCTTCTTCCTTGGAAACAGCTTCCTTGACAGCCTTGGGCGCGTTGTCGACGACGTCCTTTGCTTCCTTGAGGCCGAGACCGGTCTGCTCGCGGACGACCTTGATGACCTTGATCTTCTCCGGTCCGATATCCTTCAGGATGACGTCGAACTCGGTCTTTTCTTCGACTTCTTCTGCTGCGGCGACGGGGCCTGCGACTGCGACTGCGGTTGCTGCTGCGGACACGCCGAACTCCTCTTCGAGAGCCTTGACGAGTTCGTGGAGTTCCAAAACGGACATTGCCTTAATATCGGCGATCAGTTGTTCCTTATTCATGATATTTCTCCTTAAAAATATTTATTTTTTGTTTGTACGGCTGTGCCGTTTCGGTTGTTATGCTTCCGCTTCTGCGGCCGCGGGGTCGTTCTTCTTGGCGATCTGATCGAGCACGATTGCAAGACCGGAGATCGGCGACATCATGCTGCCCAGCATGCGGGCGATGAGCACTTCGCGGCTCGGGAGATCTGCGATCGCTTCGACTTCTGCAGCCGTCGTGACCTTACCCTCAACAATACCGCCTTTGAATTCGCACTTCTTTGCCTTCTTAATGAAGTTCTTGAGCACTCTTGCAGGGGTCACCGCATCGTCATAACCGAATGCGAACGCGTTGGTTCCGTGGAGCATATCGTCTGCGCCCTCGAGTCCGAGCTGATCAAAAGCACGGCGGACACAGTGGTTCTTCAGAACGACGTACTCAACGTTTTCCTTGCGCAATTCGGCACGCAGCGCGGTATCCTCGGCAACAGTCAGCCCGCGATAGTCGAACATGATAACGGACTTGGCCTTATTGACCTTCTCCGCAACCTCTGCGACCTTTGCAGCCTTCATTTCGAGAATCTTTGCATTTGCCATGGTTGCACCTCCTTGTAACGTGAAAAGCCCTCCGTCGCAGAAACGGAGGACTCGAAAACAAAAGGTGCTATCGGGTCTACCTCGGCAGGATTTACACGCTTACGCGACACCGGCTGTCTTTGGCGACGGAACTTAACCTTGGATATAATACACGCTTCCCGCCCCTTTGTCAAGCACTTTTTTCAGATTTTTCGGGACTTTTTTCATGCCAAAGGCAATTCATGACCGAAGGTCAATTCATGTGCAAAGCACAATTCATGCCGAAGGCAATTCACGACGTCGCCTATCTCTTCAACACAGCGGTGTCATTGAACTGTGTTCCGAAATCCTTATAAACCCTCCTTGTGGAAAGATGATCGTTCATCATTTGAATATCCGTAACAATTCTTGACCGTTCCAGGTACCGAAGCGTTACCTGCGCGCCTTTATAATAGTTTTGCGGCCTAGATATGATTGCGATGCCCTTATTTGCCGAAACACGGTATTGCAAGCCATCCGTGCCGATCAATAAGCACTTCTCATCCCCGACCATTGCGCCGCCCCTGTTTTGGTACTGATATTTTTTATCATGAACCGCTTCCGAAACTGTGACCGAAACCTCTGCCGTTCGCTTCTGTTTCAGATCTTTGACCGCAGTAATGAACAGGATGTCATAACGAATTGACATAAGCTTGATCAGCAGAAATTCGACTGGAATGATCCAATACTTGCCCCACATATCGACACAGATACCGACTGTAAACGCGACCGAAAGCAATGCAATTAAACCCAGATTCCATCTGAAATAATCCTTGAAGTATTTCTTCATCATAGGGCTGTCATCCTTTCGCATCTCATTTTTACCGGATAAAGCCGAGATAGAAATCCAGCGCGTTATAGAGCATGTCGCCGGAGCAGACGTGCACGGCGGCGTCCGTTTTTGAAACCGTCGCGTCCTCATACAGGTCGCGGGCTTTGGTCAGCACCAGCACCGGCACGATCTCGTAATCGTCGCCGAAAATCACGTCAAGATAGTCGCAGTACTTTGCGCACTGATCGACCTCTTCCTGCTCAATCTTGTCCTTCATCTTGAACTCGAACGAGAACGCGTGTCGCTTCGTGACGAGCAGTACGTCCGCATAGATGCGGATATGCTTTGACTTTTTGATCCGCAGTTCAAAGAGGATCTCCCAATCGTTCGAAAGCTTTTCGGGATAGCCGAATTCCTTAAGATCGCGAAAGAGATTCCGCATCGTCTCCCGCGCATCACGGAATGAATGAAACAATCCGCGCGTGTCATTGAGGTTTCTGCCGATGTTTTCGCAGCCGAGCTTCAAGAGTCCCATAAAACGGGCTTCGTCCATATCAAGGAACTCCTTCACAGTTGAATAGAATCCGGAAAACTCCGCAAGTCCGTAATGCGGACGCGTCTGCGGGATCTGCGCATGCCAAAGATACTCCTCGTCCTGCCAGCAAAGCTCCTTCATAAACGGCGACGCGTACAAAAAATGATTGACGGTCGAAGCATCCGCGCGAATATTGTGCGCGATATCGCGTGCTTTGATTCCCTCCTCGCTTTTTGCGATGCACATATAGATGTTTCGTTCGATCGGATCCACCTTCGCCATAGACGCTTCCCCCGTTCCTCTGCGTATTGTATCACATGCGTATGAGGACCCGCAAGCCGTATTTTTATCCGTCGAAATCTTTCACAATATGTGGTTTTTCCGCTTGTATTTTCATACAAGATATTGTATACTAAAGAAAAAGTGCGTGGAGGCGGGTATGCGCGTTTATTGTACGGAGGAGCTGCATTCCTCGGGCGGCGACGGATCGTTCATTTTGGCAAAAGCAGAGGATGCGCTCTCCTCGCTTCTGGCGCAGTATGAGGACAGCGTGCGGCTGATCTATCTTGATCCGCCGTTCCGCACCGGCGAGTCGTTTAAGATGAAGATCGGCAAAGGAAAGAACGCGCAGACGGTCGTTCTCTATGAGGACAAGCTCGATGAGGCGGATTATCTTGCGTGGCTTCGAACGATCCTCATGGGTTGCCATAAGCTTCTCGACGCGCGCGGGTCGATCTATCTGCACCTTGACTACCGCATGTCGCACAAGGCGCGAATACTTCTGGACGAGATCTTCGGCGAAGCAAACTTCATGAATGAGATCATTTGGGCATACCGTTCCGGCGGACGCGCCACGCGCTGCTATCCGCGCAAGCACGATACCATTCTGTTCTACCGCAAGAGCAAAAAGGTTCTGTTCAATATCAAGGCAGTAGGTCAGCCGCGCGGACAGGAACGCCGCAACCATATGAAGCGTTTCATCGATGAGGACGGACGCGTGGGCTTCTCGATCCGCTCGAACGGCAAGACCTATACCTATTACGAGGATTCGCTGATCTACCCGAGTGACGTCTGGTCGGACATCGAGCATCTTCAGCAAAAGGACCGCGAACGCACGGGATTTTTGACGCAGAAGCCGGAAGCGCTATTAAAGCGCATCATTGCCGCCTCCAGTGAGCCCGGCGATCTTGTCCTTGACCTGTTCTCCGGCAGCGGTACGACCGCGGCGGTAGCGACAAAGCTCAAACGCCGTTTCATCGCCGTGGACCAGAGCCCCGTTGCCTGCGCGCTTTTAAGGCAGCGCCAGCTCACGATCACAAGCGAACCCACGCTGACCGAAACCGCCGCACATGCGTTTTCGATTCGCTATCCGGTCGATCACACGCCCTGCCGGATCACTGCGGAGATCATCGAAAAGGGCGACCGCCGTTTTGTGCAGCTGAAAAAAACCGTCTTCTCTTCGAAGGAATCCGCGCCCATGTACGCTGCAACCGGATATGTGGACGGCGCGTGCTTCCATGCGCTGCATACGAACTGCGCGCCGAAGCTGCCGATCCAGCTGCCGCTCCCGAAGGAGCAGACGCCGATGCTGCATGTGGTCGGCGTGCACGGCGAACAGGCGTTCTTTACGCTTGAATAATCGATATAAATAATCAGCAGGAGGTTTTCGCCTCCTGCTTTTGCTTACCTAAAGATGTCCTTCAGAGGACGCTTTTTGTTTTTCTGCGCGACCGGTCTTCCATCCAGCGCGGCAAGCTGTTCAAGGAGCTCGCGCTGCTGCGAGGTGATCTTTTTCGGAACCTCGACGTTTACCGTTACCAAAAGATCGCCCTTGCCCTGCTGCTGCAGCCGCTGGATGCCCTGTTCACGGAGCCGGAACGTCGTTCCGATCTGCGTGCCGGCGGGAATGCTGTACTTGATCTGACCGGTCAGCGTCGGCACGACGATCTCGCCGCCAAGCACTGCGATCGTGTACGGAATGTTCATGGTAAGCAGAAGATCGCTGCCGCGACGAACAAACTGAGAATGCGGACGCACGGAGATCGTGATATACAGGTTTCCGCGCGGGCCGCCCTTGTAACCGGCGTCGCCCTCGTTGCGCATGTTGATCGTCTGTCCGTCGTCGATGCCCGCCGGGACTTTCAGTGTCAGGTGCTTGAGTCTTCTCACACGTCCCTTGCCGCGGCATTCCGCGCACGGCTCAGAGATGATCTTACCGGTCCCGCGACATGCCGAACACGGACGGGTGATCGTCGTTGCGCCGAACAGCGTGTTTTGCTGCATGCGCACCTGCCCCGTCCCCTTGCACGTCTGACAGCGCTGCGGTTCCGTTCCGGGTTTTGCGCCGGTGCCGCTGCAGATATCGCAGACCTCTTCGCGCGTAACGCTGATCTCCTTTTCGGCGCCGAACGCCGCTTCCTCGAACGACAGCGTCAGATTGTAGCGCAGATCATCGCCGGTCATCGGCGCGTTGCGGCTCTGCGTCTGCTGACCGAACCCGCCGAAGATCGTGCTGAAGATATCGCCGAAGCCGTCGAAGCCCGTCGCGCCGGTGAACGGATTGCCGCCGCCCATCGTCGGATCGAACGCCGCGTGACCGAACTGGTCGTACTTTGACCGTTTTTCGGGATCGGAAAGGACCTCGTACGCCTCGTTCAGTTCCTTGAACTCCGCTTCCTTTGCGGCGTCGCCGGGATGCAGATCGGGGTGACAGGTCTTTGCTTTTTTGCGGAACGCGCTTTTGATATCCGCGTCCGAGGCGCTCTTTTCAACCCCGAGCACCTCGTAATAATCTCTCTTGCTCTCCACGTTGGTACCTCACGATCGGGCAAGCATAAACTTGCCCGATCCGATCCTTATGATTGTATGATTCTCTGTCAGTCGACGACCGTGTAATCCGCGTCGACCACGTCATCCTTCGGCGGCTGCTGTCCCGCGTTCGGATTCGGCTCCGCACCGGGCTGCTGCTGCGCCTGCTGCTGATAGATCTTGCCGAAGACCTCGTAACTTACGTTCGTGCACTTTTCGGTCTCTTCCTTGATCCTTGCGTCGTCGGTGCCTTCAAGCGCTTTCTTGAGGTCCGCGACCGCCGCTTCGACCTTTGCTTTGTCGCCCGCGTCGACCTTGTCGCCGAGCTCACGGAGCGTCTTTTCGGTCGTATAGACGAGCTGATCCGCATGGTTGCGGTTCTCTGCCGCTTCCTTGCGCTGCTTATCCTCCGCCGCGTAGCGTTCCGCTTCCGCGACCGCCTTCTTGATCTCGTCCTCGTTGAGATTCGTGGACGCGGTGATCGTTACCTGCTGCTGGTTGCCCGTACCGAGGTCCTTTGCGGAGACGTGCACGATGCCGTTTGCGTCGATGTCGAACGTGACTTCGATCTGCGGTACGCCTCTGGGCGCCGGCGCGATGCCCGCGAGCTGGAATCTGCCGAGGCTCTTGTTGTACTGTGCCATCTCGCGCTCGCCCTGCAGAACATGGACTTCGACGCTCGTCTGTCCGTCTGCCGCGGTCGAGAAGATCTGGCTCTTCTTGGTCGGGATGGTGGTGTTGCGTTCGATGAGGCGTGTAAACACGCCGCCGACGGTCTCAATGCCGAGGGAAAGAGGCGTAACGTCGAGGAGCAGGATGTCCTTGACCTCGCCGCCGAGCACGCCGCCCTGGATTGCCGCGCCGATCGCGACGCATTCATCGGGGTTGATGCCCTTGAACGGCTCTTTGCCGGTGATGTTCTTGACCATCTCCTGCACCGCCGGGATACGGGACGAACCACCGACGAGGATGACTTTGTTGATGTCGTTGTTACTTAGCCCTGCATCCGCCATCGCCTTCTGGACGCAGACGCGCGTCTTGTCGACGAGGTCCGCGGTCAGCTCGTTGAACTTTGCGCGGGTGATCGTGCAATCGAGGTGCAGCGGACCGGCCGGTCCCTGCGTGATGAACGGAATGTTCACGTTGCTCTGGGTCATGCCACTTAGCTCGATCTTTGCCTTCTCCGCCGCTTCTTTCAATCTCTGCAGCGCCATCTTGTCCTTTCTGAGGTCGATGCCGTTGTTGCGGAGGAAGTCGGACGCGATGTAGTCGATGAGGCGCTGGTCGAAGTCGTCGCCGCCGAGACGGTTGTTGCCCGCGGTTGCAAGCACTTCAAAGACGCCGTCGCCGATCTCGAGGATCGAAACGTCGAACGTGCCGCCGCCGAGGTCGTAGACCAGAATCTTCTGGTTCGTTTCCTTATCGAGACCGTATGCAAGCGACGCCGCCGTCGGCTCGTTGATGATACGGAGCACTTCGAGACCCGCGATTCTGCCCGCGTCCTTCGTTGCCTGACGCTGGCTGTCGGTGAAGTATGCCGGCACGGTGATGACCGCCTGCGTGACGGTCTCGCCGAGATACGCTTCCGCATCCTGCTTCAGCTTCTGCAGAATCATTGCCGAGATTTCCTGCGGCGTGTAGTCCTTGTCGTCGATATGGACTTTATAGGACGAGCCCATCTCACGCTTGATCGAGGAGACGGTTCTGTCCGGGTTCGTGATCGCCTGACGTTTCGCAATGGAGCCGACGAGACGCTCGCTGCCCTTGAACGCAACGACGGACGGGGTGGTTCTTGCGCCTTCCGCGTTGGGGATGACGACGGGATCGCCGCCCTCGAGGATTGCGACGCAGGAGTTGGTAGTGCCAAGGTCGATACCGATAATCTTACTCATATGTTATTCCTCCGAATTCTTTGAAGATTTTTCTTTTTATTCTATGCAAACAAGCGTCATTTACTTGTTGTTGCCTTATTCGCTGACCTTCACCATGCTGTGGCGAATGATCTTTTCTTTGACTTTGTAGCCCTTTTGGAAGGTCTGTACGATGTTGCCGCTTTCCATGCCTTCGACCGCTTCGGTCATCACCGCGTTATGCAGTTCCGGATCGAACGCACCGTCCGACGGGATCTCGCAAAGTCCCTCTTTTTGAAGGATCTCGGCAAACTTCTTATGCACAAGCTTCACGCCGTCCGCCCAGCCGTCCGCGCTCGGATCGCTCTCCGCGACCCGGTCGAAATCGTCCAGCACCGGCAGAAGCGCTTTGATGCAGTCGCGCTTGCCTTCGTCGTAGCTGTCTGCGCGAACCGAGGCGTTCCGTTTACGGAAGTTATCGAAGTCCGCCTGATTGCGCTGCAAAAGCGCGATCGTATCGTCCAGTTTCTTCTGCAGCTCGTCGATGTGTTTCTTGACGGTTTCAAGCTCCTCCTGCGTCATGGTGACGGTTTCGGGCTGCTCTTCGGTCTGCTTCTCCTCCGCGGTCTCATTGACCGCTTCGGGCTTCTCTGCCGGTTCCACCGGCTTGCTCTTCTTAGAAGCCAAGTTCCTACTCCTCCTTCAAAAACGATTGCAGAACCGTACTGAGGTTGGTCTGCACATTTTTCAAAATACTCAGTACGCGCGCGTAATCCATGCGGGTCGGTCCGATGACGCCGAAGCTGCCGACCGGCGTGCCGTTTACGCGATAGCTTGCGGTGACAACACTGCAGTCCTGAAGGCCCTCCTGCTCGTTCTCACTGCCGATCGTAACCGTGAACTCCATGCTCGACGCCTTTTTCAGCATCCGGTACATATCGTCCTTCTGCTCGACCGTTGCAAGGAACGTCTTTGCCTTATTGACGTCGCTGTACTCTGGGTATTCGAGCATGTTCGTCGCGCCGGAAAGCTCGACCATGCGGCGGTCGCTTGACTGGCTTTCGCAAAGCCGCGCAAGCAGTCCTTCCACAAAATCGGCTCTCTGCGAGAGCTCGCCGCCGAACTCGCGCACGAGTTTTGACGACAACGCCGACATCCGGCAGTCATGGAACCGTGCCGTAATCGCCTTGCTGATGCGGTCCAGTTCCTCCGGTCCGATATCATCGGGCACGTCGATGACCGTATTCTGCGAAAAGCCCGCGTCGGTCACAACGACCGCCAGTGCTTTGCCTGCCGTCAGCGGAATGAGCTGCAGGTGGCGAAGCCGGTTCACGCCGATGTCCGGCATCATCACGACCGCCGTATAGTGCGTGATCTCGGAAAGCGCTTTTGCCGTTTCCCGCAGGACCGCGTCAACGCCGTGGACGTGCTCGCGGAAGTATCCGTACAGAAGCTTTGATTCTTCATCGGAAAGATGCGCACGCTGCATCATCTGATCGACGTACAGGCGGTATGCCTTCTCCGACGGAATGCGTCCCGCGGATGTGTGCGGCTGTGCAAGATAGCCGAGCGTTTCGAGGTCTGCCATCTCGTTGCGGATCGTCGCGGACGACCATTTCATGCCGCTGTTGCTCAACGCCTTCGATCCAACCGGACTTGCCGAAAGGATGTATTCGTCAACGATCGCACGCAGGATCTGCAGCTTTCTTTGATCCAGTTCCATGCGATCGCCTCCTTTCCTTTAGCACTCAATTCCCTCGAGTGCTAATCACTATGCATAAGATACCACTATCATGCACAATAGTCAAGTGAACTAAGGTGGAACATTGTGACACAAAAGTGAAAAATGTCAATATGACCCGTTGTACCGCGCAATTCACGCAGAATGCAGTTCCCGGCGGGCTGCCGGGGTCGGCAGCCCCTACGATCCGCTTGCACAAAAGCCGTATCCTCTTTTGTAGGGGGCGCCGACCTCGGCGTCCCGATAAGCCGCAAGTCGATTCACGGATCCGCGAAAAGCGTTCCGCTTTTCTGCGTGTACTCCTCATCCGTCACTCCTACGTCGTGACACCTTCCCCATATCAAGGGGAAGGCTTTGGGTGTGTGCAAGCGTTTGTAGGGGACGCCGACCTCAGCGTCCCGCGCTTGTCTTTCCCCTTCTTTTTTGATAAAATTGCCGCATGCACCCGACAATTCGGCGTCCCCGATTGTATGTATAGTGAAAGGAGGGCAAGGCAATATGCAAGGCAATATGAAGAATCCTTTGTTGCGTACGGACAAAGAGATTACGGAGCTCTATGCGCGCCATAAAAGTACGGTCTGGCGAGTCTGCTTTGCTTACCTCAAAAACCCCGCCGATACCGAGGACGCCGTTTCGGAGACCTTTATCCGGCTGATCAAGAGCGCTCCCGCGTTCGAGAGTGCAGAACACGAAAAGGCATGGCTCATCCGCACCGCGTCGAATGTGTGCAAAAATCAGTTGAAGCATTGGTGGCGAAGGCGTGAGGACATCGAGCGTTTTTATGATCTTCCCGACAGGGAAAGGATCGAAATAAACGATGTTCTGGAAGCTGTCCTGGCTCTCCCAAACCGGTACAAGGTCGCCGTGTATCTGTATTATTACGAGGGTTATACCGGCGCGGAGATCGCAGGGATTCTCAAAAAGCCGCAATCGACCGTCCGCAATCAGCTTCGCGAGGCGCGCGCAATTCTCAAAGAAAGGTTAGGTGACGATTTCGATGAAAAATGACTGTATCATTGCTGCATGGAACACGATCGAACCGAGCGGCGCGCAGGATGCGCGGATGCTTTCCGCGATTCTTTTCGCGAACCGCTCCACCGAAAGCAGAAAGAAGAACATGATGTCAAATACAAAGAAGATCCTGATCCCCGCCGTCTGTCTGGTGCTGCTCGCCGTTGTCGGCGTCGGGATCCGTCAAAAATGGTTTGTTCCGAAGGAAGAGCAAACGGAACCCATAGAAGCGGAAAGCGAGGGCGCGCCGGTCAACGACACGGAATGCAAAGTGCCGAACCCCATTCTGGATGAAGAACTCGACGCCGCGTTCGGATACTTGTTCCCGACCGAAATTGAAAAAGGTTATGTTCTGACCGAGGAAGGCTTCAATTTATACAGCGACAGCGCCGACGCGCTTCACGCCGAGCATCGCGTATTGAAGGCAACCTATTACAGCGAAGAATTGGACGATACGCTGCTTATCGAGGTCGCGCCGAACACCTATTTCGGCGGATACCTCAAAAACATGCCTTACGGCGTCGTGCAATACGGAGACCCGCAGACCGACGGGACACGGTCCTCCATGATCTTTTTCGAGAACGACGGGATCACGATCCTTTACCAGTTCAGAAAAACGGATATCGCCGCATTGGACGCGGAAACCGCCGAACGCTTCTACGCCATGGTCCACTCGGCAAGATGCTTCTGCCGCATCTCCCCCGCCGAAAACGAGCAAAACGACGAGATAGATATTGACGGATGATACGCCGCATTATCATGACAGCCGCCCGGTCGGACGGCTGTTTGTTTTATCTGAAAAAATCGATCAGCCGCCGCTCGCGAAAATCACGCAGAACGGAATCGAGATGATCCATGCCGAGGCGGTTGAGGCGAAGAAAGGCGGGATCGGAACGGTCCCAGAAGCCGAAGCGGTCGTTTTTGTCGTATGCTTCCCGATAGGTTTCGATCACGTCGCAGCCGAAGCGCGTGGAAAAGGCGGCGCGGTCAATGCCTGCGGTCAGGCGCAGACCGAGCATGACCGACTCAAACATCTGCTCGAAGGTGTTTACGATGATGCGCTCCGCACGCGGAAGTTTCCCTTTTTCAAGCTTTTTGAGATAAGCGGGAATGCTTGCGTCGTTGCTGAACCGCACCCAAAAACCGTCCTCGACCATCGAGGAATGCGCGGCGGCGCCGAAGCCCAAATACGGCTCGTTATGCCAATAGATGAGATTATGGCGGCATTCATAGCCCGGCTTTGCGAAGTTGCTGACCTCGTAGCGCATAAAGCCAAGCGATTCCAAAAGATCCATGCCCGCGTCTTCCATGTCCGCGACCGCGTCGGGATCGGGCAGCGTTTCGCGTCCGTGCGTTACGTCGTCGTAAAGAGGCGTGCCCTCTTCGAGGATCAGCGCATATGCGGAGATATGCGTAGGCGCGAGCGCGGCGACCGTGCGGATGGCATCGAGATAATCATCCTGTGATTGCCCCGGCAGCCCGTGCATGAGATCAATATTGATATTCGTAAAGCCCGCGTCCCTTGCCGCCCGATAGGTCGAAAGAAATTCTTCGAACGTGTGTACGCGTCCGATGCGGCGTAAGAGTTCGTTTTGCGTTGCCTGCAGACCGATCGAAATGCGGTTGAAGCCCGCGTCAAAAAGACGTTTCAAGCCCGCATATCCGATCGTTTTGGGATTGCATTCAAGCGAGATCTCCGCGTTCGGCTCGATGGGGAACGCCGTGCGGATCGCGTCGAGGATCGCAATGAGGTCCTCCGGCTGCAGCGCGGTCGGCGTGCCGCCGCCGAAGAAGACGGTTTTCACGCACTCGTCCGGGTACTTTTGTGCCGAGAGCACTATCTCCTTTTCCACGGCAGAGCGATACCGCCCCGCGGTCTCGTCGATCGGAATCGAAACGAAATCGCAGTAGCGGCATTTTCTCACACAATATGGGATATGTACGTAAACGCCGATCATCCGTTGATGCGCAGCACGCTCATAAACGCGTCGCTCGGCACGGCGACGGAGCCGACCTGCCGCATGCGTTTCTTGCCCTCTTTCTGCTTTTCGAGGAGCTTCTTTTTACGCGTAATATCGCCGCCGTAGCACTTCGCCAAAACGTCCTTTCGGACCGCCTTGACGGTTTCGCGGGCGATGATCTTGCTGCCGATCGCCGCCTGCACCGGGATCTCGAACTGCTGACGCGGAATGACGTCCTTGAGCTTTTCGGCAACGGCGCGCCCCTTAGCATACGCGCGATCCTTATGCACGATGGTACTGAGCGCGTCGCACATCTCGCCGTTTAAGAGAAAGTCCAGCCGGACAAGCTCGCTCTTTTCGTAGCCCGAAAGCTCATAATCGAACGAGGCGTACCCGCGGGAGCGTGATTTCAAGCTGTCGAAGAAGTCGTAGATGATCTCGTTGAGAGGCAGCACGTAATGGAGATTCACGCGGTCCGCTTCGATGTACTGCATGTCGACGAACACGCCGCGGTTGTTCTGACAAAGTTCCATGATCGTGCCGACGTATTCGGACGGGGTCATGATCGTGGCTTTGACCATCGGTTCTTCCATATAGTCGATCTCCGCAGCGTTCGGGAGATTTGTCGGGTTGTCAATGACAAGCTCGGCTCCGTCCAGCGTATGCACGCGGTACACGACCGACGGCGCGGTGGTGACAAGATCAAGATCAAACTCGCGTTCGAGCCGTTCGGTGATGATCTCCATGTGCAGAAGACCTAAGAACCCGCAGCGGAAACCGTAGCCGAGCGCCGCGCTCGTTTCGTGCTCATAGGAAAGCGACGCGTCGTTCAGCTTCAGCTTGTCGAGCGCTTCCTTGAGGTCGTCGTAATGCGCGCCGTCCGCGGGATATACACCGCAGAAGACCATCGAGTTCGCCTGCTTATAGCCGGGCAGCGCTTCCTTTGTGGGGCGTCCCGCTTCGGTGATCGTGTCGCCGACCTTCGTTTCCGCAACGCTCTTGATGGACGCCGCAATATAGCCGACCTCGCCTGCCGTCAAGCTCTCCACCGGCTTCCACGTCGGTGCGAACACGCCGACCTCGGTGACATCAAACTCGTTGCCGGTCGCCATGGATCGGATGCGGGTCCCCGCCTTTACCGTGCCGTCGAACACGCGCACGTAGGACAGCGCGCCTTTATAATTATCATAGAAGCAATCGAAGATCAGGCATTTCAGCGGCGCGTCGGGATCGCCCGTCGGCGCGGGAACGGTATCGACGATCCTTGCGAGGACCTCCTCCACGTTCAGTCCGGTCTTTGCGGAAATGCACGGTGCGTCCTCGGCGGGAATGCCGATGACGTCCTCGATCTCATGGATCACACGCTCAGGTTCCGCGCTCGGCAGGTCGACCTTGTTGATGACCGGCAACACTTCAAGCCCGTTGTCGACCGCAAGGTACACGTTCGCAAGCGTTTGCGCCTCAATGCCCTGCGTCGCGTCGACGACCAGCACCGCGCCTTCGCACGCGGCAAGCGCTCTCGATACCTCGTAGTTAAAGTCCACGTGACCCGGCGTGTCAATGAGATTGAACATGTAGGTTTTGCCGTCGGTATGATGATAGAACATGCGCACCGCGCTCGCCTTGATCGTGATGCCGCGCTCGCGCTCGATGTCCATGGAATCCAGAAGCTGCTCCTCCATGTCACGCTTTGCGACGGTGTCAGTGAGCTCCATCATGCGGTCGGCAAGCGTACTCTTGCCGTGGTCGATATGCGCAATGATCGAAAAGTTTCTGATCAGGTTGGGATCAAAATTCATAGTGCCTCCACGGAGTCCGGTTATTTGACAGTCGATGTCATTCTGAGAAGATACGGTGAAGAATCTCCGACCTTCATGTCGCGTGAAGGATCCTTCGGCTTTGCCTCAGGATGACATGTGAGAGTTGATCGGCTCCGCATTCTGTCATTCTGAGGAGGCAGAGCCGACGAAGAATCCGATACTTGCTATATTCAGACCCTTCGTTTCACGCAGGATGGCAACCCGACGCTTGCGACGATAACTCCCTTTTGAAAGTCAACATTATTACAGTTATTTTATTGTACATGAACATTGCCAAAATTGCAAGAAGTGTGATACAATCGGGGCAGGACAAATCGGAGGTGGCATATGAGCATTGATCTTCAAACCGTCGCAAAGCATCTTTCCGAACGCGGCTTCATGGCCGACGTTGTGAAAACGCCCGAAGAAGCGAAAAACCTGATCCTGCATTATATCGGCGACCGTTCCGTCGGCATTGCGGGCTCGGCGACCGTGCGCGATCTGGGGCTCTACGAAGCACTGACCGAACGCGGCAACACCGTTTACTGGCACTGGAAGGTTGAAAAACCGCAGGTCGAGGAAACGCGCATCAAAGCGATCGCCGCGGACGTGTATCTGTGCTCCAGTAACGCGATCACCGAGGACGGACGACTTATCAACATCGACGGCACGGGCAACCGCCTCGCCGGTATCATCTACGGACCGAAGAACGTCATCCTCGCCGTCGGCAGAAACAAGCTCGTGAAGGATTATGACGAAGCGATCAAACGCATCAAGCGCGACGCGTGCGGGCCGAACGCGCGCAGGCAGGGATTTCAGACGCCCTGCTCGATCGACAACGTCTGCCGCGACTGCCGCCCGCCGGTACGCATGTGCAACGTGACCGCGATCACCGAATATCCCTCCCGCCGCCATCAGGCGTTCCGCATCGTTTTGATCGACGAGGACATGGGTCTATGACGATCAACGAGTATCAGAAGCTTGCCATGACGACCCTGAACCCCGCGCTGTCCGAAAAGGAAGTTCTTTTGAACGGCGTGATGGGACTTTGCGGCGAATCGGGCGAGGCGATCGACCTTGTCAAAAAATGGATGATGCAGGGACACGAGCTCGACAAGGCGCATTTAGCCAAGGAGCTCGGCGACGTGGCTTGGTATCTTGCCGAGACCGCAACCGCGATCGGCTACGATCTCGAAACGATCCTGCAGGCGAACATCGACAAGCTCAAAGCCCGCTATCCCGAGGGCTTCACCGCAGATCGTTCGATGCACCGCAAAAGCGGCGACGAATGATTTTTCGCTTCACCCTCCTTTGTCACGGGGCAGCGATCCGAGCGCTGCCGGTGGCAGATGAAGCGAGGTGAGCTGCGACCGAAACAGGGAGTGATGGCGACGCGAGATGGTACGCGCGGGAAGCGCGCGATCTACCGCGGAGCGAAATGAAGCGGAGCTTGTCGGAGCGCGCGACGGCACCTCTGTAACGAAGCGACAGCGTAGTGGATCGAGGGAGCACGGCGACGCACAACGACCATGTTTCGGGACAGAGAAGGTGGCGGCATAAGCCGTCGGATGAGGTGAACACGCAGAAAAGCGGCAAGCTTTTCGCGGATCAGAATACCCCCTCATCAGTCGACTTCGTCGACAGCTTCTCCACCCTCTTCGAGGGGGCGAAGCCTCTGCGCATGCGCGCCAAAACAGGCTGTCATCCTGAGCGCAGCGAAGGATCTCATAAGATCCTTCCTCGCCGTTTAGGAATGGTTCAGCGATAGTAAAACACCGGAAGAGTTTTCCCCCGGCACTTTTATCAATACCCTTTTGCGGGGTCGATCACGCTGCCGTCGACCGCGTTGATCACAAACAGCAGATCGTTATACTCGACGCGCGGCGTACCGTCCTGATACCACGTACTTTTGATATCACCGTAAAAGCAGTAGGCGGGTACGAGAAGTCCCTGCCCGAGCTTGTCCTGCTCGGCAATGCGCCAAAGTCCGAGCGTGATGCGGTCGACCGTGATCTCGGTGATCGGCAGCTTTGTGTTCGGGTTTCCCGCATACGCCGTCACCCGGTTTGCCTCCTCCAGATACTGCAGCGGAAAGCGCTTCTCTATGATCGTTTCGATCTCGTCGAAGGGTTTCAGCTTACTGAATGCGGTGATCGTATCGGTAACGGAAAGCGGCGTACCCCATGCAAACCGGAAAATACCGTCTGCGTCGAGGTATACGTGCATCTGCTCGTATGCCCAGCTCGGCGCGTACGCGGTCTTGGTGCTTTCGCCGCCGCGGCTTTCGTGCACGTTCATTTCCGTATTGCAGCACGGCGCGCCGTTCACCTTGCGCGTACACACCGCGTGGTAACAAAACATCGTCGGCTCGTGCGGAAGCGTCTCCGCGTCGTTATGGTCATGATACACGCCCGTGTCATCGTCAAGGGAGAGATAGGCAATCGTGAAATCCTCCGAAAGTCCCGTCTGCTCAAAGAATGCGCGCACCTTGTCCGCCGCTTCCTTCGGCGAATACGGAAGCCATGCCTTTGCTTGCTCCGGCAGCGGATCGGTTTCACTTAGGATCGTACCGAACGGGACACCGACCGTCCGATTACCATACACGACATTCGATGCGGCGGAAGCACGGCGAAAGCCCAGCGACGCCTGCTTGTCGTTTTGGATCACGTTCCAGCCGCCGTCGACCGTCTCATAGATCGGCTCGTCGTTGTCGGTGCAGTTGTACACCGTAAAGCGCATGTTCTCATCCTCGGAGATCGCCCAAAGCCCCTCCTGCTGCGTGAGATCCGGCTGATCGGCAAAGCCGACCCCGCGCCGCCACATCGTGCTGTCCACGCGCCGCTTCTCCTTCGGTTCGGCGTCCTCGGCCTTTTGGTACTCTGCCTGCAGCCGCGCGATCTCTTCCGTAACCTCGTCCTTCTCATAGAGGTGTTCCTGCATCAGCGCGGGATCGTCCAGCATGGCGTACATAAACTGCAGCTCGCTTTCGATCTGCGTCCTTCGGTTCAGATTCGTTTCGTCGACGAGCTCAAACATCGGCGTATCGCCGACCAGCACGTTCCAGATGCGCGTCACCGTCTGCTGATCAAAATCCTTTGCGAATACGCGCACGATCGGCAGCGGCGCGGTCGGAACCGTAACCCCTGCGTCGATGCGCACGAGGACCTTGCCCTCCGCATCGGAAAAGGTTCCCGTAAGCCGTTCCGGGATGCCGTACAAGGCGCGGTAATCAAGCACTTGCGGTTCTTTACCGCTCTCCGTTCCCGACGCCGTCACCATGTCCTCACCTTTTGCCATGTCGATCATGGCGCTCTGATCGCCCTTGTTTACGATAAACTCCGTCTCCGGCGTCGGCTGACAGGCGACAAGCAAAAGCGCCGCAAGCAATATCATGCAAATCCGTTTCATATGGTATTCTCTCTTGTCTGTACCGCCATGTTATCATGCAGTTTCGTTCGAAACGTCACATTCCTGTGAAGGTATTGTAAAACAACGTTATTACAAACACCCCGTGTGTGTAGCGTTGTTGTTTTTGTTGAATTTGTATTTTAGATATTCATTTGCTGTCTTTCAATCAACAAAATCAACAAAAAATACAAAATCAACAAATCATACACACCCCCTCTTTGTATCGGAGTATGATGTATGCAGGGACGGGCGCAATGCCCGTCCCTCGTCACAATATGATATCCGATGTATGATGTGTCATTCTGAGGCGAAGCCGAAGAATCCTATGAACGGGAAGATCCTTCGTCGCTTCGCTTCTCATGATGACAGGTTTACGATGTACTGTGCTCTGCTGTTTACGGCAGCTTGAGATCGAACGCGGCGATCGGCTGCAGCGTCGTGGAAAGGTCGTACTCGTCCAATCCCGTGCCTTCCGGCATGACCCAGTCTTCGCCGACCGGTTCGTCGTTGAACGCGGTGACACAGCGGAAGCCGAGGCGGAGTTCATAGCCCGCTGCCTTGACCTGCTCGTAATCCGACGGGAAGAACGGCAGGATGCAGGTGTACGCATCGGGTCCCATCGAATTGGGCTTGCCCGGGATGATAACCTCGTTCTCGTCCGTACTGCCCTTCGGCGCGCAGGTCACCAGGAAGCCGGGCAAGCTCCCCGAATCGCTGCATTGGACGAGGAATGCGTTTGCATAGGTCGCCACATACGCTCCGGGCATCGAAGCTTCGTAAAGCGGCTTGAACCATTCTTCCGGCGCAGACTTGATCCGATAGGTCACGTAGACGCCGGTCTTGCGGAAGCTCAGCGTTTCTTCGAGCACCACGCCGTCCAGCGAAACGCGCTCGTTGTGTTCGCATCCGTTGCGGTCGATCAGCGTCAGCACGGTCGAGCCGGACAATGCGCGTTCGGTCACGATCGGCGCTGCGATGTCCGCGCCTGCCGAGGCGTCGAACTCAAAGGTATAGATGATGTTCGCAAGCAAGCCGATATGCGCCATATCGTCGACTCTGGCGTCGTAGATGCCGATCGTCATCGTGATCCGGACCTTCCCTTCGGTCGGGAACGGTTCGTCCAGATCGCATTCGGTTCCGAGCGTTGCGCCGTCTTCGGAAACGGAATCCGGGTTGATCCCCGTCCCGGGATTCAACTCGCCGGTCCTGCCGGTGTCGAGAACGGTATAGTACGCCTCGTCGCACAGCGCGTCCGTCCATTGCCCGTCCCCGGAACGGGCATAGGAAAAGCGCATGCCGTGATCGGTGTTGAGGCGCACGTTGAACACCAGTGCGTTTCCGTCGACCAAGACCTCCTCGATCTCCGGTCGGATCTCACGGATCCAGCCCCAATCCTCCTCGGAATAGACCGGCTGTCCCATCTTCTGCCGCCATGCGTTGAGCTCGTCGGCGTCCTCCATCTCCGGCAGCATCACGATGCTGTAATTGCCGGTTTCCGGCTTTGCGGACGCAATCGCGCTTTCGATATCGGGAACGACGTTTTGATTCTGTTCGCGTTCGTCCTTGCCGTGCATCATGTAGCTCGAAGGCGAATAGTAGTTTTTCGCAATGATCGTTGCCGCTGCCGCCGTGCCGATTGCAAGCACCAGCACCGCCGCCGCGATCAGAATCGCAAGCGTGCGCCGTTTGATCGGCAGCCGCAGCGCTGCGCGCGGCGCTTCCTCTCTCGTTTCGTTCTGCAGCGTGCGGACCATTCGCTGTTTGAACGGTTCGGACGCTGTAATATCGTCATATGCCTTATAAAACCTGTTCATTGTTTTCTCCTTCCATGATTGCCCTGAGTTTTTTCCTTGCGCGGGAAAGGCGGGATCTTGTCGTGCCCTCGCGCTCGCCGAGGAGCTTTGCAACGTCCTTCACCGTGTATTCCTCATAATAATAGAGGTACACCGCGTCGCGGTCCCGTTCCGGGAGCCGGCGGATCGTATCCAAGAGCTCAAAGCTCTCCTCCGAATACGTCGCCGTGATCTCCTCGTTCAGCGGAACGCTTGCGTGCTTACTTGCTTTTCTCGCCTCGTCAATACAGATGCGGATCGCGGTTTTGATGAGCCACGCCTTTTCGTGCTCGCGGTTTTCAAAGTGCGGCTGCCGTCTCATCAATCGCTCGAACGTGCTCTGCACGACGTCCTCCGCCTCCGCGATGCTGTTCACGCGGTTTAAGGCGATGCGCATCAGCATGTCGGAATACGTTTCGACGATGCGTACGATCTCGCGATCCTTTCTCGCTTGTTTGTCTCTTTGCTCCATGCTGTCTCCTTTCGCTGCCGGAAGGTCAATGGGCTCGCGGTCGAAGGCGCCCTGCCTGCGGTTTCCGTTTCTGACCTCTCGGCTTCATCCGTGTCTCAACACTCACCCATAACACGGATGAACGAATGAAAATGCTGCAATCATGAAAAGAAAATCCGAGGGATTTTGCTCCCCCGGATCATATGTTGTATGAACGGCTTATTCTTCGTCTTCGTCCTCGTCGTCAGAACCGAAGGAGAAGATGCTGCGGCGCTTCTTTTTGGGTGCGGGACGCTCCTCTTCCTCTTCTTCGTATTCCTCCTCATCCTCATCGACTTCCTCGATGCCGAGCATGCGGGCAAAGAAGCCTTTCTTACGCTGCTTCTTCGGCTCCTCTTCCTCCTCGTAGTCCGCATCGTCATCATACTCTTCTTTTTTGGGCGCGGGCTTCACGGGCTTTGGCTGGACGCGCTGCGGCTCCGCCTGCGGTCTTTTCACAGGCTCCTGACGGCGCGGCTCGGGCGCCGGGATCGAAATCGGCGCGGGTGCGGGTTCCGGGATCTGGATATCCGGCGCAGCGGGTCTCTGACGAACGTCGAGCTCTTCGCGGTTTCCGTTGATCATCTTCATATAGTCGTTGAGATACCGCTGCACATCGGCAAGAATGTCATCCGCATAAGCGCGCGCGCCGTTGCAGATCGAATCCGCGTTCTCCTCCGCCGCCTGGTGAAGCTCGTCCGCGCGTTTTACCGCCGCCTGATAGACCGAGCTTTCGGTGATCAGCGCTTCGTATTCGGCGACCGCCTGATTATAGACGTCCGTTGCCGCCTGCTGCGCCTGACTGCGCATTTCGTCCGCGTCCTTCTGCGCGTCCGAAACGATCTGGTCCGCCTGCTCGTTCGCGTCGCGAAGGGTGTTTTCCTTTTCTGCGATGATGCCGGAAGCTCTTCTGATATCCTCCGGAATCGTCGCTTTGAGATCATCCAAAAGTGCTAAAAGCTCATCCTCGTCGACGATGCGGCGGCTTGCCCCGTTATTGAATCTCGGTTTCGGACTGTCCGCCACGAGTTGCTCGATCTTCGAAAGTATACTGAAGATCTTCATTGTCTGTACGCCGTTCATTTCTGCCTTGCCAACCTTTCCCGTATGTATTGATAATTGCAATGCGGTACCAGCCCTTCGATGGAACCGCCCATTTCTCCGATTTCACGCACGTTCGAGCTCGAAAGGAACGAATGTGCGGGATTTGCCATAAAGTATACCGTGCGGATCTCCGGATTCAGATGCCTGTTCACCGCGTCGATCTGGAATTCGTATTCGAAATCCGTGATTGCGCGAAGTCCTCTGATGAGATACTGCGCCCCGACCCGCTTTGCGTAATCGACGAGCAGCCCGTCGAACGAGCCGGACCGAACGTTATCGAGTCCTTCCGATTCGATCATGCGGTCGATCATCTCGACACGCTCCCCAACCGTAAACACCGGCGATTTTGCGCTGTTGTTCAGCACCGCTACGTATACTTCGTCGAACAGCCCTGCCGCGTTTTTCAGCACATCGAGATGTCCGATCGTAAACGGATCGAAGCTCCCCGGATATACAGCGATCTTCATTCTCCGTCCTCCTCGATCAATGAATACCCGCATTTGCCGAACCGTTTGGTCCGCACAATGCGATAGATCCCCGGCATGTTATTCGGCACAAGCTCCGCGGCATGCTCCAGCACCACGGTCCCGCCCGGCAGGATCAGATGAGATTCGAATAATCTTCGCACCGCGTCCTCGGAAAGCCCTTCCCGGTACGGCGGATCCAGAAATGCCAGGTCGAATGCTTCACCCTCCGAAGACAGCCTTTCGATCGCCGCGGCATAGTCGAGATTCATCGTCCTTGCGGCGTCGGAAAACCCGAGCGTTTCGATGTTTCGCCGGATAATCTCGACACACGCCGGATTGCGGTCGTTCAGCACGACGCGCTTTGCCCCACGGCTTAATGCCTCCAGTCCGAGATTGCCGCTTCCCGCGAACAAATCCAGCACCCTTGCATACGGGATACGGAACTGCAAGGAGCCGAAAACAGCCTCTTTGACGCGGTCCAGCGTCGGTCGGGTTTCCATGCCCTCGAGCGTTTCGAGCTTCCGTCCGCGGGCCGTGCCCGCAATGATTCTGACCATAGAAACCCCTACATCTTGTATTGTCTATCCCATTTTAGCACCAAGGTATTGAAATTGCAATAGTTTTTGAACAAATTGTTAATATTTTTTCGATATTATATGTCCGGGTAAAATTTCGGTCAAATCCGCCCAAAAGAATTGACTTTTACCATGCATTCTTGTAGAATCTATTGCGAAAAAAGGGGGCGAAACTATGCTTCGCAGCACACATGCGGTCATTCATCTGCACGCGCTTTCAAAGAATATACGGCTTGCCCGACGCAGGCTGAAGCCGGAAACAAAATTCCTGGCGGTGATCAAGGCGAATGCTTACGGACACGGCATTACCACCGTGGGCGAGTATCTTGAAGAGTCCGGTCTGGTCGACATGTTCGCCGTTGCCATTCCCGAGGAGGGCGTGCGGCTTCGCGCTGCCGGCGTGCACTTGCCGATTTTGATTCTCGGCGTGACCGATCCCGATCACATTCCCGCCGTCGTAGCTAAGGACCTCACCGCTGCAGTCTTTACGCCGGAACACGTTTTCGCTTTTGAACGTCTGGCAAAGTCCTCCGGCAAGACCGCACACGTACACGTCAAGCTCGACACCGGCATGCACCGCATCGGCGTTACGGACGACGCTATGCTCGACAAACTCCTGGACGCATTCGACGCCTGCCCGCACGTTTCGATGGACGGCGTGTTCACACACTTTGCCAAGTCCGAATCCGACCCGGAATTCACGCATCTGCAGGCGCAGCGGTTCGACGCGTTCGTCGCACGGATCCATGCGCGCGGCTATCACCCGATCGTGCATGCCGCAAACTCCGCCGCGACGCTGGACTATCCCGAGCTGCAGTATGACATGGTCCGTTTCGGCATTTCACTGTATGGTTATCATACCGATCCCTCCCGCACACGAAACAGCGGTCTTACACCGGTCATGTCGCTCGTTACAAGCATCAGCAATCTGAAGACCATCCCCGCGGGCGAAGGCGTCAGCTACGGGCTCCGGTTCATCGCGTCCCGTCCCACGAAGGTCGCGACGCTGCCCATCGGCTACGGCGACGGATACAAGCGCTGTCTCACCGGCAAGGCGGACGTTCTGATCGGCGGGATCCGCTGTCCGCAGATCGGCACGATCTGCATGGACCAGATGATGGTCGATGTTTCCGAGGTCCCGGGCGTTGCGATCGGCGACGAAGCAGTACTGATCGGCAAACAGGGCAACGAAGAAATCACCGCGGATGAGCTTGCGGACAAGGCAAACACGATCTCCTACGAGATCCTCCTCTCCTTCAACGACCGTGTCCCCCGCGTCTACGAGAAATAACGTAATCGTCTTTCGGGCAATCTAAACGGAGCGTTCTTATCGAATCGCTCCGTTTTTGTATGTAAGATCCATTCAATCGTCAGCGTTTTTATTCGGTGCCGGCATATTCATGTGCGCTGAAAAACAGAACCATCCGTTTTCCCGCGTGATCTCCGTCGACCCTCCATACTGTTTCACGCAGGCGCGGACGTTTCTGAGCCCATATCCGCGGATTCCCGGTTTCTTTCCCTCCGCTCCCTCCGTGTATGGATTGGCGACGGAATAAAACAGGACGTCATGCCTTTGCTGCATTGACAGGCGAATTGTTCGTTCTTCTGCGGGAAGCGTCGCGCACGCTTCGATCGCGTTGTCGAGCGTATTGCCGAGCAAAATATAGAGATCAGCAACAGGAATCGGCAGCGTCGGCACGACCTGTACCTGCCATTCCATTCGGATACCTGCCGCACTCGCACGAGCATGGTATTCGTTTATGATCACATTGAATACCCGATTACCGACATCGACAACGTCGGAAGCTTCCGCAAGAGTGCGGCGTGCCTGATCGATCGCCCCAGATCCTTCGACCTCGGCAGCGCGCAGGTATTTTTCCAAATCATGCCAAAGCGCACGTGTCTGCTCCTGCTTTTCAAGCAGCTGATCGTAGTATTCTTCCTCCTTTGCATAATGTCTCTCTATTTGTGCTTGCTGCAGCGCAGCGTTCTGCGCGCGGCGGAAGCGTTGTGCCGCGATCAGCGTCACTGCTGCGCAATAGACAAGGCAAAGCACCAGAAAAAAGGAAAGCGGTCCCGGATCGGCATGACGGAACACCTCAAAGCCAAGAATCGCGGCGGCAAGGTCGCTTGCCGTAACCGGCAGTAACAGCAAAAACCGACCGGAAGCGCTTCGTGGCTTCCGCACCGCATTGGCGAACAGCCAAAGCAGGCAGCCGAAATTCAGAACGGCAGCTGCAATCAATACATATTTCACGGCGCACCTCCGAGAAAAGTATGAAACCGATGTAAAAAATCCTGCCGTTTTCTGCGGCTCACCGGTATCCGATCGCCGTTTACCATTACGACGGAAAGCGCATCCAAAGATCGGATATGCCCGAGATTGACCAAATAGCTTTGCTGCGGTGCGCCAAAGTATCGCTCGGGCAGTTGCGCCGTAAAGTCCCTGAGCGTTGCGCGAAAGGTAAAAGTGCCGTCTCTGTGATGCAGGATCGCCGTGTGGTTCTGCACCTCGATATACAGGATCTCCTGCACATTAAGAATGTGTTCGGCTCCGTCAATCAAAAGCGTGATGTTATTTGCACGGATCTCAGCTTCGACGGCTTTGAGAACCGCTGTCAGCAAGTCCTCCGTGACCGGCTTCATCAGATACCGGAACGCAATTCCGTAGCCCTGCACGGCGTACGCGCTTGTGTGCGTGACAAACACGATCAGCGGATGGGGCGTTTGCGCAATCATTTTACGCGCCACATCATATCCGTTCGGGGCTGCCATTTCGATGTCCAAGAAAACAACGTCAAACCTGTCGGTGCAATCGAGCAGCTCACCTGCTGAAGTGAACCGTACCGGCGAATAAGCAGCATCGTACCGTGTCAGCATCTGACAAAGCAGCTCAAGATCCCGTTGTTCATCATCACAAACCGCAATCCGCATCGGCAGCCTCCTATAACAATCCAATTTGATTTTACCATATCCGTCCCTCGTCTGACAAGCGCCGCATGCGGCGAAACGGTGACCGCTTACGACAGGAGGATTGCATTCCCATATCGGATTTGATACAGTAGAACCACAAATACCGCCGGAAAGGATGATGCGTATGAAACGAATCCTCTCATGTTTGCTCGTGTTGTTGCTCTGTCTTTCGGTCGGCTGTATGCCGCCGGATGGGCATACGAATGTTTCCGACATGCCGGTACCATCTGTCGCATCCGTTTCGTCCGCGGTACCGACCGGGCACGCGTCGGCGTGTCCGTCCCTTGCGCCGGTCTCCTTCATACCCGGCTGGTTTGACGGCGAGGTTTATGTCTCGCTTGCCAACCAAAACTGCGACTTTTACGACGGTGCCTCGATCACGTCCGGCATTTCGTTCAAGATCATTTCCGAAAAGGCGATCGGGAAGGATAGAATCCGCGTGAGCATACCGATGCAGACGGTGTATACAGTCGAAGTGAGCGATGTGACCGACGAATTCCGCACGTTGAGCAAAGACGGCGAATACGGCGCATTCGGATTTCAGCATTATTTGATGCTGCAAGACCCGGATTGGGAAAAGCTTCAAGAAATACATACCGCGGAAACCGAGCTTTTCAATTGGAACGCGGCGCATCACGCAGGGGAAACGAGCTGGGAAGTCACCGATCCGGAGGAGATTGCAATCAATCAAAAGCTCGGCGAAGCTTACGCATATATACAGCCATACCAGGACGCATGGGAACGGTTTACGGAAGCGGATATTCCGGAATACCATGTATATTACGTGCAAGTATCTTTTCAATCGCCGTATGCGGAGGAAACCGTCGAACGGCTGACGTTGACTTTGGGCGAAAAGGAGATCGTCATTCCGTTCGGGATATGGTATCTGCATCCGAACGCGCCGGAAAAAATGCCAAAGGTTGACGGCTACGGACTTCGACCGTCATACGGTGTCATGACCGTCGAGGGAAGCTGGCTTGACGGAGGATTCGGAAAGGCGCCAGGTGCGCTTTCGTTTACGGCAGGGCGGGATGACGTTACCGTCACCGGTGCATACGGATACGGCACAGACTGTGAAATTATCGGTGCGCACATCAGAATCCCGGATGCGGACGGCGAGACCGTTTCGGATTATTATTGGGATATGCACACGCCTCTTGATTTCCCGGCGGGACAGACTGTCGAGATCGACGTGATCCTGTACCATGAACGCTTCACACAGTACGAATTCGAAGGAACATTGTTTCTGACGATGGATTATGAGGTCAACGGAAGACCGCATACGATGACGGTACCGTGTGCTCTGCACCGATCGAACGATGTGCTGGAAACATACTTTGCCATGTTCAGAGGGCTCGATCTCTCTGCGGCGAACGCGTATCTGTACGGAGAACATCTTTGGGTCAAAGGCTTGCCCGACGCGTGGAGACGGTGAATTTCCTATGAATGTTTTACGTGACATCGCACACGCGTGCAGAATGGTGCGGCGCAATCTGAAAAGCTACGGACTGCTGTCGGTAACGATCGTTCTCTCCTTCTCGCTGCTGCTCGGTTATCTCACGTTTGTGGATTCCCTAAGCTTTAACCGCTATAAAGAGGTGTTCTCCCAGGATCGCAGTCTGGTGTTCTCCGTCGCTGATACTGACGCGTATCGTGACCGCATCCTGCGGGAAAAGGCATCCGGGATCGGCACAACAAACAGCCTGCTGATTCATACCGTTCACGGACTTCGGCTTACGATTCCGAACGTTGAATTGGAAACCGGCGAACGAATGGTGGATTTCGGATCGCCGACACTGATGCTGCTGCCCGCACATGCGCCGGTCATCTATGAACCGGAAACAAGCAAGAGCTACACATTTGACGAAATGAAAGTTACATGGCTCGACGGGAACGCACATGCGGATATGCATCTCACGCCGGATGAGATCGTCATCGACGAGGCACTGTATACCGCTGTCGGCAGCGTGAACGGCGGCAGACTCCACGTTATATTGCACACGCAGGAGGACAACAGCCCTCTGCTCGACGCCGCTTTCCGGATCGTCGGAACGGTGCCGTACAGGGGTGAAATGAGCATCGAGATCGGAAGCGGTACGATGGAAGGAAAGGCTACGCTTTCCGGCACGAATCAGCATATGCTGATTCTCTCGAATGAAGCGACGAATGTTTCCGATTTTGCTAAGGCTTCGTGCACTTCGCTTGTCGCGTTCGTGACCGATCAGCCGGAATCCATTGCAAAGCTGATCGAATCCTTGAATCCGAACAATGCGCCGATCGGCGCGTATAAAGCACAGGATCGGGCAAACGAGATGATGAAAACCGAAAATCGGCAAAAGGCGCTGATCTGTTGTGCCATGCTGATCGTGCTCGGCATCAATCTGTATTCCTGCTTTGAAAACGCACTGAACGCGCGCAGATTCGAGATCGGCGTCAAGCGCGCGATCGGCGCATCGTCCTTTCGGATCGTGCGGCAGTTCTTTTTGGAAGGTCTCATCGTGATGATTGTAAATATTGCTTTGTCCGTCGCGATCGTGACCGACGTGTTCATCGTTTATAAATACATCTATGAGCGTATGCCGAACGAATTCGGACAGGTCTTTCAATGGACGGTATGGGTTTCGCCGCATTCGATCGCAATGTTCACGATCTGTACAGTCACGTTGACCTTGGTTTTCAGTCTGCTCTTTGCCTACCGTTCCACGCGGGTACAGATCGCAGACCAGCTCAAAGCGGAATAAGGAGGATTGTATGAAGGTATTGAAAGGAATCGGCAAAGGGGTTTTCTGGCTGGTCGTGTTTGCGCTGCTCGCCGCGCCGGTCTATATGATCTATCGGATCTCTAACGAGGAAATGAAGCAGTATGAGCCAAAGCCCGTTCCCGTTTTTCGGGAAACGGCATACGGCGAGATCGCCAAAGCAAAGCGGATGGACGTCAGCGAAACCGTCACGGTATCAGGTGTCTGCACGTCTGACGCCTTTGTCTATCAAGATCTTAATCAAAGGGAGATCCAGAATGCCCGCTGGTTCGTACGCGAAAACGATGAGGTGCAGGAAGGTCAGGTTATCGCCGAGCTGAACGGAACGGAGGTTGTTTCCGTATATACCGGAATCGTTCGCGAGATCAACACATATGCCAAATCTCCGTATATGAAGGTACAGCTTTTGGAGCCGGTCGAAATCGAATGCAGCGTCGATACAAAAACCTTGAAAACGCTTGAACGCAGCCGGGAATCACTGTGCACCGAAGCAGGCGAAGCGGTGACGCTGACCCATGTCGCACTGACAAAAAACATCGACGGAAGCACAAAGATTCGTTTGCGCATCGATTCGGACGCGTACGCCTATGGAATGGAGGTCAAGGATCTGTCGCTTTTCACCGGCAATCGTTTTTTAAGCGCGCTGGTGCTCAATGCGAAATGCTTGTATGAAAAAGAACCCGGTTCGGGAGAGTGGTATGCCCGGCGCGTTGCGGAGGATGGCGCGTTTTTAGAGGAAGTGAAGGTGGAAGTCGGGTATCGAAGCGATCCGTACGTCTGCGTCTCCGGTGTCAATGAGGGCGACTGCTTCGATACCGGCTATCGGGCAATTGCGGGAGGCGGCGCGTATGAATGAGCTTTTCGTCGAGCTAAAACATATCCGAAAAAGCTATCACCATCCCGTGCTGAAGGACGTGAACCTTCGCATTGACAACGACAGCTATATCGCAATCCTGGGAAAATCCGGCTCCGGAAAATCCACGTTGTTGAACATTCTCGGTCTTCTGGAGCGATATGACGCAGGGGAATACCGGTTCAACGGAAAGCCGATCCGGAACGATACCGATTACCATGCGCTTCGGCTTTTGAACATCGGCTTCATCTTTCAAAGCTACAATCTGATCCCGACGCTGACCTGCCGCGAGAACATTCTGCTGCCGACGCTGTACGGTCACGCACAAAGCAGGGACCTTCACCGGCTCGCATCTCTGCTCGATATTGAGCCGCTGCTTGATCAAAACGTCACGACCCTGTCCGGCGGCGAAAAGCAGCGTGTGGCGATTGCCCGCGCTCTGATCCTCGATCCATGCCTGCTGCTTGCCGACGAACCGACGGGCAACCTCGACCCGAAGAACCGGGACGTGATCTTTTCTCTGCTGCGCAGCGAGCACAAAAAGGGGCGTGCGATCATTCTCATCACACATGACGCAGCAGCGGCAAAGGAGGCCGATTCCGTGATGGAGCTCCGAAACGGAACGCTGATCGCGTCAAAAATGAACACGCAGGATTCCGATGAATGAACCCGCCGTGAGCCTTCCCGGGCTTGCGGCGTTTTCTCGATCACCTTCCTCCGTCCTTTGACGGCGTTTTTTCTTGACGGAATACGGAAAATGACGGTATAATAAAAGTTATGAAAAACCGCTTTCAAAACCTGAAAGAGAAACTGAAACTGCCGAAGACGTGGATCGCCGCCGCGACCGTTGCGGTCATTCTGATTGCGGGCGCAGTGTTTGCGCTGTGGCTTCGCCGTCCGATAGCCAAGTACAACGCCGACCGTGACGACGCAAAGCAGGTGTATTTTTCGCACCTTGCGCTTGCCGCGGACAGCAACCGCATCCTTTTTGAGACCGGAGCGCTTCCGGAAGATTACGCGGACGCTTCGGACACGCTGCATACGACCTCCTACGCCTACGCAACGGTGCTCGAGGTGCTTTCGGACGATTCGCACAAGGATGAAACGACCGAGAACGTGCACGTCGGCTCGCAGACGCTTTTGATCGAGATCACGACCGGCGAATACAAAGGGCGGCAGCTTACGATCACAAACTACATGAGCAAGCTCTTCGATAAACACGCAAAGAAGGGCACGTCGCTGCTTGTGTATCTTATGGCGTCGCGCGAAAGCGCCGCGGATACAGAGCCTGCTCTGTCTGTTTCCGTGATGAACTACAACCGCCAACGGCTGCTGTTCGGGCTTGTCGCAGTCTTTCTGCTCGTGACGGTCCTCGTCGGCGGAAAGGTCGGCTTCCGCTCCATCCTCGGTCTCGGGCTGACGCTTGCCGCCGTCGTCTTTCTTCTCGTTCCCGCGCTTTTGAAGGGATTCTACGCGATCCCGCTGACGCTGATCCTCTGCGTGCTGATGACAATCGTCTGCTTTCTGCTGCTCGACGGACTGAGCCGCAAGACCGTTTCCGCGATCCTCGGCACGGTTGCGGGCTTTTCGGTCGCATGCCTCTTTGCCATGCTCGCAAGCAGGCTCGCGCATCTCGACGGGCTCGAATACAATGTCGCCGAAACCGATACGCTGATTCAGGCGAAGTATCAGGGCACGCTGATCAACATCCGCGGGCTGTTTGTCTCCGGCATTATCATTTCCGCCTTAGGCGCGGTCATGGACGTTGCGATGAGCATCTCATCCTCGATCAACGAGCTCAAGACCGTCAATCCCGCCATGCGCTTTTCCGCCTTGTTCAAAAGCGGCATGCGCATCGGACGTGACGCGGTCGGCACGATGACGAACACGCTGATCCTGGCATTCACCGGCGGCGCGCTCGTCAATCTGCTGCTTATCAAGTATTATAACTGGGACTGGAAGGCGATCCTGTCCGGCGACTATATCACGCACGAGGTCATCACCGGCGTGTCCGGCAGCATCGGGCTGATCCTTGCCGTACCGCTGACCGCGCTGATCGCTTCGGCGTTATGCGGGCGCATGCAGCCGCAGGCGGAGTTGAGCCAACCGGTCACGCACAAGCCCGCCGGTCAAAAGCACAAGCAGTCCCGCTGACTGCGCGGTCAGCGCGTCTTCGTTTCCGAGCTCCAGCACCGCGCTTTTGAACAGCAAAAAATCCCCGATCATCTGAAAGAACAGCATCACAAAGGGCGCAGCGGCGATCGCGAGCGCTCTTGCGTTTGCGTCGCGGCAAAGAAGCGCGCACAGCACGAGCGTCGGCGCGGCGATCAGAAAGCCCGGTTCAAAGAACAGCGGCAGCGCGTCGCAGAGCTTCCATCCGAGATAGCCGCCGAACAAAGCCGCAAACAGCGCGCCGAACGGATGATCCGTCGGGCACAGCAGTGCAGCCGCCAGTGCGAACGCGCACGGTGCAAAGCACAACCGAACCGTCGGCGTTTTGAACGTCGGAATACAGCTCAACCCGAATACGACCGGCACAAGACATAAAAGCGCAATCTTTTCGCGCCGAAACAGCAGTCGATCGAACCATCCGCCGGCGGTCAGCAGCAAAAGCACCAGAAGCAGGATCCTTGCGGTCCACATACAAAATCACATCCTACCGTTTTTTCGGTTAGGATGTGATTCTTGTCATTTTTCATACGTTATTTCAATCGCTTGCCCTCTCCATATACCGCAACAATGTCCTTCGGCTCGGCGATATAGACCGCGCGGTCAAACCGCTCGCGCAGCGTAAGCCTTGCGGTATCGGGATATTCACGGTCGTCGATGACCACGGCATGGAGCTTGTCTCCCTTCTGAAAGCCCGGCTTTGCACCGAAGTACAGCGCGCCTGCGGTCGTACCGAGATAGTACCCTTCCGCGACGGAGAGGAACGGTGTCTGCCATCCGCTTTCGATCCGCTTATACTTGGACGCGCGGATCGACATCTGGATCACGTTCAGCATCGAAAGATGCGCGCCGCCCGCGATATCGCTGCCTAAGACCACCTTCAGCCCCTCGTCGAGCATCGTACGGATCGGCGCGACGCCGCTTGAAAGATTTGTATTCGAGTCCGCGCAATGCACGACGGTCACGCCGTGTGCTTTGATCGCTTCCCGCTCGCGCGTGTCGCTGTGCACGCAATGCGCCATCAGCGTATCCTGCTTCCAGAGCCCGTACTTTGCGTACGTCTCCCAGTACTGCGCACAATCGGGATGCAGCGAGCGTACCCATTCGATCTCGCTCGTGTTTTCGGAAAGATGCGACTGCACCGGAAGGTTCCGCTCGTTCGCAATCTTGCCGAGCCATTCCAAAAGTTCGTTCGAGCATGACGGTGTAAAACGTGGCGTGATGATCGGCTTCACCTGCGTGAACTTCCCGCACGCATCAAGCCAGCGCAGCGTTTCGCGCTTGCTCTCCTCCACCGTCTCGCAATAATAATCCGGACTGTTGCGGTCCATGTTGACCTTTCCGACATAGCCCGAAATGCCCGCGCGTTCGAGCTCCTCCATCAGCACCAGCGTAGCGTCGGCGTGGATGGAGGAAAACACGCAAACCCGCGTCGTGCCGTAGCTTACAAGCCGTTCCGCAAACTGCCGGTAATGCATCCGTGCATAGTCCGTATCGGCAAAGCGCGCTTCTGTGCGGAACGTATACGTGTTCAGCCAGTCAAGAAGCGGCAGATCCATACCCATGCCGAGCATCGGGTACTGCGGCGCGTGCAGGTGCATATCGCAGAACGACTGCATGATGAGCGCGTCGCCGTAATCCGCAAGCTGCCCCTTTTTGAAGCGTTCGGGCAGCGTTTCAAATACGCCTTCGATCACGCCGTCGGCGTTCAGAACGATGTATCCGTCCCGGACCGCTTCGAGCTTGCCGAGCGTCGGCACGGTCAGGATGTTGCCGTGCAGCACATAATAGCGATCTTCGCTTGCCGCGCGCGTGTCGATGTCATAAAGCTCCGCCGACGGTACCTCGACGGTTGTGAGCCGTTCCGGATACCGCGCGATCACCTGGCTGCCCCCGACGTCGCCCGTGATCGACCGGAGTTCCGGGATGAGGTCCTTCGGGAACAGCACCGGATTGCCGCGTCTGTCGTTTGCGATCGGCGCCACGATGCGCGTCGGATCCTTTTGAAACGTCTCCAGAAGTTTCAGAACGGTCGTTTCGGTCACGCGGGGCTGATCCCCTACCGCATACAGAATCCCGTCCGGATCGCTTTTTGAAGCGTCCTCCGTGCCGATCACGACGCTCGACGCGATCCCTCGCTCGGGATCGGGATTTTCCGCCACACGGTAATCCATGCGTTCCGCGATCATTCGGCGCTCCTCCGCGCCCGCTCGCAGCACGACGGTACGCGAAACGAACCGGTCGGACAACCGTTCATAGAGCTCCAGCGCATGCAGAAGCATCGGCTTTCCGTCGATCGGATACGCAAGCTTGTCGCTGCCGAAGCGCTTGCTGCTGCCGGCAGCCGTCAAAACCAGAGCAATTCTCATTTTCTGTACCATTCGCACGGTTTCCGGAACACATACTGTCCGCAGTACGGCTTTGTGAGCGTGCCGTTTTCCACGACAAGCTCGCCGTTTACGATCACGTCGCGCGTGCGTCCGAGCACCTTTATGCCCTCGTAGGGCGAATTGTCGCAGGCGTGCAGGTTCGTTTTGTACGAGATCGTATGCGCATCGTTCGGATCAAAGATCACGATGTCCGCATCGGACCCAACACGCAATACGCCCTTTTTCGGGAACATGCCGAACAGTTTTGCTGCGCGCTCACTCAAAAGAAGCGCCATCTGTTCCAACGTGATCGCGCCGGTCTTTACCGCAAAGGTGTAGACGAGCTCCGCGCGGTTTTGTACGCCCGCGCCGCCGTTCGGAATCTTTGAAAAATCGTCCTTGCCGAGCGCTTTCTGAGCCATCGTGAACGAGCAATGGTCCGTACCGATAAAGTCGATATCCCTCTTTTTCATACCGTCGAGGATCGCAGCGCGGTCGCGCGCTTCTCTAAGCGGCGGAGACATCACGTATTTTGCGCCGTCCGGTTCCGCGTACTGCGATACATCGAGCGTGATATACTGCGGACACGTTTCGGCATAAACCTTGACGCCGCGCTTCCTCGCCCGCCGGACTTCTTCCAATCCGTCCGCGGTAGAAAGATGCACCACCCACGCGGGATAGCCGGACAGTTCCGCAATGCGCATCAGCCGCGCAACGCCCTCGGCTTCCACCGCCTGCGGCCGTGTGACCGGATGCGCGGTCGGGTCCGTGTGTCCCTTCGCCTTTTCTTCCGCGATGCGCGCCTGCAAAACGTCATAATTTTCGCAATGCACGCCGATCACGCCGCCGCGACTTCCGATGAACTTCTGCGCGTCATAGATCTGTCCGTCGGTGACCTTCATCGCGTCGTAGACCATATACATTTTGAAGGAGGATATGCCCGCGCGGAACATATCGTCGACTTCGGCTTTGCGCGCATCGTTCCATTCGGACACCGCCATATGGAAGCCGTAGTTTGAGGAGCTTCTTCCGTCCGCCTTTTTGTGCCAAAGATCCAGCGCGTCGTGCATCGTCATACCGTGATCCTGCGTGGCAAAATCGAGCACCGTGGTCGTGCCGCCGACAACCGCCGCCTTTGTGCCGGTCTCAAAATCGTCCGCCGTAACGGTCACGCCGAGATCGAGATCGAAATGCGTGTGCGTATCGATGAACCCGGCGAAGACGTAACAGCCCGCCGCGTCGATCACGCGGTCGGCTTCCGATTCGATCTCCGGCGCGATCTTCACGATTTTCCCGTCCTTGACGAGCACGTCCGCCTTTCGTTTTCCGGTCGAACGCACGACCGTTCCGTTTTTGATCAGGATCCGCATGATGACCGCCTCCGCACAGATTTTTACAAATATTATATTATCACACCCGCCGCGTTTTCGCAAGCGCATTGCAAAGAAAAGAGGTTCCCCCGTTTCGGAAAGAACCTCCTTTGGTTTTGTGAACGTTACGGCTCCGGAATATCGATCTGTATGATGATCAAATTGCCTTCGAAAAGGGTTCCGTCACAGCGGTAAACGCCGTGATCGATCGATCCGTCCCGCATCGCGACGTCAACGACATACACCGTTCCCGGCTGAAGCTCCACCGGCATATCGGGAATACAGATGAATCTGTCGCCGTCCTCATCCTGTACTGCCGGGTAGGGCGCAAGATCCTCGAACGCGTTTTCCACGCTCCAGACTTCCAGATACCGGACCTCCAACGAAGGTTTTTTTGATTCGAGATCGACCGTTCCGTAATAGTCGCAGTCGTATGCCTTTCCGGCAATTACCATACGGTCCGTCCGGATCGGATCGCCGTACCGCAGGTTTTTGACATGCAGCCGATCCCCGTACCGCGCGGCAAGCTGCTTTGCCATGCTGTCGACCTCTCCGGAAGAGTCCATGGCGTCAATATCCGTATGCTGCCAGCCGTAGATCCCCATAATATCCCTGTCGGCGAGCCGGTCGAATTCCCGGATAAAGTTTTCCGCCATGCAGTTTTCCCGGTAAGCGTACCGATGGAGACTGTAGAATTTCTTTCCCTGCTCAATGATTTCTTCCGCGCGGGCATATTTCTCCGAATCCTCCATGCCCGCCTCCTTCAGCATATCGAGATAGCGTGCGCCGATGGTATCATACTGATGTCCGACGTCCGTTCCGTGAAAGACGGTTTCCGGATAATCCTGTTTGATCTGCCTGAAAAAGCCGAGATAGTCCGTCGAAAACGCCAGGGTCCCGATCCAATCCCAATAGATACCCTCCAGAATCCGATCCGAATCCTCATGCATCCAGATGTTCAGCAGTTCCGCCGTGTAGTACGGCATCTCAATGAACAGATCCCGGTTGCCTTTTGCATAGAATTCGCCCCAGATCTCGAGCTCTTTATTCAAAAACACGGGGTCGGAATGCTGTTCCCCGTACAAAAAAATCTGTCCCTTTGACGGCTCCGGCGCGGGTGTCTCGGTCGATTCCGGTTCCGGCGCGGACGTCGCTTCGGCGGGTGCGGTCGCCGTCTCAAAGGAAGGGTTCGCTTCCGTCTCCTTCGGTGCGGCGCATCCCGCAAGCAGCAGGCAGAAGATCAGCAGAATCACAATTCGTTTTTTCATAGGCTGCTCCTTTACCGATCTCTTGATCGAAAACGTGCGCCGGAGGGCTTCATGCCCGCTGTGCCGCTTCCATCCCGATTATAACACAGCGTACCGTGTGTTTCAACCGTATCGTTTCCGGATAAAGCCTTCTTGTTTCGCGTGCTCCCGGCAAAAAAATACCCGCTTCGCAAGGAAGCGGGTGGTGGTTACGAGATAATTATCTCTTGGAGAACTGGGGCGCGCGACGGGCTGCATGCAGACCGTACTTTTTGCGCTCTTTCATTCTCGGATCGCGGGTCAGGAACCCTGCCTTTTTCAGCGTGCCGCGAAGCTCCGGATCTGCGGAGAGCAGCGCGCGGGAAATGCCGTGACGGATCGCGCCCGCCTGGCCGGTCGTACCGCCGCCGTAGACGTTGACGTTCACGTCATACTTTTCGGAAAGGTTCGTGAGAACCAAGGGCGCACGGACGATCATCTTGAGGGTTTCGAGGCCGAAATACTCGTCGATATCACGCTTGTTGATCGTGATGTTGCCGGTGCCGGGGAGAAGACGAACGCGCGCGACGGACTTCTTGCGTCTGCCGGTGCCGATGTAAGCGATCTTTGCCATTGTCGTTCTCCTTTCCGATTACTTGAGCTCCAGCGCTTGCGGCTGCTGTGCTTCGTGGTTGTGGTTCGGACCTCTGTAGACGCGAAGCTTCTTCAGCATCTTGTCGCCCAGCGGGCCTTTCGGCATCATGCGGCGGATGGATTCATAAACCGCAAACTCCGGCTTCTGCTCGAGCAGGGTGCGATAGTTGACTTCCTTGATTCCGCCCGGGAAACCGGTGTGGTGGATGTGGGTCTTCTGATCGAGCTTTCTGCCGGTCAGGCGGACCTTCTCTGCGTTGATGATGATCACGTGGTCACCGCAATCAACGTGAGGCGTAAAGATGGGCTTGTGCTTACCGCGAAGGATCGCAGCGACCTGGCTGGACAGACGACCAAGGACCATGTCCGTCGCATCCACGACATACCAGCTGCGCTCTACGGTTTCGCCCTTTGCCATATAGGACTTCATGGCGATTCCTCCGATATATAAATTTTATAAACTTTTGCTGCATTGCGGGATCTTTTGTCGGGGCTGTGACGCAGTTCCACCCAATGGCACTCGGTTATAATAACAAAACGAAGCGTGTCTGTCAAGCAAATTTTTCAAGTTTTTCGGTATATTTTCAAGGAATTCACGCAAGTTAACCGTATCAAACAGGCAATTTGCCGATCGGAGGAACGTATGCCCCATCATACCGTGATTTATCCCATCCATCCGCACGGCTGCGGCGGTGAAAAACTGCCCGCGGACCGCGAAACGCGCGCGCCGGAACGCACCGAGAAAGGCGTCCGCCCGTGAAACAGCCGTTTGACGCAAAAGAATACCAAAAGGAGGTCGCGCGCCGCGCGCCGAAAAGTCCGGCGCTTCTGCAATGCGCAAAAGCGTTTCTTGTCGGCGGACTTATCTGTGTACTCGGACAGGGGATCCATGACCTTGCATGTCTGATCCCGCTCAACGATCGGGATGCGTCGACCGTAAGCTCCGTCTCGCTGATCTTTCTTACCGCGCTTCTCACGGGGCTCGGCGTGTTCGACAAGATCGCGTCGTTTGCGGGCGCCGGCACAGTCGTTCCGATCACCGGCTTTGCAAACTCGATCGCCGCGCCCGCGATGGAATACCGCCCCGAAGGGTTCGTGCTCGGCGTCGGTGCAAAGCTCTTTACGATCGCCGGTCCCGTGCTCGTCTACGGCGTCGGCGCTTCGATCATCGCCGGGCTGATCTCGCTCCTGTTCTGATAAGGCGGTTATCCGACGGACGGGCAACGCTCTTCCCTGCGGTGCAGATCGAGGATCCTTGTCGGCACGTTCAGCGCCGTAAGTCCTCTGTAAATGACGCTCGGATAATCGCCGTATACGGTATCCTGCGGAAGTCCTTTCAGCGTTTCGATCATCCGTTCCGTCTCCGGCAGAACGCTGCGATCGTAAAACGCGCCGTAATCCCGGTTGTCGGGCGCTTCCGTGATCCGCTTTGCGGTCGTTTCGGGATCAAGCCGGCGAAGGTCGCCGAGGCATTCCGTCTCCGCACCGGAGTTACCCATGTACAGCATGCAGTCCGGGGGCACCGCAAGATACTTCTCCCCTTGCGGCGCATCAAACAATGTCATAAGATCCTGTCCGTTTATCAGCTTCTTTACCGCAAGACCGGCACTGCTTTCACGCGCTTTTTCGATCAGCTCGGTGTCATCCTTCCCGAGCGTTTTGAACCATTCGCCGAGCGTTTCCACATCCTGCACGGACACGCGGTACGGCTCGTAATCCATGCCGTTTTTGTGCGGTGTGAAGATTGGCAGCGCGATATAGACCCGGTCCGGTCTCAGCCGATCCAGCATCGCTGAGATTTCTTTTTGCTGCTGCGGAAAGAACCGGTTCACCATCAGCGACACCTCCAGCTTCGCGCCATGCGCCTTGATAAACTCGCCGAACGCGACCGATGCGGAAAATGCGCCGTTCCGCCGGACGATCTCATCGTGCAGCGCTTCATTGCCGTGGATCGTGATCCCGAACGAGTTGAACCCCAAAGCAAGATACCGTTTGAGCACCGTTTCTTTGTCGTCCCGCCGCATGCACCCCACGCCGGTCGTCATGCCGTGGTGATAATACCGGATATGCTTTGTGTTTGCCGCAGCGGCGATGATGCTGCCGATGTCGGGATGCCCCATCGGTTCGTGATCCAGTGTAAAGTACGTTTCCTCCGAAAGATATGCGGCGATCGCGTCGAGCCGTTCCATACACAAAACCGCGTCGCTGCCTCTCATTCGCGGCAGCGGTCCGCCGTTTACGTAGCAATGTCTGCAGCGGGTATCGCACCCCGCGACCAAGAGATCGAAATTGATCATGCCGTACCCTTCCTGTCCCGTCAGGTCAGATCGCGCGTTGTATCGACTGACGGGACGTCGCCCATGATATCTTTACTATTATTATTTCCCGGCCGTCCCGTGACGAGGATGGGGTCATCTCGTGACATCGGAATCGTCACCGTATGACAGAAAAGCAGCGCACAGAGTCGCTGCGCGCCGTATAAAAGTCTTCACGTTCCGATCATGACCCCGACATTTCCCAAAAGGAGCATCCGGAGAATGCCGACCGCAACAAGATGCGCCGGGTAGTAGATATAGAAGAACCACTTCATGCCCTTCCATGTGCCGCGCTGTCCGTTATAGAGGTACAGAAGCGGAATGGACAGCGCCGTGCAAAGCTGCAGTACGCCGTACGCCTTGTCGATGAAGAAGAAATACACCACTGCATAAGCCGCCGTCCAGACCATCATCCAGAGCATTCGCTTTGCAAACGAATCGCGTTTCCCCCAGAGATACAGGATCGCCATCACAGCAATGCAGCTCCAGTCCGACGGGAAGCTGACGAGAAGGATCGGCACGAGCAGCAGGAACTTCAGCCACGTTCTAATCTCCGAATCATAGAGCCGGATCGTAATGAGCCCCCAGAACAGCGACCAGATGACGCTCGTCTGGTTGAACACACTCTTTTGGAACGGCAAAAACGAAATGCCGAACGCGAAGCAGTAGGCGAAGTGTGAAACGATCGCAAAGAGCAGCAGCCGCAGCGCGTATTTTTTGAAATCATGCGTGTGCAGATAGCCCTCCGCAATGAAGAACCACATGATCGGCGCGGTGACGCGTCCGACCGCGTGCAGGCAGAGCAGCCACCACATATGCTGATAGCCCGGGAACAGGATCCACAGCACATGATCCAGCGTCATCGCCGCGATCGCGATGAGCTTCAGCGCGTTTCCGGTCAGTCCCCTGCCGTTATCCGTTGCCGTTTGCATTGCGTTTTCTCCCTTGATCTATCCTCTTTGTAAAAGAATCATGCGTTAAAAATCGTGCCGGTATCCGTCGTGGATGGTCATCATATCCGGCGAAGGGACGTCCTCGCTGTAACCAAACAGCAGCGCGTCGGTCCACGGGCGCTGCAGATCGCTCGTCCCGGACATGTAATGCCGATTCAGAGCCTCGCCCATGAAAACGACACCGACCGACGAACCGCCGTCCATATTGAACGCAACCGTGCAGCCGTAGTCCACAAACATCTGTCCGAAGTATTCAAGCGAAATACTGTGCGACCAACCGCCCTGTCTGCCTTCCGTCGCAAGCGCGATCCAATGTCCCGGTTCGATCATGCCGATGCCGCAGCGCGGATTGACGTGATCGACACGGCTGAGCGTCACGTATGGGCTGACCTCGCCGTTCTCGACCAGAATCGGCCCGAACCCATAGGTATCGCGTATGCCGTGATCCAGCAGGATGCGCTCCGACGCTTCGCCGCGTGGGATCACGCTGAGCGTCATGCCGTCCTTGATCACAAGCGTGTCGGAATGGTTTGAATTCCAGTAGTACGCGCCTTTCCGGATCAGGCAGCCCTTCTCCTCCCTTTCAGCGGCGTCCAGGTTATCCCCGGTGATCGCAAATACCGCCTTTTCAAGCCGCGCATACTTCCACGGCTGTACAAACGGGCGTACGCCGGAGCGGTAGCTTGAATACTCCCGCATTCGAATGTCCCCGACGTAATAGATCAGCGGAACGGTGTTGTTGTTCCCGTCAACAAAGGTCGTATGGATCTCGTGCACGTCGATCGAAAGGACGTTGTTTTTATACCACCAGTGTCCGTTGTCAAAATCGAGCTCGTATTCCTCGCCGTCTCCGTCAAGATAATATATGTCGTCCGGATCCGGCGTCGGTTCGGGCGTCGGTTCCGGCGTCGGTTCCTCTGTCGGTTCGGGAGTCGGCTCCTCTGTCGGGTCCGGCGCAGATACCTCCGTCGATTCCGGCGTGGGTTCCGCCGTCGGTGCGGTCGTCCCTGCGGCAGGAAGTTCCGTCAGTTTTTCGGGTTCCTTTGCCCGATCGTTCATCAAAAAGAATGACAGCACGATCCCCGCAGCAAGCAGAAGCAGGCAGACAGGGATCCTCACTTTGGGGTGCTTCGCAAGCAGGAACCACAAAGCGACCGCGGCGGCCGCGCCGATCGCCGTCGGCAGCCACCAAAGCGCGCGGTTTGCTTTGGTCGTTCTCTCTTCAGGCAGCTGTTCCTTCGGCTCAGGCGTCAACTCCGGCGTGGATTCCGGTGTCGGCTCCTCCGCGGGACCCGGCGTCGGTTCCGAAGTCGGTTCCGGCGTCGGTTCGGGCGTCGGTTCAGGCGTCGGTTTGAGATCACGATACGCGGAAAAGACGTCAACGGACAGATTCTCCAGCAGGTCGTTGCCTTTTGCATCCTCGCCGACCGAGCTTATCCGGAGCGTAAACCGTACGGTTTCCGGCATTTTCCGTCGATACAGGCGCTCTTCGCGATAGATCTTGTACAGCTCATCCGCAAGTGCGACGGCAGTTGTCCCGTCGTACGCGTACAGCGGCGTATCCCCTGCGAAGACGGTTCCGCCTTCCTCCGCGACCGTATAAACCTTGATCGGCGTATACGGTTCGAGTTCCTGTGTAAATTCCGTCATTTCCGCATACGGAACGGCAGCAAGCGTCTGCCGCGCAATAAACCGATCCATATAGTCGCCCTCTCCCTCCGGATCAAGCGTTATGATCAGCTTCGGTCGGCATGTACGCATCTCTGTCACCAAAAGCTGTCTCAGCTTCTCCTCCGATAATCCGAGTGCGTTCAGCACGGCGTTATCGCTGTCGGTATTTTGTTTTTTGCCTTTCCCAAAATACGGCGCTTTCCGGATTCCCATCTTCTGCAGGATCTGCATACACTGGAATGAATAAAATCCGTCCGCCGCACGCAGATACACGACCCGTGCAGAGAGCCCGTGCTCGCCGCACAGCGTCGGCAGAACGCCGCCGAGCTTTGTGAGTTCATCGCCCGGCGCATTCAGCACCACCAGCACGTCCGTTTCGTCCTTCGTATCGGGAAACGGGAGTGCGCTCTCGTCCGCGACGGCGTACCAGTCGGCGATCGACATATTCCACGCGTAGCAGATCAAAACAGCTTTTTTCACATTCGCGTCGACCGGGATGTACAGATAGCCGACGGAAGATGAACCGCGGCTTGCGTCGATCAGCCGTTCCTCTGCGTCAAACAGAAAAAGCTCATAGCTTTTGTCGTAATCATAAAAGCCGAGCAGGAGCATCTTCGCGCCGTTCGGCACGTTCATGGTAATGCTCTCACTCCGGCGAAGCGTAACCGTTGTGAACGGATCGCCGTCGCAAAGATGCCAGGCGTATGGCTCGACCTCCTCCGGGACCGTATACGCACAGGGGATCGCGCCTTCGACGGGCTCCGGCGTGGGTTCCGGCGTAGGCGTCGGCGTGGGCTCGGGCGTGGGTTCTTCGGTCGGCTCCGACGATTCTTCCGCAGTCGACGGCGTTTCTTGCGGAGACGCAGGCGTTTCTTCCGCAAGTGTGATCGCAGGCAGAGTCATAAGCACTGCAAGTATAAGCATCAAAAAGCGTTTCAATTGTTTCATTCTGATTGTCATTTAACGGTTCATCTACAGATCGTATCAATCATCATTTCGGTTCACTCGGATCAGAACGGTCTGATTCGGATCAGTAAGCGTTTTCCAATATAAAATCGTTCTCCTCCGGCAGCGCGTTCGGGTAATTCCATTGATCGAACCAGGGAGAGTAGGTCCTGATCCGGATATGACGGTCCTCCGGGTAAAACGTCAGGATCCGCATAAAACCCAGTCCGTGCTCGACGTCGTCCTGCACATTGAACATCAATGTATAGAACGTACGGTCCGGTACCCCGTCTCCGTCGTCGTCGATCTCATCCTCGTGTCTCAGGATCCCATCATGATGCCCGCACAACAACAGTCTCGCCCTCGGTGTTTTCTGTACGATGTTCAGAAACAGTTCCCGCGCCTGTCCGCTGTACCGGTTTTCCGGCTGCAGACCGTAGTGCATATCAAACAGGATCACAGCGTCCGGATGCTGTTCGATCACAGATTCGATCCAGTCAATCGTTGTCGTCCCATGTACGCCGTAGCCGAGACCGAACACCAGGAATTCATCTCCGCCTGCCGTAAAGGTCCGATAGGCGGATTCCCCGTCACGATACGTCTGTCCTTCCAGCTGGACCATTTTTGCATACGGGCGGTTGGAAAACATGGAATACGGATCCTGTGTTCCGAGATCATGGTTTCCGCTCGCGATCATGCCGGGAATCTCGTACAGCACGGGGATCAGCGCGATCGACGCGTTATCCCACATATAATTCGTGCATGCATCTACCACATCGCCCGTATGGATCACAAAAACGATGTTCAGCGTTTCCTTCTCATTCAGGATCCAGTCCCGCATGCTGTTGAAAACCTCCGGATAATGCCGGGTCAGATTTTGCGTATCGCTCATCCACACGATCGAAAACGGCGTCGGCGCGGGGTTTGGAGTCGGCGTCGGTACTTCCGTCGGTTCGGGCGTCGCCGCTTCCGTCGGCACAGGCGTTTCGATCATAACCTGCTCGAACGCCGGCTCCGGTATCGGCGTGGGCTCCTCCGTCGGAATCGTTGTCGGAATGTCCGTCGGCACAGGTTTCGGCACGTTCGCTTCCGGAGCGATCAGCCTACATCCCATCGTGATAAAACACAGCGCCGCTGACAAAACAATAATGCAAAATATGTCGATTTTTGATTTCATGTACTGCATTATAACAGGGTTTTTTCGTCTTGTCCACCGAAATTCCGTCCGTCCGTGCAGCGATTTACAACTTCCTTACAGCTTATTCGCAGTTTTATGACATTTTGGACGCATTTGAGCGGTAATATATGGGTATCAAAAAAGCATGAGGTTTCTTATGACGTACTTGTACACCGCGATCACGTTCCTGCCGATGACGGCTCTTGCCGCGGCGATCGTGTATCTGCCGTTTGCGCTTCTGCTGCACATGAAGCGAAAGCCATATCCGTTCATCCGGCAGCTTGCAAACTATCTTCTCATCGGCTACTTCTTTGCGTTGATCTATGTGACGTTTTTCTGGGCGCCGACGAATATCCCCCTGACGCTTTCGGAACGCCTGCATCTTCTGCCCGGCGATTCGTTCCTCTATGCCTTTCAGTACGACGGCGGGCTTTGGTCAAGCCAGATCATGTGGAACGTCTGTCTCTTTATGCCGCTCGGCGGCCTGCTTCCGTGCGTCTTTTCCTTCCTCCGGAAAGGCGCATGGAAGACGGTCCTTTTCTGTCTCCTTCTGACGCTGTGCATCGAAGCCCTGCAGTTCTTCATCGGACGTGTCGCGGACGCGGACGACGCGATCTGCAATACCTTGGGCGGTGTCTTCGGTCGTGCGCTCTATACGGTTTGCGCATGGGCATTCAAAAAGGTCCGTCTGTTCGATCCGATCTTCACCGATCACGCGAAAGCGCCCGGTCATGTCGCCGCAGTCCTCACGATGGTGCTGATCCTGATCGTGCCGACCGCGCTCGATCTATTGAACGCCGCCCTACCCTACGGGCTGTTCCCGATCGGATCGTAACATGTTTCTGCGCATACAACAGCCGCCCGCGAAATCCCTGCGGGCGGCTCGGCATAACATAAATAGAGTAAGTTCCACAAGCGCGTTGTCGACGTGCACACGAACGTATCAAAGAAAGGACATTCGCGCCAATCCGTCAAATGCAGCGACATGCGCGGTGCATTTGACATCTTGCAGCTTCCGCCGCCCGGAAACGGGAACCGTTTTAGGCGGAAGCTGAAAACCGGTCGGTTGAAAGCGTTTCAACCGACCGAATGTTACTTGATCGGTTCGAAATCCGCGGCGCCGTGCTTGCACAGCGGGCAGATGAAGTCCTCGGGCAGTTCGTCGCCTTCGTAGACATAGCCGCAGACCTTGCAGACCCAGCCCTTTTTGCCCTCGGTGGCGGGCTTCGGCTTGACGTTCTTCTGGTAGTAGGTATAGGTCATCGTCTCGACGCGGTTGATCACGCGCGCCTCGGTGACGGAGCAGATGAACATGCCGTGCGTGCCGAGGTCGATATAGTCCTCGACCTTTAAGGACATGAACGAGTTGATGTAGTGCGGGAGGAACACAAGCCCGTTGTCCGAGCGCATCGGCGAGCAGTTTGCGAACTTATCCACGTTTCTGCCGCTCCGGAACCCGAAGTTTTCGAACACGGAGAACGGCGCTTCGATGCTGAGGCAGTTCACGTTCATGATACCGGTCGACTTTACGACATGGTGCGTGTAGTTCTGCTTGTTGATGCAGACCGCCACGCGGTTCGGCTGGCTCGTGAGCTGCGAAACCGTGTTGACGATGCATCCGTTGTCCTTCTTGCCGTCGTTCGAAGTCACGACATACAGACCGTAGCCGATGTTAAAGAGCGCGGTGAGATCGTTCTTGTTCGCTGTCTCGCTGTTGCGCGCTTCATATTCCTCGCAAAGCTCGTCCGCCATCGCCTCGATCTGCTGCTTGTTCTCGTCGTTCATGGCGCTCATGATCTTCACCTGCGTGTTCAGGAACTTAAGGTCCTTGCAAGGTTCCAGAATCGCCTTCATGGTCTTTGCCGCCATCGGCGCCCAGCTACCGTTTTCGAGAATACCGATCGTGCGTTTCTTGTATCCGCGCTCGACAAGGTGCTCCAGGAACGTCCGCATGAACGGGAACACATCGGCATTATAGGTCGTGGATGCAATGACGAGCTTGCCGTAGCGGAACGCATCCTCCACCGCCTCCGCCATATCCTCGCGCGCGAGGTCGGCGACGGAAACCTTCGGGCAGCCCTTTGCCTTGAGTTTGTCGGCAAGGAGTTCGACCGCCTTTTTCGTATTGCCGTAAACGGAGGTATACGCAATGAACACGCCCTCGCTCTCAACACCGTAGCTCGACCAGGTGTTGTAGAGATTGAGGTAGTAACCGAGGTTTTCCTTGAGCACCGGACCGTGCAGCGGGCAGATTGTCTGAATATCGAGGTTTGCCGCCTTTTTGAGGACCGCCTGCACCTGCGCGCCGTACTTGCCCACGATGCCGAAATAATAGCGCCGCGCTTCGCACGCCCAATCCTCGTCTGCGTCCAGCGCGCCGAACTTGCCGAAGCCGTCCGCCGAAAAGAGGATCTTGTCCTTTGTGTCGTAGGTCATCAGAACCTCCGGCCAATGCACCATCGGCGCTGTCACGAACGCGAGTGTGTGTTCGCCGAGCGGAAGCGTATCGCCTTCGCCGACTACGACGCGGCGATCTTCGAACTCGGTGCCGAAGAAGTTTTTCATCATTGTGAACGCCTTACCGGACGCAACGATTTTAGCTTCCGGATACTGCGCGGCGAACGTCATGATATTTGCGGAGTGATCCGGCTCCATGTGCTGCACGATCAGATAGTCCGGCTTTCTGCCGCCGAGCGCGTTTTCAAGGTTGTCGAGCCATTCGTGTTTGAAGCGGGCGTCGACCGTATCGAACACGGCAATCTTCTCATCCATCACAACGTAGGAATTGTATGCCATGCCGTTCGGGACGACGTACTGTCCCTCGAACAGGTCGATCGCATGGTCGTTGACGCCGATATACAGCACGGTATCGGTCACATGATTCAGGTTCATAAAGTACCCCCTGTTGTTTTTTCTCATCTTAACACAAACCGCCCGCGGTTTCAACAGCCGCAGGCGATTTTGTGCTATGAAATTGCGGTCCGTCCCCGCACGTTACATCACGTATTCCGCGGCGTTTACGACCTTGACGTTGGGATTCAGGTGCAGCGCGCCTGCCACCAGCCCCGCGACGCCTGCGCCGTCGTCATTCTCTGCCCCGATCATGGCGACGTCCTTGGAAACAGCGGAAACCGCCGCTTCCTGTTCCGGAGTGCAGAACACCTGCGCGCAGTCGGCAATGCTGAGCCGTTCCAGGATGAGATCCGACGGCAGATCCTTACTCAGATGAACCATTGCGCAGTCCGTCACCAGGATCCCGTCCGGATACCTTTCCAAAAGCGCCTTGTCCACCGTCGCGCGCACATGATCCTCGATGACCTTTCCGGTCTTTTTCACGATGATCAGCTCGTCATAGTGATCCGCCGCGTCCTCGAACGCATCCGCAAGCTCTTCCGGCACCTTCACGCTGCCGTTGACGTACAGGTATTCGATCTCAGGCAGCACCTCTGCCGCTTCCGGCTCCACGGTGAGATCATCGTTATAGAAAACCTTCTTGCCGCATTTCTTCAAAAACCGTTTGTTCAGCTTGAAAGGATAGTTTACGAACTTCGTTCCGTCCGGCACGATCAGAATATCCGTGTCCTCCGAGAGCAGCGGCGTGACTGCTTCCGCAAGCGATTCCGAGACGATTGCCGATTGTGCGGAAAATCGCACGTTTTTATCGGTGAGCTTCAGGGTGTCAAGCGCCGCATCGGTAAAGATCAGCCGACGTCCCGCCCAGTAGAGCGCATTCTCTTTTATCCGCAGCGGGAAGGTTCTGTCGATCTCGGCGTTGCGTTTCAAAAGGATCGCCCCGTCCGGATAGACGTTTATCGCACCGTTCACACTCAGATTGCCGAGCTTTCCGGACAGGCTTTTCGGCATTGTTACCTTGCCGTTGACCCGAATCTTCCAGAACGCCTGTGCCGCCTTCAACGCATCCGCGCCGATCGTCAGCGCGCCGTTGACCATCAGAATCGCGATCTCCCCCTCCTCCGGGGCGCTGTCCGCCGTCAGCTCATATGCGCCGTTGTGGCTCGAGACCCTGACGTTCTCTCCCGCAGGGATTTCCATCACGTCCGCAGCGTTCAGAAGCACGTTGTATCGGTTGACAAGTTCCTTCGTTTCCGGCGTCACCAACACCTCTGCGGCGTTTACGACGATCTGCTCATACGCTTTCAGCGTCTCCTCCGACACACTGCGCATGTCGCACATGGAACTGTTTACGATCATCTTTTTCATCTTTCTTTCCTCCCGTCTTATCGTCTGTTGTTTTTTCCGTTGATTCCTATATCTGCAATCCACGGCTGTCCGTCCGGGTAAAAGGTCGGACGACCTTCCAGTCTGTCCCGGATCCGTATCTGTTTTTCGCGCGCCTCCCGAAACTCGGAAGGGATCTGCTCCCGCTTTGTATGCCTCATCGTTCTATCTCCTTTTTCAGCAATTGTCTTGCCCGCGAAAGTTTGGTGCGGACGGTCGCCGACGGCATCTGAAAAATCTCCGCAATCTCAGCCGCATTGTACCCTTCCAGGTATCGCATCCGAAACATCGTCCGGATATCCGGCGGAAGCCGTAAAAGCAGGAGCGACGTTTCCACTTCAGAAAATCCGGATTCTTCGAAGCCTTCGCCCTCATACAGCATTTGCTGCCGCTTGAGAAAGCGCGTGTTTCGCCTCGCTTCGTCCATGAACAGATTCTTTGCGGTGCGATAGAGCCATGCGCGCCGCTGTTCCGTCGAAAGCGGCACAAACTCCTCCGCGTGCTCCAGTGCTTTCAAAAAAGTGTCCTGCGCGAGATCCGTTCCCTTCTCCCCGTCGCGGCACAGCATCGCGCAGAAGCGGGCAAGCTCCTCGAAATGCTGCGCATACAATTCGTTCATCGTTTGCCCCTCCTTTCCTTTGCCGTACACCTATATAACGAACGGGACGGTCTCTGTGTTTCATACTTTTTTCAAAAAAGCATTTTCTTTTGTTGTAACATAAAACCGCCCGCGGTTTCAACAGCCGCAGGCGATTATGATAATTTGGTTTTGCAGTTTATATGCCGAAGATCCAGAGTTTCAGAACAGCCGCCGCTTCGCGAAGGTACATGCCGAACATGTAGATCGGATACCCGTCCGAGCCAGCGACGCCGGTTGCATGCATGCCCAGCAGACCTGCCATCTTTTTTGCGCGGTAAAGATGATACCCGCTTGAAACGACCGCAACGTTTTTGACGTCCCCGCCGTCCGCTTGAATGACCGCTTTCGAGAACGCAAGATTCTCCCTTGTGGAGGTCGACTGATCTTCGACAAGGATACGTTCCGGCGCAATCCCGTGTTTCTCGAGATACCTGCGCATACACTCCGCTTCGGAGATATCCTCCCCCGCGCCTTGCCCGCCGCTGACCACGGCTTTCGTTTCCGGATTTCCGTCGAGATACCGTGCTGCGCCTTCGAGCCGATGCTGCAGTGTAATAGATGGTTCCTCGCCGTAAACCGCGGCGCCGAGCACGATGATGTAGTCCGCGCCGGGTTTCGGCGTTTCAAGCGTCGCTTTCACGATCGGGATCTCGATGACAAGCAGCGCAGCGGCGCATATTCCGGCGATAATGGATACGGCAATTTTCACCGGTTTTTTGCAAAAGCGGAAGATAAGCAGCATGCCGATGATCGCAAGCGGCACCAGCGATGCGATCTTATATCCCGCCTGCGGAAAGAGCCAAAGGAAGATCACAAAAACGAGCTCTGCCGCGATCACGATCCAAAGCATCCAATTCCGCTTCCATGCCGCAAGCACGCCGAGCACAAGAATGCCGACGGACAGGACCCGGTATCGCGGATGGATGCCGAAAAAGATCGCAAGCGCGGTACAAAGGATCAATATGAGTCCCAAGGCATGCCATACGGTAAAGGGCCGTTTTGTTTTCGGTTGATTTGTCGGTTCCATCACATTTCTCCTGTTTCGATACCCATATCTTACCATACGGATGCAACAGAATTGCGTCGAAACGTTGAATTTACCGGTGTATGCAAAAAAGGACGCCAAGAAGTCCTGTCATTCTGAGCATGGTACGCGGTAGACAACGTGTTGCGTCGTCGCGCGATCTTCCTCTGTAACGAAGTGGAAGGCGAAGAATCTTCTCGAAACTACAGAAATCTGCCGTTTTTCAAGATCCTTCGTCGCATAAATGCTCCTCAGGATGACATAATTCGGACGATCTTAACATCCTTATATCCAAGTATTTTTATTTTGCCGACAGCGCTTCGTCGATCGCCTTTGCCGCAACCTTGCCCGCGCCCATCGCGGAAATGACCGTCGCGGCACCCGTGACCGCGTCGCCGCCGGCGTAAACGCCTTCGCGTGAGGTCAGCCCGTCCTCATTGACAATGATCCCGCCGTGGCTGTTCACCAGAAGCCCCGCGGTCGTGTCCTTGATGAGCGGATTCGGGCTCGTGCCGATTGCCATGATGACCGTGTCGACGTCAAGCGTAAATTCGCTGCCTTCGATCGGAACGGGACGTCTTCTGCCCTTCGCGTCCGGTTCACCGAGCTCCATGCGGATGCAGCGCATGCCGGTAACGAAGCCGTTTTTCGGATCGCGCGGGTTCTCCGGATTGTTGTAGCCGAGAATCTCCACCGGGTTGTTTAGGAGTCGGAAGTCGATCCCTTCCTCCATCGCGTGCTCGACCTCTTCCTTCCTTGCGGGGAGCTCCTCCATCGAGCGGCGATAGACGATATAGACATGTTCCGCGCCGAGACGAAGCGCCGTGCGCGCCGTGTCCATTGCAACGTTGCCGCCGCCCACGACCGCAACCTTGCCGCCCTTCATAATGGGCGTGACGGGATCGTCTCGGTACGCTTTCATGAGGTTGCTTCTCGTCAGAAACTCGTTTGCGGAATACACGCCCTTCAGAGATTCGCCGGGGATATTCATAAAGTTCGGAAGTCCCGCGCCGGAGCCGATAAAGACCGCTTCATAGCCCATTGTAAAGAGCTCATCGACCGTCAAGGTCTTGCCGATCACGACGTTCGTCTGCACGTCAACGCCGAGTTCTTTCAGCGTTTCCACTTCCTTTGCGACGATTGCCTTCGGCAGACGGAACTCCGGAATGCCGTACACAAGCACGCCGCCCGCGGTATGCAGTGCTTCGAAGACGGAGACCGCATAACCTTTTTTCGCAAGATCGCCCGCGCAGGTAAGCCCCGAGGGACCCGAGCCGACGATCGCGACCTTGTGTCCGTTCGACGCGGGCGCGACAGGTTTTTCGGTCGCGTTCGCGTTATGCCAGTCTGCGACGAAGCGTTCCAATCTTCCGATCCCGACGGGCTCAAACTTCACGCCCATCGTGCATTTGCTTTCGCACTGCGTTTCCTGCGGGCAAACTCTGCCGCAAACCGCGGGCAGCGACGACGTCTTATTGATGACCTGATAGGCGCCTTCGAAATCGCCGTCCTTGATCTTTGCGATAAAATCCGGGATATTGACGTTGACGGGACATCCCGCAACGCAGGGGCGGTTCTTACAGTTCAGGCAGCGCTTTGCCTCTTCTAAAGCGATCTCCGAGGGATAGCCCAGTGCAACCTCGCTGAAGTTATGCGCGCGAACCTCCGGCGCCTGTGTCGGCATTTCATGTTTTTTCGGATTCAGTGCCATATCAGTTCGCTCCTTTCAGCAGGTTGCAGGTCTCTTCGTGCGCACGGCGTTCGAAATCGAAGTACATCCGTCCGCGGCTCATCGCCTCGTCGAAATCGACCTTATAACCGTCGAAGTCCGGTCCGTCCACGCACGCGAACTTCGTGATGCGCTTTCCGTCCTCGATAAGCGTCAGACGGCAGCCGCCGCACATGCCCGTGCCGTCGATCATGATCGGGTTCATCGAAACCGTGATCGGCACTTGGAACGGCTTTGCGGTCAGCGTCACGAATTTCATCATGATAAGCGGTCCGATCGTAATGATCATGTCGAACGTCTCCCCCGCTTCGAGCATTTCTTTGAGCGGAACGGTGACGTTGCCGTGGCGCGCATAACTGCCGTCGTCGGTCATGACGACCAGACGGTCCGAGCACGCTCTGAATTCGTCCTCAAGGATCAGCAGGTCCTTGCAGCGGAAACCGATGATGCTCGTGACTTCCGCGCCCTTTTCATGAAACGCCTGCGCTACGGGCATGGCGATCGCGCAGCCGACGCCGCCGCCGACGATGCAGACCTTTTTGATGCCTTCCGTGTGCGTCGGCACACCGAGCGGACCCACAAAATCCTGAATGTACTCGCCCTCGTTCTTGTGATTCAAAAGTTCCGTCGTTGCGCCGACGATCTGGAATATGATCTTGACCGTGCCGCGTTCTTTGTCTGTTCCTGCGACGGTCAGCGGAATACGCTCACCTTCCTCGTTGACGCGCAGAATGATGAACTGTCCCGGCAGCGCTTTGTTCGCCACCAGCGGCGCTTCGATCTCCATCTGCGTCACGGTCGGGTTCAGGTTTTTTTTGCTTGCGATCCGATACATGAAAACCGTTCCTCTCGTTTATTGTTATTGTTATAATATACGATTAACGCGTACTTTTCAACCCCTTCTTCAACGTTTCGTTTGCTTTTCGGTCCATTGTATGGAAGCGCTTCGTTCGGGCATACTCCATAAAAAGGAGAGATGATATGAGAAAACGAATCGGTGAACGAACCCTGCTGTTCCGAAGCGAACCGCGGATACGAAGCGCGGCGGCGATCGTGGCGAAAAACGAAGGCGACGGCGCTTTTTCGGGTATGTTCGATACGGTGCTCGAGGATGACAAATTCGGCGAAGACAGCTTTGAAAAGGCGGAATGCAAGATGTTCCGCACTGCGGCGCTGTTGGCGTGTCAAAAAGCGGGACTGGATCCAAGCGAGGTCGACGCCATGCTGGCGGGCGACCTCTTAAATCAGCTCATTACGGCAAACTACGCCGCCCGCGATTTAGGCATTCCCTTTCTGGGCTTATACGGCGCGTGCTCAACAATGGCGGAATCGTTGCTTTTGGGCGGCGTACTCTCGGACGGCGGTTACTGTTCGCCGGTACTCTGCTGCGCAAGCAGTCACTTTTCCACCGCAGAACGGCAGTATCGCTATCCGCTGGAAATGGGAACGACCGCCCCGCCGACCGCGCAGCGCACCGTTACCGGCGCAGGCGCTTTGCTTCTCTCGACGCAGGACGTGCCGCTTCCGGTCTTTTCGCACGTCGCCCTGACCGCCGCAACGATCGGCCGCGTAATCGACCTCGGCATCACGGACATGAACAACATGGGCGCTGCCATGGCGCCTGCCTGCTGCGATACCATACTGGCACATCTGGACGATATGGGAAGCGGCGTCGAGGACTATGATCTTATTGTATCGGGCGATCTCGGCACGTTCGGCAGCGAGATGCTCCTTGATCTTGCAAAAAAATACAATCTGGAACTGACCGGAAGGTACCTCGACTGCGGCGCGAGCATCTATTTGAAGGAGCAGGGCTTTACCTGCGGCGGCAGCGGAGCCGGCTGTTCCGCCGTCGTGCTTGCCGCGGAGCTTCTCGAACGCATCGAACGCGGCGACGTGAACCGAATGCTGTTTCTGGCAACCGGCGCTTTGATGAGCCCCACTTCCGGCATGCAGGGCGAAAGCATCCCCGGCATTGCACATGCGATCGTACTGGAACGGAGGGACTGATATGCAGTATCTTTGGGCGTTTCTGATCGGCGGTGCGATCTGTACGGTCGGTCAGCTGCTTCTGTCGTATACGCGGCTGACGAGCGCGCGCATCCTTGTGCTGTTCGTAGTTCTGGGCGTGATCCTCGGCGGGTTCGGTATTTACGATCCGCTCGTGGATTTCGCGGGCGCAGGCGCGAGCGTCCCGCTTTTGGGCTTCGGCAATGCGCTTGCGAAAGGCGCGATCGAAGGTGCAAAGGAACACGGTGTCTTAGGCGCGCTGTCCGGCGGTCTTTCGGCAACCGCCGCAGGTATTTCCGCCGCGATCCTGTTCGGCTGGCTTGCCGCGCTGATCTTTCGTCCGAAAACCAAATAAAAACGGCTTGACAGTCTAACGAGTGTTAGGTATACTCTACCTAACACTTGTTAGGTTTTGGAGGAGCCGATGGACACAAGGGAACGAATCATGGATACGGCGCTTACGCTGTTCGCCGATTCCGGATATGAAGCCGTCTCGATCCGGGACGTCTGCAGGGAGGTCGGCATCAAGGAAAGCTCCGTTTACTACCATTTCAAAAACAAGCGGGACATTCTCGATTCCCTGCTGAACCGATTTGAAGATCACGTAAACGCTCTGCTTGCGGTCTTTCGATCCGCATCGATGACCGGTGAGACACCTCCCTCTTTCGATTGGATGGATACGTACTTTTTCGATCAATACCTGTTCGATCCGTTCTGCAACAAGCTGATGCGGCTGATGATGATCGAACAGTTCCATGACGAGCAGATACGGGAAGCGTATGAACGGTGGCTGTTTACAGAACCGTACAGAATCGAAACGTCCGCGTTTCTGATGCTTGCAAAGGTCGGAGTGATCCCGGAAGCAGACGCCGCGCAAATGGGGCGCAACTATTATGCAAACATCACGATGCTCATTTTCAGGCATCTTTTGAACGGCGCTCTTACAGAGGAAAGAAAAGATGCGTTCCGCACGGAAGCGCATGCGTATATCAACACGATCATAAAGCAATTGGGAGGAAAGGAAAATGTCTGATATCGTGATCGTCGGCGCCGATTCCGGGATCGGTTATTATATGGCGCAAAGTCTTTTGGAACGCGGAAACCGGGTTGCCGTACTGGATATTCGGACAGAGCACATTTCCGCATTGACGGAAAGCTTTCCGGATCGACTGCTCGTTTTCAAGGCGGACGCCAGAGATTTGCAGTCCGTTTTCGAGGGTGTGCGAGAAGCATATGATCGTTTCGGATCCGTCGACGTCGCGATCCATAACGCCTGCCTGTGCACATTCGAAAGCGAACCGGATACGGATATAGAGACCTATCGGAAAGTGATGGATGTGAACTTTTACGGCGCGCTGCGGCTTGCCAAGGCGGTTTTGCCGTTCATGCGGGAGGCGAAGCGCGGACGGCTGATCTTTACAAGCTCGGGCGTCGGCGTGACCGGGTTTAAGAACATTTCGCCGTACGCGTCGTCCAAAGGCGCGATCGAAGCGCTGGCAAAATGTCTTGCCATCGAAAACGAACGCTATGGGATCACGGTCCATCTGTTTCATCCGCCGCTGACCGATACCGGCTCTGCTTCCGGCTTGCCGATCCCGAAGGAGTTCAAGGCAAGCGCGCAGAAGGTCGGCGAGGGATTTGCAAAGCATATCCACTCGAAAAGATTCGTCATCTGCCCGAATGCGTCTCAGGCGTTTTCCATGTTTCTTTGTTATCGTCATCCGCTGCGGTTCGGCAGGTTGCTGACCAAAGCGACGGAAGGCGCGGAGAACAAACAGCAGGGCGAATAGAAAAGTCGGAGAAAGCATTTGCTCTCTCCGATATTCTTTGTATTTGATTCTGTTCCCGATAGTATCGGGTTGGTTTTACTGCGTTTATCCTGCACGACGTTTGGTTTTTACGCGCGCGTACAGGTACAGGAACAGGACCATCAGGATCTCGCCGAACATGCTGACGAAGAAGATCAGATCGGTGTTGCCGGTCGCCGGACCGAGCGCGGAGAACGCGAACATCAGCAGTCCCGACAGGAACAGGTGCGGCGTCTTTTCCTTGATCCACACGATGATCCCGACGATCATCATCGGAATGACCGTGCCGAACGACAGCGCCATGCTGATCGTTTCCGCCCACTTCGGCGTGCCCTCGCCCGCCTTCATGCGCGTAACGTTTGCGATCGTTTCCGGCACGAGTTTGGTTGCCAGCGCCTGCGCGACGCCCGCCGCCATCAGAAGCGCGGTAAAGATCCACACGCCGATCATGACCGGCTTTTTCAGGTTCAGAGCGTACCCGCAGATCGGGAACAGCAGCGGGATCAGAAGCCCGTGCGCAATGAACCGTACCGGGCTGACCGCAGCAAGCGTTTCGGGCGTCAGCACGGACCCGAGTCCGATGATCGCCGCGTCGAGGATCAGCCCGAGCGTCAGAACGCCCGACCACAGCGCGACCTTGGATCTTTTCTTTGCCGCATGCAGAAACAGCAGCGCCGCAATCAGCGCTTCGCCCGCAACGATACACCAGATCGCGACCGGGCAGATTTTGATCAGAAATTCTCTCATGGCTTTACTTCCTGTTCTTTTCTTTGGCTCGTTTGTCGCTGATGATCTTCATATGCTCCGCGGTGACGAGCGTGACGTCGTTCTCCTTCGCCCAATCGACGCAGCCCTTCAGCACGAGCGGCAAGAACACGCGCGGCACGTTCAGGATCGTTTCCAGCGCGTCGTCGGTAAACTTCACCTTGTCGTCGGCGCGGTCGGCGGCGTAACGCACGGATTCGAGCGATTGCTTGCGGATCGCGAGCAGTTCCGAACGCATCCTGGCCTTTCTGTGGAACCAGAAGTTCTTGGAATCGCGATAGCCGTAATCAACCGGCAGCGGCGGGAAGTCCTTTGCTTTTACGCCGTTGATGATCGCGTCGCTGTATTTCTTTTTCATGAGGATCCTGTCGATGCGCAGGATGAAATGCGCGCCGAACTTGGAGGTAATGCCGTTGAAATCGTGATACGGCGGTTCGTAGCCGGAAAGGTTTCCCGGCTGATCGTTTTCCGCGCCGTCGAGATTCCGCATCCAGGTGCATTCGATCGCCTGGATCGCGTCGGAGAGCACCATCGGGCGCTGTTCGCCGGTCTCCTCCTCGATTAGGCTCTTTTCAAGACGGAAATTGCATTTCGGCATCTTATCGGAGGGCTTGTCCCCCGGCCAGGAAAGCTTTACCGCTTCCTTGAACGATTTCGGATCGTCGTCGATGAAGTTGATCGCGCATCTGCCGTCGCGCAGGATGTTCTGCGCCGTGTTCGATGAATTGCGGCAGCACAGCAGCATGGCGTAGTAGTCCTTGCCCGCCACATAGTACGGCTGCACCAGCGAATACGGTCCGAGCGTCGTGCTGCCGTCCTCGCACAGCGTGCTGATGATGACGGTCGGCATCGGGAAAAACAGCGACGTCTGGTAAAAATTGTCCACAATACGCAAGTTTTCAAAGCTGCTCATCTTTTCTCCTCACTTTCGTTTTTCAATCTTCAATCGGCGCTCGCGCCGGATGAAACGCTGTTGTTCAGCCAGTCCGTGATCGCGTTTGCCGTGATCCGGATCTGCTCCGCATTTGTGATCGAGGGCGTTCCGTCGCCGTTCTGCGCGCCGTACATGCCGAAATACGCATGACAGCCGCCGTCGATCACGGTTTCCGTCACATCGTCCGGCAGCAGGCTTTTCGCCTGTTCGTATTTGTCGCGATTCAGCACGCGGTCCTCGCTGCCGTAGACCGAGAGAACACGGATCGGTTCGTCCCGAAGATCCTCGTTTGAGAACGAAGCAAGCAGGATCATGCCCGTATAGACGCCGGGATGCGCCTTCACCTCGATCGAGGCGACCGCGCCGCCCAGGGAATGCCCGCCGATATACCATTGCCCGATCTTCGGAAACGCGTCGCGGACGCCGTCTGCGGCATGGGCGTCAAAAACCGCCAGCCGGAACGGCATTTTGCACAGCACGCACAGGACGCCGTTTGCGGAGATCTGCCGCATCAGCGGAACGTACGCTTCCTGCTCCACCTTGCCGCCCGGATAGAAGATCAGCCCGATCTTCGCGTCGTCCGGACCGAATACCAGTTCGCCGCTTTCAAGCACACGCTCCTCCACGGTCCGGTCCGCGGAAAACGCCGCGATCGCATCGTCGTCGGCGTGATAGTAGCTTTCGAGCCAGATCAGGCTTCCCGCAAGCAGCAGCGCAAAAACCGCGACCGGGATCACGATCCAAAGGAACCGCCTCTTGTTTTGTCTGCCGCCGTGTTTCATACAGCCTCCTGATCAAATGCGTGCATCAACATTGTATGCCCGGGTTCCGAAAAAGTCAATCGCGCATCGTGTCAAAAAACGCCCCGGACGGAGCGTTTTCCATGCAGACGATTACAGCGACAGGACCCGGATACCATACAAAGCAAGCAGGTGCAGCGGGTAAAACAGGTAAAAGGCGTATTTCAAAACCGGTCCTTTGATGAACCCGCGTTTGCCGTTATAGAACGCGAGCGGAACGAACGCCAGTCCCGCTTTCCAGCGCGAGCTCAGGATCATGATCCCCGCAACGTCGCGCAGCAGCTCACGATCGCGCAGCGCATACATCAGCATAATGAAACAGAATCCGGAAACGCCGTAGTCCACGCGCAGGAAGAATGCGGTCAGCAGCAGCGCAAGGATCGCGCCGACCTGCAGAAGCCGTCTGTTTTCCAATTCTTCATAGGCGCACATCCCGAGGTACCCGAGAAGCAGCGTAAAGAATACATTTTGTCTGCCGGCATGAAACCACGTGTTGAACAGGAACAGATCGAACGGGATCTCGGAAAGCAGTGCAAATACAAACAGCATGATCCCTTAGCGGACTCTGCTGCGCGTATGCCGATGCCCTTCCACGATCAGAAATGCAAAGATCGGGAACGCCATCCTGCCGATCAGCCGCATCAGGGTGTACAGCGAAGCCTGACGACCGAACACGGTAAACAACAGGACCCTGTCCGGATTCAGAAGCACGCCGAGATGATCGATCAGCATTGTGACCACGGCGATCGTTTTCAGAGCGCTTCCGCTGAGAATATGCCACTTTTCGGGAAGAATCCGTTCCTTCATCGTATTTCGCTTTCCGGGTCGTTCAGCCACCGATCCGCCTTGCTGCGGGTGCGGAAAATCAGAATCTCCCTGCCGTCCGCATACCGGTCCAGAAGCGTCAGGATCGCGGGACGCTGTTCGTTCCGAAAGCCCTTTACGAGCGCAACAAGCTCCGGATCAAGCGTTTGTTCTGTCCACGGCATGTCCGGTCGCTGCTCTCCGACGCGCGACGCGATCCCCTCCATGCAGGTCTGTTCGTCGTAATCGAGAAAGATCACCGTTTCGCAGGCAGCGATGCGCGGCTCGATCGTGCGGCTGTAATAGCCGTCGACGATCCACTCGTCCCTTGAGAGGATCGCAGCAAGCGCGGCGTCGAATGCCTCGCGCGTGATGTGCGTGCGGTCCGGCCTCCACCAGATGTTGTCGAGATGATAAAGCGACAGTCCGGTCTTTTCATGCAGTCTGATGGAGAATACGCTTTTCCCGCTGCCCGGGCAGCCGGTCACCATGATGCGTTTCATATCAGGTATCCTCCCGCGGGGAGTTTATATCGCTGAAAACCTGCATCGCAGGTTTTCACTCCTCCTCGTCCTCTTCCTCGTCCTCATCGACCCAATCCGGATCCTGTTCAACGAGCAGCCGCAGGATGCGCATGCGCTCCTTTTTCGTGACCGTCACGGTCAGATCCTCATAGACGAAGCTGTCGTAAAGCTTCGGATAGCCGCCGAGCTGTTCCACCGCCCAGCCGCCGACCGTAGCGTTGTCGTCGTCGAGGTCCTCTTCCTCTTTGTCGAACTCGTCGAGAAAATCGGAAAGGCGCATGTCGCCGTCTACCTCGTAGCGGTTTTCGCCGACCTCGGTAAACTCCTCCTCAACGGTATCGGATTCGTCCCAGATCTCGCCGACAAGCTGTTCCAGAACATCCTCCATCGTGAGAATGCCCATCGTGCCGCCGTATTCGTCGGTGACGACGACCATGTGACTCTTCTTTCTTCGCATCGTATCGAGCACGTCCGGCAGCGGCATGGTTTTATGCACATAGGTGACCGGCATTAAAAGCGATTTCAGCGGCACGTCCGGGTCCTCGACCATCGCCTTGTACAAATGATTCAGATGCAGAATGCCGACCATATGGTCCGGCGTGCCGCGATAGACCGGAATGCGCGTAAACGGCGATGCGAACGCGATCTTCATCTGCTGCTCGCGCGGATCGTCCAAATCGATTGCCACAAGGTCCACGCGCGGCGTGATGACCTCGTACGCCAGCACCTCGTCAAAATCGAATGCGGACTGCAAGAGGTCCGCCGTGTCCTCATCGACGACGCCTTCGTCCTCCACGGTGTCGAGGATCGTTTCCATATCATCCTCGGTGACGGTATCGTCGACCTCGTTGTCCTTCCAGATGCCCGAAAGCAGCTTCATAAACCGTTCGAGTACCCAGATCAGCGGGAACAGCAGCAGCCACAGCGCGGTGAGCGGTGCGGCAAGGAGCTTTGCCCAGCCCTCCGCGCGCTCGGACGCAAGGATCTTTGGCAGAATTTCGCCGAACGTGATGATGAGAACCGTCATGATCGCGGTTGCGACCCATGCGCCGCTTTCGCCCATCAGCGCGATCGCCAGCGCCGCCGCGATCGACGACGAACCGATGTTCACAAGGTTGTTCCCGATGAGGATCGCAATGAGTCCGGAATCGAACCGTTCGCGGAAGCGCAGCGCGAGCCGTGCCGTCCGGCTGTTCTTCTCCTCGGCTTCCTTTTTCAGCTTTGTCGGGTTCAGCTGCATGAACGCGATCTCCGCGCCGGAGAACATGGCGGAAAGCACAATGCACACGACAATCAGGATATAACGCACGGTGTTACTCATCGGCAACACCTCCCACGTCGTCCTCGTCGTAAATCTCGCCGACAAGCTTCTCAAGGATGTCCTCAACCGTCAGGATGCCGAGCACCTTGCCGTCGTTGTCGCGCACGATCGCGATATGCGTCTTTGCCTTGCTCATACCCGCAAGCTGCTCGTCGATCGGCATGCCGACCGTAACATAATACGGTTTATCCATCACGCGCGCAAGCGATACGTGTCCCTGCCGCTTCAGGTATTCCTTCAGGTATTTGCGTATCTGCACCACGCCGCAGATCTCGCCTTCACGGCTTTTGACCGGCAGGCGGCTGTGGTTCGTCTGTTCGATGATCTTCACGATCTCTGTCGGGTGCATGCCGAGCGTGACCGTCTCGACATTTTCAAGCGGCACGAAGACCTCGCCTACCGGCGTTTCGGTGAAATCGAGCGCCGACTGCATCAGGTCCGCCGTGTCCTCGTCGATGTCGTCCTCCTCATCGAGCGTTTCGATGATGTCGTGAAGCTCCTCCTCGGAGACGGTCGGCTCCTCCTCGTCCTGCACACGGAACAGCTTTTTGACGCCGTTTGTCAGCGACGTAAAGACGAAGTTCAGCGGGTACAGAATACGCATCAGAAACCGCAGCGACGGAGCGACGAACAGCGCAAAGCTTTCGTTGCACGCCTTCGCGATCGTCTTCGGTATCATTTCGGCAAGCAGAAATACGAGCAGCGTCGTCACGAGCGACGTCGCCGTCGCGCCCGCGCTGCCCCAGTTCAGGCGCACCGCAACAAGCGCGGTCAAAGACGCGCTGCCGATGTGCATGATATTGTTGCCGATGAGAATGGTGGTAAGCGCCTCGTCAAAATGATCGAGGATATAGAGAACGCGCTTTGCCCGTTTCGAGCCGTTGTCCGCACGACTCATGATGCGGATGCGATTCACCGACGCAAGCGAGGTTTCCGCCCCCGCGAAGTACGCGCCGCCAAGCAAAAGCACAAAGAAAAATACGATCAGACCGATGACGCTTCGGAAATTGCCGCTTTCAATCTCATTTGCCGCTTCTTCCGAAAGCCATCGTATAAGAGGACTTGGACTACTGTCCACTTCCTAACCACCTGCCTTGTTTCATAGAATAGCTGTATTATACGCGATATCTTCCGAAAACGCAAGGGAAAACAAAAGAAAAGCAGCTGCCGTTGCAACCGCTTTATGATGTTCATGCAATGCGTTCACCATAGGTCGATGCATGTAATAAAAAGCTTATTATTCTCTACGCTCACCGTATAGAAAATGCCTGTCGCACCGAAGTTTAATCCCAAAGAAATGTCATACGTGTTTTCGTTTGTTTGCTCTATCTCTCCGCAATAGAACGCCGGATCATTTTGATATTCGTTTTGTATGATTGCAACAACCCCATCAAACAGTTTCCGTGTCTCCTCCCTCTCCATCATAGGGAAAACAAAATGAATTTCCGTCAGATAGGAATCATCTGAAAAATAACAATCTGTTTGCGCTTTTGTTCCCAGAACAACAGTATCAAAAGAATAGACCGTCTTGTTTGTAATACGAAAAAGATCCGTTCTTTCAACTGTTTCGCCTGCGATATTCGGTATCGCCTTTCTCGGAGGATCTCCGAAGTATACATGATCGGGTTTGAAAAACGGTATTTCATATTTCTGTGTAACAGGAATTCGTCGAAGATTATAATAATGCGATAACACAATATAGGACATAAGCAAGATGATCGCGGTTACAGCAAAAATCAACAACGCAATCAAAACTCTCTTCCGCGCATTATAATGCACTTTGCTGTATTTGTCTGTTTCCTGCACAATCTCAATCGTTTCCTGCGACATTTTCTGTTTAGTCTGTTCACCGTTCAACAACGCGCGCAAATCAACCTCGTAAAAATCAGCAAGCTGCAAAAGGACGTCAAGATCGGGCGTGACGCTGCCAGTCTCCCATCGGGAAACGGTGCGCTGCGAAACGTTGAACCGTTCCGCGAGCTGTTCCTGTGTCAATCCCTTTTCTTTGCGAAGGTCACGTAAGCATGCGCCGATCTTCTGTAAATCCATCGCTCCCCCTCCTTTCTGCACAAAATCATACACGAAACAGCTCAAATAGTACAGGACACAGACCGTCTAAACCCGGTTTTGATTGTAGCACAGCTGAAAAAGCACGTCAACGATGTGTCATTCTGAGGCGAAGCCTAAGAATCTGTAAGATCCTTCGTCATCCCTGCGGGATTCCTCAGGATGACAAAAAAGAAGGTTCTTCGACAATGAGAGTCGGCATGTGATTCATGGTTTTGACCCTCCCTTTTCAGGGAGGGTGGCGGACGAAGCCCGTCGGGAGAGTAGTTACGCGCAAGATACGGCTACCCCTCAGTCACCTGCGGCGACAGCTCCCCTGACAAAGGGAGCTTAAATATGCAGAGGATCCCCCGGAGAATCCACATGAACGTGATCGAAGATCACACATCACTTGTGCGGAGCGCAAACATCACGCCACAGGCACATCACGCGCCCGCAGGGCGCATATCACTTTTTCGTTGCCGCCGACGGGATTGCGGATTTCTTTGTAGGGACGAGCATTGCTCGTCCGTTTTTCAATCGAAACGGATGGGCAATGCCCATCCCTACGACGTCTGCGGCGACGAAATAATGATCCACCGGCTTAGCCGGTGGTATTTCATTTTCGGGCATAGCCCTAATACTACTGGCTGCCCACACGTGGGCATAAGGTGCCTGCCAACATGCACCTGTTACCTGCTACCCGTGAACGGGCTTTCACTATCTCCTTCTTCGTTCGTCCCTCTATCTTTCTCTTTCCATTGCCTTTTTATCATCTCGTTTTTCGCATGTATCGTATTTCGTTTACCCAACTATTACTCTTTCTCCATCTCTCGCTCTTCCATCTTGGTTTCATCACAAATCCATGGTATAATTCTTTTGGTAGGAGATGCTTTTCCTATCGTGCTCCTGATGTGTTATGTAACTGGCAGGTTATGTTTTTTGATTTCACACATCAGGAGTTATTTTTTCTACTCATCGGTAAACCTCTACGGAACCCCGCCACTATGGCGGGGTTTTCGGGATATAAAAAAGAGACACTCTCTCGAGTGTCTCTTGGATCCCGGCAGCTGCCTATCTTCCCGGGCCGTCTCCAGCCAAGTATTGTCGGTGTATGTGCGCTTAACTTCTGTGTTCGGGATGGGAACAGGTGGGACCGCACAGCTTAACCACCGGAAAGGTGTGTTGCCAAGCAACTTGAAAACTGCATATCGTAATTCACTTTGATCAAGCCCTCGACCGATTAGTATCGCTCAGCTGCGCGCATTGCTGCGCTTCCACCTGCGACCTATCAACCTTGTAGTCTTCAAGGGGT